>Ga0079224_100004087_pt1 | contig 18675 bp, 17 predicted proteins | sample Stecom2015_FD_80414 | JGI IMG/M metagenome (GOLD analysis project Ga0079224, IMG submission 80414) | Agricultural soil microbial communities from Utah to study Nitrogen management - Steer compost 2015 | ecosystem: Environmental > Terrestrial > Soil > Agricultural land | place: USA: Utah... | reverse complement strand
TCGACGAGCTGTGTTCTGGTGAGCGCGACGCATCCTTCGTCGTGGAGCGTTGTCTGCTCGGGCCGGAGACCCGGCTCCACATCGGGCTCGCGAGACCGGATGGCCACCTCGATGCCGACCACCAGCCAGTCGGGAACGGCCTCGGCTGTCGCATCGGGAGGAATGCCCGTTCTCACCCCTCCCACCCTCGCCCCGTTGACCAGAATGACGGCCGGCCAGCGGAAGAAGACACCGATTTCGGGAGGCGCCAGCGCCCCGAACGCATCGCCAAATGCGAGGCAGGCTGCAAACTGCATGTGCATCGCCTGCTCCGTTCCCACCTCCGGCTCGAGAACGATCGCCGCGAGAAGCTCGTGCGTGGACCGGCTCCAGAACAGGTCGCCGGCTCCAGCCCGGCCCGCGGCCACGGCAGCCATCGCCCTGTCGAACGGGCCCGGCGTACGCCTGACGGCGATGCCATTGAGGAGCGGCGGGAAGGTCGGGTCAGGCATGTGCATGGCGGGAATGTCCGCTACGCCGGACCGGCCGCCGTGGCCACGGGCCCGTCGGCGCAAGGGGGTGCGGCAGACCCGGCTTGCCGGCCAAGGTCGACGACGGGGCCGCGTGACCCTGGATCAGCCAAGATCGATTTCACCCTCCACAGTATGTTCCAGGCCGATCTCCGGCGCACTGATCGTGGCCGTCACGCGGAACTGGCCGGAAATCTTGCCCGCCTGCTCGACCATCTTCTCGATTTCCTGCTGCGAAGTCACTCCGACACGCTTCAGGAACTTGCGCATCGACATGTTGAAATGTTCGTTCATGGCGGTCTCTCCAGGTTCGGGACTCAGATAGGTCAGTGCGGGATTTCCATCGTCAGATGCACAGTCCCGCCTTCGCGTTCGACGGTCAAGCCGATTGCCTCGCCGGGGCGGGTACGCGCAATCGCCGCGCGAACGTCAGCCGGGGAGCGGACCCTGCGACCGCCGACGGCGACAACATGATCTCCCGGCATGACTCCGGCAGCCGCCGCCGGCCCGCCCGGCGTCAAACGCATGACTTTCGCTGCCTCGCGGCCGGTCGATCCCTGTTCGGGAAAGGCGGCCAGCGCCATCCCGCCGAAGCGCCATTCCACGGCGCCATCGCTGGCGAGGGCCTCCGCGACCCGCGAAGCCAGCGGTGCGGCAATTGCAAAGTTCACTCCGATGTTGGCATCGGACCCCTTGGTGAAGATGGCCGAAAGCACGCCCACCAGCCTACCCTCGCGATCAACCAGCGCGCCACCGGAGGCGCCGGGATTTACTGCGGCATCGGTCTGCACGAAATCCTCGATGGCATTGAAGCCGATGCCGGCGCGGTGGAGGGCCGATACGATGCCGCAGCTCACCGACAATCCGAGCCCAAAGGCGTTGCCGACCGCGCAGACAGGTTCGCCGAGTACCACGTCGCCGCCGAACGAAAGCGGCGGCAGCCGGACATCCACGGAAAGCAATGCGAGATCTGTGGCGGAATCGCGGGCGGCGATCTCCGCCTTGATGATGCGGCCATCATAGGTGCGCACCCGCACCGACAATGCCTTGTCGACGACATGGAGGGCCGTCAGCAGGTAAGTTCCGTCGAGGATGGCGACACCGGTGCCCTCCGGTTCTTCCAGCCGGCCTTCGTCGTGCGGCCACTCCGGCAGCACGCTGACAACCGAGGGCAGGACCCTTGCGACCGGTACATCCTTCGCAATGGCTGCCGGAGCCGACGCGACCGTCAGCACGAACACGGCAATCCGAAGCACTGCGCGGCGACCCGCCATGGGGCGCAGGACGGCTCGCATTCACTCGAGGCGAACGTTATCGCTCGAGTAGACCGTGCTCGCGGACATGTCGATCGCGTTCAACGCAACGGCTGCGACGATCACGATCAGGCAAAGGGCCAATAGGCTGGCGAGAAACGGCTTCATGTCATCACCCCCTGTCGATCCGATCTGTATGTCGACGTCATGGGAAGCTCCCGCGCGTGTCATCGTACTGTGTCACCAGATGCCTCGTCATCCCTGCTTCGAGAGCTTCCGCCAGGATCGGCCTTCGTTGCCTCCTTGAGGAACGCGATCAACGCGTCGCGTTCCGCCTGGCTGGTCATCCGCTGCAATGGCATCTTGGACCCGGGAACGACGTATTCGGGTCCATCGGCGAACAGGTCGGCGACGGTTTCCTCCGTCCATACGATGTCGGAATCCTTGAGGGCATCCGAATAGGAATAGCCGGGCAGCGTACCCGCCCTGCGGCCGAACAGATCGTAGAGTGTCGGGCCTGCCCTGTTGGCGCCGTCCGGCGTCAACGTATGGCAAACGGAACACTTGCGGGCGAACTGCCGCTCACCGAGGCTCAGGTCGCGGCTTACCTGGAACCGGCGCGGGAAGTCGCCCTCGCGGGCGTCGAGCGGCGGCGGGCGATCAAGGGCCAAATGAACGATGTAGTCATCGAGGCCGCCGTAATAGAGGGAATGGCCGTCGCCCGAGAACGCAAGCGCCCAGATCGGCCCGTACGGGTTCTCGTGACGGAACGTCTCGCTCCAGTCCTCGGTGGACCACACGGTAATGTGACCGTCGGCGCCGCCGGCCGCGGCAAGGGCATCTTGCGACGATACGGCGATCGCGAGAACCGGCCCTTCCCGCCGGTCCAGAATCCGGACTGCATCGTCGCCGCCAGGATCCACCAGCCCGACGGTACCATCCAGCGAGCCGAACAGGAGCATGCCGCTGCCCGGCAGCCGCTGCAGCACATTCACGCCCCAGCCATGGTCGTACACGATGCGCACGAACGCGCCATCGCGGACGCGCCATTCACGGATCGTTCCGTCGTAGCTCGCCGAATAGAGCGCGGTGCCATCGACGGAAAACGCCACGGCATTGACATTTCCGGTGTGGCCGTGGAGGACCGTGAGCGGTCGGAGTTCCTCCAGGTCCCACAGCCGCACAGTCCTGTCCCATCCGGCAGAGGCCGCAATGCGCCCGTCGGGCGACAGCGCCAGTGCCACAACCTTCTGCGTGTGTCCTTCAAAACGGTACACCAACTCGCGACCGGCAAGATTCCAGATGCGAACCGCCCCGTCGTCGCTGCCGGAAAGCGCTCGATCGGAGCCGTCAACAAAGGCCACGGCATTCACCGCGCCGTCATGGTCGTCGAAGATCCATTCATCCGCAGACGCGGGCCCGTCGAGTCGCCACAAGATCATCGAATAGTCGAAGCTGCCCGACAATGCGGTGCGGCCATCCTCCGCCACCGCGATCGCCCTGACCGGTCCGCCGTGACCCACAAGATTGGCGGCAGATGCGGCGGCTGACGCCATTGCCAGGGTGGCCGCCGTGAACATGGCGGCGCCCCGGCGCATCAGACCGAAGACCCGCGCCACTCGCCCGGCCATGGGCAACGCTTCAGGTCCGGGTCTATTCGGCCGGTGCGGGCCGCGGACCGTGGGAGCCGGATGGATGCTCTCCGTCGCTTGCTTCCGACGCTGCCGCAGCCTCTCTCCGCCGCTGTTCGATGACCCCCTTCTCGCGCAGTTCGTCGACCCACAACGAATGATGCTCCTCGGCCCAGTTCAGGTCCACCTGTCCTGTGCTCATGGCCTCGAATGCGCCCTCCATGCCGATGGTTCCGATGTAGATGTGGGCGATGATCACCACGATCAGGAACAGGGCGACGATCGTGTGCCAGAGCTGGGCGAGTTGCATTTCCGCCAGCGGTGACAGGTCAGACGGCAGGTTCGCTCCGAACAGGTTGAGAAATGCGAATGTCTTGGCGAACAGTGCCGTCTGAAACGGGAACAACAAGGCGATCCCCGACAGGCTGACCGACACACCGGCAAGAATCACGAGCCAGAAGACAATCTTCTGTCCGGCGTTGAACTTCTTCGCCGGCGGGTGGCTGCGGGAAAACATGCCACCGCCCTTGAGGAGCCAGACGATGTCATGGCGGCTTGGGAAATTGTGGACGAGCCACAGAGCAAGCACCAGCACAAGCGCGATCATGAACCCGAAGGCGACATAGTTGTGCAACCACTTGCCGGCGAACGTGATTGCGCCGAATGCGTCGGCGCCGATCACGGGTTTGAGAGCATACCGGCCGTAAAGCGTATTAAGCCCGGTGAGAGCCAGGATGATGAATGAAACCGCGAGCAGCCAGTGGCTGAACCTTTCAATGGGTTTGAAACGTTCGACGGTCTGTCCGCTCAGTCCACGCTCTACCTTGATCTGGCCGCGTGCGAGAAAGAACAGCGCCAACAACGCCACGATGCCGAACAGACCCCAGCCGCCCCAGCGCGAGACCGTGCCATTGCGCCAGACCCGCCAGTTATCGCCTTCGGACTGGATCAGTTGACCCGCCTGGGCATTGGGGATCGAAACCCGGCCGACTTCGCCTCGCCGGATCTCTCGCCAGAACTCAGAAACGGCAGACTTGTCGAACGCCTCTGCAGGCACTGTTCCATCGCTCTGGGCGATCGCGATCGAACCCGGGAACATCATGCCGGTGAACAAAAGCATGAGTGCCACTGCCGCCATGGCAGCGTGAACGCTCGCTCGCATCGTCTGTCTCCCTCGTCAGTATCGCATGTTCAGGCTGCGTTGACGCAGTGCCTGAACCGTCTCGGGATCGAGCGGACCGTCCGCGGTGCCGCCATAGACGCCCTTGTCGTAATGTCGCGGTCGGGTCACCTCGGGCGCATTTATGACGCCGATGAGCCCCAGCAGTGCTGCGACGAGCACGACAAGGACAGCATATCGCGTTGCCTTTTGCTGATTCACCGGGCGATTCCTCGTGTTCTGCTTGTTGTTCTTCTGCCGGTCGATCTCTATGGAGCATCGTCAAGATCTGATCACCCGATCGTCGATGCTGATCACGCCCTGGCGCCGGGACCGGTCACGCAGATTCTAACATTGCGCCATTTCGGGCGCAAATTGTTCCCCGACTTTCCGCCATTTCCGGTTGTGCGGCTTGTGTCGGCCAACAGTGCCGGGGCGGCCGAAGCCGCCCCGTCTGTCCGCCTCGAGAGGTCAGGAGCCCGGGCCTGGATAGGCCTTGCCCCAACCCCATGCCCCGGAGCCGAAGCCGCGCGCCACCACGCGCTCGCGGTAGATGTTCGAGACGATGTCGCCGTCGCCGGCAAGCAGCGCCTTGGTCGAGCACATCTCCGCACACAGCGGCAGCTTGCCCTCGGCCAACCGGTTGCGGCCGTACTTCTTGAACTCGGCATCCGACAGGTCCGCCTCCGGGCCGCCCGCACAGAAGGTGCACTTGTCCATCTTGCCGCGGGTGCCGAAGTTGCCGACCTGCGGAAACTGCGGCGCGCCGAACGGGCAAGCGTAGAAGCAGTAGCCGCAGCCGATGCACAGGTCCTTGGAGTGCAGCACCACACCCTCTTCGGTCTGGTAGAAGCAGTCCACCGGACACACCGCCATGCACGGCGCATCCGAGCAGTGCATGCAGGCCACCGAGATCGACCGCTCGCCGGGGCTGCCGTCGTTGATGGTGACCACCCGCCGCCGGTTCACGCCCCACGGCACCTCGTGCTCGTTCTTGCAGGCGGTGACACACGCGTTGCACTCGATGCAACGCTCGGCATCACACAGAAACTTCATCCGTGCCATTGTGTCTCCTCCTCATGCTCTCGAGATCTTGCACAGGGTTGCCTTGGTCTCCTGCATCTGGGTGACCACGTCATACCCATAGGTCTGGGCGGTATTCGATGCTTCGCCCAGGACGTACGGGTCGGCCCCTTCGGGGTACTTGTGCCTCAGGTCCTCGCCCTGGAAATGACCGCCGAAGTGGAACGGCATGAAGGCGACCCCCCTGCCGACCCGTTCGGTGACCATGGCCATGACCTTGACCTTGCCCTTCTCGGGGCCCTCGACCCAGACCATCTCGCCATCCCGGATGCCAAGCTCGTTGGCATCGTACGGATTGACCTCGACGAACATGTTCTGCTGCAGTTCGGCGAGCCACGGATTGGACCGGGATTCATCGCCGCCGCCCTCGTACTCGACGAGCCGGCCCGACGTCAGGATGATCGGATACTCCTTGGAGAAATCCTGTTCCTGGATCGAGGCGAAGAGAACCGGCAGACGGTGGTTCCGCCGGTCTGCCCAGGTGGCGTACTTCGGCAGGAGATCACGGCGTGCGGTGTAGAGTGGTTCGCGGTGCAATGGCACCGGATCCGGGAAATTCCACACGATGGTTCGCGCCTTGGCGTTGCCGAAGGGGGCGCAGCCATGCTGGATGGCAACGCGCTGGATGCCGCCGGACAGATCGGTCTTCCAGTTCACCTCTTCCGGCTTGTCGCCGCCGATGTTGAGGATCGTGGCACGCTCGTCGTCGGTGAGATCCTTGTCCCAGCCGAGCTTCTGCAGCATGCCGTAGGTGAACTCGGGATAACCGTCCTCGATCTCCGAGGCGACCGGCCAGGAGCCTTCGGCGAGAAGGTTGCCGCCACCCCATTCCTCCGGCCCTTCGACACCGAACCGGGCGCGGAAGCAAAGTCCGCCCTCCGCCACCGGCGTCTGCGTGTTGTAAAGGATCGCGGTGCCGGGATGCTTGAGTTCCGGCGTTCCCCAGCACGGCCACGGCAGACCGTAGAAATCGCCGTCGCACGGACCGCCGTGCGCCCGCAGCGTAGTCTTGTCGAACGTGTGCTGGTTGGCCATGTGGAGCTTCAGCCGTTCCGGCGACTGGCCGGTGTAGCCGACGGTCCACATTCCGCGATTCCATTCGCGGGTGATGTCCTCGACATCGGGGTGATCGTTCTCCACCCTGATGTTCTTGAACATCTCGTCAGCGAAGCCGAACTTCTTCGCGAACTTGTACATGATGGTCTCGTCCGGCAGTGACTCGAATACCGGGTCGATGACCTTTTCGCGCCACTGCAGCGACCGGTTGGACGCCGTGACCGAGCCTTCCGTCTCGAACTGCGTCGACGCCGGCAGGAGATAGACCCCGTCGGTACGATCCGACAGCACCGCCGAGAACGTCGGATACGGATCGACCACAACCAGCAGGTCGAGCTTCTCCATCGCCCGTTTCATGTCGGGCAGGCGGGTCTGCGAATTCGGCGCGTGACCCCAGAACACCATCGCGCGCAGTGAGTCGGGCTGCTCGAAGTTTTCCTTCGCCTCCAGAACGCCGTCGATCCACCGCGAAACCGGAACGCCCGCGACGTTCATCAGGTTCTTGTCCTTGCCGTCCTTGTCCTTGATGACCGCAAAGCGGGACTTCAGCTTCTCGTAATCGACATCCCACACCCGCGCCCAGTGCTTCCATGCGCCTACGGTGAGACCGTAGTAACCAGGCAGGGAATCGTTCAGTACGCAGAAGTCCGTTGCACCCTGAACGTTGTCGTGCCCGCGGAAGATGTTGGCGCCGCCGCCGGGTACGCCGATATTGCCCAAGGCGAGCTGCAGGACGCAGTAGGCACGCGTGTTGTTGTTGCCGTTGTGGTGTTGCGTGCCGCCCATGCACCAGATCAGAGCGCCGGGCTTCTTGGTCGCCAGAGTGCGCGCAATGCGCCGCATCTGCGATCCCGGAACGCCGGTAACCCTCTCCGTCTCTTCCGGCGTCCACTTGGCGACTTCCTCGCGGATCTTGTCCATCCCCCAGACCCGCTGGCGGATGTATTCGCGATCCTCCCAGCCGTTCTCGAAGATGTGCCACAGGATGCCCCACATCATCGCCACGTCGGTACCCGGCCGGAAACGCACATACTCGCTGGCGTGCGCGGCGGTGCGGGTGAACCGCGGGTCGCAGACGATGAACGTCGCGTTGTTCTCCTCCTTCGCCTTCAGGATGTGCACCAGCGACACCGGATGCGCCTCGGCCGGATTGCCACCGATCAGGAGGATCGACCGAGAATTGTGCATGTCGTTGAAGGAGTTCGTCATCGCGCCGTAGCCCCAGGTGTTGGCCACACCTGCAACGGTCGTCGAATGACAGATGCGCGCCTGATGGTCGCCATTGTTGGTGCCCCAGAACGCGTACAGCTTGCGGAACAGGTACGACTGCTCGTTGGAATGCTTGGCCGAGCCGAGCCAGTAGACGGAGTCGGGACCGGAGGTCTTGCGGATTTCCTCCATCTTGTCGCCGATCTCGTTGATCGCCTCGTCCCAGCTTATCCGCTTCCACTTGCCGCCTTCGAGCTTGGTCGGATACTTCAGCCGGCGCTCGCCGTGCGCATGCTCGCGAACCGCGGCGCCCTTGGCGCAATGTGCGCCGAGGCTGAACGGGCTGTCCCATCCAGGCTCCTGGCCAACCCACACACCGTTGGAGATCTCGGCAATCACCGTGCACCCGACGGAGCAGTGCGTGCATACCGACTTCTTGATCTCGACCGCTTCGGTAGTGTCGGCGGCTTCTGCCTTCTTCACCATTCCTCCGGCGAACGCCGAGGCCGTCGCCAATCCGCCGATTGCGAGGCCGGAGCGTTTCAGGAAGGTTCGCCTGTCAATGGCTCCACCCGTGAAATTCGTTAGGGCCGATGACAGACGGGGGCCGAATGCAACCCCGCCGGTCTTCTTCCTAAGCATTTTCCTCTCCTTTCAATTGGGACCCGTTGCGGATCCTCATGCGACCAGGCTCCCGCCGTTTCGGCTCAGAACCGGGCGAGGTCGTAATAGGTCTTGACGAGCTCGGTCTCCCGGTAGCCGGCCTTTGGCTTGCCTGTTGTCGTCTCGACAGCCTCCGCTGGCTTGCCTCCGGTCGCCACGAGCGCACCACCTGCTACGGCGCCGAGCCCGGCGAACCTGAGGAAGTCGCGACGGCCGGTCTTCGTCTTGTCGCTCTTTTCAGGCATGTTGCTTTCCTTTCATGCTGCGCGTGATCCTGACCTCCTGCGTGGAGGCCATAGACGCGAGACCTGATCGACGCAGACGCTCGCTCACGCTTCCTGGCTTCTTCCGGTGACGTTGCCGGACCGAGACCGGCCGGTGTCACTTCTCCTGTTGTCTCAGCGCCCGCGCCGCCAGGCGTGGCGCAGGCGCTAATCCATCGTGAACGCTACTTCCTCGATCTCCATGAAGACCCGGCCGATCGAGCCGACCGCCGCGTAAAGTACCGAGGAGCGTGCGCCTTCGAGATCGACGAAAAACTGCTTTGCCCACGGTTTGATGTGGGCGTCGAAGAATCGCTTCTGTTCTTCAAGCGGTGCCGGTGCTCCGAAAGCACCCGTGATCAGGCCGTCCATCATCTCGCAAAGTGCGGCGATGTGGTCCTCCGGCTCGTGCACGGTCGCAAGCCGCTCTATGCCAATGCGCGCCATGTCGGTGCGCAACTTGGCAAGCGGCTTTTCGTGCAGGAAGCCGGTGAGGTAATACGATCCGTAGGGAAGAAGCTCGCCGCGACCGAGGCCGATAAAGAGATCGTTGTATTCCTGTTCGACCGCCTCGGCCGACGATTTCGCTGCGACACGCGCGAAGCTTTGTACCGCGCTGCCGAGCGGCGTCTCGTCGCCGTGCATGCGCGCCACCTTTGCGAGATCTTCCTCGCCGGGAGGTGCCCTCAGAAAGTGCGCAAGCAACCGATAGAGCTGCGCCCTGAGTACGTCCTCCTCCGAAACCCTGACTTCCTCGTTCACGACAGGCGTCGCAGCCAAATCTGGCATGTGGTCATCGTCATGCTGGAGTTCTGGGCATCCGTTCTCCTCCCGGAGATGCCGGCGCGGTTTCCCGTCTTCGATCCGGCATCTGCATGCCGGGTGGCATCTCCAGTAGCACCACAATTAAACAGCGAATTCCGAGGTGGAGCAAGCTTAGGCGGTTGAATCGGAGTTGAATTTCACATTGCGGAAGTTGTTCGATGTCCCTGGCATAAGTATACTTTGCAAGTCGGGAATTCGATTTGAATTTGCCGGAACCGGTTCGGGACACGGTCATCATCGGGAACTGCGGCGATCGCCGGCGCGTCCCGGTAGCAGACGAAACACGCACAGATGTAAGACCAACCCGCCGTTCCGTCACGGCGGCTGGAATCAGCTTGCCCCGACACCTGTGCGGGGCATAGGCTGGTACAATTCAGGGACGTACCCGGTAGATGTCGGGTCCGTGCGTGGCCATATTGAGCTCGACGGATCCCGACATGCGACAACAGGGGGCAGAGGCGTGGTGAAGTCATCAATCATATCACCTGATGCAACTGCTGGCGGGCGCTCGGCCACGCCGATGGTCGATCCGTTCGGGCGCACCGTGAACTATCTCCGTGTATCGGTCACCGACCGCTGCGACTTCCGCTGTGTCTACTGCATGGCAGAAGACATGACGTTCCTGCCCAAACGGGACGTGCTGAGTCTCGAGGAACTGGACCGGCTGTGCTCGGCATTCATCGCAAAAGGTGTCCGCAAGCTGCGGCTGACCGGCGGTGAGCCATTGGTCAGGCGCAACATCATGTGGCTTGTCGAGGCACTGTCACGCCACCTGCGAAGCGGCGACCTCGACGAACTGACACTCACGACCAACGGCAGTCAGTTGGCGCGTTACGCACAGGATCTCGCGAGATGCGGCGTAAAGCGGGTCAACGTCTCCCTCGACACCCGCGATCCCGCGAAATTCAGGGCAATCACGCGGTGGGGTGATCTTGCGAAGGTCGAGGCGGGCATTGCCGCTGCTCAGACCGCAGGGCTCAAGGTCAAGATCAACATGGTCGCGCTGAGGGGCGTCAACGAGGACGAGATCGTGCCGATGATCGAATGGGCCCATGGCAACGGCTTCGATCTCACCTTGATCGAGACCATGCCGCTGGGAGAAATCGACGAGGATCGTACGGAACAGTACCTGCCGCTGTCGATCGTCCGCGGCCGACTGCAGGAGCGTTGGACGCTCGAGGACATTCCCTACAAGACGGGCGGCCCGGCGCGCTATGTACGCGTGCGCGAGACAGGAGGCCGGCTCGGCTTCATCACCCCTCTTACCCACAACTTCTGTGAGTCCTGCAACCGGGTCCGACTTACCTGCACCGGTACGCTCTACATGTGCCTTGGCCAGGAAGACGCCGCCGACCTGAGGGCCCCGTTGAGAGCCTCCACCGATGACGCCCTTCTGCAGGCCGCAATCGACGAGGCGATTGGGCGGAAGCCCAAGGGGCACGACTTCGTCATCGACAGGCGCCACAGGACGCCGGCACTCTCGCGTCACATGAGCGTCACCGGCGGCTGAGCGGGACCACTTTCCACTGGCAACCGAAGCTCCGCCGTTCCATCGAACCCGGTTTTCCGGATACGCTTCAGCTCTGCCGCTTATTCGGCCAGCGCGGCGAGTATGCGGGCCCAGCTGCGGGTTCCGTGGCGAAAGCTCGAAAGCTCGTACTTCTCGTTCGGCGAGTGGATGCGGTCGTCGTCGAGCCCGAAGCCGATCAGCAGGCTGTCCATTCCAAGCACACGCTTGAAGCTCTCGACTATCGGAATCGAACCGCCGCAGCCGAGATGGACCGGCGGCCGGCCAAACTCCTCCTCGAGTGCCTTGCGAGCCTTGGCAAGCGGCGGGCTGTCGGCTGGAATCTCGATTGCAGGGCTCGCTCCGTGCGAGAAGAACTCGGCGCCGCAGCCCTCCGGCAGATGATCGCGAACGAACTTTCGGAACGCGTCGCGGATCGCCATTGGATCCTGCTCTCCGATAAGCCGAAACGAGACCTTGGCGGTGGCCCGGGACGGGATGACCGTCTTCGTGCCCTCCCCGGTATAGCCGCCGATGATGCCGTTCACATCGCAAGTCGGCCGGGCCCAGATCTTCTCGAGTATCGTTCGCCCCTTCTCGCCGGCCGCGCTGGCCTGGCCGATCCGCGCAAGCCACTGCGCTTCATCCAGACCCAGAGCATCCCACTCGCGACGCTGCTCGGGGTGGAGCTCCGGCACACCGTCGTAAAAGCCCGGCAACGTGACAACGCCATTGGCGTCATGCAGCGCAGCAACGATCCGCGCGAGGATGTGAATCGGGTTGTGGGCCGGGCCGCCGAACATGCCCGAGTGCAGATCCATCGACGGTCCCGTCACCACGACCTCGTCATGCACCAGCCCGCGGAGGCGCGTGGTGATTGCCGGCGTCTCGGCATTCCACATGCCGGTATCGCAGACGAGCGCCAGATCGCAGGCAAGTTCGTCGGCATGCGCGTCGAGAAACGGACCAAGGCTTCTCGAGCCTGACTCCTCTTCACCCTCGAGCAGGATCGTCACCTCTACGGGCAGTCCGCCGGTCACCGTCTTCCAGGCGCGACAGGCCTCGATGAACGTCATCAGCTGCCCCTTGTCGTCGGCGGCGCCGCGCGCGACGATCCGCTCGCGGCCCTCATGGGTCTCGCGGCGCGGTTCGAACGGGTCCGAATTCCACAACTCCAGCGGATCTGGTGGCTGGACATCGTAGTGGCCGTAGAACAGGACGTGCGGCGCATCGGGGGTGGCCGCAGGGTGATGAGCGACCACCATCGGCAGGCCGGAGGTTTCGCGGGTGGATGCCTCGAAGCCCATGTCCCTGAGCAACTGCGCGCACCAGTCGGCCGCAGCCCGACAGTCTTCAGCATGGGCGGGATCGGTTGAGATACTGGGGATTCGCAGCAGCGCAAACAGCCGTTCAAGCGATGAGTCGAGGCAGCCTTCGACCTCGGCCAGGACCTTGTCGATCTCGCTCATGTGCTCTCCCCGGGAAAACCACCGACCGCCGCAGCCGACGCCAGCGGCGACAGATTAGGAGCGGTCGTCCGGAGACACAACAGCGCCGGGTCTGATGACGGAGCCATGTTTCCGCCGTTTGTCTTCGCGAGCGACGCCGCGTTTCAATTGTTGTCTCGCCGACGGCACTTTTTGCCTGCGAGCAAGTTCATGAAATATTGAGGGGAAATCCCGCACCATCATGGAGCCAGGATAAGTCGCGCGCCATGGCGTTGAACATTGCCACAGACAGCCTGCAGGCCCGTGAGCCGCATGTCGGCTGGTGGGAGGAATTCACCCGCCATGGCTACCAGCGACTGCTGGTACTCAGGACACGGATCAGGCTCTATTACTTCTGGGAAAAGCGCTGGTTCTTCTTCGCGCTCGCGCTCGGCCTGGTGCTGCTGAGCCTGCCATTGCCGGCAGGCTTGTCACAGCAGGGCATGATCGTACTCGCCATGTCGGTCGTGGCGACCGTCCTGTTCATCACCGAACCGGTGCCGCTGCCGACGGTGGCCCTGCTCATCATCATCGGTCAGGTGCTGCTTCTGGGTCTCGATTCCACCACCGTTGCGCGCAGCCTGATGACGGATTCGGTGCTGTTCATCATGGGGTCGCTGATGCTTGCGGTCGCCGTCGTCAGGCAGCGCCTCGACAAGCGGATTGCGTGGCTGATCGTCAAGCTGACCGGTACCCGGACGGTCAATGTCTGCTTCGGCATCTCGCTGACGTCCGGCCTGCTTGCATCGTTCGTCGGGGAGCACACGGTCGCGGCGATGATGCTGCCGGTGGCAATGACCCTGATTACCCTCACCTCCGACGATCCGAAACGAGTGCGGAAGCTCGCCATCGTACTTCTGTTTTCGATTTCGTACGGCTGCTCCGTTGCCGGCATCGGTTCGCCATCGGGCGGCGCACGGAATGCCATCATGATCGGCTATTGGGAGGACTTCTTCTATACGCCTGCGGATTCGGACTCGCGGCAGTATCTGATGTCCTACCTGCGCTGGATGATCTACGCCTACCCGCTGTTCCTGGTGCAGCTGCCGCTGGTGACGCTGGTCCTGTTCACGACGTTCAAGCCGGAGTACAGGGACCTATCCCGGGCGGTGGCCAAGCTCCGGATGCAGGTCATGCTGGAGGGTCCGCTGCCGCCATCGGGATGGGTGGCAGTGTTCCTGTTCATTCTTGTTCTGATCGGCTGGATCACGCTGTCGGCGAAGATCGGCATGGGCACTGTGGCGATCCTGGGTGCGGCGGCATTCCTGATCGCAGGGCTGGTGCGCTGGGAGGACATCAATTCCGGCGTCAACTGGGGCGTCGTGCTGCTGTATGCGGCGGCAATCTCGCTCGGCGTGGAGATGAAGGAAACCGGTGCCGCCGAATGGCTCGCACAGAGCTTCCTGGCGGCAATCGCCCCGCTGGGAGCGGATTCGGGTCCGGGACTGTGGGCCGCGATATCGGTGCTCACCGCGGGCATCACAAACACAATGTCGGCGGGCGCGGCCGTCGCGGTGCTGGGGCCGATCGTCCTCAACATCGCCCAGGTCAGCGGAGAAAGCCCGATCATCATGGGCTTCGTTACCGCGATCGCCTCGGCCTTCGCCTATCTCACCGTCGCAGGACAACCGGCCTCGACCATCGTCTATGCTTCGGGCTACCTTCACCCGACAGATTTCCTGGTTGCAGGATGGCGAATGCTGGTCGTTTCCATCGCCGTGCTGATGCTGGCGGCAACGTTCTACTGGCCATTGCTGGAACGGGTCTGAAGGGAAGCCATGGCGAAGGTCACCCGGCACGAGGTGCTCGCGCAGAAGGAACTTGAGGCGCTGCGCGAGCAGCGTCGCAACCGGTTTCGGATCCTCGCCTGCGTCGACGGCTCCGAGGCATCCTACGATGCGGTCCGGTTCGCCGCCAGGATAGGGCGCGGCGACGAATGCGACATCATCATCCTGAACGTGCGATTAGTCGACCACGGGCTGCGATCGGGCGGCCTGCAGGTGAGCGTGGCCCGGCAGAACATGCTCGACTGGGGTCTCGACCTGCCGAGCCTGCGTTACCTGAAGCGGGGACTCGAAGTTCTCAAGGAAGAAGGGATCTCGCCGGAAGACTGGAAATCGACGGTCGCCCACAGCGACGTCTGGGGGGACCCGCTGGGTGACAACAAGGTCGAGTACCGCAAGGACAGTGGCCAGAGCGTCGTCCTCAAGCTCAAGACTGCGGCGAACGAGGCCAGCGGTATTCTCGACCAGTACGAGCTTGGTCCCTACAACCTCATGATTCTCGGTGAACCCTCACGATGGCGCAGCGATGTTGCCGCCCTCTTTGGCGGCGGCGTGGCACAGAAAGTTGCCATGCTCGCACCATGTTCCGTCATGATCGCGCGCAAGAGTCTCAACAAGAAGGGGTTCTTCATCTGCACCGATGGATCGGAGAGATGCCTGACGGCGGTGAGGCAGGCCGCGGTACTGGCGCAGTATGCCAAGCATCCGATCACGCTGTTCTCGGTTGCCCGCGATCGCAAGCGGCGTGATGCGGCACACAAGATCATCGAAGAGTGCAAGGCGGCGCTGAAGGAAATGAAGATCCGGGTGATGCTAGAGAAGACCGCTGTCGGCGACCCGGTCGAGCAGATCATTCGGCACGGCAGCAACCATTTCGTGACGGTCGTCTCCGATTCCGGCAGGGGCCGGTTCACGCGGATATTCCAAGGGAGCGTCGCCTACGGGGTCATGCGTGGAGCAAAGAACGCCGTGTTGACCGTGCGCTAGCCATGGTCGCCACACCCCAAGCGTCCCTGAAGCCGAATAACCTGCCGGCCGGGTATAGGTGGCGCGGCGACGTCTCGGAGCGGATGCCTTGGCAATGACATGGTCAGACGGTTCGATTGCGGCTACACCGGTCTAAGATTCCTGGCGTTACCGGAGCAAGATGCGGGACCATCCGAAGGACGGGACGTAAATCGTGATCAGCACTCTCGCCCCGTTCGGCGCGCTCTTTCTTTCCATAGCCATGCTGCTCATGGGCAACGGTCTGCAGGGCGTGCTGCTGGTGGTGCGCGCCGGGATCGAAGGATTCACCTCGCTCGAGATCGGTCTGCTCGGCTCCGGCTACTACGTCGGGTTCCTGCTCGGATGCCTGCTTGGGCCCTACTTCATTGCAAGGGTCCGCCACATTCGTGCCTTCACGGCAATGGTCTCGATCGCCTCGACGACGGTGCTCGTCCATGCACTGATCACCGTGCCGTGGGTGTGGTGGAGCCTGCGCCTGATCACAGGCTTCTGCTTCGCTGCCGTGTTCATGGTCATCGAGAGCTGGCTGAATGCGAGTTCGAGCAACCATAACCGCGGGCTCGTCTTCGGCGTCTACTCGACCATAAATCTCGTCGTCATCACCGCCGGTCAGTTGATGCTCACGCTCGATGACCCGGCGATGTTCAGCCTGTTCGCGGTCACGTCACTGCTGGTCTCGCTGGCGGCGGTACCGGTGGCTCTCACCCGGTCTCCCGAGCCGGACCCGCCGGAGACGCTCCGGATCAGGCTCCTTTATCTCTACAGGTCCTCCCCGGTGGGTTTTGCCGGTGCCTTTGCCTCCGGTCTCGTGAACGGCGCGTTCTGGGCTCTCGGACCGCTGTTCGCGCAACGTCATGCGCAGGACACGACATCGGTCGCGATCTTCATGAGCATAGCGGTCATGGCAGGCGCCCTCGGTCAATGGCCGATCGGGCGCGTCTCCGACACGCGGGATCGCCGGGTGCCGATCATTGTCGTCTGCCTGGTGTCCGCCGCCGCCGCTCTCGGCGTTGCCGCGGCAAGCGTATACTGGCCCATAGGCGTCTACTACCTGATCGCCGTGTACGGGTTCTTTGCGTTTGCCCTCTATGCGCTGTGCGTCGCCCACGTCAACGACTTCGTCGAAGTGGACGGCTTCGTCGAGGCAGCGGGTGGGTTGCTGCTCATGTTCGGCATCGGTGCCGTAATCGGCCCGGCGCTCGGTTCGCTGGCGATGCAGACGTTCGGCCGCGGAGGACTGTTCCTGGTGATCGCTGCGATACTGCTGGCGCTCGGCGGTTTTGCGCTGGTGCGGATGCATCGCCGGGCGCCTGTGCCGGAGGAGGAGCGTGGCGAGTTCGCCACCGCACTGGCCACCACCGTCACGGTTTCGAATGTCGATCTCGTGGGCGATGAAGACGACGTGCCGGAGGTGCAGGAGGAACCGGCGGCCTGACGCCTTTGGCCGTCGGGGCCCGGCAACTTGTCGTCGGCCCCGCGTGAGGGGCGATCTGCCGGGTCACTCGCTTCGGGTACTCCGGGCGCGGCGGCGGGCCGCCAGCAGGTTGAGAACCTCGACGCCTATCGAGAAGCAGATCGCGAAGTACACGTATCCGCGCGGCACGTGGAAATGCAGGCCATCGGCGATCAGCAGGGTGCCGATCAGCAGCAGGAAGCTCAACGCCAGCATCTTCGTTGTCGGATGCTCGTTGATGAAGCGGCTCACCGGCGCCGCAGCGAACATCATGACAGCGATGGCCAGACCGATCGCGGCAACCATCACCGGAATCACGTCGGTGAGGCCGATGGCTGTGATGATCGAGTCGATGGAGAACACGAGGTCGAGGACAACGATCTGAACAATGACCAGGGCAAACTGCGAACGCCCGGGCTTCACACCAGGGTCCTCGTTGCCCTCCACCATCGCATGAATTTCCCACGTGCCCTTGGCGAGCAGGAACAGCCCGCCGGCAAGCAGCACGATGTCACGCCAGGAGACCTCAAACTCCCAGATCTCGAACAGCGGGGTGGTGAGGTGGGTTATCCACACCAGTGCCGACAGGAACACGACCCGCATGATGAAGGCGAGTGCAAGTCCTATGCGCTGAGCGATCACCTGCTGACGCAGCGGCAGTCGGGAGGAGGCGATCGACAGAAACACAAGGTTGTCGATGCCGAGTACGATTTCCATCAGGGCAAGCGCGACGAAGCTGACCCAGATGTTCGGATCCAGAAGGAGTTCGAGCATCGACTGCGCCGGGCGGAGTGAAGGACCTATCCAGAAGAATGTATCAGCGCCAAATGCCGGACCAGAAAAATGATCCGCCTGTCAACAACGCGAGCACGCGGGAGCCGGTTGCGGGTCAAGAGGGGATGCGAAGGATGGGCACGGGATCGTGTTCCCGTTAATGTGCGCAGCCGTCATGCCACGGACTACACTTGGGAGCTCGTCCCCATGACGACCTTCGAGATCGTGCCTGCTGTCGCAGGACATGTCCCTGCAATCGCCCGCATCTATGCCCATCACGTACTTACCGGCGTCGCCTCGTTTGAGATCACCCCACCCGACGAGACTGAAATGGCTGCGCGGATGGAAGCGGTCCACGCGCGGGGCCTGCCCTATCTGGTTGCGGAAGCGGACGGCCAGGTAGCGGGCTATGCCTACGCCGGGCCGTACCGACCGCGCCCCGCATACCGCTTCACCGTCGAAAACGCTGTCTATGTCGCACCGGAGTTCATCCGCCGTGGCATTGGCCGTGCGCTGCTGCAGCGCGTCGTCGACGAGTGTACCCGATGCGGGTGCAGGCAGATGGTCGCAATCATCGGCGACAGCGGTAACAGCTCGTCGATCGGCCTGCACAGAGCCTGCGGTTTCGAAATGGTTGGTGTGCTCCAGAACGTCGGTTACAAGTTTGATCGCTGGCTCGATACGGTGGTCATGCAGCGAACGCTCGGTGACGGGGGAAATTCACCTCCGTGACAATCTTGCGGCCGGTCTGACCGTGATGCCTCGCGGAACAGACGTCGGCCGCCGCCATCCGTGATCCAATCGAAGGGAGAACTCCATGGCCGACGGCGGAACCATCAACCTGCTGGGTGTGTCTGGCAGCCTTCGCAAGGGCTCCTACAACACGGCACTGCTGCGTTACATCGGCGACCAACTGCTGCCGGACGGCATCGAGATCGAAACGGCCTTCCTGCACGACATACCGCTCTATGACGAGGACGTACGCGAGAAGGGCTTCCCGGAACCGGTGGA
>Ga0079224_100004086_pt1 | contig 18675 bp, 16 predicted proteins | sample Stecom2015_FD_80414 | JGI IMG/M metagenome (GOLD analysis project Ga0079224, IMG submission 80414) | Agricultural soil microbial communities from Utah to study Nitrogen management - Steer compost 2015 | ecosystem: Environmental > Terrestrial > Soil > Agricultural land | place: USA: Utah... | reverse complement strand
GACAACATGAAAACTCATCCTGCAAAAGTTAAAAAAATTACTCCACCAAATTTGCGCGAGAGAGTTCCGCCGGTACGCTTCAGAAAAACGGTGCCTGATTCATGGTTAAGTATTACTTTGGTTGAAGGAAGAAACAGGCAGGTTAGAAAGATGACGGCAAAAATTGGTTTTCCAACATTAAGATTAGTAAGGGTGAGAATAAAAAGTTTGCATCTGAATAATCTTCTGGTTGGAAAGGTAAGAGAACTTTCCGCAAAAGAAATTGATAATTTGTTTAAAAAATAATTTCTCTGCGGAAAATTCTTTAATGATTTTTAATCTTCACCGGTTTTACATTCCATATTTTTTCAGCATACTCTTTAATTGAACGATCGCTTGAAAACTTTCCTATTCTTGCAACATTTAAAATAGATTTGTATGTCCATTCTTCCTGGTTCAAATAAAGTTTGCTTACTTCATCCTGAGTTTTGATATAGGAATTATAATCCGCAAACAAACAATAATAATCTACATTTAAAAGGCTATCAACAATTGGTTTAAAAATTTCCGGTTCATTGCTGTTAAAAAAATTTGATTCAAGCATATTTATTATCCGCTGCAGTTCAGGAATTTTTCCTAACTCAGCACGCGGATTATAACTGTTATTTTTCAGATCCAAAACCTGTTCATCGGTTAAACCAAAAATAAAAATATTCTCATCACCAACTTCCTGAAGTATTTCAACATTTGCACCATCCAGCGTTCCGATTGTAAGCGCACCGTTAAGTGCAAACTTCATATTGCCTGTGCCGGATGCTTCAAATCCCGCAGTTGAAATTTGTTCTGATAAATCAGCCGCGGCAATTATTCTTTCCGCAAGAGTAACAGAATAATTTTTAAGAAAAACTACTTTAAGTTTATCACCAACAACCGGATCGTGGTTTATAACATCTGCAACGGAATTAATTAATTTGATTACAAGTTTTGCCATCATATAAGCTGGTGCAGCCTTACCGCCAAATATTACTGTCCGTGGAACCATATCAAGAGAAGGATTATCTCTCAGCCTGTTGTATAAAGTTATCACATGAAGCACATTCAGAAGCTGCCGTTTGTATTCATGAAATCTTTTTACCTGCACATCAAACATTGATTCAGGATTAATTCTAATATCGGGATGTTCATCCTGTATATAATTGATCAGCAGTTTTTTGTTAAGCCATTTTGCAATTCTCCAGTTCTCCTGAAATTCTTTATTGCGAGCATACTTTTCAAGTTTCTTCAATTGCATCAAATCGGTAACCCACCCATTGCCTATCCTATCAGAAATCAATCCGGCCAGAAGCGGATTTGATGTTTTAAGCCATCTTCTTGGAGTAATTCCGTTTGTAATATTTTTAAACTTTGAAGGATAAAGAGCATAGAAATGCGGAAAGATTACCTTCTTTAAAATTTCTGTATGAAGTTCAGCAACGCCGTTTATTGTATGGCAGCAAATTATTGCAAGATTAGACATCCGTATTTTCTTTTCAGGATGATCTTTTATGATTGATAGAGATGAAATTATTTTTTCATCCTGCGTATAATTTTCTTTTATGTATTCAATAAATCTTCTGTTAATTTCATAAATTATTTGAAGATGGCGTGGAAGAAGATCAGCAACAATTGAAACGGACCACTCTTCAAGAGCTTCAGGCACAACCGTATGGTTTGTATAAGAAAAAGTTTTTGTAGTAATATCCCAGGCTTTATCCCAGCTTAATCCTTCTTCATCAATTAAGATTCTCATCAATTCCGGAATAGCAATAACAGGATGAGTATCATTTAATTGAATTGCGGTTTTTTCGGCAAACTTATCAAAAGTATCGTGATTGATTCTGTATTTTCTTATAATATCCTGCAGAGTTGCAGAAGAGAAGAAGTACTGCTGTTTTAAACGGAGAAATTTTCCTTTATCAATAGTGTCATTTGGATAAAGAACTTTTGATATATTTTCAGAACTGTTTTTTCTATCAACTGCAGCAACATAATTTCCGCTGTTAAATTCTTCAAAGCTGAATTCACTTGTTGCTTTAGCCTGCCACAATCTTAAATTATTAACAGTGTTTGTTCTGTAACCGGGAACAGGAATATCATAAGCAACAGCTAAAATATCATTTGTATCTACCCAATGATATTTTAAATGATCAACCGGATCCTGAATTACTTTTCCGTAAAACTTAATACGGTAATTTAAGCTGCGTCTTAATATCTCCCATGGATTGCCGTAACTAATCCAGTTATCAGGTTTTTCAACCTGGTAGCCGTTCTCAATTTCCTGGGCAAAAATTCCATACTCATACCGGATGCCGTAACCAAATGCCGGCAGTTCAAGCGTAGCCATTGAATCAAGAAAACATGCCGCGAGCCTTCCTAAACCACCGTTGCCCAAACCCATATCAGGTTCATACTCACGAATGTCTTCAAGTTTATAACCATCCCGCTGAAGAATTTTATAACACTCATCATAAAAATCCATATTGATTAAAACATTGCCGAGCAGCCTTCCCATCAAAAATTCTAACGATAGATAGTATACTCTTTTTACATCCTTTTCCTTGTATTGCTGCTGTGTTCTGAGCCAGCTTCGTACGAGCCTGTCACGTACTGCGAGTGAAAGCGCATAGTATGCATCACTTTCGGTTGCAGTTATTTTATCTTTAACAAGATCAAACTCCAGGTGTTCTGCAAATTGATTTGAAAGAGAATAGCTTTCAATCTTTTCATTATCTGTAAAGAATACTGAACCGTTTTTTAATCCCATATTTTCCTGATATAATTTTAATGATCACGTTCTTTATTGGGCTGAAAAAATATAAAAATATAATTCCAGATAAAATATTGTCTGTTAATTATGAATGGAAGAAAAAAATAGGGTGTTTTTTTAATTATACTGTGGATATTTTTTTAAGAATAAAAATCATGTTGGAAGTTCAAGTCTCATTTTAAAAGTTGACCTTTGATATTTTGACTCACTATTGAAAGGCACATGCACAAAACCAAGTTTTTCATAAAGATTAACAGCAGCAGTAAGTTTATGTGCTGTTTCAAGCTCAACATATTTTGCACCTTTTGAAATTGCATAACCAATTACAACCAGCGCCAGTTTTTTACCAATTTGCTTTCCCCGTGCTTTTTCAGTAACTGCCATTTTAGCAAGTTCAAATGTTTTATCATCTATTTTAATCACTGCACAGGTACCAACTATTTCATTATTTATGCGGGCAAAGAAAATCATTCCTCCCGGATTAATTATATACTTCTCAGGATCAGAAAGAATTTTTTCATCCTCCGGCTCTACGTAAAAATATTTTTTAAGCCATTCAATATTTAAAGATTTAAAATGATCTTTATGTCCGGAGTTGTATTCAATCACTTCAACTTTTTCCATTAATTTATTCTTTACCCGGTTATTTACCCTCTCAAACAAATTTTGCTCTGCTAATGATTTTTCAATTTTATCAATCACATGAAGAACATCATATTTAGTTTCTGAAATTATTTCTTTTACTGCAGATTCAATCTCCGGCAAAACAGGTTTTATTGATTCAAAAATTTTTCTCCCTTCTTCTGATAAACGAACAATGGTTTTCCGTTTATCTTTTACATCTTTCTCGGTAACCACCAGTTTCTTTTTATTCATTTGATTTACAAACTGAACAATTGCCGGATGGGAAATTTTTAACGCTGCAGCAATGTCAAGAACAGGCATTTCCCCGTTTTCATAAAGAAGATATGTAAGAGCAAACCAGCGTGGTTCAAAATCGGAATGCTGCTGTTTGTAAATTTTATGAACATCATACATTAACTGATCACTCAATCTTTTTAATCTGCTGCCAAGAGCAATTTGTCCTAAATCTTTTATAATATCCATTCTATTTACTAAATATATTACGTAATTACTTACTTTTTATTTAATTGAAAATAATTTAGTTTTTAACATTTTGCAAGTTTAATCAGAGATTATTTGCAAACCTGCCTAAATACTCTCATGAAGTTTCCGCCAAGAATCTTATAAATTTCTTCATTTGAGTAACCTTCATTTATGAGTGCACGAGTAAGCTGCGGGTAATAAGATACATCGGGTATATCTACCGGCCCGCGGATTCCGCCATCAAAATCAGCACCAATTGCAATGTAATCTACACCAACAAGATCACGGATATAATTTATATGTTTTACAACATCAGCAGATGTTACGTTTGAAGCTGATGAAGTTGAAAGGAAGGAAGTATAAAAAACAACACCAATCACTCCCCCGCTGTTTGCTATACTTTTTATCTGATCATCAGTAAGATTTCTGGTATGATTTCTAATTGCTCTAACACCTGAATGGCTTGCAATTATTGGATTTTTTGTAACCTCAAGAATATCCTCAATTGTTTTTACTCCAGTGTGAGAAACATCGATAATCATTCCAAGCGAATCCATTGTTCTGATTATTTCTCTTCCAAAATCTGATAAGCCTTTTGTCTGTGATTCAGGATCTGCAGCAGAAACCGCCCATGATGTGCTGTTATTCCAGGTAATGGTTAAATAACGAACACCCCTATCGTAAAGCTCATAAAGTTTGTTAATATCATCTTCAATTGCATGGCCGCCTTCTGCAACAAGAACTCCGGCAAATTTATTTTCACTTACAAGCTGTTCAAGTTCATCAGCATTAACTGCCTGCCCCATCAGATCTGAATAACGTTCAGCTTGAACCATGAATGTATCAATCATTCTCATTGATTCTTCAAACGGATTATCAAAATCATCAGGATCAACCCAAACTGAGAGAAGCTGTGCATCAACGCCGCCTTGTTTAAAACGGGGTAAATCAGAATCATAAAAATTATGGAGCAGACTAATATCATATCCATTTACCGTTCTGCCCAAAACATCATTATGCAAATCTATAAAGAATGCCTTCTCATGAACTGTTTGAAGTTCTGTTTGAAAGTGCATTCCATCTTCAAGTTTAACAAGCAGAGTATCCTCAGCATAATATAATAGTGAAGTTATTATATAATATTCATTGGCTGAAGATGATTTATTTAACTTACCGGAAGGAGCAGAAATATTTCCGGCTGATAAATTTGTTAATCCCGCTCCGCTTCCGCCATCAAGCTGAATCATTTTTTTTGTGGAAGTAAACCCGTTCATTTCTATTGTATAAAACAAAACTCCTGCACTGCCTTTGCTTTCCCAATCAATGTTGTAATTACCGGCTGTTAAATCAAAACTGCGTGAATCGATTATCTCACCTAAAATATTGCTTACTGTAATTTTAACCCCGCCTTCATTCCTTACGGAAAAACTTATTTTTGTAGAAGGATTGAATGGATTAGGATAATTCTGATATACTTCAAATTCAGCAGGGGAGAAGGATTTATCTTGTACATCTGTTATTTGCAAAATATAAGACCAGTTGCCCGATGAGTTTGTTAAAAGCGAATCACGAAGTTCGGGATTATCTTTATTTACAAGAAGAATTTTTGCGCGATAAAGTGAAGCACCATTAGACTTATCCTGAACATGCCCGCTTATATTAAGTGTTTGTGAATAAAGAAATCCTGTTAACAAAAAAAAGTAAACTAAGAATTTCATCTAGAATCCCGGAATAATTTTTAACAATAATAGAATTTATTCGTCTTCCCCATCCAGTTCTGAAAGCAGTCCCAGAACATCAAGATGTTTTGTTGTCATCATTAAATGTCCTTCGGAATCGAAAGGCCATTCTGATTCCGGACGATCACAATATAGTTCAACTCCGTTTCCATCAGGATCATGAAGATAAATTGATTCAGAAACGCCATGATCAGATGCACCTTCAATTTTATAATTAAGCTGAAACAATCTTCTTACTATCTTAGCAAGTTCTTTTCTGGTTGGATAGAGAATTGCAAAGTGATATAATCCTGTATGACCGGGCGGCGGGGGAGTAGCGCCTTTTCCAGCCCATGTATTAAGCGCAATATGATGATGATATCCGCCGGCGGATAGAAATACTGCCGAGTTGCCAAATCCTTGTGTAATTTCAAATCCTAAAATATCTCTGTAAAATTTTAATGATTGTTCAAGATCAGAAACTGTTAAATGCACATGCCCGATTTTTACTTCGGTGTTAATTCTGAATTCCATTATTCCTCAAAAATTTTTATAATGAAAAATAAAGATAATCATGCTTCTGCTATTTCAAAAAATTTTATACGTGTATTATTTTAATCAGATATAATAGCGGTAGCTTCAATCTCCAGAAGATATTCTTTTTCAATCAATGATTTTACTTCAATCATTGATGTTGCTGGTTTTATTGATTTAAATACCTCACCGTGAGCTTTGCCTATTTCCTCCCATAATGAAATATCGGTAACAAACATTCTTGTTCTTATAACATCATTAAGAGAGGCACCGGCTTCTTTAAGAACTTTTTCAATTTTCTGCAGGATATATTTAGTCTGTTCATAAGCACTACCTTTACCAACCAGTTTATTATTTTCATCTACCGCAACAGTTCCTGAGATTTCAATTTGATTTCCAATTCTTACAGCGCGGGAATAGCCAACAATATCTTCCCAGTATGCACCGCTGGAAATATTTTTCCTCATTTTCAGCTCCTGATAAAAATTTTTAAAGAAGAATTAATATTTGTTACTAGTATTATCTTTTAAAAATCTTTTCTGTTCTTTATGAATTATTTTCCATTTTCTTTTTTCTTCAAGCATTGCATTAAGATCAGTCTTCTGTTCCAAATATCTTAATTCCCGCAGAAGCTTCAAATAGCTGTTATAACGCTCACGAGATATTGCGCCGGAATTAAGCGCTGCAATTACTGCGCAGTCAACTTCTATCGTATGGGTGCAATCATTAAATCTGCAATTTTCAGCAAACAGTTCAATTTCATCAAACACTTTTGAAACACCATCCGAAGCATTCCACAAGCCAAATTCTCTCATACCGGGAGTATCAATCAGAATTCCACCTTGCGGCAGCAAAAACATTTCTCTCACAGTTGTTGTGTGTCTTCCCTTTGAATCTGTGCTTCGTACTTCAGCAGTTTTTTGTATGTTTTTTCCGGCGATTGCATTTATCAATGTTGATTTACCAACACCGGATGAACCAGCACATGCAATTGTAATTCCGGGTTTAATAAATTTATTCAAATCACTTAATCCTGTTTTCTGCAAACAGCTTACTCCAAAAACTTCAACATCAGGGAAGGCGTTTCTGAACTTAATAATTTTTTCCTGATGATCGTTTACGAGATCTGACTTGTTTAAAATTATCACCGGTTTAATTCTCCCGTTGAATGCAGAAGATAAATATCTTTCGAGTCTTCTTTCACTTAAATCTGCATCCATACTTTGAACGATGAAAAGGAAATCAATATTAGCAGCAATTATTTGTTCATCTGATTTTTTACCTGCAGCACTTCGTGAAAAAAATGTTCTTCTTTCAAGTATATCATGAATTATTAATTTCTTTTCATCTTCAAAATAAATTCCGGCAACCCAATCACCGGTTTTGGGAAATTGAGATGGATTATCAGCACCGTAAATTAATTTTCCTGTTACTTCTGCTTTTAATTCACCTGCTTCTGAATACACCATGTAACGTTCTTTATGTTCAGCAGATATGCGTGCGGGAATCATTCCCCGGTCTTTAAATGATGTAAATTGTTCTTCAAAAAAATTACTCCAGCCAAGCTGATTTAATTGCAGCATTTTTATTCTCCAAAATATTTTAAAATGATTTTTAAACGGAGGAATGCCTTCAGATTTTAAATTGAATCTGACGGCTTGCTACACAATGGCGGCAATAAATAGCTGGATTGTATTTGAAGTATTATTGTTGATAAGTCATTAAAATGTTTACAAATCAAACTTAATAAAATTTTTTTAACAAAATATCATTCAAAGAAACTGGTAAGATTTATCAAACCGGCAGAAAAGAATGTTTTTAATCATAGGAAATAGAGATCATACATTCTATTATTCTTGTGATTCTGTTTGATAATTAAACCTGATTTAATATGAAGGATTGAAAAGATGAGTAATAATAATTTAATAATTGTTAAAGAAAATAAACCTGAAAGAACTTCCGGCGCAAATATTTCATGCTGGTTTGATGAAGCTCCTGAAATAAAATTTTCACCGCTTAATCAAAACACTTCCGCAGATGTTGTTGTGGTAGGCGGAGGAATAGCCGGAGTAACTACAGCTTATCAGCTTTCAAAAAATAATTTTTCCGTTATACTTATTGAAGATGGAAACATTGGCAGCGGTGAAACTGGAAGAACTACCGCACATATTTCAAACGCGCTTGATGACAGATATTTCAGAATTGAAAAATCATTCGATAATGAAACAAGCAGACTTGCAGCGGAAAGCCACACCGAAGCAATAAATTTTATTGAAAGGATCGTAATTGAAAATAATATAATATGTAACTTTGAAAGAGTTAACGGCTACCTGATGCTGCATCCATCTGATGATGAAGAATCATTGCGGGAAGAATTAAACGCTGCAAAACGTGCAGGCCTGCATGTTGAATTGATTGAAACTGCTCCTGATATAATTGCTGCCGGAAATAAATTTTTGAAGTTTCCGAATCAGGGACAATTTCATCCACTAAAATATCTTTCCGGTTTATGCAAAATTATTTTAAACAACAAAGGATTTATATACACTGATACTCACGTAAAAGAAATTAATAACAAAGGAGTTGAAACCTCAAACGGTTATAAAGTAAATGCAAAGTACGTTGTTGTTGCAACAAACTCTCCAATAAATGATGTTGTAAAGATTCATAACAAGCAAGCACCTTACAGAACCTATGTAGTTGCCGCACGGGTTCCGAAAAATTCCATATCTCATTCACTTTGGTGGGATACTGGTAATCATAAATCAACATGGCAGGTTTATCCTTACCACTATGTACGGATTCATCCGTATAGCAGTGAATTTGATTTGCTGATTGTTGGAGGAGAAGATCATAAAACCGGGCAGGCAGATGAAGAAAATATTTCCGGGGAAGAAAGATTTGCTGCGCTTAAAAATTGGGCAAAAAATCATTTCCCAATTATGGAAGAAGTTCTTTTCAGATGGAGCGGACAGATGATGGAACCGGTTGATCATCTTGGATTAATAGGAAGAAATCCTGATGATGAAAATATTTTTATTGCAACAGGAGACAGCGGAAACGGGATAACACACGGAACAATTGCCGGAATACTTATCAGTGATCTTATTGCGGGCAAGAAAAATAAATGGGAAGAGATTTATAATCCTTCAAGAATAAGTTTATCTGCAGCGGGAACATACCTGCAGGAAAATTTAAATGTTGCAAAACAGTACGTTGATTTTATCACTCCCGGAGATATTGACTCATTAAAAGAATTAAAGAACGGTGAAGGGGCAATTATAAGAGACGAGCTTTGGAAAGCCGCTGTTTACAGGGATGAAACGGGCAAGCTTCACATTTTCTCTGCTGTGTGTCCCCACTTAAAATGTATTGTTAACTGGAACAATACGGAAAAATCATTTGATTGTCCATGTCATGGTTCCAGATTCTCGACGCTTGGAAGGGTAATAAACGGTCCGGCAAATGTTGACCTTGAAAGAATAGAAATTTCAGAATAAAATTTTCCCGGCTATTTTTTCTTTTCAGATTCTTCCTTTTAAATAATTCTGTCTTATTTCTTCAGGAAATTTTTCAATTGCATAACGAAGCATTGTACGCGGCATTTTTTTATAATGTTTTTTCAGGAAGGATTCTTCCACCTTTAAATTTCTTTTACCTGTTTCACGCAGCATCCATCCAACTGCTTTATGAATAAGATCATGTTTATCATTCAATAAAATTTCAGAGATAGCAAGCGTATCTTTAAAATCATTCTTCCTTATAAAATAAAAAGTTGAAAGTATAGCGATACGTCTTTCCCAAATATTTTCGGATTCTGCAAACTCATATAAGATTGTTCTCTCCTTATCGTATAAAAAAGCGCCGGCAATTAGTGGAGCAGAAAGATCAACAAGATCCCAATTATTAATTCCTTTTCTATTCTTCATATAAAAATTATAAATCTGTTCACGATGCGTTTCATCCGCTTTGGAAAATTTATCAATAAGAATGAACAGCGCAATTAATCTTTCCTCATGAACAGGCGAATGAAGGAGATCATACAATTCTTTTATTGTAGCATTTCTGTTTTCACGCGCAATTTTTCTTTGCACCGGAACTTTAATTCCGGCAAAGATATCACCTTCACCATATTCTCCTTTTCCTGTTTTAAAAAACCGCTGCAGTATTTTTGCCTGCTCAGGATTTGATTCTTCCTTTATTCGTTTTCTTATATTAATGATTGACATATTGATACTATTATGTGCAGTTAAAAATTATTTAATTAAAAATCTCATTATTGGTCTTGTTTCTGATCTGCGGATCACTTCTTTAAATCCGGCTTTTAAGAATGCAGATGAAAATCCCGTCCATGCAAAAACATCCTGCATTTTATCTTGTTTTGGTTCAACCGGATAGCCTTCAAGAATTTTTCCACCGCAGCGTTTAACATATTTTTTTACAAATTCCAGCATCTTTGATGATAAGCCGGATTTTCTGTACGGCTTTGCAATGAAGAAACAAATGATTGACCAGACCTTTTTATCATCAACCGGTTTTAAAATTCTGGAATTATCTAAAACAGGAAAATCTTTCCGTTCACCAAAAGAACACCATCCTGCAGGTTCATCATTTATATAAGCAATGATACCGGGGACCTTGCCTGAACGGACAATTTTTTTCATTTCCGTTTTGTTGCCGTTTCCTTTTTTCAGATTATACTCGGCGCGTTTTAATCTCCAGTACATGCACCAGCATCCGCCGCAGGCACCTTTTTCACCAAATAATTTTTCAAAATCATTCCATAAATCAATTGTTAATGGTTTGAAATTAATTTTACCGGGCATAAAATTTTTCCTTCAATTTAAATTGAAAATTACAACGCTATTGTAAAATAATTTCCTTGCCCGTTTCGGCGCTGAATACTTTTGTATTTTTTTTCTTTTTTGATTTATGTTTTAAAATAGAAGCACCAACCCAGTCAATCGCTTCGGGATTACCGTGAACAAGTATTACAACTTCCGGGTTAAGAAAATTATAAATTTCAATTAAATCCTCTCTTAATGAATGAGAAGAAAAGCGGAACTGCTCAACCGTGCATTTAATTTCTTCTTCACCAAAAAAATCGGATAAAACAATCTTACCGCCTTTTACCGAATTAATAATTTTGTAACCGGGAGTTGATTCCTCCATATAACCAACAGTAAATATAGCCGAATTACTTTTTCTCAGCCATCTTCTTGCCAGCCTGAAAGAAGCTGTTCCTTCAATAAGCATTCCGCTTGATGCAAGCACAAAACAAGGATGATTAAAAAACACTTCCGGGTTTTCAACTTCATATAAATTTTTTTGAGGAATATTTTTTATCTCAAACTCGCTGTCTAATCTTCTAACTGAATACCTGTTATAATCATATACGCGGCTAATTTTAGGAGCTAAACCTCCCGTATAAATATCTGTTTGAATCAATTTTCCTTTCTGCATTAAATTCCAGATAGTAGAAATTATCTCCTGCATTTTACCAAGTGAAAAAACCGGAATAAGAATTGAGCCGCCTTCTGTTAAAATTTTATTTGATTTTTGAGCAAACCTGTTTGCTTCATTATTCCATGGCGGGATCAATGCGGAATCTGTTGCGCCATAGGTTGTTTCAAGAATAAGTACATCAATTTTCTCTTTAGGAAGTTCAGCACCTGACAGAAGCATCTGATCTTTTAAATTAATATCACCGGTATAAAAAATTTTCTTTCCGGCGTAAGAAATAAGTATTCCTGCTGAACCAAGAATATGCCCGGCATCGTAAAACTCAGCTTTTACAGGCTCATTATTTTTATGTTTGAAACCATTAATGATGAACTCTTCATTATATGCATGATATTGTATTGTTTGAATTAACAAATCAATTTCTTCATGAGTGTAAATCCTCATCTCATCTTCATCGGTTAGTTGAGAACGCATAATGGAAACAGAATCATGCAAAGTAAGTTCTGCCAGAGCACGTGTTTGAGGCGTAGAAATTATTTTTATATATGGATGCTGTTGTACAAGATAGGGAAGAGCACTCAGGTGATCCTGGTGTGCATGTGAAATCAAAACAAAATCTACAGGCTGATTTTTTATTAATTCAAATTTGGGAAGTGAATCAACTCCTGTTTTTTGTGGATGCATTCCACAGTCTAAAATTATTCCTGTACCATCAATATTAAGATAGAAGCAGCTTGCACCAATCTCTCCGGCTCCGCCAAGAGGAATAAATTTAATCATAATTTTTAATGATGCTGGGATTAAATTATGAAATAACTGCGCCAGGATATTTCATTATAAATGAAATCTTTTTAACGGAAGGTTAATATATAGGTTTTAAAATTTTATTCCACTATTACTCATTAATCATTTCGTTTAATTCAATTGCATTTTCTGCAGCGTAAGCGCTGTCATCATTATCAAAATAGCAGTACACTGCTTTTTTTTGCTGATGCCATTTCAAAAAATTGTTCTTCCAGGTTGTTAAAGTCTTTGTATCATACTTTCCCTGATATTTATTGCCCGGACCATGAAGTCTTACATATACAAAATCAGTTGTAACTTCATTTGGAGTAATCTGTCCGGCAAGTTCAAATATGCAGAAGGCGCATTTATATTCATTTAAAAGATTCAGCGCTTCATCGTTCCACCAGGTTTCATTGCGGAATTCAAAAGTGTACCTGAAATTTTCCGGCAGTGACTGAAGAAATTCTTTAAATCTGCTGCTGTTGTACTTCCACCGCGGCGGAAGCTGGAATAAAACAGGACCCAATTTTTCATTTAATCCTTTAACATTGGAAATAAAATTCTTTAATGATTTTTCCGGTTCAAGCAGCTTTTTCATGTGAGTTATATATCTGCTTGCTTTAACTGCAAAGATGAAATCTCGCGGAGCCTGTTTGTTCCAGTTTTCAAAAGTTTTTTTTGTTGGCAGATGATAGAAAGGATTATTTAATTCTACGGTGTGCAAACCTTTATCAATATAAAACTGAAGCCAATCTTTTTGTTTAAGATCTTCAGGATAGAATTTTCCAATCCAGTGTTTATAATTCCATCCTGAAGTACCAATATGAATTTTCTTTCTCATCCGGCAGAATAAAGCATCACTCTTTTGCTATACCAATAACACCGCATGCAACTCTGCCGCCTGCATCACCTGATGGCTGTGAGGAAAGATCATCTTCTTTTTCGTGTACCACAACTGCATGTCCTAAAATTGAATGCACTCCGCTGAATGTAATTACACTGTCAGTCCATTCAAAATGAACATTGCCTGAAGCATCAGCTTCAATATTTCCAAAATCTCCGGGATGTCTTTCTTTATCAGTTGGTGCGCCATGTTTAGTCTGCATCGGATTAAAATGTCCGCCTGCAGATGAGAAATCAGCAGCGCTGCAATCTCCAAATTCATGGATATGAAAACCATGTCTGCCTTGTTTCAATCCTTTGATATCGGCAACGATTTTTATTCCATTATCTTCTCTTGTAAATGTTACAATGCCTGAAACATTTTTACCTTCAGCGGGCTGAAGAACGGCTATAGCTTTATTAACTTCAGCATCTTTAATTTCATCCTGATCACGCCAGCGGGGATTTTCATCAGAAGCTTTTTTTACAAGTTCATCCCTGTTGTGTTCGTTTGATTTATCTGAACAGCCTGAAAAAAGAAAAAATCCAAGAATAATTACGGCAAGCAATTTCATGCCTCAACCTCCATTTTTTTACCAACGAGTGATTCAATTATTGTTCTGCAGAAAACCGGAAGATCATCAGGATTGCGTGAGGTAATTATGTTATTATCATTAACAACTTCTTTATCAATCCAGTTTCCGCCGGCATTTATAATATCATCTTTTAAAGAAAAGAAGCTTGTTACCTGTGTATCTTTCAGGATACCAGCCGAAGCAAGCATCCACGGACCATGGCAGATTGCAGCAACAATTTTATTTTCATCATGCATCTGTCTTACAAACTTTACCATTTCAGGTGAGCGTCTCATATGATCTGGTGAATAACCGCCGGGAATAATGAGTGCATCAAATTCTGAAGTATTTACTTCTTTAATAGATTTATCAGATTTTGATGGTACACCGTTTTTACCTTTATAAACTGCAACTTCTGGTGCAATTACGGTAACCTTTGCACCGGCTTCTTTCATGCGGTAATAAGGATATAAAAATTCTGATTCTTCGTACATCTTTTCTAAAAATATTGCAATTCTTTTTCCATTGAGATTCATATCATTCTTCCTTTCTCCAATGAATAAACTTAATTATTCACTGATCTTTTAATATTGATGAATATCAAAAAAATAATTATTAAGATTTAACAACAGCAAAAATCCCTCTTCAATCAGAAGAGGGATTTAAAATAATTTCTTGCAGTTTGATTAATCAAGCGTTTGAACAGTACTTGCCTGCGGACCTTTCTCACCTTCAACTTCAAAAAACCGAACGCCTGTTCCTTCCTGCATTCTATCAAAATCTTCATTCACTACCGCATTACGGTGAAAGTAAATTTCACGCCCATTTATAGTGCGCAGAAAGCCGTAGCCTTCCATCGGAAATATTCTTGATACAATGGCGCGCACTTCCTGTTCGGGATGTGATTTTACATCTTTTCTCTGAAGCTGAACTATTTTTTTAATTCTTCTTTGAGCCGCATTAAAAGCATCTCTAACCACTGTTGGCAATGGATCTTCTTTTTCATTATCTGATGGTTCTTTTGAAACTACTACATTGTGTCCGGGCGGAACTGTTAAATCAATTCTTACGCGGTAAGGATTTCTTCTCCTTGTGATTGTATTTGGTTTTTCAATTGCAACCCTGCAGCTTGTAATATGATCACAAACTTTTTCTAGTTTAGATACTTTACTTCTGATCAGATTTTCGAGTGATTCTGATTTATTAACATCCTTGTAATAAACTTCCAGAGGTATCTGCATGGTATGTTCTCCTTTTGTATTACTGTAGTTCAACTCTATTTTATCAAAAATATAATTACAATCAAATTCATTTTAAATTTTGTGATTTCTATTCTCCTGATTTAATCCGTGAACCATATTTTTGTTAAATCATATTAATTACAATGAAATAATTTTATGTATGATGTTATAATAATTGGAGGCGGACCCGCAGGCTTAAGTGCAGGATTAATTCTGGGACGTTCACGAAGGAAAGTTTTGATTTGTGATTCAGGTGAGCCGCGCAATAAACGTGCAGAACAAATGCATGGATATTTAACCCGGGATGGTTTGAATCCGCTTGATTTTATTCAATTGGGAAGAGAAGAATTATTGAAATATGATGTTCTTGTTGAAAGCAGAAAAATTGTTGAAGTAAATTATGCTGATAAACATTTTGAAGTAATTGATTCAAGCGATGAGAAATTCTATTCAAAAAAAATATTAATCGCTACCGGCATTGCAGATAATCTGCCTGATATTCCGGGCCTGGAAAGCATGTACGGCAAAAGTGTTTTTCATTGTCCCTATTGTGATGGTTGGGAAGTAAGAGATAAAAAATTAGCCGCACTGGCAAATGGAAAAGCCGCATACGTTCTTGGGTTTTCCATTAAAACATGGAGTTCCGATGTAATAATCTGTACTGATGGAATTTCTTCAATGAGAAAAATTGATACTGAAAAACTTTTATCAGCAGGAATAAAAATATATACTCAAAAAATTGAAAGACTTGAAGGTACTAACGGCTATCTTAAAAAAGTTATTTTTAAAAACGGAGAAGACATTGAACGTGATGCAATCTTTTTCAGCTCAGATCAATATCAGCGATCAACACTTGCAGAAAAACTCGGCTGCAAATTTAACAGCAGCGGTTCAATCAAAACAAATAATAAACAGGAGACAGGAATAGAAGGAGTTTTTGTTGCGGGAGATGCTGCCAGGGATATGAAGTTTGTAATTGTTGCTGCTGCCGAAGGTGCGCGGGCGGCAGTTGCAATTAATATTGCACTTCAGGAAGATGAAAGAAATCAAGTAAAAAAATATTTGCATAAAAAAAAGGCGCTCCATTAATTGAAGCGCCCTTTTTGCGGAGAATGATCGAAATTGGAAATCATTCTGCCTTATTTTATTCACTCCATTTCATGTTTATCATTTAGACTTTATTATTATCAGAAAGTTGTGATTTGAAGTCAGCTTAAAGGCATAATTATCTTTTTAGTTTTATCTTTAAAGAAAATTAAAATGGTGAAAAAATGATTTTAAAAAATTTTAATAAATCAGATGTAAAAGTTACCCAGCTTGGATTTGGTGCATGGGGAATTGGAAAATCAGAATGGATTGGTGCTGATGATAAAGAATCAAAAAAAATACTGCGCAAAGCAATTGAAGAAGGAATAAATTTTTTTGATACTGCTCTTGCATACGGAGAAGGGCATAGTGAACAATTAGTTGGTGAAGCAGAAAAAGAATCAGGTAAACAGGTTTTTATAGCTTCAAAAATTCCAAGTAAAAAAAGAGAATGGCCGGCTGATGACAATTCAACTCTTGAGGAATCATTTCCCGATGATTATATAATCAGCTCTGTTGAAAAATCTCTCCGAAATCTTAAAAGAGATTATATAGATTTAATGCAGTTTCATGTGTGGAATGATAAATGGGCTGAACAAGATGAATGGAAAAATACAATTGAAAAACTACGCGATGAAGGTAAGGTGAAATTTTGGGGAATCTCTGTGAATGATCATCAACCGGAAAACGGAATCGAAGCAGGCAAGTCCGGATTAATAGACAGCTACCAGGTTATCTTTAATATATTTGAACAAAAACCACTTGAAAAACTTTATCCCTTCTGCTGTGAGAATAATATTTCATTTATTGCGCGCGTTCCGTTTGATGAAGGGGCACTTACAGGAAATATAAATCCCGATACATCTTTTCCTGATGGTGATTTCAGAAACTATTACTTTGGCGGAGAAAGAAAAAAAGAAGTTCAGCAGCGTGCTGCAAAAATTAAACATGAAGTTCAGCATGAAGCGGAAACACTTCCCGAAGCTGCACTGCGTTTTATCATCAGCTTTGAAGGAGTTACAACTGTAATTCCCGGAATGCGAAAAGAAAAACATTTAATTACAAATATTGCAAGCGTTTTAAAAGGTCCCCTCTCGGCAGAGATGATCGAAAAGCTAAAACTGCACAGGTGGGATAAGTATTTTTATTGAAAGAGTTTTGAGTAAATAAGAGCGGCGTCCCGCACAGTTTAATTTTTTGACATGTCCAATTTTTTCATTCATTCCACACAGAATTTCATCAAATATAATTTATAACTGTTCATCCTCAACTCTGCCGGGAAGCTGGGTGCACGGTTTGTGTTGTATTCATGCCGCAGAAACTTTATTGAACGACATAAAACAGATTTAAAATAATTTAATCTTTTCTGTGATGAACCAGTTAGATAATTATTTCAAAAAACTTTAATTAGACAATTATTCAATTACTCAAAAATTCAGATAACAATGATGATTCATTAAGGAGGATTACATGGATATACTTAATCAAGATAAACTAAAAGAGCTGATGAGCAAAAGAAATAATCCATCTGTTTCAATATATATTCCAACTCATAGAAAAGGTGCTGAAGTTGAACAAGATCATATAAGATTTAAAAATCAATTAAGAGAAATAGAAAAAAAATTATTAACCAATAATTTCAAGCAGCAGCAGGTTGATGAACTATTAAACCCGGCAAAGCAATTAATTGATAATATAGATTTCTGGAATCATCAAAGTGATGGTTTAGCCGTATTCATTTCCCCAAAAGAATTTTTATACTATAGAATTCCGGAATATTTTGAAGAACAAAACTCTATTGCTGATCGTTATCATACCCGTCCATTAATTAAAATGATGAATGGAAATATCCGTTTTCTTCTTCTCACACTTAATCAAAAAAATATCAGGCTGTTTGAAAGTACCAGGTTTACAATTAATGAAATTGAATTAAAAGATGTTCCAGTTTCAATAGAAGAATTTTTCGCTTCGGAGGAAGAAGACGGATCACTGCGCCAAAGTGCTGTAACAATGTCTGTATCTGCTGCAGGAGGAAGAAATCCTGTTGGCGCAGCATATCATGGGCAGGCTGGTTTTGATGCTGCAACTCATAAAGAAAAAATTCAGCAATTCTTTCATCTCGTTGATACATCGTTGCAAAAATATCTTAACGCAGAAAAAGCTCCTCTGCTTATTGCCGGAGTTGAGTATCTCATTCCACTTTACAAAGAAGCGAATACATATCCTTACATATTGGAAAAATCTCTTCAAATAAATACTCAGGATTTAAGCGAACAGGAATTACGTGATGCGGCGTGGGATATCATCAAATCAAAAACAGAAGAGAATATTCAAAACGCACTTAATCAATACGGAAATTATGCAGGCACACAGAGAGCTTCTGATAAAGTTGATGAGATAATTAAAAATTCATTCAGCAACAGAATATTATATTTGTTTATTAATCCTGATGAAAAAGTCTGGGGAAAATTTGAACCAAATACATACAAAGTTGAGGT
>Ga0079224_100004084_pt1 | contig 18682 bp, 17 predicted proteins | sample Stecom2015_FD_80414 | JGI IMG/M metagenome (GOLD analysis project Ga0079224, IMG submission 80414) | Agricultural soil microbial communities from Utah to study Nitrogen management - Steer compost 2015 | ecosystem: Environmental > Terrestrial > Soil > Agricultural land | place: USA: Utah... | reverse complement strand
GTTCGCTACCGAAAATTCGTGTCAGACACCGGTTTCGCCGAAATGGTGCCTGACACCATTTTTCGGCGGGGCCGGCCTGCGGGGGACTCGTGTCACCGCTCGGCGTACACCGGCTCGACTCGCTCGCCGACCGCGACGAACCCCTGGCCCACCGTGATCACGACGGCCTCGTTCGGCAGCCCGGTCACCCAGACGCCGTCGCTCGCGGACCGCACGATCTCCACCTCATGGAAGCGCACGATGCCCTGATCGTCCACGGTCTTGACGCCGATGTTGCCGGTATCGTCGAGCGTGAGCAGGGCCGGCGACAGGAAATGCGCGACCGACTCGCCCGCGGGCAAGCGGATCTCGGCGGTCATGCCTGCCGGCAGCTCGTTGTCTGGGTTCGCGATCGCAAGCTCGATGCGGAACGTGCGCGTGTTCGGGTCCGAGACCGGCGACACGTAGCGGACGACGCCCTCGAGGATCGTGCCGTCGACGAGCTGAACCCGGCCGAGCGAGCCGATTCGGATCGCGCGGACGTCGCGCTCGCTGACCTCGCCGACCGCGATCAGCGGGTCGTTGTCGGCGATCTGCGCGATCGGATCGCCGATGCCGACGTAGTCGCCGAGCTCGACGCTGCGCTCCTCGAGCATGCCGTCGAACGGCGCCGTGATCGACGTGCGCGCGAGGTCGAGCCGCGCCGCCGCGAGATCGGCCTCCGCGGTTGCGAGATCGGCCTTCGCCTCGGCAATCTGCAGCTGCGCAATGAGCTGCTGGCCCTCGAGGCGCGTCGCGGCTTCGTACTGCTGGCGCCGGAACTCGATCAGCGCCTCCGCGCGCTCGATCACGGCCTCGCGGTCGCGGACGTCGAGCCGCGCGATGCGCTCGCCTTCGGACACCTTCGCGCCGCGCTCGGCTCCGAGCTCGACGATGCGTCCTTCCGTCTCGGCCTTGATCTCGACCGAGCGACTCGGCTCGGTCCTGCCGTTGACGACGACATCGCGGACGATGGCCTCCGCGGTCGATTTCCGCACGGTTACACGCAGACCGGCCGGGCGCGTGTCGGCGTCGGGCTGCGCCGTCACGGATGTCCTGCCCGCGCCGTTCGGGCTCGCCGCCACCGCTTCGTCGCGGGGACCGGCGCCCGAGCCTGCGAGCCCGGTCAACATCCATACGGCAACTGCCGAGGCGAGGCCGGTCGCCATCAGCGATGATCTGGAAAGCATCGGACGCTTCATCGTCGACCTTGGTATTGTTCGAGTACCGTGAGACAGCGACGCCGGCAGCACGTTGCATGCCAGGCGCCGAGGTGCGTGTAAGGCATTGAATCGGGTGGCAACCGCCTCGAATGCCCGCGCCGGCGCGCCGGAAGTCAGTGGTCGTTTACACCACTAACTAGCATGTCCGGCCAGAGTCCGCGGGGGCTGATGCGGCGACGAAAGTCCCTTTGAAGATCACGTGCTTCCACATGGTTCACCGCTTTGAGATAACCGCCCTGTCGCACGGCGCTGGGGCCGCATCTGGGCCACGGGACCGCTAAGAATACTCCCGGCCCGTCTTCGTGTCGATTACGTGGCGATGACCAAGCCGTCTCGTCACGGCCTGCGCGCCGGGACCTCGGCACATTCCGCGTCCGGAAACATCCCATCCGACTCGGCGCCGGGAGATCGTGCAAGAAAATGGTGTCAGACACCATTTTCCGTCGCCGCGGTCAGCGCCATCGGCCGATCGGCCGCTCCTCGACGACGACCGGATTCGACAGCGTGCCGAGCCCCTCGATCGAGATCTCGATTGGCCCGGGCGTGTATTGCAGGTTCGCGTGATGAATCGACTTGCGGCGCGCGCCCGGCTTGAACGCCGTCCCCATCGAGATCACGTCGCCCGGCTCGAGCGTCAGGAACTGGCTGATGAAGCTCACGACCTGCGCGACCGTGTAGTTGTAGTACCGCGTGCTGTCCTCGGCGATCGTCTCGCCGCCGGCCTTGCAGACGACGGCGAGATCGTCAGGATCGCGGATCTCGTCGCGCGTGACGAGCCAAGGGCCGATCGCACCGAAGGTATCGCTGCCCTTGTAGCGGGCCGCATAGGAGAGGTGCTGCTCGACCCGCTCGGTCTTTTCGGGGTCGTCTTTGCTCGCATACACCGCGTAATAGTGGAAACGGTCTTCGGCGCGCATTCCGTTGCTCGTGACGTCGTCGAAGATCGTGTAGCCGAACACTGCACCCATCGCGTTCTCGAAGTCGACGTCGCGCGTGGGCGTGCCGATCACGACCGCGAGCTCGGGCTCCGGGTGGACGCTCCCGTAGTACGGCCGCACGCGGATCGGCTCGAGGTGGCCGACGAGGCACGATGCGGGCTTCAGGAAGAACGCGGGGTGATCGGGGGCGCTGATCTTGCGCTCGTTGCTCGCGGAGTTGTTCATTGCGACGGCGCAGATTTTGCCGGGGCGCGGGACGGGCGGGCGCCATGCGACGTCGGCTGCGTCAAGGGTACGGGCGAGGGCGGGGTCGGCCCTTACTTTGTCGAGCGCTGCGGCGAGCGCGGCGAGGCGGGGCGGAGGCAGGGCGATCACGTCGAGCATGTCGCGTAGCGGTTCGACGGCGGGATCGCCTGCCGAACCGGCGGCAATGCGGGCGAGCTCGGTAACGCCGATTAGCCGGTGTGCGTCGAGTTCCGCTGCGACGATGTTCGTATCTTGGTGGCGAATGCTTGCCAGCTTCATGCGGTTGCGCCTTTTTTTATTGCCTTGACCGGGATGTTGGTGGTGGTCGGGCGTTGCATGATATGGGCGTCTTGGGGACCGCCCGCAAGCACATCCATGTGGGGCTGCGGGCTCGCCATCCATGGCTCGCACGCTCCCCAAGACGCCCATATCATGCAACGCCCTCCTTTGGCGACGCGGTGCGTTTATGCCGCAAGCGTCGATGTCGTGGTGCGTTCATGTCGCGGGCGTTGATGTCGGGGGCATGCTGCGGGGCGTTGGGACGGGGGCGTGTCAGCCGTTCGTGGGCATCGTGAACTCGGGGCCTTTCGCGTCGGTTTCGGGCCAGCGCTGCATGACGGACTTGTAGCGGGTGTAGAAGCGGATGCCTTCTTCGCCGTAGATGTGGTGGTCGCCGAAGAGGCTGCGCTTCCAGCCGCCGAACGAATGGAATGCGGTCGGCACGGGGATCGGCACGTTGATGCCGACCATGCCGGCGCGGACGCGGCGCGCGAAGTCGCGGGCGGTGCCGCCGTCGGACGTGAAGCACGAGGCGCCGTTGCCGAGCTCGTGACGATCGATGAGCTCGACGGCGGACTTGAGGTCCGGCACGCGGACGACGCAGAGCACGGGACCGAAGATCTCGTCGCGGTAGATCCGCATCGCGGGCGTGACGTGATCGAACAGCGACGGGCCGAGGAAGAAGCCCTGCTCGCGCCCGGTCACGACGAGCCCGCGGCCGTCGACGACGAGCTTTGCGCCCTCGCGGACGCCGGCTTCGATGTAGTCGATGACGCGGCGGCGATGAGCCTCCGTGATGAGCGGGCCCATGTCGACCGGCGGCGCGGCCGACCCGTCGCCGATCCGCAGCCGGCCGATCCGCTCGCTCAGCTTCTCTACTAGCGCATCGGCGACGTCGCCGACCGCAACCGCGACGGATACCGCCATGCACCGCTCGCCGGCCGATCCGTATCCGGCGCCGACAAGCGCGTCCGCGGCCTGCTCGAGGTCCGCATCGGGCATCACGACGAGGTGGTTCTTTGCGCCGCCGAGCGCCTGCACGCGCTTGCCGCGGGCCGCGCCGCGCGCGAAAACTTCCGCGGCGACCGGTGTCGAGCCGACGAAGCTGATCGCTTCGACGGCCGGATGATCGAGCAGCGCTTCGACAGCCTCGCGGTCGCCGTGCACGATGTTCAGCACGCCGTTCGGCAATCCCGCTTCGTCGAGCAGCGCGGCCAGCCGGCCGGCGGCGCTCGGCACGCGCTCGCTCGGCTTGAGCACGAACGTATTGCTGCACGCGATCGCGATCGGGAACATCCAGAGCGGCACCATCGCCGGGAAGTTGAACGGCGTGATCCCGGCGCAGACGCCGAGCGGCTGACGCAGCGAGAAGTTGTCGATACCGCCGCCGACGTTGTCCGCGTGCCGGCCCTGCAGAAGCTGCGGCGCGCCGCACGCGAACTCGACGACCTCGATACCTCGGTCGATCTCCCCGCGCGCGTCGGCGAGCGTCTTGCCGTGCTCGCGCGTGATGATCTCGGCGAGCGCTTCGCGATGCTGCTCGAGGAGCGACTTGAAGCGGAACAGCACGCGGGCGCGCCGCGGCGCGGGCGTCTCGCTCCACGCGGGGAACGCGGCCGCGGCCGTGCGGACGGCGCGATCGACGACGGCGGCGTCCGCGAACGGCACCTCGGCGACCGCCTGGCCGCTCGCGGGATCGAGCACGGCGCCTCGCCGCGCGCCCGTCTCGTCACCGGCTCCGCCGATGACATGGGTCACGATCGGCAGGCCGATCGGCTGAGTCGATGCAGACATAGGAAGACTCGAAAAATGGTGTCAGACACCATTTTTCCGGAAAAAGGTGTCAGACACCATTTTTCGGCGGCTCAGGCCGAGACGGCTTCGGCGGGCTTCTTGCGGCGGCGCTCGTGCTCGCGCAGGAGCTTCTTGCGCAGGCGGATGCTCTTCGGCGTGATCTCGACGAGCTCGTCGTCGTCGATGAACTCGAGCGCCTGCTCGAGCGAGAAGCGGACCGGCGGGGTCAGCAGGATATTCTCGTCGGAGCCGGCGGCGCGGATGTTCGTGAGCTGCTTGCCCTTCGTCGGGTTGACCGGCAGATCGTTTCCCCTGCTGTGGATGCCGACGATCATGCCTTCGTAGACCTCGTCGCCGTGGCCGACGAAGAGCGCGCCGCGTTCCTGCAGGTTGAAGAGCGCGTACGCGGCGGCCTTCCCGTTGATCATCGACACGAGCACGCCGTTGTTGCGCTGGCCGATCTCGCCGGGCACGCGCGGCCCGTATCGGTCGAACACGTGGTACAGCAGGCCCGTGCCCGCCGTGACGGTCAGGTACTCGGTGCGGAAGCCGATCAGGCCGCGCGCCGGGATCCGGTACTCGAGCCGCATCCGCCCGCGGCCGTCCGGGACCATGTTCAGAAGCTCGCCGCGGCGCTCTGCGAGCCGGCTCATCACCGCGCCCTGGTACTCCTCGGCAAAGTCGACGGTCACGAGCTCCCACGGCTCGTGGATCTCGCCGTCGATCCGGCGCTCGATCACGGCCGGCCGCGAGACGGCGAGCTCGTAGCCCTCGCGGCGCATCGTCTCGATCAGAACGGAGAGATGCAGCTCCCCGCGGCCGGACACGCGAAACTTGTCCGCGTCGCTCGTCTCCTCGACCCGCAGCGCGACGTTGTGCTTCACCTCCTGATCGAGGCGCGCACGGATCTGCCGGCTCGTGAGGTACTTGCCCTCGCGCCCGGCGAACGGCGACTTGTTGACCTCGAACGTCATCGTGATCGTCGGCTCGTCGATCTCGAGTCGCGGCAGGCCCTCAGGTTGGCCGCGTGCGCAGATCGTGTCCGAGATGCCGAGATCCTCGATGCCGCTGAAGACCACGATGTCGCCCGCGCCCGCGGAATCGACCGGCTTTCTCTCGAGGCCGTCGAATCCGTAGAGCTCGCCGAGCTGTGCGTTCTCGACCCGGCCGTCGCGGCGGACGATCGAGATCGGCGAGTTCGGCTTCGCGATCCCGCGCGTGATGCGGCCGATGCCGAGCACGCCGACGTACGAGTTGTAGTCGAGGCTCGAGACCTGGAGCTGCAGCGGCCCGTCGAGCGAGACGGACGGCGGCGGCACGTGCTTGACGATCGCGTCGAGCAGCGGCGTCATGTCGCCCGAGCGCACGTCGGGATCGAGCCCGGCGTAGCCCTTCAGCGCCGATGCGTACACGACCGGAAAGTCGAGCTGCGCGTCGCTCGCGCCGAGCCGGTCGAACAGCTCGAACGTCTGGTCGAGCACCCAGCCGGGACGCGCGCCGTCGCGGTCGATCTTGTTGATCACGACGAGCGGCGTGAAGCCCCGCTTGAACGCCTTCTGCGTGACGAAGCGGGTCTGCGGCATCGGCCCGTCGACCGCGTCGACGAGCAGCAACACGCCGTCGACCATCGACAGCACGCGCTCGACCTCGCCGCCGAAGTCGGCGTGCCCGGGCGTGTCGACGATGTTGATGCGCCACTCGCCCCAGCGGATCGCCGTGTTCTTCGCGAGAATCGTGATGCCGCGCTCGCGCTCGAGATCGTTCGAATCCATGACGCGCTCGGGCAGCGCGACGCGCTGATCGATCGTGCCGGACTGCTGCAGCAGCTTGTCGACGAGCGTCGTCTTGCCGTGGTCGACATGGGCGATGATCGCGATGTTGCGAAGGCGGGCGGTGGGATCCATATGAAGCGGGCCTGAGGCGAAGGTCGCGCATTATAGAGTGTCGGCGGGCAAAAGAGTTGCGGGCGCTTTCGCGGCCCGGACGCCGCGCAAGCGCCCGCGAATACCAGAATTTGGAATGCCGCTATCGCCTGGGGGCGACGGCTCGTACACTCGAGTTGCCGGATCGGCAGCGGTACGAGGCCGATCCCGACGAGGCCGGCAGAGCGCTCGTTTCAGCCGCGATTCGGCGGCGATCGGCCGGATGCAAGCGCGAAAACGAGACGTGTTGCGCGTTTTTCGGCCGAGTAGAAGGGAACGCAGTTGCCGCCCGGCCGTGTTAGCCAAGGACGTGCTTGAGTTCTCAAATGGCCCGACTGACCGTTATCCCCGGAGGCAGATCGACCGTAGAGCGATTCGAGGCGCTGATCGGCCGCCATTACCAGCTCCTATACCGGACGGCTTATCGGTTCACGCGGTCCGTCCACGACGCCGAGGATCTCGTCCAGGAAGTGTGCGTGCGAGCCTACGCGAGGCTCGACGAGCTCGAGCAGCTCGACCAGCCGCATAGCTGGCTCCTGTGCGTGATGCGCAGGCTCTTCATCGATCAGCTGCGGCGTTTCGATCGCTCGCGCGTCGATTCGATGGAGATATACGACGCCTCCGGATTCGCCGCGGACGGCCCCGGGCCCTCCGAGCAGACGGAGTCGGCGCTGTGGTCGCGCAAGCTCGATCGCGCGTGGCGGCGCCTCGACGAGGACCAGCGCTCGCTTCTTGCGATGCACGACATCGAGGGCTATACGCTCGCCGAGATGATGGAAATGACGGGGCTGAAGGAGGGCACGCTCAAATCGCGGCTGCACCGTGCGCGCGCGCGGCTCGGTAAGCTGCTTCGTCAGGAGGAGCGCACCCCGCGGTCGATGACGACCGGAGCGGGAGGACGACGATGAATTGTGACGACGTGCAATCGTTGCTGATCGACGGATACGGCTCTGACGATGCCGGCGCGCGGCGCGGCGCGATGGAGCACCTCGCCGAATGCGAGCCGTGCCGAGACGCGCAGCTTGCGGCGGGCATGCTGCGCGCCGAGCGGGCCCGCTCCGTGCCTCCGCCTCGGCCCGGCGCCTTCGAGCGGGCGATCGCCGCCGCGACTCGCGGTGCCGCCGTCCCGGCGCCGGCGGCGGCCGCGCCGTCAGCCCGGCGCGGCGGGTTCTGGGCCGGGCTCGCCGTCGGCAGCGGCGCAATGGCCGCCGCGGCCGCGATCGCGTGGGCGGCGTTCGTCCTCGACGAGGCGCCGAGCATGCCGAAGCGCGAGGCCGCAACCACGCCTCAGGTCACGCTCGCCCTTTACGAGCCGCAGGACGTCAGCATCGCCGTCGACGCGCCTTCGGCGCTGATGGATGCCGAGATCCGTGTCGTGCTGACGGGCGCGATCGAGCTCGACGGCTTCGAGGACCAGCGCGAGCTGCGTTGGCGGACGAATCTCGATGCGGGCGCGAACCAGCTCACGCTGCCGGTCATCGCGACAGGGGCGGGCGGCGGCCAGCTCCTCGTCGAGGTGGCGCACGGACAGAAGCGGCGGACGTTCATCGTCGACGTGCGAGCATAGTTTCTTGGTAAGTTTCCAAATTTTAGAAGTGATTCGGCGGGGCACAAGGAGCCGCTTGCGCTTTCCGGCGCTCCCGGCGGTGCTCGTGCTCGGCGCCGCCGCGCTGCCGGCAGCCGCGCAGGAGGGCCGCGCCGCCGATGTCGACAACCTCGAGGTCACGATGCGGCTGCTGCCGGAAGGCGCCACCCGCCCGGATCCCGTGACCCGCGTGATCGAGATCCCGGAAGCGCTGCGCTCGCAGCTTGCCGGCGAGGCCGCGGAGGGCAACCGGACGGCCGATGGCGGCGGGGCGCAGGGCGCGACGGCGGACGTCGGCGACGACCGACGCGGCTCCGGCGCCGTGCGTGCGGACTTCGGCGACGTCGTCCGTAGCGCGGCCGAGCGCACGAGGGAGCTCGGCCGCGGCCAGGGCGACGCGGCGTCGAGGTCGGATGCGGCAGAGCCTGCGCGCGACGCCGCGGGGGCCGGCCGGGACGCCGTCGCAGCCGCGCGCTCGGCCGCGGACAGCGCGGCTGCTTCGGCCGGGCAGGGCCGCGAGGCGGCGGCCGACGTCGCCGCGACGGCAAGCGATGCGGCATCCGGGGCCCGCGACGCCGCAGCGGTTGGCGCCCGCGACGCCGCATCGGCTGGTGCGCGCGATGCGGCAGAGACTGCACGGGATGCGGGAAGAGACGCGACCGACAGCGCTCGAGAGGTCGGACGAGACGCGACCGACAGCGCTCGAGAGGTCGGACGAGGCGCTGCCGACAGCGCTCGAGAGGTCGGACGAGGCGCTGCCGACGGCGCTCGCGAGGTCGGACGAGACGCGGCCGACAGCGCTCGGGAGGTCGGACGAGATGCGGCCGACAGCACCCGAGAGGTCGGGCGGGGCGCTGCCGACGGCGCTCGCGATACCGCCCGCGATGCAACGGAAGTCGCCCGCGATACCGTCGATGCCGCCCGCGAAGCGGCGGACCGCGCCCGTGACGCGGCCGATCAGGCGCGCGATGCCGGTCGAGACAGCGGTCGAGACGACGCCGCGAGCGCCCGTGAAGCCGCGCAGGATGCCGTCGACGCCCGCCGGAACGCGCGAGACGACGTCGATTCGCGCCGCGGCTCCGGGCGCGATATCGCCGACCAGGCCCGCGACGCCCGCGGCGAGGCGGCGCGCGGGCGCGAGAACCGGCCGGAGCGGCCCGAACCGGATCGCGGGCGGCCCGACCTGCCCGAGCGCCCGCAGCCGGGCCGAGATCGGCCGGACGGGCCTCCGGGCCGGCCCTGACGCCTCGCCACGCCTCGCCGGCCCGCGGTCTTTCACTCCATTTCCTCGACGGGCGCCTGAACCCGAGGCCCGCCTGAATCATCCGCCGTTCCCTGCGCTTCGAGAGACCGTGAGCCCCGTGGGAACGGCCGGTTCCTTGCATGGGCTCGTCGTGCGCAGCCGACATTCGAGTCGGGGACGCCGCGGGGACGGCGCCGCATCTCGGCCGAAGGCCGTCCGGCCGACGCCGCGGCGACTCCGGGCGGCGGGCGCAGGCACGTCGACAAGAAGATTGGAAGACGCCCATGAACGTACGCTTGCAGATCGCGTTCGTCGCCGTTTTGGCCTCGGTGGTTTCCATCGCAAGCCGCGCGGCCCCGAGCGACCCCAGCACGCATTTCGACGCGGGCAGCAAGGCTTTCTCCTCCGGCGACTACGCGGCGGCGGCCGCGGCGTTCGAAGCGGCCCGCGCGGCCGGCATGACGGGCCCCGCGGTCGAGTACAACGCCGGGGTCAGCTATTACCGGCTAGGTGACTATTCCCGCGCCGAGGATTCCTTCCGCGACCTCGCCCACAGCTATCCGCAGATGACTCCGCTCGCGGAGTACAACCTCGGCCTCGCGCTGTTGAAGCAGCAGCGCTTCGATGAGGCGCGGGCGGCATTCGCGCGGGCGCGAGACGGCGGCGATCCGACGATCTCGGCGCTCGCGACCGCGATGCTCGACCGAACCGGCAACTCGTCCGAGCCGTTGCCGGCCGAGCGATGGATTCGCTTGCTCGACTTCGCCGTCGGCTACGACGACAACGTCGCGCTCCTCGAGGAGTCGAGCCTGCCTTCTGGATTGTCGACCGAGAGCCGCCTGCTCGAGGCCTTCGGCCTCGTGAGCGGCCGCGTCGGTCCGCGAAACGCGCTGCGCGTCGATGCGAGCGCGTATCTGGTCCGCTACGCGGATGCGCCCGACTTCGATCAGGATGCGTTCCGGCTCGGCTTCGCGTATCTGTGGGAGCCGGGCAGCTGGCGGATCGAGGCCGGCCCGTACTACGACTACGGTGTGCTCGCGGGCAAGGGCTTCGAGCGGCGAATCGGCGCAACGCTGAGGGCGCAGTATCCGATCGGCGACGCGGCGTTGATGTCGTTTCGTTACGTGCACGACGACGTCGGCAACGTGTCGTCGGATTTCAGCTTCGTCGACGGCACGCGCGATCGCTTCAGCTTCGGCTTCGAGCAGCGCGGTCAGAACGGCAAGCTTGCACTCGGCTACGTGCGCGAGCGCAACGACAGGGTCGGTGCGAACGTCTCGCCGAATCGGCACGAGATCTTCGCGGGCTACGAGCACGCGCTGAACGCCGACTGGTCGCTCGGCATCGAGGGGCTGCTGCGGATGAGCAGCTATGACCGCCTCGCGGAGCCGCGCGACGAGGATCTGTCGCAGCTCAAGGTGAGCGCGACGCGCGATTTCGTCTCGGGCTGGCAGCTCTTCGGCGAGTACCGGATCGCGGAGAACTCCTCCGACGCGGATGTCTTCTCCTACGACAGGAACAGGCTCGTGCTCAGCCTGAACCGGCTCTTCTGAGCAGGTACCCCGAACGATTCCGCCGCGTGGGCCGGACGCGGCCGCGCAGCCGATACCTCCCGTCGGGCCTGCCGCCTGGGGCGTTCGCGGCCGTTGCGTCTATCATGGCGGTCATCGACCTCTCGGAGAAGAACAAATGATCCGCCTGCACTCGACGATGGGATCCATCAACGGCTACAAGGTGCGGCTGCTGCTGTCGATACTCGACGTGCCGTTCGAGCTCGTCGACATCGATATGTACGGCGGCGAGCACAAGCGCGAGCCGTTCCTGTCGCTGAACCCGTTCGGCCAGATGCCGGCGATGCAGGACAACGGATTCACGATTGCGGACTCGCACGCGTGCCTCGTCTACATCGCCCGGAAATACGATCCGCGCGGCACGTGGCTGCCCGTCGATGCGGAAGGCGCCGCGAAGGTCGCGGAATGGATGTCGAAATCCGCGAACGAGATCCATCAGGGGCCGTGGCTGAAGCGTGCGAAGATTCGCCGGCCCGAAGCGATCAAGACGCCGGACGAGGAGATCGACGCGCGCTGCGATCACATTCTCGCGCTGATCGACAAGCACCTCGAGCGGCGCGACTGGCTCGCGCGCGAGCATCCGACAGTGGCGGACGTCTCGATCTTCGCCCCGGTATCGATGCTTACGCCTTCGGGCTACGACACGGAGCGCTGGCCCGCCGTCACGCGCTGGCTCGATCGAGTTCGCGGGTTACCGCGCGCGATCGACATCGACGGGCGGCCGTTCGGATAGCCCGCCCCCGCAGGCTAGAACGAGCGCTTCGTCTCGACGGTCAGCTGCCAGCTGTCGACCCCGTTCCGCTCGTTGAGCGGCGTCGCGAGATCGATGTGCACGACTTGCCGACTGCTCGATCGCGGCGACGTGAGGCGAAGTCCCGCTCCGACGTCCGCGAGCGTGCCGGCAGGCTCCGTCGCGCGCGGATCGCGCCCCCACACGCGGCCGATATCGAAGAACACGGCATAGCCGACACGGAAGAGCCTGAGCGGATACCAGTCGGTGAAGAACCGCTGCTCGAGCGTCAACACTGCACGGTGCTCCCCGCTCTGATAGCGCAGCGGATAGCCCCTGAGCCCGTTGTCGCCGCCGAGCAGCACCTGCAGCTCCGGGTCGAGCCGCCGCGATCCCGTCGCATGCAGGCTCGCGAGGAACAGGTGGTGCTCGAGGTTTCGATGGTAGTAGCGCGCACCCACCGACAGGATCGCGTTGCGTACCTCGCCGAATTCCCGGCGTGCGGACAGCGCCGAATCAAGCAGGAAGAGCTGACCGCGTCCCGGCTCCCAGCCCTTCGACGCGGCGACGTCGAGCAGCGTCGCGCGCCGGTCTGCGCCCAAGGATTCCGACGCAAAGCCGAGCGTCGCCTTGACGTTGAGCCCGAGCGGAACGTCCTCGGTGCGGCCGATGTCGTTCAGCTCCGTCATCACGCGGAAGTCGTCCTCGATGAGCTGGAAGCCGACCCACGGGTAGACGAGCTTGCGGTCCTGCGGCAGCAGCAGCGGCTCCGGCACGTCCGGCGCCGGGCTGAACTCGTGCTCGTCGTATGTGACGCCGGCGAGCCAGCGAAGCGCGCGGTCGCCGCGCAGGCCGCGAGACCAGCCGCCCTCGACCGAGAACGCGCGGCGCTGATGCCGGAACTCGTCGATCGTCTCGCCGAGATCGTAGATCGGCTCGACCCGCTCGTCGTCGAGCACGAGGCCCGCGGCGGACCAGCGGGTGTCGAGCGCGAAGAACGGCCGGCCCGCGGCGATCGATATGCGGTCGCCGTCGCTCGTGTTCGCGAACACGACGTCGAGCCGCGCGCGGCTGCCGCGCACGTTCGGATCCGAATAGCCGAAGTACGCTTCGTCCCGATCGACGTCCGTCGTATACGAAACCGTGAGCCCTTTGCCGGTGCCGAGCAGGTTGCTTTCCTCGACACCGAGGCCGAATTCGTTCTCGCCGCCGTTCCGGCCGAGCTCGATCTCCGGCGACAGCGACCAGCCGTCGCGCACGACGACCCGGATATCAACCGTATTCGTATCCTCGTGATATGCGCCGGGCTCGACGCGCGCCTCGACCAAGAAGTCGCGGCTGCGCAACAGACGTGCGGACTCGGCGAGCAGACGCGGCTCGAACGGATCGCCGGGCTCGAACAGCAGCACATTCTCGACGACGCTCTCGCGGGTCGTCACGTGCACCCGATTTGCCCAGCGATAAAGGCGCTTGCTCTCCTCGGGGTCCGACGTGTCGAACACGTTCTGGACTTCGATATCGATCCGGCCGATCCGCGCGCCGCGGCGCGCGAGCTCCTCGAGCAGCAGCGCTTCGCCGCCTTCCTCCGGCGCCGCGGTCGGGTCGGGCTGCGCGGCCGCGTCGCGGCCGGGCGCGCTCGAGAGCCCGAGCGCGAAGCACGCGGCGAGCGCGGTCACGACCGCGCGATGCGGGGGATGGCGGGCGAGGAGTGGCATCGCAGCGACGTTCGAGCCCCATCGAGGGTCTTGAGCGGACCATAGCACCTCGGGACATCCGGCGCGCTATGACGCCCGTCGCGCGCCGCCCGATCAGGCCGGTCTGTCGCTCTTTACCAACACGAGCTGCGCGAGCGCGGCCGGCCGGCCGTCCGGGTCGGTGACGAGCCCCTCGCGGTAGTAGCGGACCTCGACGCCGGGGCCGCCGGCGTCGAGCGCGAGGCGCAGCAGCTCGTTGGGCCGCATGCGAAACGACGGGCTCGACGGGCCGACGACGGGCTCGGGCCAGTCGAGATGCTGCTCGACGATCAGGAAGCCGCCCGGCGCGAGGCGGCGCAGCAGCGCCGGCAGGATCGCACGGTGGACGAAGCGGACGACGAGGACGAGCGCGTACGGACCGGGCGGCAGGACCCGATCCGGATCCTGCTCGAGGTCCGCTTCGATGAACCGCGCGTCGAGCCCCTGCTCGGCCGCGCTGCGGCGCGCACGCTCGAGCGCCGTCGGCGAGATGTCCACGCCGTCGACGACGCGCCCGGCGGACGCGAGATAGAGCGCGTTGCGGCCGGCGCCGCACGCGACGTCGAGCGCCGGACCTTCGGGGACGGCGCCGAGCCACTCGACGAGCAAAGCGGTCGGATGCGTGCGCTCGGCGTACGCGCCTTCACGGTAGCGCCGCTCCCACTTGTCGAACGCCTCGCTCACAGCCGGATGACGATCTTCCCCATGAAGTCGCCGTTCTCCATCAGATCGAACGCGGCCGGCGCGTCCTCGAGCTCGAACACGCGGTCCACATGCGGCTCGATCCCGTGCTCAGCGATGAAAGCGTTCAACGCCTCGAAGTCCGCGCGGGAGCCGACGTAGATGCCGGTGACCCGGCCGCCGAGCGTCATCAGCGCGCCGACGGGCAGGCTCGACGCGAAGCCGGACAGACCGCCGATCAGCGCGATGTGCCCGTCGTAGCCGAGCGCTTGCACGGCCTTCGGCAGCGTGTCCTCGCCGCCGACCTCGAGCACGTGCTTCACTCCGGCGCCGCCCGTCAGCTCGCGCACCGTGCGCTGCCACTCCGGGTTCTCGCGATAGTTCACGGTGCCGAACGCGCCGAGCGCCTTCGCCCGCTCGAGCTTCTCGTCGCTCGAGCTCGTGATGATCGGCCGCGCGCCGGCGGCCGCGGCGAGCTGCAGGCCGAGCGTCGACACGCCTCCGGTGCCTTCGAGCAGGACGTAGTCGCCGGCCTCGAGTCCGCCGTGCTTGAAGAGCGCGACCCACGCGGTCACGCCCGCGCACGGCAGCGTCGCGGCCTGCTCGTACGACAAATGCTCCGGGATCGCGACGAGCGCATCCTCGTGCGAGACGATGACCTCCGACAGCATCCCGCTCGCGTTGCCGCCGCGTGCCGAGCCGTTGATCTCGGCCGAGCGGTCGCCGTCGATCCACTTCTCGAAGAAGATGCCGGCGACCCGATCGCCGACCTCGAATCGGCTGACGTTCGGGCCGACCGCGATAACCTCTCCGGCGCCGTCCGACAGCGGTATCCCGCCGGCGGAATTGCCGCCCGGGCCGTAGCGCGCGTTCAGCATCAGCACGTCACGGCGATTCAGCGACACCGCGTGGACGCGTACGAGCACCTCGTTCGGTCCCGCCTCGGGACGTTCGACCTCCTTCAGCGCGAGGCGGTAGGTGGCCCCGTCCGGCTCGAACTGGTACTGGCGGATCGTCTGTGCTGCCGCGCTCGTCGCGGCCGTCGCCGCAAGCAGAGCTGCGGCCGCAGCGGCGAGGAGCCGGGTGATGCGGCGGGCGCGTGGGTCCGTCGCGGATCGTTCAGCGGCGAGATGCATCGGTTCTCCTTCCCCCTCGAAACTTCACTACGCCGTCGTCGAGCTGCGACCAGTGCCACGGCTCGAACGCGAAGCCGAACGCATTGCCCCGGCCATACGGCATTCGAAACCCGAATCGAGCCGCATTGTGCTCGAGCCAGAAGAAAGCCTCCGAGTCTTCGAATTCTTCCGTCAACGGCCGGCTGCCCGGCGTCGCGATGTCGACCGCCTTGCCCGTATGGTGCTGGCTGTAGCCGGGCGCCGCATTGACGCGGAGGATCTCGGCGATGTCCTCGCCGCGGTCGAGCTTCGCCCGGATCAGCGCGATCTGCCGCTCGATGCTGCGAAACCCGGACACGAGCAGCAGCGGCACGCCATCCTCGGCCGCCGCGGCCTTCATCATCCGCCAGTCCTCCGCCGTGCGCGGCGCGAGCCGCTCCATGCGCCCGATGATGTTCGGCTCGACGTCCTCGAGCCTCTCCGCGTCGGAATAGGACGGCAGCGGCGGATCGACGCCGTACTCCGGCGGGATGCCGAGCTCGGCGAACCAACTGGGCCTTTTGACGGTTCTGCGTCCCATGCTGCGGAGGCGGCGCCCGGTCTTCGTTGCGCGGCGGCGCGCGGTGAGCGTCGTGCGTTCGATTGTAGCCCGGCGGCGCTGCGGCGATGAGGACGCATTACCCGTTCTCGCCCGGGGAGGCTTCCGCCTCCGACTTGTATTACGGTATGCACCGCCGGCTTCACTCGGCCGGCGCCCGGCGAGTGGGCGCGGCGCCGCGCCCGAACCCGACAGTTCTGGCGGAGGATCGAAGTGGCTCGGGGAACCCGGCGCCCGCGCAAGCGCTCGAAGCCGACCGCGCGCTCGAGCAGGTTTCTGCGCCGCGTTTTCGTCGCGCTCGGCGCGCTCGTGCTTGCGTGGATTCTGCTGACCGCGACCCTCGTCGCGCTGCTGCGCTACGTCGATCCGCCGCTGACCGCGATGATGCTGCAGCAGGAGCTTCCGCTGCGCGCGCAGCGGCACTCGTGGGTGCCGCGCGCGTCGATCGCAGTCGAAGCCGCGCACGCCGTCATCGCGTCCGAGGACCAGCGCTTTCTCGCGCACAACGGTTTCGACGTCGAGCAGATCAAACGGGCGGTCGAGGAGTACCGCGACGGCGGGGGCTTGCGCGGCGCGTCGACGATCTCGCAGCAGGTCGCGAAGAACCTGTTCTTGTGGCCCGGGCGCAGCTTCGTGCGCAAGGGGATCGAGGCGTATTTCACGCTGCTGATCGAGGCGATGTGGCCGAAGGAGCGGATACTCGAGGTGTATCTGAATGCCGCGGAGCTCGGTGAAGGAATCTTCGGCGTCGAGGCGGCCGCGCAAGCGTATTTCGGCACGGCCGCGGCCGCGCTTTCCGCCGAGCAGGCGGCGTTGCTCGCGGCCGTGCTGCCGAACCCGAAAGTGCTGCGGGTCGACGCGCCGAGCGAATACGTGCGCGGCAGGCAGGATTGGATTCTCGGCCAGATGCGGCGGCTCCGCGCCGACGGCCACTATCGCGAGCTCGACTGGTGAGCGGCGGAGCGAACGTCGACGCGCACGCACCTCGTGCCCGCGGCTTCCCGCCGGTTTCGTCGCCGGACGCGAGAGTTCTCGTGCTCGGCAGTCTTCCGGGCGAAAAATCGCTCGAGATGCAGCAGTACTACGCCCAGGCGCGCAACGCGTTCTGGCCGATCATGGGCGAGCTGTGCGGCGCGTCGCCCGCGCTGCCGTACCCGGAGCGCCTCGAGCGGCTGCGCGCGGCGGGCATTGCGCTCTGGGACGTGCTCGCCGCGGGCGAGCGGCGGGGCAGCCTCGACTCGGCGATCGTGCCGTCGAGCATGGTCATCAACGATTTCGCGTCGTTCTTCGCCGCGCATCCGGCCATCCGCTTCGTGTCGTTCAACGGATCGAAGGCGGCCGAGCTGTTCCTGCGGCGCGTGCTGCCGACGCTGCCGCCGCGCTACGCGGCGCTCGAGATGACGCGATTGCCGTCGACGAGCCCCGCGAACGCAACGTACTCGTTCGAGCGCAAGCTCGCGTCGTGGTCGGCGGCGCTGCGGAGCCGGCTCGATCCGCAATCAATCTGACGTCGAATCGGGGGCGCCGCTCGGCCAGTCGAGATCGAACGGGAACGGCCGCGCGTCGCTGTTGAACGTCATATAGCGGAAGAGCTGATACGCGTAGCGGGCGAGCGACTGCCCGAACGCGCGCAGCCGCTCGTTCGGTTCACCGTTGAAGAGCACCCACAGGAACTGCACGACGACGACGGCCGTCAGCACGAGCTCGGCGATCCACCAAGCGACCGCGAAAACGACGATGAACACGAGTCTGAGCCATGTGCTCTTTCTCGTCAGGTTTTCCTCGAGCGGGTGACGGGGCCGCGGCTCGCCGGCGCGATAGGCGGCGGCGCGATCGCCGGGGGCGTCCGAGCGGTGCTCGGGGCGCGGCTCCTCCCAGGCGGCGCGTTCCGTCGAGCGCGGCGTGTCCGTCCCCGGCTCCGTTGAGCGCGGCGATTCGGTCTCCGGCTCAGCCGAGCGCGGCTTTTCGGTCCCCGGCTCCGTTGAGCGCGGCGTGTCCGTCTCTGGCTCAGCCGAGCGCGGGATGTCCGTCCTCGGCTCAGACCGAGGCGTGTCCGTTCCCGACGCTGCGCCGGCGAGCGGTTCGTCCGGGCCCGCCGGACTGCCGATCTCGGACGGCTCCGTGCCGGGCGTTCCGGCGGCCGACGGCTTCGGCTCTTCCCAGAGCGGCGTGCGCGGCTCTTCCGCGGGCGTTGCGTCGCTCGATTCGACGTTCGGATCCGGGCGATCCGGCGGAGGCGGCTGCTGATTCATCGGCGGCTCCCGAGCGTCTTGACCTCGCGGCCGAGGATAAATGGGCGCTCAGCGATCCGCCAGCGGCCGACGCGGCCCGCGTGCGGCGGGTATCTCGAGCGCGACGACGAGCCCCGGGGCGTTGTCGTGCAGCTCGAGGCGGGCATCATGCTGCTCGGCGACGGCCTTGACGAGCGCGAGCCCGAGCCCGTTGCCCGGCAGCGAGCGCGAGCGGTCGAGCCGCGTGAAGCGCTCGAGCACGCGCTCGCGCTCGTGCGCGGGGATACCCGGGCCCGTATCCGTGACTCGCAGCACGTAAGCGGAGTCGTTTTGCGCGGACTCGACGGAGACGTCGATGCGGCCGCCGTCCGGCGTGTACTTGACGGCGTTGTCGAGCAGGTTCGTCAGCGCCTGCGCGAGCAGCTCGCGATCGCCGACGACGAACGCATCGGTTGCGGCGGAGCAGGAGAGATCGATCCGCCGCTCGTCCGCGGCGGCCTGGTACAGCTCGCAGATATCGCGCGCGATCGTGCCGAGGTCGACGGGCGCGAACGCGCTGCGATACGCGCCCGACTCGACGCGCGCGATCCTGAGCAGCGCGTTGAACGTCGCAAGCAGCGCATCGGCCTGCGCGACGCATTCGTCGAGCCCTTCGGCGCTCGGCACGGGCTCGCTCGCGAGCGTCTCGAGCCGCGCGCGGAGCCGGGTCAGCGGGCCGCGCAGGTCGTGTGCGACGCTGTCGCCGACGTGCCGCAGCCCGGCCATGAGCTTTTCG
>Ga0079224_100004083_pt1 | contig 18685 bp, 7 predicted proteins | sample Stecom2015_FD_80414 | JGI IMG/M metagenome (GOLD analysis project Ga0079224, IMG submission 80414) | Agricultural soil microbial communities from Utah to study Nitrogen management - Steer compost 2015 | ecosystem: Environmental > Terrestrial > Soil > Agricultural land | place: USA: Utah... | reverse complement strand
GAGGGCTCGGCCTTCCCCGACTCGCGGAGCAGCAGCGTGTCGTCATTGAACAAACCCGGCGCCGCGGCGAGCGCCACCGCAAAGGATGCTCCGCGTCCTCGTCGGGCGCCGGATAGTCGTAAACGAACTGGTTGACGTATCTTTCGAGCCGCACGCTCGCGGGCTGCGGCAGAACGCCCAAGTTCACGTCCCGCCGAAAGATGTAATAGCTCGCCGTGTCGACATCGACGGCAAACGTCGAGAGGGGATCGTGGAGCGCCCGAACGAACGGATTCGTTCCGGGCCAGCGCTCGCACAGCCTGACAACGCTGCCATGCACCGAGTACGTGCGCGTGTGCCTCTTCGAGCGCTGGTCCAGAGAGCGCCGAGATTTCCGATGGCCGTTGATGGTGGGCGTTGCGCTCAGCGGAACAGGAGCGCAATGCCAATCGCCACGAGGCCGATACTGACGAGGCTGCGGAACGCGGCCTCGCTCAGGCGCGCGTGCCAGCGCTTGCCGAACCACAGCCCGAGGAGCGCCGCGGGGAGGATGGAGAGCGCGGTGCCGAGGCGCGGCGCGGTGAGCAAACCACCGGTGGCGCCCGCGCCGAGGCGCACCACGGTGCACGCGAAGAAGATGGCCATCAAGTTTCCGCGGAATGCGGTCTTGTCCACGCCCGCCAGTCGATAATAGAGGATGAGCGGCGGCCCACCCGCGCCGAGCATGCCAGCGAGCACGCCCGAGCTCAGGCCGACGGGGACCTGAGTCCAGTGCGGCCAGCGCACCGCGAGCGCGCGCGCCGAAGCGAGGAGCCCGACGCCGGCGAGCATCAACAACACCGCGAGCACCTGCAGCATGAACGCCGGTGGGCTCGTGACCAGGAGGTACGTGCCCGCGAGCGCGCCGAGAACGACACCAGCGCAGATCCTCCCGGCTTCACGCCACGCGACCGCCCGCCAGGAGCGCACCACGACGTAGATCTCGGCGGGCAGGCTCACCAGCATTAGGGCGATCACGAGGTCAGTGAGGTTCAGGGGCAGGAGCGCCAGGCACCCGAGCGCGATGAGGCCCGAGCCGAACCCCACCGTGACGTAGACCGCCTGAGCGAGCACGAGCACGGCGCACGCCACCAGAAACTGCGCAGGAGAGACGAAGACCGTTTCGATGATGATTCCTTTCAGGACGCATCAGCCCGAAATCCAGGCTGGGCTTTGCTCCGCGCCGTGCGAGGCGCCGCGCATCGTCGCGAGCTCTCGCTGCATCCGCGCGAAGACGAGATCCCGGAGCCGCCGATCGTCGCCGGCCGCTTGCTCGGGCGAGATCGGCTCGAGCACGCGCACGGTGACCGGCCTCGGTCGGATCCCGAGCTGCCCTTTCGGCAAAATCTCTTCCGTCCCCGAGACCACGATCGGAACGATCGGCACGCCAGCGCGAACGGCCATCCAGAACGCGCCCCGATAGAACGGCTTGAGTGAGCCGTCTTTCGAGCGGGTTCCTTCCGGGAACACGCACAGGCTGGAGCCCGAGCGGAGGGCGCGCTCACAAACCCGGAGCATGCGGCGGATGCTCGGCAGATGGCCGCGCCGGAGCGGAACGTACCCGTTCAGGTACATGTTCCAGCCGAGGAATGGGACGCGGAAGTTCTCGATCTTGCTCACCCAAAGGAAGGGCAAGCGGAGACCGTACACCGCGAGGATGTCCACGAGAGACTGATGATTCGCGACGTAGACGCACGCGCGGCCGTCCACCGCTCGCTCGCGCCCTTCCACGCGAATCCCCGCGAACGGCGCCCAAGCCAGATAGTGCGAAGCCCAGATGGACGTGTAGGCGTGCAAGAGGCGCCGCGGCCGCTGCCAGAACGTCGTGACGAAGATCACGAACGCAGGGACGAAGAGCAGCACGCACGTGGTGACCAAATAGGGCCAATACAGCGCATTGAACACGACGAGCGTCGCGCCGCTCAAAGTCCTCGGCCGTTCCATCCGCGCCGGAACTTACCCCAGATTTCGACCTGATGCCGGAGGGGACCCGCGCGATCACTGGGAGCGGAACCACGGTCAGAAATACCGGGCTTTCGCTTCGTAGCGGCCCACCTCGGGCTCCCGGCGCTCCTCCCAGCAGACGCGCGCGGGAACACCCGAAACCCGCCCGAGCGCCCGTTCGAAGCGGACTGTCATGTCGGAGCGCGCGCTCTTTCCGGGTTCGAGCTCGGCATGAACGAGGAGCTCGCCCGCCTCGCACTCCATGCGAAAGCGCGAGGTAGCCGTGGCGGCAACCTCGGGGTCGGCGAAGAGCGCCTCCTTGACCTGCTCGGGATAGACCAACCGCCCGGACACCTCGAGGCCGTGGCCGCGACCGCGCGCCACGAGAATCGGAAGGCGCCAGCGAGGCAGAAGGTCGCTCCGTCCCAGCCGCTCGAGGCGCCGCGCGAGCTCGTCGGCGCCGAGCACGTCCGCCCAGTCGCCCGTCGTGTAGCGCACGAGCGGAATGGGACGGCGCGGATCCAATGTGGTCACGACGAGTCGCGGGCGGCCCTCGATTGGAACCGATTCCAAGTGATGGAGCTCCGGAATGTAGTGAAGCAGGGACGGCACGAAGTCACACGGCCCGAGCACCGCTTCGCAGAGAGCTCGATCCTCCTGGAACGCGCGACGCAGGCGTCGAAGGTCGGCGGTTTCGTGCGCGAGGCTCAGAGCAATTTCAGAGACACCAAAGCTCGTCACCACGTGACCGTTCTCGGGACGCGCTTCGTCGTGGCCCAGGAGCCCTCCGACATAGGCTCGAAACCCTTCCGCCACGAATTCGCCTCCGACTACGACGTGTATGGGACGACGACAGGCGCGGAGGCGCTCCTCCACCGCCCGCTCGAGGATGCGCTTGAGGAGCGGTGGCTCACCAATCACCACGATCTGCTCGACGTGCTCCCCGAGGTGACGGAGCACGGCGAGCGCTGGTTCCAGCCGCGCTCCAACCTCGGAAATCAGCGTCGTGCTGCTCGGGACGCGAACGCTCCCGGGGAGAACGTTGAGCAGCAGCGTGCGCCGCGCGCGCACGCCGAAGTGCACGTCGAGCAGGGTGTCGAGCCATCGCGTCAGAAACCGTGCTTCACCCCGGCGTTCCAACCCAAATGAGTAGGTCCCCGAATAACCCCCGCTCGTGAAGGCTAAAGTCACCGCCCCCAACTGGCCGTTCATACAGAGACGAGGAAGCTCGTGAGACTGGAACAGGAGCTCCTTGCTGGTCAGAGGAACGACTCTCCGGAAATCGTGGATCGTGAGCACGCGGCGCGGATCGACTCGGTGCTCCTCGAGTAACGCTCGGTAGACGGGAACGTGACGGGCGGCGCTCCGAAACACGGAAAGCGCCCGCCGTTCCGAGTCCAACTCCGCGCTCTTCGGATCGCGCCGAGTCACGTGCTCGAGCGCGCGGCGCGCGAGGAAAGCAGCCAATTCATCGCTTAGCGACATCCTTGGGAAACCTCGATTTCGGGGACCATCAAACGTCGGCTTGCCGATTGACGCAACCGAGACGTCCGTCGCGCCGAAGCAGCTGAGAGGAACATGCGTGTTGCTTCACCTAGCCCGAACGACTCGCTTTATCCCGATCCTGAGCCTCGAAGCACGGTCCGTGTCCACCGCACGGTCGAGGAGCGCCCGCGCACGAGCGCTCAGGTACGTGTCGCCCGGCACCTTTTGAAACGCCTCCGCGCGCCGGACTCGCCGCTCACGATCCGAAGAGCCCGAGAGCCGCGAGAGCTCGAAACCGCATATCGCCTCGTGCACGACGTGTTCGTGGAACAAGGCTACCTGCGAGCGGAACCGGACGGGCTCCGCTTGCGTGTCTACGAGCTGAATCCGGACATGGCCACGTTCATCGCGAAAGCGGAGGAGCGAATCGTCGGAGTGCTGAGCGTCGTTTTGGACTCCTCCGAGCTCGGCCTGCCGTCGGACAAGGTCTTCGGAGCCGAGCTCGACGCGCTTCGCCGCGGAGCGCGGACCATCGCGGAGATCACCAACCTCGCCGTCGACCCCGCGTACCGCGGAACGAACCTGTTCCTCGAGCTCGCCCGCTGTGCCTCGACCCACCTGCTCGCCCGCCGCGTCGACCGCGCGTTCGTCGCCGTGAGTCGCGCCCACGGGGCCGTGTTCGAGTCCGTGCTCTGCTTCAGGCCCTGCGGCGAAGCCCGTTCCTACAGCACGGACCTCGTCGACATCGTGGAGGGACTCGCATGGGATGCGTCCGCCTTCGAGGCCGAGCTCTCGGCGCTCGACGCGCAGCTCCTCGTTCGCCCGGGACTCCACGCTTGGTTCTTCGACGAGAATCCCCGGGCCAAGGAGGAGCTTCGGGAGTGCCGCGACGCCGAGAGCGCCTTCTTTGCGGCGGACGTGCCGAGGGCCTTGCTCGCCCGAGCGCCTCACATCGCGGCGTGTCTCGCGCGGTCGGATCGAGCAGCGCTCGAGAGCCTCTGGGCACGACGCGCGCCCAGAGGCTGGAGCCCGCCGTGGAAACCCACGCGGTGGCACCTCCGCGACCGCATGGCCCCGCCTTCGGACTTCCCCCGCTCGGCCGCGTAAAGCGGGTTGCCGCGGGCCCGAGTTTCCGCAAGAACTCCCGCCATGCTCGCTCAGCGAACCGTGCTGGTGGTCGCCCTTGGTGTGGCCGTGGCTGGCTGCCAGAAGAAGACCCAAGAACCTGCCGCCACGGAGGCGGCCACGCCGGCAACGGCGCCCAGCGAGGCCCCGAAGCAAGCCGAAGCACCGCAGGCGCCCGCCGCTCCCACGGGGCTCCCTGCGCCGCCGGACGTCGCCGCTCCGCCCAAGGACGCCCAGAAGACGGCGTCCGGACTCGTCACCCGCGTGCTCACACCGGGTACCGGCAAGCAGCACCCAACCGACTCCGATCGCGTGAAGGTGCACTACACGGGCTGGACGAAGGACGGGAAGCAGTTCGATTCCTCGGTGCAGCGCGGGCAACCGGCGACGTTCGGCGTTTCTCAGGTGATCCCCGGCTGGACGGAGGCGCTCAAGCTCATGATCCCCGGGGAGAAGCGGCGCCTCTGGATCCCCGCCAAGCTCGCCTACGGGGAACGCCCGCGCATGGGGGCGCCCGCGGGCGACCTCACGTTCGACGTCGAGCTGCTCGAGATCCTCGAAGCTCCGAAGACGCCCGAGGACGTCAAGGCGCCGCCTGCGACCGCGAAGCGCACGGCCTCGGGCCTCGCCTACCGCGTGCTCAAGGCCGGAACCGGCAAGCAGCACCCCAAGGCGACCGATCGCGTCACCGTCCACTATTCGGGGTGGACGACGGACGGCAAGCTGTTCGATTCCTCGGTGCAGCGCGGACAGCCGACGACCTTCGCGCTGAATCAGGTGATTCCGGGCTGGACCGAAGGGGTTCAGCTCATGGTCGAAGGCGAGAAGACCCGCTTCTGGATCCCGGCACAGCTCGCCTACGGTGAAAAGCCGAAGCGTCCCGGTGCCCCCGCGGGCATGCTCGTGTTCGACATCGAGCTCTTGCAGATCCGCTGAGGGGCGGAGCGCGCCGCCTCCCGCTCGAGGGAGCGTGGCCCAAGCGAAGCGCCACCCCGGGCGTGCCGGAAGGTCGAGGGACGGGACATGGGAGCTCAGCACTTCGCGGGCGGGCCCAACGTGGAGAGAGACCGGCCTGGACCGAGCAGATAGCCGTGCGCGAGCTCGCGTGGAGGGACGCCGAGCCGCTCGATGAGCTCGGGGCTCGTCGTTGCGACCACCAAGGTCACCTCGGGATCGTTGCGAAAGCGCTCGAGCAGCTCGTAGACGAGCCGCTTCGTGGCCGAGTCGAGATCCGCCTCGGGGTCGTCCAGAAACAGGAAATTCGGCGAGACCGCGAGCGCGCGGGCGAGGCTCACACGCCGCCGCACGCCCGCCGAGAGGTGTGCGGGCAGCGCATGGAAGTCCGCCTGACTGACCCGGAGCTCGGAGAGAAGCTCGCGGGCGCGCGCTTCGATCGCCTCCTCGTCCATACCGAACAAGTCCGCGTGGTAGCGGAGTGGGAGCGTGACGTTGCCGAGCGCGGACGTGTTCGAGAGCAGCCCGCCGCCGGAGAAGACGAACCCGCGCCGAACACCGTGGTGAACGAGCTCGCTCGGCCGACTCGGATTCGGAACGCGCCCCATCAGGCGCACTCTCCCGCCGGTCGCGGGGACGAGCCCCGCGCACACGTAGAGCAGCGTGGATTTGCCGACTCCGTTCTCCCCCGTCACGACCAGCGTTTCCCCCGCCCGCAAGCTCAACGTGAGGTCGCGCAGCACCCACAAGTCGCCGTAGCGATAGCTCGCGTGCTCGAGCTCGAGTGCGGGAAGCGCCGTCATCGTGGAGTCATCAGCGAACGCAAAGCGTCAGTAGAGGGGACGCGCGACCAGCCAGTAGAACAGCGCGGTCAACGCCGTGTCGTAAGCGACGCAGCCGAGCAGGATGCGCACCACCGCGGCGCTCGCCTTCTGCGGCACCTCGGTGGGCGAGCTCTTCACCGACAAACCATAGTGGCACGCGAGCCAGCCCACGATCGCGCCGAGGCCGACGCCTTTGGCGACGAACAGCACGAGGTCGTACGGAAGGAGCGCCCGCGCGATCCCTGCGCGGAGCTCCACCGGGCTCGGCCCGAGCACGACGTTCGCGATCAGCGCCGTCGCGAGCACGGCCACGACGCTGAAGTACACCATCAACGCGACCACGCTGAGCACCGTCGCGATCAGGCGCGGGAGCACGATGAAGCGCGGCGGGTCCACGCCGAGGGCGACGAGCGCCAGCACCTCCTGGTGCACCTTCATGTTCCCGAGCTCGGTCGCGATCGCGGTGCCGGAGCGCCCGGCCACGATGATGGCCGTGATCAGCGGCGAGAGCTCGCGCAGCACGACGGCGACCAGGATTTTTCCCAGGAGGTCGCCGTCCGCCGCCGGCACCATCAAGCTCGTCTGAATGACGAGCGTCGCGCCGATCAGGAGCCCGATGGCGCTCACCAAGCCGACGGCTTGGACGCCGGTAAACAGGATCTGACCGAGGGTGACGGCGCGTACGATGCGGCGCGCCCCCGCCCCGGGAGCTCCCACCGACGCGACGGCGAGCCCGAGCGTCCCGAGGAGCGCGGCGGCCGAGCGCGCCGTTCCGATCGCCGAACGGCCGACGCTGCCGAGGAGCCCGAGCCGCCGTCGGTACTCGGCGCGAGGATCGTACGGAAGCGTCGAGCGGGGCGGGCGCAGCGGGTCCTGGCTCGTAGACATCCGAGCTTTCCCGAGCGCCCGCCCGCGCGGAGCGCCTACCTCCGGAGCGCCTGCAGGCGCTCACGCGCCTCGGCGAGACCGTCGGTCTGGACGGCACGTTCGTACATCTGCATCGCCTTCGTGGACTCCCCGAGCGCCTCGTGGATCTCACCGAGCTTCAAGAACACCTGGCTCTTCGAGATCGGTGCCGCGCTGTCGAGTCGCTGCAACAAGAGCGCCCGATACATCTGCTGCGCCTTCTTGTAGTCGTGCGCCTTGATGGCGACCTCACCGAGCAACGTGAGCACCTGCAGGTTTCCGGGCTCGATGCGGAAAGCCTTGTCGAGCTCTTCGAGCGCGCGCTGCATCTCGCCGTACTCCATGTAGGCGGAAGCCAACCGCCGATGGAGCTCGGCGAGCTCGCGCGTGCGCTTCTGCCCGAAGCTCTCCACGACCCGTTCGAGCACGCGGACCGCGTCGCGGCCGCGACCGATCTTCGTGTAGTGGTCGCAGAGCTCGAGCAACAGCTCTCGATCTCGGGGTTTGATCTCCGTCGCTCGCTCGAGCAGCTCCGCGGCGCGCCCGACGTCGTCCGTGTGCTCGCTCAGGACGGCGGCCGCCTTGCGCAGCAAGAGCACGGCCTCTTCGGGATCCTGGGCGAGCTCCGCCTCGCGCGCATGGAGGTCGGCGAGCTTCCGGTAGTCGCCGAGCCCTTCGTAGAGCGGGCGCAAACGCTTCTGGAGCTCCCCGTTGCGCGGATCCGCCGCGAGCCCCCGTTCGAGGGCCGCCGCGGCGCGCGGCGTGTCGCCGAGCTTCTCGTACACCTCCGCGAGCTCGAGCGCGCGGCGCACCGCCTGCTCGTCCCGCGCGAGGCCGAGGAGCCGCTCCATCACTTCGGCGCACTCCTCGAGATGGCCGTCGGCCTTGAGCAGCCGCGAAAGCGCCGACAGCGCGCCGACGTGGTCCGCGTCGCGCTCGAGCACGGCGCGATAAGTGTCGATCGCGCGCCCGCGGTCCTCGAGACGCGACTCGTAGATGTCGCCGAGGCGCACCTGGAAGCGGAGCTCGGCCGCGAGATCGCCCCGATCGCGAGCGTCCTCGATCTGGCGCGTGAGCAGGTCCGCGAGGTCCTCGTCGCGCTGGGTGCGCTCGTAGAGATCGCTCAACCGCTCCACGGCCTGCTCCTGGCTCGGATCGTCGTCGAGCACGGCGCGGAGCAGATCGATCGCCGAGTCGCGCGACGCGAAGCGATCCTCGGTGAGGCGCGCCAGCTCGAGACGGAGCGCGCTCCGAATCGAAGGCGAGGTCGCGACGTCGATCAGCCGCTCGAGCAGGCGCCCGAGATCCTGATACCGGCCCTCCTGGTCGTAGAGCACGCGCAGAGCGTCGGCGGCGTCTTCGTCGTTCGGATCGTCTTCGAAGAGCTGCTCGAAGAGCTCGATGGCCTTCGCGGGGTCGTTCAGCCGATCGCGCGCGATCTCCCCTGCCCTGCGGACGAGTTGCCGCACGCTCTCGGGATCGGACGACAGCTCGCTCTGTCGAACGAGCAGGCTGAAGGCCTCGCGGTAGTCGCCCGCGAGCTCGCGCAGCACCGTGAGGCTGTCCAGCGCCCACGCGTTCATGTCGTCGTGGGCGAGCAGCTCGCGCAGGACGGATTCGGCCGCCTCGCTGTCGCCGAGCTCGTCGGCGAGCTCCTTCGCCTGCCGATAGAGCTCCTCCCGCCGCGCGTCGTCCACCTGAATGCGGGCGCGGCGTCGCAGCGTCTCGAACAGCTCGCGTTGCTGGCCGGAGGCGCGCTTGAGATCCTCGAGGCGCGAGAGCACGTCGTCGTTGTTCGGCTCGTAGCGGAGGGCCCGCTCGAGCGCGCGTTCGGCGCCCGCGTCGTCCCCTGCCCGCTCGCGGAGCCACTCCGAGAGGCGGAGGCAGAGCTCCACGGCGAGCTCCGCGTCGAGCTCCGGGTTGTGCTCGAGCGCCGAGGCGAGCGCATCGCCGGCCGCCTTCCATTCGCAGGTCCGCGCCGCGAGGCGTTCGAGCTCGTCGACCATCGAGCCGTCGTCGGGAGACTCGAGCACTCCTTGCTCGATCACGCGCTGGGCCGCGCGCGGGTCGAGCGCGTCCTCCTCGAGCACGCGTGCGTAGTTGCGCCGCGCCTCCGAGCGTTCGGCCACGCCGTCCGCGTGCTCCACGCGCTTCTCGTAGAGGCGCGAGAGGCGATCGGTGCGCCCGCGGGCTCGATAGACGCTCTCGAGCACCTCCGCGGCCTCGTCGAAGAGCTCGCGCTCTTCGGTGAGCTTCTCGAGCTCGGTCACGGCGGCCTCGTGCTCGGGCGCCCGTTCGAGCGCCGTGCGCAGCGACGCGAGCGCGCGAGCCGGCTCCCGGAACTCGTTCACGTAGAGCACCGCCAGGCGATAGAAGAGCTCGGCCTGGAGCGACTCGGACGACTCGACGAGCACGCGCCGCTCGAGCACGTCGGCGAGCGCCGCGTGGTCGCCGAGCCGCGTGTACAGGCGATCGAGCGCGAGCAAGAGCTCGGCGCGATCCCCCACCTGCTCGAGCGCCTTGACGAACGCCTCCACGGCGCGTCGATCGTCACCGAGTCGCTCCTCGGCGACGCGCGCGAGGCGCACGTAGAGCTCCTTCGCGAGCTCCGGCTCGAACGTCGCCGCGGCGCGCTCGCCGAGCACCTCGGCGTACCGCGCCCACGAGCCCGAGCCTTCGGCGAGGCGCGTGATTTCCCGGTGCAGCTCCTCCGCCTCCGGACGCTCCGCCAAGGCACGAAGCAACGAGGCTTCGGCGTCGCTGTTCCGCCCCAGGCGCGTCTCCTGCACCTCGGCGATGCTGACGAGCGTCTGCATGCGGTCGCCCGGATCGGTTTCCACCGTCAGGCGCAGCTCGAGCACCTCGGCGAGCTCCGCGAAGCGCGAGGTTCGTTCGAGAACGGGGACGAGCACTGCGGCGACCGCGGCGCGCAGGTCCTCGTGGTTCTCCCCGAGGGCCCGCACCTTCGCCACGACGTCGGCGTCCTCCGGAGCCTCGTCGAGGGCCTTGCGATACGCCTCGAGCGCGTCCTCGTAGCTCGCGAGCTTCTCGGAGAGGATATCGCCGATGTCGCGCTGCAAAGCCGCGCGCACGGCCGACTCGGAGCTCGACTCGCACTGGTCGCGCAAGCTGTCGAGCAGCTCCGGCCACATGCTCTCGGCGCGGTAGAGCCGGTTCAGCGCGGTCACCACCTCGGGATCGCGCGGGCGCACCGCGAGCGCCTGGACGAGCGCCTCGATCGCGCGCGGGCGATCCCGGAGCTCCTTCTCGAAGGAGCTCGCCGCGAGCGTCAGCAGGTTGTACTTGAGGTCGGTGTCCTCGTCGTCGGCGAGCTCCACGCGACGCTGGTAGAGCTCGACGAGCCGCGGCGCGTCGCGCTTCACCTCGTAGAGCTCGATCAAGCAGTCGATCGTGAACGCGCTGTCTGGCTCGAGATCGAGCGCGCGCTCGTAGGCCTGAATTGCGCCGCCCGGATCTTCGAGCATGTCGCGCCGGGCTTCGCCGACGCGGCGCCACACGCTCGCTCGCTCCTCGTCGTCGAGGAGGAGGTCGGCCTTGGCCGTGAGCACGCGAACGAGCGTCGGCCAGTCGCTGAGCAGCGTCGCCAGTGCCTCCATCTTTTCGAGCGGCGCGATGTCCGTCTCGTCCGTCGCGCGCAGCCGGTCGTACGCATCGAGCGCGCGGCGCGGATCGTTGCGGTGCGTGTCGTGAATCTCCGCCAAGACGGCGAGCACGTCCCGCCGGCTCGGAAGATCCGGATTTTCCGCCAAGACCTCCTCGTAGACCTGCGTGAGCTGATCCCACGCGGCGGTCTCCTCGGTCAGGCGCTCGTACTCCCGGCGCACGTCGATGTCGTCGGGATCGATGCGCACCGCGGCCTCGAGCGCGCGCCGTGCGCGGCGGAGGTCCCCGCCACGACGCTCCCACAGGTCGGCCGTCTCGCGGAGAACGGCCACCTTCCCGGCCGCGTCCATCGCGAGCGCGAACCGATCCTCGTTGAGGTTGATCTGACGGCGCCAGTCGTCCGCTGCCTCGTAGAGCGGCCGCAGGATGTCCACGATGCGCTCACGGAGCCGCTCGTTCGTGCGCAGCCCCTCGAGCTCGGCGATCGCCTCGGCGTGCTCGGGCAGCATCCGCACGATCTCTTCTAATTGATCGATCGCGCGGTCGAGCTCGCCCGTGTGCACGTGCAGCCGGGCCAGCGCGAGCCGGTACTCGGCCGACTTCGCGGGCTCGAAGGCGGCTTCGGCGCGACGCAGGTGGAGCTCGGCGAGGTCGTTCCAGCGCTCGCGCTCGGCGTAAAGCTCGGTGAGCGCGTCGAGAGTCGGCTCGTCGAGCTCGTCGACCTCGAGCGCCGCGCGGTAGGTCTGGATCGCATCGTCCGGCCGCGCGAGCTCGTGGCGCTCGAGCGAGGCGATGGTGTGCAGCGTGCGCAGCCGCTCCGCGGGATCGAAGCGGTAGTCGAGCGCCTCGCGGTACAGCTTCACGCGATCCTCGTGGCGCGAGAGGCGCCGCAGGATTCCGTCGATCGCGTCGAACAAGGACCGGCTCTCCGGCTCGAACGCGAGCGCACGGCGATAGAGCTCGAGCGCTCGATCGGGCTTCTCGAGCTGATCGAACAGCTCGCCGGCGCGGCGCGCGAGCGCCGCGCTCGCGGCGTCGTCGGCGTCGATGAGCGCGAGCTCGGCCGCGTAGATCTCCGCCAGCCGATCCTCGGCGCTCGCCACCTTGGCGAGCCGCTCGAGCTCGTGAACCGTGCTCTGGTCGGTGATGTCCTCGTGCAGGAGCTTGGCGATCGTCTCGAGCGCCGAGTGATAGTCTTCCTTCTGCTCCTCGTAGAGGTTCGCGAGCCGAGTCAAGAGCTCGCGCCGTTCCTCCGGATCGCTCGCGAACTCGAGCCGCGCTTGGATCGTATCCATCACGCGCGTGAAATCGGCGCGCGCGAGGTACACGGGCTCGAGCAGCCTGGCCGCCCGCGCCCGTTGCTCGAGCTCCGGCGCCTTCTCGAGCAGGTGCTCGAGCTCCGCGATCGTGCCCACGTGCTGCCGGTCGAGGCCGAGCGCCTGCTCGAGCTCTTCGAACGCGCGCTCCACGTCCCCGAGCTTGTGCGCGGAGACGCGAGCGATGGAAACCCTGAGATCCGAGGGAGAGCCGATGCGCGCGTCGAGCTCCCGCTCGTAGAGCGTGACGAGGTCGCTCCAGCGCTCCAGCGCCGTGTACAGGTTCTCGAGGGCGTCGAGCGCCGCGCGCTCGAGGCCGAGCTCGAGGATGCTCTGGTAGACGTCGATGGCCTGCGCCTTGTCGTCGAGGACGTCCGAGAGCAGCCGTGCCCGCCGGAACATGAGCTGCTTTCTGTCGTCGTCCCGCTCCGCGATGTCGGCGCGCCGCTCGAGGATCTCGAGCAGGCGGCGCGCGTCCCCCGCCTCTTCGTAGAGGCTCTCGAGCGCCGCGAGCGCCTTCGGCTCGTCCGCCTTGAGCTCGAGCGCCCTCTGGTAGTACTCGCGCGCGAGGTCGCGATCCCGGAGGTCGTGCCGGGCGAGATCCGCGATCTTGAGCGTGACCTCGAGCTGGACCTTGCCGTCGAAGATGTTGGGGACGACCTCGCACAAGAGCTTGACGTGCTCCTCGTGTCGGCCGGTCTGCCCGGCGAGGCGATCCAGGTGCTCGAACCACGGCGGTAGATCGGAGTGGCCCGCGGCGCTCCGCACCCCACGTTCGGCGTAGCGGAACGCGCGTCCCGCGTCGCCCAGCGATCGCTCCGCGACCTTGAGCGCGAGCTCGATCGACTCGAGCTCGGAGATCGGGTCGTTCGCCGTCTCGATCTGGATCTCGAGCACGCGCAAGAGCTGCTCGTGCGCGCCTTCGCCCTCCAGAATGGGGCGCAGCACCTCGGCCGCCTCGCTCCGAGACACCGGATCCTCGGACTCGAGCAGCGCGTCGAGCGCCGCGCGGCTCGCCGCGTGGCGCGTGTCGAGCGAAAGGGCACGCCGGTACACCTCGAGCGCGCCCGGCACGTCCCGCAGCCGCTCACGCTTGAGATCTCCGAGCCGAGCGAGCAGCTCGAGCTGCTCGCTCCCCGAGCTCGCCACCTCGATGTGGCGCTCGAACGTCTCAGCCAGGTCCTCCCAGCGTTCCGCCGACTCGAACAGCGCCTCGAGCGCGCGGAGGGGCTCCCCTTCCGGCCCGAACTCGGCGACGAGCGTGCGGTACGCCTCGATGGCCTCGGGCACCGAACCGATGCGCTTCCAGAGCGTCTCCGCGATGCGCTCGAGCAACGCGCGCCGCTCCGAGCCGCTCTTCGCGAACTCGGCGCGACGGGTCATCACCTCCACGAGATCGCGGGCCCGGTCGGTCTTCTCGTACAGGCGATCGAGCGCCGCGAGGGCGTCGACGTCCTCGGGGTTCTCGTCGAGACGCTGCTTCCACGCGGCGATCGCGCCGTCGTTGTCGAGGAGCTCGCGCTCGGCGAGCTCGCCCAGGCGTCCGAGGATGCGCTGGCGAGTGCCGGCGTCGGCCTCGAGGGCCACCTCGACCTTGAGCATTTCGGCGAGCTTGGCGTTCTCGCCCGCCGAGACGTAGATGCGCTCGAGGGCGCGCGCCGCGGGGAGCGTGAGCTCCGCGTCGGTCGGGTCGAGCTCGAGCACCGCGCGATAGACACGCTCGGCCTCCGCGCGATTTCCGACCTGCTCGTCGTACGTCGCCGCGACGTGCATCAAAATCTCTCCCTTGAGCGCGTGCTCGTCGGCGTTCTTCGCGGCCTCGGTGAGCACGAGCGCCACCCGCTCGTGGGCCCCGAGCCGGCGGCCGATCTCCATGAGGCGGCGGCGAGCGTCGGTGTCGACGGGATCGAGCGGGACGAGGCGCGCGAACGCCTCGAACGAGCTCTCGTCGTCGTGCAAGCGGTCGTCGCGCAGGTGGGCAATGCGCCGCAACAGCTCGCGCCGCTCCTCGGCGACGTGCGGCTCGCTCCGCTCGGCGAGGCCTTCTAGGCGGATCTCGAGGACCCGCACCAGATCGCGGATCTCGTTCCGCGCCTCGTACACCGCCTCGAGCATGGAGGCGGCGCGCTGACGGAGCTCGCCGATCTCGAGCATCCGCTCGGCGAGGCCGCGCGCTTCGTAGTCGCTGATGCGTTCGGTGAGCACGTCCTCGACATGCCCCACGGCGGTCGCGGGCTCGTGCAGATCGAGCTTGAGCCGCGCCAGCCGGAGCTTCAGCTCGAACACCTCCTCGCCCGTCGCGGTCTCGAGCCGCCGCTCGAGCAGAGCAGCGAGCTCGCGATCTTTGCCTTGCTGGGAATAAAGCCGATCGAGCGCGCGATTCGCGCCCTCGTGGAACGGATCGATCGCCGCGATGCGCTCGTAGTACCGAGTGGCCTTCTCGCCGTCCTCGATGATCTCCTCGCAGATCAGCGCGACCTCGACGAGCATCTCCACGCGGCGCGCGTCGTCCGTGGTGGCGGCGGCAGCGCGATCGTAGAGCGCTTCGAGCTCGCCCCACCGTTCCGCGGCGGTGAGGATGTCCTTGAGCCTGCGGAATGCCGCCTCGTTGCCGGGGTCGAGCACGAGCACGCGCTCGAGGTAGGGCGTCGCCCCGATCGGATCGCCGAGCTTGTCCTCGAACAGGTGCGCGGCTCGCTCCGAGAGCTCGATCTCGAGATCGCGCGGGTGCTCGCCTCGGAGCACCTCACGGTAGGCATCGGCGAGATCCGTGGGCCGACCCGCCTTCACGGCGAGGGCGTCCGCGCGTTCCCACAGCGCGAGGTCCGTCGAGAACTCGCGCACGGCACGGAGCAGCACGTCGAGCGCGCTCCCGTAGCTCGAGAGCTTCCCTTCGTGCGCGTCGGCGAGCCTGTCGATGAGCGTGCGACGCCTCTCCGGGTCGCGCGCCTCGGACAACATCACGTCGAGGGCGTGCACCTCCTTGCGGGCGTCGCCGCTCGCCGCATAGCGCTCGGCGAGCACGGAGGCAGCCCGCTCACGCACGGACTCGACGCGAACGAGCGCCTCGAGCACCGCCATGGCGCGCGCGGAGCACGCTTCCGAGGCGAGGGCCGACTCGGCGCGCTCGAGCGCGAAATCGGGTTTGCTCAAGCGCTCGAGGTAGAGCTCGGCGAGCTCGACCTCGCGCTCGGCCCGGCGCTCGCCATCGAGGCGCTCGCGGTGCAGCTCGATGATGTCGACGGCACCCTCGGTGTCGCCCGCGGCGAGCAAGAGGCGCGGCAGAGCGGTGAGCGGCAGCTCGTCCCCGGAGTCGAGCTCGAGCATGCGCCGGTAGAGCGCGATCGCGCGGTCCGGCGCCTCGAAGGCAGCCTCCTCGAGCGTCGCGAACTCGGCGAGCAGGCGACGCCGCTCGGTCGCGTCCTTGGCGGTCTCGATGCGGAGCTCGAGCAGCCAACGCAAGTCGTCGCGTCGGTTCCCGGTACGCAGGATGCTTTCGAGCGCAGCCGCGACGGTCGCGTCGCCCGGGTCACGCTCGAGCAGACGCTTGTAGACGGCGACCGCGTCGTCGACGCGCGCGAGCTCTTCGGCGTAGACGCGCGCGAGCTTGAGCTCGAGCACGCGCCGGTCGGGACTCTCTGCGCCCTTGGCGGGAGCGGCCGCCTGCCCTTCCTGCCGCTTGCGCTTCTTGCCCTTCTTGCGCTCCGGCTCCGCCGGGCTCAGGGAATCGGGGGCTTTCGCCGACTCTTGCTCGAGCCGCGCCGAGAGCGTCTCCACGAACGCCTCCCAGGCGCCCGCCGCGCGCGAGGCCTCTTCGAACAGCTCGAGGGTCGAGACGGACGTCGGCTCGATCTCGTACGCGCGCCGCGCGTAGGCCGCCGCCGCCCGCCGATCCCCGAGGCGCCTGCCGGTCACTTCGACGAGGCGCGTGAGCAGCCCGATCTTCTCCTCGGGCTCCGTGGCTTGGGAGAGCAGGAGCTCGTAGAGGGCCGGCAGCCGCGACCACTTCTCGTCCTTCTCGTAGAGCGGGATGAGCGCCTTGGCGGCGCGCACGTCGTTCGGGTCGACGAGCAGGATGCGCTCGTACGAGCGGAACGCGCGATCCGGCTGTCCGAGCCGCTCCTCGAGGACCTGTGCGGCGCGATAGCTGAGCTCGATGCGCGCCGCGGGCTCTTTCGCCCGATCGGCCGCGTTGCTGAGCACGTCGGCGAGCCCCTCCCAGTCCTTCTGCGCGGCATAGAGCTGCTCGAGCCCGTCGTAGTCGGCGCTCGCGAGATACGCCTCGCGGAGCACGCGCAGCGCTCGGCTGTGCCCCGGCGAGAGCTCGAGCACGCGTCGCCAGCTGCGCACCGACGACTGCATGTCGTTCAGGTGCTCGGAGTAGACGGAGCCGAGCTTCTGGAGCGTCGCGAGCTTGCCCGCGTCGTCGGTCACGATGGAGGCGCGCCGCTCGAGCGCATCGGCCAGCGTCACCCAATCCTTCGAGCGCTCGGCGTGCTTCTCGAGCGCATCGAGCACGTCGATGCGCCCCGGATCGGCTTCGAGGATCTTGCGGTAGAGATCGATCGCGTCGCCGGGACGATTCAGGCGATCCTGGGCGAGCTGCGCCATCTCGCGCAAGAGCGTCAGTCGCTCCTCACCGGTGGCCTCGTCGAGCTGCGAGGCATAGAGCTCGTAGAGCGAGCCCCAGGCGCGGCGCTTGCGATAGAGCTCGTCGAGCCGCCGTCGGGCCTCCGCGTCCGCGGGGGCGACCTTGAGCAACTTCTCATACGCTTCCGTCGCGTTCTGAACGTTCGAGAACTGCTCGAGCCAGCGGCGACCCGCCGTGCGGAAGAGCTCCTGCTTCTCCTCGAGATCGGGCGTGACCTCGGCGAGCTTGAGCTGGTGCGTGATGAGATCGCGATGCCTGCCGAGTCGCTCGTACAGGCCGACGATTTCACGCAGCTCCTCGATGTTCTCGCCCTCGCGGCCCTCGTCGAGCTGCAGGATCTGCCCGAGCACGGAGAGGAGCGCGGCGTCGTTCTTCTGATACTGCCGGTAGACGGTGGCGAACTCGCGCAGGATCTCGAGCCGCGTCGACTTGTCCTCGAGCGGTGTTCGCTCGAGCTGAACGCGCAACAGATCGATCAACGCGTTGTAGCTCTGAGTCTGCTTGTACAGCGTCTTCAGGCGCTCGCGCGCTTCGAGGTTGTTCGGGTCCTGCCGGAGGACGTTCTTGTACTGCTCGATCGCCTTCTGGGCGTTCGCCTGGCCCTCGGCGAGGCGCGCGATTTCCTGCGCGATCTTCGCCTTCTCCCGAGAGCCGTCGCGCATCGCTCGCTGCGCGCTCTGCAGCACCTCCATGAGGCGCGCGTCGTCTTGCCGGTTCGCGCAGTACTCGCGGTAGAACGCGAGCATGCCCTCGTTCGTCGGATCCACCTTGCGGATGCGCTCGAACCAGGGCTCGGCGTCATCCGGCCGCTCCAACTTCTTCCAGTGGAGCATCGCGATCTGCAGCATGTCGCCGAGGCGCTCCGTGTCGTGCAGATCCTTGGACTTGAGCTCGCGCTCGTAGAGCCCGACGAGCTCCTCCCAACGCTCCTCCGACGAATAGAACTCGGAGAGGAACTCCGTGGCCTCCGTGTAGCCCGGGTCTTCACGCAGCACGCGGTCGTAGGCGCGGGCCGCGCGTTCCTTGTCACCCTGGTGCTGCGCGTAGACGCGCGCCAAACGCGCGCCCGCGGCCACGCGCTCGCGCGTTTGCTCGCTGCGATCGGCGAGGCGCTCGAGCACGCGGGCGAGCTCGTCCCAGCGCCCGGCGCGACGATAGAGGTGCTCGAGCAGGCGGCTCGCGCGCACGTTCGTGGGATCGAGGCGCACGGCTTGCTCGAGGCGCTCGATCGCGTGCTCCACGTCGATGCCGCTCCCCGCGTAGCGAACCTCCATCTCGGAGGCGCGCATCAGCATCGAGCTCTTGTAGACGTCGTCGCTCGTCTCCTCCGCTTCCGCGAGGTAGCTCTTCACGAGCTCGGGGTAGCGTTTGCGGCGCGCCTCACTCTCCTGGATCGCGCCGGTCGCGCCGGGATCGTTCGGACGCAGCTCGAGAAGGCGCAGGTAGCAGATGGCCGCGCCCTCGTCGTCATAGAGCTCTTCGGCGAGCACGCGCGCGTGCGCTGCGACGAGATCCGCCTCGCGCGGCGTCCCCTCGGCGGCGCGCACGGCGAGTTCGAGCAGCCGCGCGACGGCGTGCCATTCTCCGCGCCGGGCGTGTTCTTCGCGGGCGGCATCGAGCAAACGGACGAGCTCTTCTTTCGAAAGATCCCCCCCGTTCTTCGTTACTTCCGCGTTGAGCGTCGACCAAGAAAGCTCGGTATCCGGATCGACCTGAAGTTTTCCAAGCGCCCTGCGGATCTCTTGGGAATCCATTCCTCTCACCCGTCGAACGAACGGTCCGTCCACGTGCTGAAGCGCCGCGTGCCCGTGCACACGGAAGGGGGAGGTTACGCCGCG
>Ga0079224_100004082_pt1 | contig 18690 bp, 13 predicted proteins | sample Stecom2015_FD_80414 | JGI IMG/M metagenome (GOLD analysis project Ga0079224, IMG submission 80414) | Agricultural soil microbial communities from Utah to study Nitrogen management - Steer compost 2015 | ecosystem: Environmental > Terrestrial > Soil > Agricultural land | place: USA: Utah... | reverse complement strand
TGTCAGATTGCGCTTGAACGACACGAGCTCGCAACATGGATCAAACAGCCTTAATCGGAGTCTTATGAGCACCGGAGTCATGCCGTGTCTGCAGCGACGGGGGATGGTAGCACGCCGTATTTGCACCTTTCACCGCCCGAAGGCACGGGCTTTGCCACATGCAGGACAAATCCCGCCCTGTGTACGCCGTATCGACATCGGAGGCAGCCATGTTTCGCTCGACCGTCCATCGCAGTGCCGGAGTCTTCGCCGCAAGTGTGCTCACATTTGCCGTCGCCGCGCCGGTTGGTGCAGAAGTTTACAAATGGACGGATGCGCAGGGCGTGGTGCACTACAGCAACGTAGCGCCGCGCGACGTGCGCTCGGCCGAGCGCGTGCCGGAGAACCGGCTGAGCATCGTCACGTTGCCGAAACCGTCGGCAGAGGAAGTGCGCGCCTTGAACGAACGGCTGCAGAACCGGCGGATCAATCAGTTGGAAGAGGCACTACGCGCCGCGCGGCGCTCGTCGGACGTCGCCTATGCGCCGGCGGAAGGCAGCGGCGTTTATTACCCGGCAAGCGGTTGGATCGGGGGACATGCCGAGCCGCCGCTCGGTGAAGTGATCATCGACCGCGACCTGGATGCCGACGGCAACAGCCGCCGTACCAATATCCGCTTCATACCGCGCTACGTGATAAAGCCGGGCCCCGGCGGCATCGGCGGGCAGGCGGTGGCGCCGCCGGCGCCGCCCAAACGCGCGCGCGAAGTGCACCGCCTGCCTTGACTAGCGCGGCAGGGTGGACGCGCCCATCAGGTATTCATCCACCGACCGCGCGCATTGACGGCCTTCGCGGATCGCCCAGACGATGAGTGACTGGCCGCGGCGCATGTCGCCGGCGGCGAAGATCTTTGGATTCGAGGTCCGATAGCTGTCCGGCCCGTCGGTCGAGGCCTGCACATTGCCGCGCGCATCCTTCGCCACGCCGGACTGCTCGATCATGCCGTCGTGCACCGGGCCGACGAAACCCATGGCGAACAGCACCAGATCGGCCGGAATTTCGAATTCGCTGCCTGGCACTTCGGCCATTTTCATCTGGCCGGTGGTCTCGTCCCGCTGCCAGGCCACGCGCGCGCCGACCAGTGTCGTGACCCGGCCGTTCTCGCCCTTGAAGGCTTTGGTCGTGACCGCCCAGTCACGCTGCACGCCTTCCTCGTGCGAGGAGGAGGTGCGCAGCTTGAGCGGCCAGTAAGGCCAGGTCAGCTGCTTGTTCTCCTGCGCGGGCGGCTGCGGCAGCAGTTCGAACTGCGTCACCGATTTGGCGCCCTGACGGTTGGAGGTGCCGACACAATCCGAGCCGGTATCGCCGCCGCCGATGACCACCACATGCTTGCCGGTGGCGAGAATCTGATCACGCACCTCATCGCCGGCGACCACCTTGTTCTGTTGCGGCAGGAATTCCATGGCGAAGTGGATGCCCGCCAGTTCACGACCGGGGACGGGCAGATCGCGCGCCTGTTCCGCGCCGCCGGCAAGCACCACCGCGTCGTATTCGTCGAGCAGTTGCTGCATGGTGATGTCCCGGCCGACATGCGCGTTGACCCGGAAGGTGACGCCTTCCTCGCGCATCTGCGCAATGCGCCGGTCGATGTGGTGCTTCTCCAGTTTGAAGTCCGGAATCCCGTAGCGCAGCAGCCCGCCCACGCGGTCGGCTTTTTCGTAAACGACCACGTCGTGGCCCACGCGCGCAAGCTGCTGTGCGGCGGCCAGCCCGGCTGGACCGGACCCGATTACCGCTACGCGCTTGCCGGTCTTGTGCTTGGGCGGCTGCGGCACCACCCAACCCATCTCCCACGCCTTGTCGATGATGGCGTGTTCGATCGACTTGATGCCGACCGGGTCGTCATTGATGTTGAGCGTACAGGCCGCTTCGCACGGCGCCGGGCACACGCGGCCGGTGAACTCGGGGAAATTGTTGGTCGAGTGCAGATTGTCGATCGCCTCGCGCCACTTGCCGTTGTAAACGAGGTCGTTCCAATCCGGAATGATGTTGTGCACCGGGCAGCCGTTGCTGCAGAAAGGAATGCCGCAGTCCATGCAGCGCGCGCCCTGCACCTTGGCTTCTTCATCGGTGAGATGCAGGATGAACTCGCGGTAATGCTTGAGGCGTTCGGCCGGCGGCTCGCTCACCTCCTGCAACCGCTGGAATTCCATGAACCCGGTGATCTTGCCCATCTTCTCTTTCCTTTGCGGCCGCCCTGGCGGCCGTCGACGCGTTTGCGATATCAGGCCGCCAGCTTGCTGCCCTTGGCAGCCAGTTCGCCCAAGGCGCGGCGGTACTCGTTGGGGAAGACCTTCACGAACTTCGCCCGATACGCCGGCCAGTCCGCCAGTATCCGGCTCGCTTCGGCGCTGCCGGTATAGCGGGCGTGATTCTCGATCATGCCCTTGAGCACGGCTTCATCGCTGCGACCCAGGTGCCACACTTCGCGCGGCAGCTTCGCTTCCTGCTCGGCCTCGGGGAGCACGGGCTCCAATTGCACCATGGCGTGGTTGCAACGGTCCTTGAAGCTGCCGTCCTCGTCGAGCACATAGGCAATGCCGCCCGACATGCCGGCGGCGAAGTTGCGGCCGGTGACGCCCAGCACCACCACCGTCCCGCCGGTCATGTATTCGCAGCCGTGATCGCCCACGCCTTCGACGACCGCATGGCCGCCGGAGTTGCGCACGCAGAAGCGCTCGCCCGCCACGCCGCGGAAGTAGGCTTCGCCGCCGATCGCGCCGTACATCACCGTGTTGCCGATAATGATGTTGTCGCGCGGTTCGCCGCGGAACTTGGGCGAGGGCATCACCGCTATCCGCCCGCCCGACAAGCCCTTGCCGACGTAGTCGTTCCCTTCGCCGATCAGTTCCAGGCTGATGCCGCGCGCGAGGAAAGCGCCGAAGCTCTGTCCCGCGGAACCCGCGAAGCGGATGCGGATGGTGTCGTCCGGCAGGCCGGCGTGACCGTACTTCTTCGCCACCTCGGCGGACAGCATGGTGCCGACGGTACGGTTGACGTTGCGGATGGGCATTTCGATCTGCACCTTCTCGCCGCGCTGGATGGCGGGTTGCGCAAGTTCGATGAGCCGATGATCGAGCGCGCGCTCGAGGCCGTGATCCTGCGCCTCGACATGCCGTCGCGCCACCTCGACCGGCATGGCCGGTGCGTGGAAGATCCGGCTGAAATCGAGCCCGCGCGCCTTCCAGTGCGCGATACCCTTTTTCATGTCGAGCAGATCGACGCGACCGATCAAATCCTCGAACTTGCGGATGCCCAGCTGCGCCATGTATTCACGCAACTCTTCCGCCACGAAGAAGAAGTAATTGACCACGTGTTCGGGCTGTCCGCTGAACTTCCTGCGCAGCACCGGATCCTGCGTCGCCACGCCCACCGGACAGGTGTTGAGGTGGCACTTGCGCATCATGATGCAGCCTTCGACCACCAGCGGCGCGGTGGAGAAACCGAATTCGTCCGCACCCAGCAGCGCGCCGATCAGCACGTCGCGTCCGGTCTTCATCTGGCCGTCGGCCTGCACCACGATGCGGCCGCGCAAACGGTTGAGCACCAGCGTCTGCTGCGTCTCGGCCAGACCCAGTTCCCAAGGCGTGCCGGCATGCTTGATGGACGACAGCGGCGACGCGCCGGTCCCGCCGTCATAGCCCGAGATGGTGACGTGATCCGCCTTGGCTTTGGACACGCCCGCCGCGACCGTTCCCACGCCGAGTTCGGACACCAGCTTCACACTGATCGACGCGCGCGGATTGGCGTTCTTCAAATCGTGGATGAGTTGCGCCAGATCCTCGATGGAATAGATGTCGTGATGCGGCGGCGGGGAAATCAGACCCACGCCGGGCACGGAGAAGCGCAACTCGGCGATGTACTCCGACACTTTGTGACCGGGCAACTGCCCGCCCTCGCCGGGCTTCGCGCCCTGCGCCATCTTGATCTGGATCTGATCGGCATTGGCGAGATACTCCGCCGTGACGCCGAAGCGCCCCGAGGCGACCTGCTTGATTTTCGAGCGGAGCGAGTCGCCTTCCTTGAGCGGAATATCGACTTCGACGCGATGATGGCCCAGCTTGCTCATCAGCGATTCGCCGGCCTGGACAGGCACGAAGCGAACCGGATCCTCGCCGCCCTCGCCGGTGTTCGATTTGCCGCCGATGCGGTTCATCGCAATCGCGAGCGTGGAATGCGCTTCGGTGGAAATCGAGCCGAGCGACATTGCGCCGGTGGCAAAACGCTTGACGATCTCCTTCGCCGGCTCGACTTCGTCGAGCGGAATCGGTGTGCATCGATCGGTGCGCAGCTCGAACAACCCGCGCAACGTCATGTGGCGCCGGGACTGGTCGTTGATGATCCGCGCGTATTCCTTGTAAGTGTTGAAGCTGCCGGCGCGCGTGGAATGCTGTAGCTTGGCGATCGCATCGGGCGTCCACATATGCTCTTCGCCCCGGATGCGGAACGCATATTCGCCGCCGTCTTCCAGTGCGTTCGCCAGTACGGGGTCGTCACTGAAGGCCCGCCGATGCAGGCGCAACGCTTCTTCCGCGACCTCGAACACGCCGATGCCTTCGACGTTGGATGCGGTGCCGGTGAAGTATTTGTCGACCAGGGGACGCGACAGCCCGACGGCCTCGAAAATCTGCGCGCCGGTGTAGGACATGTAGGTGGAGATGCCCATTTTGGACATCACTTTCATCAGGCCCTTGCCGACCGCCTTGATGTAATTCTGGATGGCTTTCTTGCCTTCGGCGTCGGCCGGCAGCGCCTTCTTCATGTGCAGCAGGGTTTCGAGCGCCAGATACGGATGCACCGCCTCGGCGCCGTAGCCACCCAGCAGCGCGAAGTGGTGGACCTCGCGCGCAGAGCCGGTTTCGACCACCAGCCCGGCGCTGGTGCGAAGGCCCTTGTCGACCAGATGCAAATGAATCGCGGATAGCGCGAGCAGCGCAGGGATGGCGACATGCTCGCGATCCACCTTGCGGTCGGAAATGATCAGGATCGAATAGCCGTTGCGTACCGCGTCCTCCGCTTCCGCGCAGAGGCTCGCCAGTCGCGCTTCAATTGCGTCCTTGCCCCAGGCGACCGGATAGCAGATGTCGATCTCGTAAGAGCGAAACTTGCCGCCGGTATGGCGCTCGATGTGACGAATGGTTTCCATCTGTCCGACGTCGAGCACGGGCTGGCTCACTTCAAGGCGGATGGGCGGATTGGTTTCGTCGATGCCCAGCAGGTTCGGCTTCGGGCCGATGAAGGACACCAGCGACATCACCAGATCTTCGCGGATCGGGTCGATGGGCGGATTGGTGACCTGCGCGAACAACTGCTTGAAGTAGTTGTAGAGGCTCTTGTTCTTGTCGGACAGCACCGCAAGCGGAGAATCGTTGCCCATCGAGCCCACGGCCTCTTCGCCGTTGGTCGCCATCGGTCCGAGGATGAACTTGAGATCTTCCTGGCTGTAGCCGAAGGCCTGTTGGCGATCGAGCAGCGAGGCGTGCGGCGGTTCGCCCGTCGGCTCGCCGGCCGGCAACGCGTCGAGTTTGATGCGAATGCGGTCGATCCAGTCGCGATAAGGCTTGGCCGCGGCAAGCGTGTCCTTCAGTTCCTTGTCGTCGATGATGCGGCCGGCTTCCACATCGATGAGGAACATCTTGCCCGGCTGCAGACGCCACTTCTTGATGATCTTTTCCTCGGCCACCGGCAGCACGCCGGTTTCCGAGGCCATGATGACCAGATCGTCATCGGTCACCAGATAGCGGGCCGGACGCAGGCCGTTGCGGTCGAGCGTCGCGCCGATCTGGCGACCGTCGGTGAAAGCCACCGCGGCCGGACCGTCCCAAGGCTCCATCATCGGCGCGTGATATTCGTAGAACGCGCGGCGGGTCGGGTCCATCAGCGTGTGCTTCTCCCAGGCCTCCGGGATGAGCATCATCATCGCGTGGGCGAGCGTATAGCCGCTCATCACCAGCAGTTCGAGCGCATTGTCGAACGAGGCCGAATCGGACTGACCGTCGTAGATCAGCGGCCACAGCTTGTCGAGATCCTTGCCCAGCACCGGGCTCGAAATCGCCTGTTGCCGCGCGCGAATCCAGTTGACGTTGCCGCGCAGCGTGTTGATCTCGCCGTTGTGCGCGATCATGCGGAACGGATGCGCCAGTTCCCAGGTCGGGAAGGTATTGGTGGAGAAGCGCTGATGCACCAGCGCCAACGCGGACACGACCCGTGCGTCCTGCAGGTCGCGGTAGTACGTGCCCACCTGATTGGCGAGCAGCATGCCCTTGTACACGATGGTGCGCGCCGACAGCGAAGGCATGTAGAACTGCTGTCCGTGCGCGAGCCGGAGCGCGCGTATGGCGTGGCCGGCTACCTTGCGAATGATGTAGAGCTTGCGCTCCAGCGCATCCGTCACGCGCACACCGGCACCGCGACCGATGAACACCTGGCGGATCAACGGTTCGATTTTGCGGACCGACTCGCCGAGTATGGCGCTGTCCACCGGGACGTCGCGCCAGCCCAGCAGCGTCTGTCCTTCGTCCTTGATGGCGCGCTCGATTTCGTATTCACAGGCGAGCCGCGAAGCGGGTTCCTGCGGCAGGAAAACCATGCCGACGCCGTATTCGCCGACGGGCGGCAAGGCCACGCCCTGCTTGGCCATTTCCTCGCGAAAGAAAAGGTCGGGAATCTGCAGCAGGATGCCGGCGCCGTCGCCGGCCAGGGGATCGGCGCCGACAGCACCGCGGTGGGTCAGATTCTTCAGAATCTGCAGCCCCTGCTCAACGATCTGATGTGTTTTTCGGCCCTTGATGTGGGCGATGAAACCGACGCCGCAGGCGTCGTGTTCGTTAATGGGATCGTACAGTCCTTGCGCGGAAGGTCGTGCAGATAATGCCACTGTCGTTTACCTCGATCCGAGGCCCTCAGGCCAAAGCGCGACGCGCACGCAAAGGTGAACGGCGCTCGCCCCTCGGCGCATCGGCCGTTCGCGCCAATACGGTGCAGCGCAAACGGGGGAAACGACTATACGCCCGGCTTTTTACCCGCTCAAGAATTAAGTCAATGTCAAGTGCTTAGCGAACCAACATGGTGCAAGCTTCGAGGGTCGCGCACACTGTTGGTGCGGACGCCTCGTCGTGCACAAAGGCGTCGCCGATCCCCTTCAACAGCACGAAGCGCAGCCGACCCTGGTCCGCTTTTTTGTCCACACTCATGAGCTCCATATAGCGATCGGCGCCGAGGGCCGGGCCGGCGGCAGGCAACCCCGCGCGCGCGATCAGCTCGCGCACCCGGTCGCGGGAGGCCGCGTCGATCAGACCCAGACGCTGGGACAGGTCGGCGGCCATCACCATCCCGGCACCCACCGCTTCGCCGTGCAGCCAGGTGCCGAACCCTAATCCCGCTTCGATGGCATGTCCGAAAGTGTGGCCGAAGTTGAGCAGCGCGCGGATGCCCGATTCGCGTTCGTCGAGCGCCACGACTTCGGCCTTGATTTCGACCGAACGCACAATGGCGTGCGTCAGCGCTTCCGCATCGCGCGCCAGCAGGCGCTCGATGTTCTGCTCCAGCCATTCGAAGTAGGCTGCGTCACGAATGGCGCCGTGCTTGATGATTTCGGCAACGCCGGCGCGCAGTTCGCGATCGGGCAGCGTGGACAATGTGTCCAGGTCAGCCAGCACCGCGAGCGGCTGGTGAAACGCGCCGATCATGTTCTTGCCCAGCGGATGATTGATCCCCGTCTTGCCGCCGACCGAGGAGTCTACCTGCGCGAGCAGTGTGGTCGGGATCTGGATGAAGGGCACGCCGCGCATGAAGCTCGCCGCGGCAAAGCCCGCCATGTCACCGATCACGCCGCCGCCCAGGGCCAGCACGGTCGTCTTGCGGTCGCAACGGTGCGTCAGCAGGGCGTCGTAGATCAGGTTGAGCGTCTGCGCGTCCTTGTAATGCTCCCCGTCCGGCAGCACGATGGGGACGACTTCGATGCCGCGGCCGGTCAGGGCTGCCGTCAGGCGATCCAGATAGAGGGGCGCAACGGTGGTGTTGCTGACGACGGCAACGCGAGGCTGCGCCAAATGTGCGGCGATCAGTTCGGCCTGATCGATCAGGCGCAGACCGACGTGGATGGGGTAGCTGCGCTCACCGAGCGCTACGCGGACAGTTTGCATTCTTCGGGCAGTAACATCAGCAGTTCACGCAATAGGGATACGACGCTCTGGCGGCCCGTATCCAGGACAAGGTCGGCCGTCTCGCGGTACAGCGGATCACGCGCGGCATAGAGTTCCTTCAGCTTGGCCAGCGGATCGGACGTCTGCAACAGCGGCCGGGACTTATCGTGACGCATGCGTTGCCACAGATCGTGCGGCTGCGCATGCAGGTAGACCACAAAGCCACGGGTGCGCAGCCGTTCGCGGTTGACCGGATCGAGCACCACGCCGCCGCCGGTTGCCAGGACGACGTTCTCCAGCGCAGTGAGGCGATTGATGGCATCCACTTCGCGCGCCCGGAACCCGGACTCGCCCTCGATCTCGAAAATGATGGGAATCCGCACGCCGGTGCGGGTCTCGATCTCATGGTCCGAGTCGTAAAAAGGCTTGTCCAGTCGACGGGCGAGCTGCTTGCCGAGCGTGGTCTTGCCCGCGCCCATCAAGCCGACGAGGTAGATGTTCCGGCTACGCATGCCGCATTGTAACGGCCCTGCGCCACAAAAAAGAAAGCCGGGACGAGCCCGGCTTTCTCTTGTTCACGCCACGCTCAGCGAACGCTGACGCGCTCCTCGACGATGCGCGGGGTCAGGAAGACCAGCAGTTCGGTCTTGTTGTCCTGCCTGAAGGTGTTACGGAACAGGTTGCCCAGCCCAGGCAAATCGCCCAGCAAGGGAATCTTGTTGATTTGGTTACGCTCTTCCTGCGTATAAATACCGCCGATCACCACCGTGCCGCCGTTCTCGACGAGTACTGAAGTCTTGACGTGCTTGGTGTCGATAGCGGGCGCTCCGCCAGCCGCAGTGACTTGCGATACGGCGTCCTTGTTGACGTCGACTTCCATCATGACATTGCCGTCCGGCGTGATATGCGGCGTCACGCGCAAGGCGAGCACCGCTTTCTTGAACGAGGTAGCCGTCGCACCGCTGGAACTCGCTTCCTGATAGGGAATCTCCGTTCCTTGTTCGATCAGTGCCTCGACCTGGTTTGCGGTCACGACGCGCGGGCTCGAGATGATTTTGCCCTTGCCGTCCGACTCCAGTGCGCTCAGCTCGAGGTTCAGGAAGCGGGTCCTGGCGCTGTTGAACAGCACCATGGAGAACTGCCCGAGCTGGGCGCCCGTCCCCGTCGGTGTCCCCGGCAAATTGACGCCCAGCGAATCCTGGAAGAAATCGGGATCGTCCGCGATCTGACCGCTATGCGCGCCGGTGTCGGCGAGACCGCCGCCGAGTCGCACCTTGCCGCCCGCGCCGGGATGCACGTGATAGCCCAGGCGCGCACCCAGCGTGCGGCTGAATTTGTCGTCGGCCTCCACGATGCGCGCCTCGATCATGACCTGACGCACCGGCACATCGGTAACGGCGATGATCTTGCGCACCTCGTCCAGGCGCGAGGGAATGTCCTGAATGAACACTACGTTGGTGCGCTGATCCCACACCGCACTACCGCGCTTGGACAGGATTTTCTGTTTGTCGTCGGTGAGGATTTTCGACAGATCCGCCGCCTTGATGTAGTTGAGATGGAATGTCTCGGTGCGAAGCGGCTCGAGTTCCTCGATCTGCTGACGCGCCTCGTGTTCCAACTTTTCCTTCGTCGCCAGTTCGTCGCTCGGCGCAATCCAGACGACGTTGCCGTTCTTGCGCATGTCGAGGCCGCGGGTCTTCAGAATGATGTCGAGCGCCTGATCCCAGGGCACATCCTTCAGGCGCAGCGTCAGGTTACCGCCTACCGAATCACTGGTGATGATGTTGAGATCCGTGAAGTCCGCGATCACGTTGAGCACGCTGCGCACTTCGACGTTCTGGAAATTGAGCGAGAGTTTTTCGCCTTTGTAGCCGCCGCGCGTGCCCTGCACCAGCTTGTTCGGGTCGTACTGCACCGGCTTGACCTCGACCACGAACTGATTGTCCGTCTGGTAGGCATTGTGTTCCCACAGCCCGGTCGGCGTGATGACAAGGCGCGCATTGTCGCCCTGCTCGAACACTTTCACAGTGGATACCGGTGTGCCGAAATCCGTCACATCGAAACGCTTGCGCAATTGCTCCGGCAGCGTGGTCTTGAGGAAGTCGACCACGACGGTATTGCCCTGCGTGCGGATATCGATGCCCGTATCGGCGTCCGAAAGATCCACCACGACGCGGCCTTCGCCCGCCGTACCTCGGCGGAAGTCGACATTTTTCACTGCGTGTCGCGCGCTCGTTGTGCTTTCCGCGAAGCGCGTGGCGGTGCTTTTGGCCGATGCCGTGGCGCTCGGCGTCAGCCGGATATCCAGGGTCTTACCGTCGATCTGCGCATGCTGGATCATCGCCTTGTTCAGGTTGAGCACCATCCGCGCACGATCGCCGACCTGCACGATCGTGTAGCTGCGCAGATCGCCTTCGCCGATTTCCTGATTGTTGTTTTGCAACGTGCTACGCGTATTTGGGAAATCGAATGCGATCCGCGGCGGCGACATGACGCTGAAACTTGCCGGAACCTGTGTCAGCGGCTGCTTCATGCTCAACCGCACCACAATGTCTCCACCGTGCTTGGCAACGTCGACCGTTTCAATGGCATTCAACTCCGTTGCGGCAGCGGTAACGGGCAGCAGCGCGGACGCGAGCGAGAGCAGGAACGCTCCGGTTAGTGTGATGGCCTTCATTTTTTATTACCCTCCGCTTCCTGCAGTTGCAGGCTACTTTCGCGTTCGGTCCAATCACCGGCCGCGTCCTGTACCAGTTCCTTGAGTTGGATTTCCGCCTCGCCGATTGCCGTGATGAGGCCGAAGTTCTGTCCCATGTAATTCCCAGGGCTGACCCGATAGAGGCCGGAGTCCGCCTTGACCAGCGCATAGGTGCGCTCGTGCTGCTTCAATACGCCCACCATGGCGAGCGATTCGAGCGAATAGGCTTCCAGCGGCTCTCTCGGACGATTGAGGTCCGGCTGCAGTCCGCTGCCGGCGCCTTTCTTGCCTTGCGTAGCAAGCGCTATCTTGGCCGGGCCGAAGGGATCGGCCATGTCGAACGCAGTGTAGGAAACCGGTTCATAAGGCTTCACGACAGGCAATGGTTTGATCTTGCCGCGCAAGTCCTTGCTCATCTCGTTCAGCTCGGCCTGCAGTTGCCGCTGTTCGCCGCCGTCGCAACCGAGCAAGGTGAGCGAGGCGAGCGAGAGACATAGAATCGCCAGCTTTTTCATTTTTTCTTGCCCCTCTTGGCTTTTTTGGTGGCGGCCCGCTGCGCCGCCAACTCATCCTGATCGAGGTAGCGGAACGTCTTGGCCACTGCATCGAGGGTCAGGTTGCCGTCCTTGCCGACTGCAAGCGAAAGATCATTGAGGGTGACAATGCGCGAAAGCTGGCTGATGTCGCTGGCGAAGGCGCCCATGTCGTGATATCGACCGGTCACTTTCACCGTGATCGGCAACTCTGCGTAGAACTCCTTGACCGTCTCCGTCGACGGCTTGAAAAGTTCGAACTGCAAGCCGCGCCCGAGCCCCGCCTGGTTGATGTCGACGACCAGCGCCTCCATCTGCGCCTTGTCCGGCAGTTGTTTGAGCAAGGCGCCGAAAGAGGTGTCGATTTCGCGCAACTGTTGGCGGTAAAGATCGATGTTGACCGCTTGCCGCTTTTTGTTGACGTAATCCTGTTTCAGCGCTATTTCCTGCTGCCGGCCGGCGTCGAGTTCCTCCAACTGTCCCTTCCAGTCGAGGAAGTAGGCTGCGACGAGAATGGCGACCAGCAGACCCAATAGCAGCGCCGCCTTGGGTGCGGGCGGCCAAGTGCCGGGATCGTTGGTATCAAGATGCTGGAATTGTTCGAGCAAGGCCTTCATGGTCAACCCTTCTTCGCCGCAGGCTCTTCGCCCTGCGACAGTGTCGGCTTGAGCGAAAAGTTCATGTTGAACTGTGCCAACCGGCGACCGCCGACGTTGCTCGCCTTGATCTCGATGAGTTGCGGCGAGTTGGGGGAGTTTTCGACGATCTCCGTCGCCTGCAGATTGCGCATGAACATCGACACGCGCGCACTCGATTGCGCATAGCCGGTCACATTGACACGAAGGCCTTTTTGCTTGAGCGAGGTGAGATAGATGCCGTCGGGCGTCTGGTTGACCAGTTGCTCGAGCAGCAGCACCGGACGGGTGCGGTCGCTCTGCAGCGTTTCGATGATTTGCTTGCGCGACAACAGCGACTGGATCTCGTCCTGCAGGCGTTTGATCTCGGCGATTTCCTTGTCCAGTTCGGCGTTGGCACGCTTGAGATAGTTGTTCCGGTCTTCTTGCGCCGACAAGTAACCCGCAATAACACCGTGCACTAACAGCGTAATTGCAATCGCAATGGCCGCGACGCCGCCGGCCAGAACGCCAAGCTGGCGACGCTGCGCTTTACGCCGCTCTTCGCGATGCGGCAGCAGGTTGATGCGAATCATGCGTCGAACCTCCGTAGCGCGAGCCCGCAGGCGATCATCAAGGCCGGCGCGTCTTCCATCAGCTTCTTCAACTGCACATGCGGCGATACCTGCATGTTGGCGAAGGGATTCGCGATCAGCGTATTCACGCGCGTGCGAGAACTGACGATTTCATCAAGCCCGGGCAGCGTCGCCGTCCCGCCGGTGAGCAGGATGTGTTCGATGCTGTTGTATTGTGTGGACGTGAAGAAGAACTGCATGGCCCGCTGGATCTCGCCGGCGCAGTTCTCCATGAAGGGCCGCAGCACTTCCGCTTCATAGCTGTCCGGCAGGCCGCCGCTACGCTTGGCGATTTCCGCTTCTTCCACGGGCAGCGCGTACTGGCGCGCGATGTCCTGGGTCAGTTGTGCGCCGCCGAAAGCCTGTTCGCGCGTATAAACCGCCTCGTCGTTACGCAGGACGGTGATGTTGGTGGTATGCGCGCCGATGTCGACCACGGCGACGTTCTGGTCCAGTCCCTCGTTCGGCAACTGCAGACGGATCATCTCGAACGCCGTCTGCATGGCGAAGGATTCGACATCCATGATGGTTGCCTTGAGGCCTGCGGCTTCCGCGACCGCGACCCGGTCCTCGACCTTCTCCTTGCGGGAGGCAGCGATGAGCACTTCGACTTCCTCGGGGCTGGACGGCGCGGGGCCGACGACCTGGAAATCGAGGTTGACCTCTTCCAGCGCGAAGGGAATGTACTGGTTGGCCTCGCTCTCCACCTGGATTTCGAGGTCCTGCTCGCGCAAGCCGGCCGGCACGATGATCGTCTTGGTGATGACTGCCGCCGAAGGCAACGCCAGCGCACAGTGCTTGGTGCGGGTGGCGAGCCGCTTCCACGCGCGGCGGACCGCTTCGGCGACGACTTCGAGATTGGCGATGTTGCCGTCCAGCATCGCATCGCGCGGCAGGGGCTCGATCGCATAGCGCTCGACACGCTTGCCACCCTTGGCCACCTCCGCCAGCTCCACCAGCTTCACAGCGGATGAACTGATGTCCATCCCGAAGATCGGTGGCGCCTTCGGTTTAAAGATATCGAGTTGCAAGCGAAACCCCTTTATTAACAGACAGTTAAGCGCAGTTTATACATTTTGGTTTAAAGCCTAACAACAAGCCCCGGTTCGGTCGCTGCAGTTTTTCACGTTTGCCGCCCAACCCGCCCCGCCTATAATTCGCCTTCGCCTTGGAAAGAAAGAAGTTTCCATTGAAGTACTTGCGTTGGGTCGGCTGGTCGCTGGCCGCACTGGCCGGTCTGGCAACCCTCGGGGCCCTGCTTCTCGTCTTCGTTCTGCTGCTGGCCTATCCCAATCTCCCTTCCATCGAGGCGCTCGCCGACTACCAGCCCAAGGTTCCGCTGCGGGTCTACACCTCGGACGGTGTGCTGATCGGCGAATTCGGGGAGGAGCGCCGCGCCTTCGTCCGCATCGAGGACGTGCCGGCCGTCATGAAACAGGCCATCGTCGCTGCGGAGGACGAACGCTTCTACACCCATAGTGGGGTGGATTATGTTGGTGTCATAAGAGCCGCGTATAGCAACCTTGTCACAGGTGACAAGCGACAAGGCGCCAGCACCATCACAATGCAGGTCGCCCGGAACTTTTTCCTGTCCAGCGAGAAGACCTGGACCCGCAAGATTTACGAAGTCCTGCTGGCCTTCAAGATCGAAGCAGGCCTGACCAAGGATCAAATCCTCGAGATTTATCTGAATCAGATCTATCTCGGCCAGCGCGCTTACGGTTTTGCCGCCGCCGCGCAGACCTACTTCGGCAAGGCGCTGAACGACGTCTCCATTGCCGAAGCGGCCATGCTCGCCGGCATGCCGAAGGCGCCCTCGAGCTATAACCCGGTTGTCAATTTCAAGCGCGCCAAGCTGCGCCAGCTCTACGTCCTGCGCCGCATGCACGAACTGGGTTTCATCGACGATGCCCAACTGGCGCAGGCGCGCGACGAGCGCTTGCGCGTCCAACGCCATGTCGACGGGATGCCGATCGACGCACAGTACGTCGCGGAGATGGTGCGGCAGGTGCTGTACGAGCGCTATCCGGAGGACGTCTACACGCGCGGGTTCCGCGTCTACACCACACTACGCGCCAAGGATCAGGAGGGCGCCGTCAAGGCGCTGCGCACCAGCCTGCTGGAGTACGACCAGCGCCACGGTTATCGCGGCCCGGAAGCCTATGTGGAACTGCCGGCCCAGGCCGGAGAGGAACTGCTCGACGAAGTGCTGGCCCGCTACGGCGACAGCGGGGGCCTGATTGCCGCTGTGGTCCTGGCAGCCGACAGCAAACAGGTGCGCGCCTACCACCGGGGGGGCGAGACGGTCACCATCGACGGGGCAGGACTGCGTTTCGCTCGCGCGATGCTGAGCGACAAGGCGGCGCCGAACAAGCGCATCCGCCGCGGCGCCATCGTACGCATACAGAAGGACGCCAAGGACCGCTGGCGACTGGTGCAATTACCCGAAGCCGAGGCGGCGTTCATCTCGCTCGATCCGCAAACCGGCGCAGTGCGCTCGCTGGTCGGCGGCTTCGATTTCTGGCGCAACAAATACAACCACGTGACGCAGGCATGGCGTCAACCGGGCTCCGCCTTCAAGCCCTTCATCTATTCGGCCGCGCTGGAAAAAGGCTTTACGCCCGCCACCATCATCAACGACGCGCCGGTGGTGGTCGATGCGAGCATGACGGGTGGACAGGCCTGGGAGCCGAAGAACTACGACGGCAATTACGAAGGGCCCATGCGCATGCGCACGGCGTTGGCCAAGTCGAAGAACATGGTCTCCATCCGTATCCTGCAGACCATCGGGCCGCAGTACGCGCAGGACTACATCCAGCGCTTCGGCTTCACGCCCTCGCGGCATCCGCCCTATCTCACCATGGCACTGGGCGCCGGCTCGGTGACCGCCTGGCAGATGGCGCAGGCTTACGGCGTCTTCGCCAACGGAGGCTATCGGGTCGAGCCCTACTTCATCGAAAAGATCGTCGATGACCGCGGCAACGTGCTGGCCGAGGCCGAACCGCGACGCGCCGGCGACGAATCGCTGCGCACCATCGATCGCCGGAACGCCTTCGTGATGAACACCATGCTGCAGGATGTCATCCGGGAGGGCACCGCCCGGCGCGCCGCCTCGCTCGGCCGACAGGATCTGGCCGGCAAGACCGGCACCACCAACGACTACGTGGATGCGTGGTTCGCGGGCTATCAACCGCATCTGGTCGGTGTGGCATGGGTGGGTTTCGACCAGCCGAAGAAACTCGGCACCAACGAAACGGGCAGCCGGACGGCGCTGCCGATGTGGATCGACTATATGCGCGGCGCACTGGCGGACATACCGCCGGCCGATCTGGTGATGCCTGAACATGTGATGGCCGTGAGCATCGATCCGGAAACGGGTTTGCGCGACCCCAGCGGCCCGTTGACCGAGTACTTCTATGAAGAGACGCTGCCGCCGATGAAGCAGGTTGCGCCGGTCGAGGCCCCGGGTTCGCGCACCATCGAGGAAGTGCTGGATCAGTTGTTCTGAACGCTGGCCGGACGAATCCGCTGTCCGGCTGCGATCGCGCCGAACCCGCTTCCCGTCATGTGTATGATTCCGTCTTTTGCGACACTGCCATGCGCCGCCTCCTGCTCATCCTACTGCTCGCCCTGAGCGCACAAGCCTGCGGCTCCAAGGGGTCGCTGTACCTGCCACCGCCGGATGCGCAACAGCCGTCCGATCAAAAGCAGAAGTCCAGATAATGTCGGAATTCCATTACCGCGACGGCGTCCTGCATGCCGAAGCCGTCAACCTGGTCGATCTCGCCGAACGCTTCGGCACGCCCTGCTACGTGTACTCGCGCCGCGCCCTCACGGAGGCGTATCGCGGTTTCGCGACGCCGCTGGCCGGACGCGACCACCTCATCTGCTACGCGATGAAGGCCAATTCCAACCTGGCCATTCTCGATCTCTACGCCCGCCTGGGCGCGGGCTTCGACATCGTGTCCGGCGGCGAACTGGAACGGGTGCTGGCCGCCGGGGGCGAGCCGCGCAAGGTGGTGTTCTCCGGCGTGGGCAAGAGCGCGGGCGAGATACGCCGCGCGCTGGAAGTAGGCATCAAGTGCTTCAACGTCGAATCAGGCGCCGAGTTGCGTCGCATCGAGGCAATCGCGCAGGAGACGCAACGCATCGCGCCGATTTCGCTGCGCGTGAATCCGGATGTGGACGCGAAAACGCATCCCTACATTTCCACCGGCCTGAAGGAAAACAAGTTCGGCGTGCCCTATGAAGAGGCGCTGGCGCTTTATCGCTACGCCGCGCAGTCGCCGCATCTGGCAGTCATCGGCATCGACTGTCACATCGGTTCGCAACTCACCGAGACGGCGCCCTTCGTCGAAGCGCTGCAGAAGGTGCTGCAGTTGGTGGATGCGCTGAGCGCCGAAGGCATCGAACTGCATCACCTCGACCTGGGCGGCGGCCTGGGCATCCGCTATCGCGACGAAACCCCGCCGGCGACGGCGAGTTATGTCGAGGCGCTCCTGCAAGCGCTGGGCGATCGCCGGCTCACGCTGATACTGGAACCGGGCCGCGCACTGGTGGGCAATGCCGGCGTGCTGCTCACGCGCGTGGAATATCTCAAGCACAACAGCGGCCGCGACTTCGCCATCGTCGATGCGGCCATGAACGATCTCATGCGACCGGCGCTGTACGAGGCCTGGCACGACATCCTGCCGGTCGCTCCGCGCGAGGGCGAAACGCGCCGTTACGACGTGGTCGGACCGGTGTGCGAAACAGGCGACTTCCTTGGCCAGGAGCGCGAACTCGCGCTGGCCGAAGGCGATCTGCTCGCCGTCATGTCGGCCGGCGCCTATGGCATGGCGATGAGTTCCAACTACAACACCCGTCCGCGTGCGGCGGAAGTGATGGTCGACGGTGAGGCCGTGCACCTCATCCGCGAGCGCGAAGCCGTCCCGGCGCTGTTCGCCGGCGAGCGTCTGCTGCCGCGGTAGCCTGCAGCAGGCGGCGCTTGCGCTGCGCCTCCCATACGCGATAGCCGAGCAGAACCGCGAGAATGAACGCATAGATCGCCGGCTCGGTGACGTCGCGCTTCACCATCATCCAGAAATGCACGACGCCCAGCACGGCGATCACATAGACCAGGCGATGCAGCGCGACCCAGTTTGCACCGCCCAACCGCCGCACCATCCCGTTGGTCGAGGTGGCGGCCAGCGGCATCAGCAATAACAGTGCGGCGACGCCCACGGTGATGAACGGGCGCTCGGCGATATCCCGCAGGATTTCGCCGAAGTCGAACACCTGGTCGAAGGCTGCATAGCTGGTGAAGTGCAGCAGCGCATAGAAGAACACGTACAACCCCAGCATTCGGCGCACGCGCGCCAGCCACGGCCAGCCGAGCAGCTTGCGCACCGGCGTGACAGCGAGGGTCAACAGCAACAGGCGCAGCGTCCAGTCGCCGAGCGAGCGCGTCAGCGTTTCGGCCGGATTGGCGCCGAGCGCCTCGACGTCCCAGAGCGCCTGGTAAGCCAGCTGCAGCGCGGGCAGCAATGCGACGACGAACACCACCGCCTTGACGGCGGCGATCCCGCGTGCGGAGAGGTTGATGCCCCGCATCGGCGCTCAGTAGAACTTGCGCAGGTCCATGCCCGCGTACAAGTGCGCCACCTGTTCGGCGTAGCCGTTGAACAGCTTGGTATCGTGGTTGGCGAAGAACGCCGGCAGGCGCTTCTCCCGCCGCTGAGTCCAGCGCGGATGATCGACGTCGGGATTGACGTTGGAATAGAAACCGTATTCCCGTGGATTGGCTTTTTCCCAGGCGGTGCGCGGCTGCTGTTCGGTGAATCGGATGCGCACGATCGACTTGCCGCTCTTGAAGCCGTATTTCCACGGCACCACCAGTCGGATCGGCGCGCCGTTCTGATTCGGCAGCACCCGCCCGTACAACCCCACCGCCATGATGGTCAGCGGATGCATCGCCTCGTCGATCCTCAGGCCTTCGACATAGGGCCAGTCCAATATCGGCAGCCGCGTGCCCGGCATGCGATCGGG
>Ga0079224_100004080_pt1 | contig 18693 bp, 9 predicted proteins | sample Stecom2015_FD_80414 | JGI IMG/M metagenome (GOLD analysis project Ga0079224, IMG submission 80414) | Agricultural soil microbial communities from Utah to study Nitrogen management - Steer compost 2015 | ecosystem: Environmental > Terrestrial > Soil > Agricultural land | place: USA: Utah... | reverse complement strand
TCATGGATATGTGCGGCTTTCCCAAGACCATATACTATTACTACCAGTCCTGGTGGACGGACAAGGATGTCCTGCATATCGCTCCGCACTGGAACTGGCCGGGCAAGGAAGGCGAAAAAATTAGGGTATGGGTAAACAGCAATGCCGATGAAGTCGAGCTATTTCTGAACAAAAAGAGCCTGGGCAAGAAGACCATGCCGCGCAACGGACACTTGACATGGGGTGTTGTCTATGCCCCCGGAACGCTAGAAGCCGTCGCCCTCAAAAACGGTCGCAAATTCAGTACAGAAGTGCAGACTACAGGAAAAATAGCCGACTTGCTGCTGGAATCGCCGAAAACGGAGCTCCTTGCCGATGGACGCGACGTGACCGTAATCAATGTGCAAGCCATAGATGCGCAGGGACGTTTTGTGCCCGATGCGCAGGACGACGTCTTCTTCAAGGTCAATGGTGATGGTAGCATCATCGGTGTAGGCAATGGCGATCCGAGTAGTCACGAAGCCGACAAATTCAAAAATGGGGATTATCGACGTAAGTTATTCAATGGCAAATGCCAAGTGATTTTGCAATCAGGACGTACCGCTACCGAGCTTTCACTTACGGCTGAAACGGGGCAAAAAATTCACCAGACTTTACAATTTATTCAAAAATAAAACGAGATGAAACAACTTAAAATTTATATCGCTTCTTTACTGACTTTATTCGGTATTTTAGGCTTTTGTGGACATGCCAGCGCACAGCAAACAACCTACGTCATCGTACATGGTGCCTGGGGAGGCAGCTGGGCGTTCAAAGATGTAGCGACACAGTTGCAGCAGAAAGGCAACATCGTCTATCGCCCTTCACTGACCGGACTTGGCGAACGTGTACATCTCTCTTCGCCGGATATTACCATACAGACTAATGTGCTCGATGTGGTGAATACCATCTTGTACGAAGATCTGCACGATGTTGTCTTAGTGGGCCATAGTTTTGGCGGGGCGGTCATCACGGGTGTGGCTGACAGTATCCCCGAACGCATCAAGCAGTTGGTTTATCTGGATGCTATCGTGCCAAACGACGGCGAAAGTGTCATCAGCTCGCGCAGCGATGGCCGCGAAGGCCCGGAGTATCATTCGAAAGACGGGTTTGTGGTACCCGACTGGATCAATCCATCCGATCCCCTGCCGCATGATGTGCCGCAATCGTTGAAATCATTTACCTCGCCGGTATCTTGGAAGAAACCGGAAGCTCTTGCCTTGCCGGCAACCTATATATTCACAGTCGATGATTTGGAGCATCCGGAAAACGACCATTTTTATTTTTATGCCTAACGGGCAAAGCAGCGGAGCTGGAAAATCGTCACCATGATTGCCGGACACAATCCGCAAACCGAAAAACCGGAAGAGCTGGTTGAGCTATTGGAAAAGGAAAGCAAAGGAGAATAATTGGCCGTAATGAAATTTAAACTCTAAGGTGATGAATAAGATTTTGTCAAAAGATTATGCTAAAGGGAAATATAAGTACTTATTACTTATTTTCACACCCTTGTTGTTTGCGTGGAATCCCCAAGGCGATCCTCCGCCCCGTTACAATTCCTTCTTTCCCGGCAAGCTCCTGTTTGACAACAACGAACAACTTGTCAATGCACACAGTGCAGGCATCCTTTATCATGAAGGCACCTATTATTGGTTTGGGGAGCACAAATCTGAAAGGACGACACTGGCATTGGTCGGTGTGACAGTCTATTCGTCCCAGGATCTGTACAACTGGAAAAACGAAGGTGTTGCCCTGTCTGTCACGGACGACGAGAGTAGTCCTATCGTCAAAGGATGTATAATCGAGCGGCCAAAAGTAATCTATAACGAGAAGACCAAAACATTCGTTATGTATTTTCACCTTGAACTGAAAGGACAACATTACGATGCCGCGCAAGTGGGTATCGCAACATCCAAAACCGCGACAGGTCCTTATACCCTTGTCAAAGGGACAAGGGTCAACGCCGGGCATTGGCCGATGAATGTGACCGAAGAGCAAAAACAAATCGAATACCAGGACATTCATTATACCGACAGAAGTGCGCCGGGCTGGGAAGACGCACTTATAGAGGGGCTGTACCTAAAAAGGGATATGGAAGGCGGGCAGATGTCGCGCGACATGACCCTCTTCGTGGATGACGATAAAAAAGCCTATCATATTTACTCCGCAGAGGAGAACTTTACCCTGCATATCGCTGAACTGACGGACGACTATCTCAACTATACTGGTAGATATATCCGGGTAGCACCGGGCGGAAGCAATGAAGCACCTGCCCTATTCAAGAGAAACGGTCAGTATTTCATGTTCGCGTCGGGCACCACAGGTTGGGACCCTAATCCCGCAAGGCTGTTGATGGCCGACGACATTTTGGGCGAGTGGACACAACACCCCAACCCCTGTGTGGGCGAAGGTGCTGAGCTTACCTTCCGTTCGCAAAGTACCTACGTACTCCCCGTACAAGGCAAAAAAGATGCTTTCATCTTTCTGGCAGACAGGTGGATTCCTGACAATCCTATTGACAGTAGGTATGTCTGGTTGCCTGTCAAGTTCAACAAAGAGGGAATACCTTACTTGGAGTGGCTAGGCCGATGGAAACTGGACATATTCGACAATCCGGATATAGGACGTAATTAATAAGCGATATTACGAAGTAGATACTACGATGAACAGTAAAATAAACGTATTATGATGAATATAAAAAAATTACCTGTAAGCATCTTATTGGATGCTAGAACACAGCAAAACAGGAAACGACCCCCATCGCTTTGGCATAGTTGTGTCATAGTCATTTTGATAATGAACACGTTATGCGTTACCGGATATTCGGCAAAAGGGAATGTAGCAAACGTGCAGCAGGAACGAATCATTCAAGGACAAGTTACGGATCAAAGCGGTCGGCCTTTATCTGGCGCAAGTGTCACCGAAAAAGGAACAACAAATGCTACCAGTACGGCCGCGGATGGCACCTATACGCTTGAGGTTTCCAGCAGAAAGGGTATTTTGTTGATTAACTATGTAGGGTATGCGTCGCAGGAAATACCCATCGACGGAAAGCGTCAAGTGAACGTCACAATGACCGAACAGTTAAGCGATCTGGATGAAGTAGTGGTGGTTGGATATGGTGTAGCCAAAAAAGCAACTCTGACGAGCTCCGTATCTACCATTAAGTCTGAAGAAATCATTAAAAACACAGTTGGTGACGTTTCAAACGCCTTGGCAGGGAAAGCACCAGGTATCATCGCCCGGAACTGGAATGCCGAACCGGGGGCTGATGCGACGACCTTGTATATAAGAGGTGTAAGCACGACAGGCGACAACAATCCATTGATTGTTGTCGATGGTATTCCCGACAGAAATATGTCATTGGTTGATATAAACGATATCGAAAGTGTGACCATCTTAAAGGATGCCTCGGCCGTTGCACCCTACGGATCCAGAGGTGCAAACGGCGTGATTCTTATAACCACCAAAAGGGGAGCGACCGGCAAACCAACCATCAGTTACAATCTCTATCACGGAACAGAAAAACCTACCCGTCTGCCGGAATACGCCAGTTCAGCAGATTACGCACGGATGTTCAACGAAGCAAGTAAAAATGAGGGAGCGCCCATAAAATTTTCCGAAGCGGAAATCGCCAAATATCAGGAAGCCGCTTCTCCCGAATATCCGAATACACAATGGTGGGATGAAATCATCCGAAAAAATCCCGTCCAAGCTTCACACAACGTTTCGGTTTCCGGAGGGGGAACCGATCTGAAATACTATCTGTCTCTGGGTACTTTCCGCCAAGATGGTTTTTTTAATAATACCGATTTTGAACGATATAACCTACGTGCCAATATCGATGCTAATATCACCAAAGAAATAACCGTTTCTTTTGATATTTTGGGTTATTCAGCAGATAAAAACAGGCCTGTTCGGGGCGAAGAAGGATATGAAACAGCGGCCTATCTGGAAGCCCCCGTCCGGATTCCGAGTATTTATCCGGTAAGAAATGCCGACGGACAATTCGTCTCGTCAGGTATCGCAGGCAATCCGGTGGCCCTACTGGAAGACAATGCCGGCTACAACAAGAGTAGTTACCGCGATTTCAATGGAAGTGTAACATTTAAATATAGCCCTTCCTATGCTCCGGGATTAGATTTGAAGGTGTTAGGAGTTTATGATTATCATAACGAGGTGAAAACCAAATGGGAAGTTCCGGTTACACTTTGGGGGCTTATCGATCGCGAAAACGCCCTCTACCAGGAACAGGTTCCCGGTGCCGGGCCGTCCTACTACAAAAAAGCTCTTTTCGGCAACAACAAACAATTGGAGTTTCAAGCAAACTACTCCCGGCAAATCGGAGACCACCAACTCACCGGATTATTCGTCTTCAACCGAACCGAGTGGGATGGCGATGATCTGGAAGGCCTGCGAATCAATTACGCTTCGTCCATTGTTGATCAAATGTTTGCAGGACCCTCCGATGGGCAATCCACTGACGGTAATTCTACAGATGGAGCCCGTATGGGGTATGTAGGTCGTCTAACTTACGATTATCAGCAGAAATACCTTTTTGAAGGGAACTTCAGGTATGATGGCTCCATGAAATTTGCAAAAGGAAAACGTTGGGGATTTTTCCCCTCTTTTGCCGCCGGTTGGCGAATTTCGGAGGAACCTTTTTTCAAGGATAACGTTTCTTTCATTGACAACCTTAAACTGAGGGCATCGTGGGGACAGGCCGGCAACGACCGGGTTGGTGACTATCAATTTCTGTCAACTTATGGCTTTCAGGAGATTCCTTACTCATTTGGTGGAAAATATGTGCAAACGGCCAAGGAATCCAGACTTGCCAATCCCGACATTACCTGGGAAACCGCTTCAATGACCGACATCGGTATTGATGCATCACTTTTTGGGGGTCTATTGACACTAGAAGCCGACTATTTTCACAAAAAAACAACGGACATTCTTCGTCCTACGCAAAAGGCATCCTCTGTTATCGGGATAAGCTTGCCCGATGAAAACATCGGAATTGTAGAAAATAAGGGATTCGAATTTCTAATCGGCCATCGTAAGTCTTTCTCGGATTTCAATTACCATGCTAATGTTACCTTTACTTATTCAAAGAATAAAGCGGTGGAGATCGCAGAAGCGGAAGGTACGCTGAATGACCCGATTAGAAGAAGAACCGGACGGCAGCTGGATGCCTATTACGGTTATCTGTCAGAAGGCTTGTTCACCAATGAAGAAGAGATTGAGAATCATGCCTATCAAGGAACGGGAGTCGCTTTGGGCGATGTAAAATACCGCGATATCAACGGCCCAGATGGTATTCCAGATGGTGTCATCGACGGATATGACCAGACGCTCATCGGCTATTCGGCAGTTCCGGGAATGATCTTTGGGTTAAACTTGGGCGCTTCGTGGAAAGGGTTTGATCTATCCATGAGTTTTCAGGGAGCTACAAAAGTAAACTACCTGTTTTCAAGCTATGCCGCAAATGCATTCGACAATGGTGGCAACATACAACATTGGCAGATGGAAGAACGATGGACCCCGGAAAACAACAACCCAAATGCACGTTATCCCAGACTAACGACTTCTCCGGTAAGCAACAACACGTATGCTTCGGATTACTGGATCAGAGACGGAACATATGTGCGCTTGCGAAACATCCAATTGGGATATACGTTTGGACAAGATTGGTTAAAGAACATACGTATACAAAACCTAAGGGTATTTGTCACCGGACAAAACCTGTTTACTTGGGTAAAGGACGATTTAATGCGTTTTGATCCTGAGGCCACTAATGACAGAGGACAATTCTATCCACAGACTAAAGTGTATAGTGTGGGGTTGAATTTAAGTTTTTAACGCGTAACGATAAAAGATTAAAACAATGAAGAAGATATCCTACATCATATACATCATTGCGGTGTCTCTTACCGCTTCATGCAGCGATGATTTATTAGACAGAAAGCCATTAGATCAATTTTCCGATTTAGATTTTTGGGAAGATGCAAACCTGGCTGCCACTGCTGTCAATCAACTTTACCTCTATCTTACCCCTGACGATATTTTCCACGACTTTGAGGCTCTTACGCACAATTCGGTAAATGGGATACTATGGGGATTTTCTCATGCCCGCGGACAATCTGGGTGGAACGCCACGGATGCCAATACGGACAGACAATGGAGTTCCGACATGATACACGGGAACAATGATGAAGCATCTTCCTCCATTTGGAAAGTAACCTATCGGGAAATCAGGGATTGCAATGTCGCCATTCTCAATTTAGAAGCCAACGAATCCAAAACAGAACGTATGGAGCAATTGATAGGCGAAGCCAAATTTATGCGGGCCTATCTTTATCATGTGTTGACCCGTAAATATGGTGGCGTTCCATTGTTAGATAAACCATTGGGACTGGAAGATGATTTGAACCTGAAACGAAATACCTACAAAGAGTGTATTGATTTTATCGTGGAAGATCTGGACGATGCAGCAGCCGTATTGCCCGAAACATGGGGAGCGGCAGAGCGCGGCAGAGCGACTTCCGGTGCAGCACTTGCGTTGAAAGGCCGTGTACAACTCTACGCTGAACGTTGGGAAGATGCTGTAGAAACATATGAAAAAGTATTAGGCAAATATGCCCTGTTCAATGATTACCAAACGCTTTTTTATGTAGAAAACGAAGGTAATCAAGAAGTTATTCTGGATGTACAGTTTCAAAGCCCCGATCTGGTCTTTTATGGAAATGCACAGGCGGTCTCTCCTTCTCAAGGTGGTTGGGGGGCCGGGGGGCCTTCTCAGGATCTGGTAAATCAATATGAATTACGGGATGGAAAAACCTGGAACGATCCGACATCTGCTTATTATAATCCGGGCAATCCATACGAGAACAGGGATTTGAGATTCTATGGAACGGTGCAGCACGACCAGGGTGTGTACTTCGGTAGCCGTTTGGAAACGGGTTCCGGCAGGGATGGAAACGGTAATCTGATTAAAGGCGTCGATGTGGAAAAGAATAACGACGTCACACAAACCGGGTATTACCTGTGCAAATACATGGATGTTACGCAACCGAATATCGACTTGGTCTGGTGGCCGGCCGAAACCAACCAGATCATCATTCGGTATGCCGAGGTATTATTATCCTATGCAGAAGCTCGGAATGAAATGCTTGCAGCTCCCGACCAAAATGTTTACGACCGGGTTAATGAGGTGCGCACGCGTGCCGGCCTGCCCGACTTGCCCGGAGGCCTCACCAAAGAACAAATGCGGGAACGAATCAGAAAAGAACGGCGGATCGAATTTGCTTTCGAATATACTTACTATTATGATTGCTTGAGATGGAAAGACAAATCCCGTTTTACGACCAATCCCGGTATTGTATCCATTGAATATACCTACGCACTGAATGCAAATGGATCGGTGCGAACGGATGAAACAAATCGGAAAATTGTGCTTTCGCGAGCATTCGTTTACAAAAACTATCACGAAACAAGGGTATTTAATCTCGATACTGATTTTGATTGGTTCTTCCCAATCCCACAAGAGGAAATTGATAAAAACTCAAGTTTGGTACAAAATGGGACTTTCCGCAATGAAAAATAAGATTACATCTATTCGATATATCGTGGCAATATTGCCATTGTTCATGCCTTTGCTCATTTTTGCGCAAAGAGAAGCAACGATCAAAGAAACGAAACAGACCTACAAAACATATCCCTTTTCTGACCCGGATCCGGTGCCTGCGTTCGGCAATATGTACCCTTATTTTCGCTACGATGGTTTCTCAAACCTGTCAGAAGACAAGGCATGGACAGTCGTAGAGCTGGAAAACGATTTTCTGACTTTGAAGATATTTCCCGAAATCGGTGGTAAGATATGGTCTGTCGTCGACAAAACAACCGGAAAGGAACTGTTTTACGGCAATAATGTCGTAAAATTCAGGGATATTTCCATGCGTGGACCATGGACATCGGGAGGCATCGAGTTTAACTACGGCGTGATGGGCCATGCCCCAAGCTGTTCGTTCCCCGTGAATTACTTAATCAGAACCAACGACGACGGCAGCGTAAGCTGCTTCATCAACGATCTGGATCTGCTCACCAGAACATTTTGGAGCGTAGAAATAAACCTGCCCAAAGATAAAGGTTGGTTTACCACGCAATCATTCTGGCACAATAAAACTTCCGGCACGCAGCCCTATTACAACTGGGTGAATGCCGGGATACTGCGCACGCCCGACCTTTCACTCATAAACCGCGGAACACACTCCCTCGAACACGACGGCTCGGCATATAACTGGCCAATGGACGAGAAACGAAACAAGGATTTGTCTCTGGTTGCGGGCAATAACTTTGGCGAAGACAAATCCTACCATGTGCTGGGGCGCCACACATCCTCTTTCGGAGCCTTCTGGCCATCCGACAATGTCGGTGTCATGCAATATACCCGAAGGGAAGAAAAGCTCGGTAGGAAAATATTTCTTTGGGCATCATCCGAACAAGGCGAGATATGGAAGGACTTGCTGTCTGATCAGGACGAACACTACGTGGAAATACAAAGTGGCCGGCTATTCAACCAAAACTACCCTATCAGTAGCCTGACGCCTTTCAGGCAGATCGGTTTTGCTCCCTATGCCACGGATACATGGAATGAATATTGGTTTCCATTCAAACAAACCGGAGATGTAGGTTATGTCAGCCTGGTTGGGGTCGTAAACCTGAAAGAGGAGAATGATATGCTAAACATTCTTATCTCGCCGTTACAAAAAACGGAAGCTACGCTAACAGCTTTTGACAAAAATGGCCATGAATTGTTTCAGGAGACCGTATCCCTGGATATTGCCGTTCCCTTTTCTTTAACCAAGCAGAAAAACGGCGCTGAGCCTGTTCACCGCATCGTATTGGGGCAGTCTGAAATATGGAGCAAAGAAAATGATGCTTTGCAGCGTCCTGTAGAAGCAGATAGCTTGTTTGATCAGAACAGTGCATACGGGCTCTACCTAAAAGGACGGGACCTATCAGGGATGCGTTTATATGGGGAAGGCGAGACAGCCATACGGGAATCTTTAGCAAAAGACCCTCGTTTCGTGCCCTCGCTAACGGAGATGGCTCGTCTGCAATACCAGCGAATGGATTATGATACCGCATTTGTCTATGCCAAAAGGGCTTTGTCGATTGACACGTATAATCCTGAAGCTAATTTTGAATATGGACGTTCGGCACGCAAAACAGGAGACATTGCCGATGCCCTCGACGGCTTTGAGGTAGCAGCGCTTACTCCTTCGTACAGAAGTGCTGCCTTTACCGAGATAAGTAAGATATATTTCCGTCAGCAACGATATAGGGAAGCATTTGAATATGCAGAAAAAAGTATGATCAACAATCGGTACAATATAGAAGGTTTACAACTCGGCTATTTATTGGCCGATATATTAGCAGATACGCCGAAGAAGGAAGCGATTCGAGATCAAATTGAGGAACTCGATCCGCTCAACTATTTTCTACCGTTTGAAAACTATTTTGTGCAGAAAAGCCCGGAAAAACGAGTTCTTTTCAACAACCTCATCAAGCAAGAGATGCCTGAACAAATCTATCTGGAATTAGGTATCTGGTACTATGATCTTGGATTTTCAGAAAGAAGTGCCGAGCTGCTTCGGCTATCCCCTGATAATCCCGAAAGCAGGTATTGGCTTGCTTTTATAAAGCAAAAAACGGGAAATGCGACAAAGCTACTACAGGAAGCAGAAAAGTCTGACCCCCACTTCGTTTTTCCCTTTCGGGAAGAAAGCATGGAGATATTCCAATGGGCATACAAAACGGGAAACGATTGGAAAGCCGTGTATTATATGGCATTGATTCACTTGTTCCGCAACAATATCGACAGAGCGAAAGAGTTAGTTTTGTCTATAGAAGAAAATCCCGATTTTGCTCCGTTTTACGCACTCCGTGCACAGCTAGCCGAGAAGAACAAGATCGAAGATCTGAATAAGGCAATTGCCATAGAGCCGGCCGAATGGCGGTATGTTCACCGGTTGACCGAAATATATATGCAGACCAAATCGTATGAAAATGCATTGAGCACCATTTCTTCTTTTTACAAGCAGCACAAGAAACATGACCAGTCGGCCATACTCTATACCAAAGCACTGATAGCCAATAATAAATACGAACAAGCAGAGCCGGTACTCCGTGACATGAAAATCCTCCCATTTGAAGGTGCGCAGGTAGGTCGGGAGCTATACCGGAAAACAAAGCTGATGTTGGCCTTAAACGCCATAAAAAAAGACAAATACCAGGAGGCTGAAAAAAAAGTAGCAGAAGCCGCCCTGTGGCCCGTAAACTTGGGTGTGGGGAAGCCTTATGACGATCTGATAGACTCCGCGATAGAAGACAGCTTATCTGCTGTAATAGCAGACAGAAATATGGCCAAAAATAAACGAACGGAATACTTGGGTGATATCGAAAAATCAATTTTACGCATTGGTTTGGAAGATACGCAACAGCAATGATGGACAGATATTTGATTTTAGTAGATTTCTTAAATAATTTTTCACAATGAAAACAGTACTTCTTATTAAGCATCTCTGTTTTACCTTCGGGATGCTGATTTTTTTAGGTTCATCGTGCGGAAGCGAGGCAAAAGAAAATGAAACGGTGATACCAAATCCCAAAGCCGGATTTTTATATCATGTGGATGCATCAAACAATCTAAAAATAAAATTTACGAACGAGTCGGAAAATGCTACATCATACGCATGGGACTTTGGGGATAACGAAGGAACTTCTGTCGGACAAAACCCAAGCTACACATACACATCTGCCGGAACATACAGCGTAACACTCCTTGTTAAAAACAGTGCAGGAACGAGTGATAGCCACAAAAAAGACATCACCGTCGAAGCAAATCTGCCCACAACTCCTGTAGTGCTTGGTAAAGTCAGCATATTGGGCGACTCGTATTCTACGTTTGCCAACCACATCGTTCCGGGCAATGACCCGTGGTATCCGCATTGGGATAATAAAAACGATGTGGTACAGGTAGAACAGACCTGGTGGCACCAGCTCTTGCAGGAATACGACGGTACGATGGAAGTGAACAATTCGTATTCTGGAGCAACGATCTGCAATACCGGATACGGCGGAGATAACAGTTCCTGGTCTTCTTTTATCACCCGGATGACCAACTTGGGCAGTCCGAACACCATCATTATCATGGGTGGAACGAACGATGCCTGGGCAGGTTCGCCCATCGGAAACTATAAATACAGTGACTGGACGGACAACGACAAAAAATCTTTCCGACCGGCCTTTGCCTATATGCTCGATTATTTAAAAACGAACCATCCTAATGCAAGGATTATCAACGTCGTCAACGATGGTCTGAAAGCAGAGATTACCAATTCGCAGGCAGAAATCTGTGCACACTATAATGTCATGAACATACAACTGCAAAATATCAACAAGCAAGAAGGTCACCCCTCGATTGCCGGGATGGTCAGTATCAAAAACCAGATAGCAGATGTGATTTTTTAATCCGATGCAGCGTATATAATGAAAATAATCTTATTAAAAAAACAAAAGGAATTTAAACGATAAGCACATGAAAAGAAAAGACAGAAGAACATTTATCAAAAATATGGTCTTAGGGGGTACGCTCGTTAGCACAGCTTCTTTTATCCCTTGGGGAGGCGGGTCTCCAAAGGGAGAGACAAGTAAGAGGAGACAATATCTGCTATCCCCCGGATCGGGCATCAGGTACCCCAATCTCCAGCGTGTTGCTTTTCCGATCGGGGGGATAGGCGCAGGCATGTTCTGCCTGGAGGGTACAGGGGCTGTTTCGCATCTGTCGGTACGCCATGATCCCGATCTCTTCAACGAGCCCCAGATGTTTGCCGCTATCCACCTGAAAAACAAGGAAAATGGCACACGCGTACTGGAAGGACCTGTCCCCGAATGGAAAAGATTCGGACGACGGGACACCGGAATGGGTAGTGTGGGCACCACTTGGGGACTGCCCCGGTTCTCCGAAGTATCATTCCGGGCACGATTCCCGTTCGGCCATGTGGAGCTCCGTGATGACGGCCTGCCACTGAAAGCCGAAATCACGGGATGGAGTCCGTTCATTCCCAATGAAGAGAACGAATGCAGCCTTCCGGTTGGTGCTTTGGAATACCGGTTAACCAATACCGGAAACACAGCCCTGGACATGGTCTTTTCTTTCCATTCCGAAAATTTTTTACAGCTACAGCATGCACAGGACTATTACATACGTTCTATAGAAAACGGTTTTGTTTTGCACCAGGATACCCGTGAAGACCGGAAACAGGCCAAAGCATCATTTGCCGTCCAGTTGCATGAACCGGAAGTCACGGTCGATCATTGCTGGTTTCGAGGCAATTGGTTTGATCCGCTTTCCATGGCATGGAATACCGTCAGCAAAGGTGAGGTCAAGGCCAATCCACCGGTCGAAAAGGAAGCTCCTGGCGCATCCCTTTATCTTCCGCTGACCTTAGCTCCCGGCGAAGAAAGAACATTGAAAGTCTGCCTGACTTGGTATGTACCCGAATCATCTATCCGACACGGCAACAAAGTAATTACCGAAACCAGTGTCGACAGCAAAGGATACGGGCTCGATCCACAGGCAGATTTCAGTCAGGAAACGTATAAACCATACTACGCGCAGCGATTTCCGGACATACAGAAGTTGTTAGATTATTGGAAAGTAAATTATTCAAAACTGTTCGAGGAGACGACGCGATATACGGATGCTTTTTATAACAGCAGTTTACCCCTTGAAGTATTAGATGCGATAGGATCTAATCTGAGCATACTGAAGTCGCCTACCGTGATGCGGCAACATGACGGCAGATTTTGGGCTTGGGAAGGTTCTGGCGATAGCTGGGGCAGCTGTCCGGGGTCATGTACGCATGTATGGAACTACGCCCAAGCCGTTCCACACCTGTTTCCACATCTCGAACGCAGCCTGCGGCACACCGAGTTTTGCGAGAACCAGGATCAAACGGGGCATCAGGTATTCCGGGCTAACCTGCCCATTTCGCCGACAGAACATAGTTTTCATGCGGCGGCCGACGGACAATTGGGCGGCATCATGAAGCTATACCGCGAATGGCGGATTTCGGGGGATAAAGATTGGATAAGTAAGATTTTTCCTTTGGCAGAGAAAAGTATGGATTACTGCATACAGACATGGGATCCGCAGCGGAAAGGTTATCTCGAAGAACCTCACCACAATACGTACGACATTGAGTTTTGGGGAGCGAACGGTATGTGCACCAGTTTTTATCTAGGCGCACTACTGGCTTTCAGTAAAATGGGAAAGTTCCTTGGAGAAGATGTTTCCGAGTACGACCAGCTGTATGAAAAAGGAAAGGCCTATATGGAAACAACATTGTTCAATGGTGAATATTTTATCCAAAAAATAAAATGGACGGGACTACAGGCGAAAGACCCGACCCAGATCCAAACCTTGGACGGCGGCCAGTATTCGGATGAGGCAAAAGCCTTGCTGGCGAAGGAAGGTCCGAAATATCAGTATGGACAGGGCTGTCTTTCTGACGGCATACTGGGTGTATGGATAGCCCGTATGTGCGGTCTGGGCGACATCATCGATCCCGACAAGATCAAAAGTCATCTGCTGGCAATCTACAAGTATAATTTTAAACAAGACCTGTCCCTGCACGCCAACACCCAACGTCCTTCATATGCTTTTGGCAAAGAGGGAGGTCTGCTACTTTGTACTTGGCCGAAAGGAGAGAAATTGTCACTGCCCTTTGTTTACAGTGACGAAGTCTGGACAGGTATTGAGTATCAAGTCGCCTCACACCTCATCCTGATAGGCGAAGTGGAAAAAGGCTTAGAGATTGTCCGTACCTGCCGCCAACGGTATGATGGAAGTATCCGCAATCCGTTTAATGAATATGAATGTGGACATTGGTATGCCCGGGCAATGGCTAGCTATGGGTTGCTCTACGCACTCACAGGGCTCCGGTACGATGCCGTAGACAAAATCCTGTACGTGGATAGTCCGGCGACTAACGACTTCACGAGCTTTATCAGTACCGCCACCGGCTATGGAACTGTTTTCTGCAAGAACGGAAAGATAGACCTGAAGGTCGTCCAGGGATCAATACCTGTAAAGGAAATCATAATAGCACGTAAAACGTAGAACAACTATATTATACAGATAAAGACCCCTATTTTAACCACATCATCAGAATTATTATGTCAAACTATTTAAGCATTGCTTTTTCTATCATTTTAACCTTTTACATTTTATCAGGATCCGGGCAAACCCGAATAGATGAAAAACATATCGTAGGAGCTGAAATTTTTATTGAGCCCGGACAGACCAAAGCAGAAATCGACACCTGGTTTCGGTTGATGAAAGAAGGCGGCATGACCCTTACCCGTATCCGCATGTTCGAAAACTATATGCGTAATGCAGAAGGAGCGTGGGATTTTACGTTGTTTGATTATGCTTTTGAAGCTGGGGAACGGTATGGAATAGATATATACGCCAATCTTTTTCCGGAGACCCCTTTTGACGACATAGGCGGGTTTAAATTTCCGAGAGATAAGGAGCATCTTGAATCCATAGCAGAATATATTCGTCAGCTTGCCACCCATTTCGGAAAATTCAAATCCCTGTACGGCTGGGTGCCCGTTAATGAACCGGGCATAGGGGGAAAAATAGATAGTGGAGATTTTACAACTGCTCAATTTGCGGATTGGAAACAAAAAAAAACCGATGATTCCAGCTACAACAGCCGTGGTTTTGTACACTTCTCCTTTGCGGAAGAAAAGTTTTTACTAGATTATAACACATGGTTCTTGCAATGGCTTACCTCGGAGATTCGTAAGCACGATCCCAACAGACCTATTCATGTAAACAATCACGATATTTTCCGCAATGTGGCGGAGTACGATTTTCCAGCCTGGAGCCGGTTTTTGACCAGCCTTGGTGGCTCGGCTCACGCCAGCTGGCATTTTGGCTATTTTGATCGGAGGCAATACGCACTGGCCATGGATGCGAACTGCGAGATACTACGTTCGGGAGCAGGCAATATCCCCTGGCTAATGACGGAATTGCAAGGGGGTAACAATACCTATAGTGGTGCAGACCCTATGTGTCCTACTCCAGCGGAAATATACCAGTGGCTGTGGCTATCTCTGGTCAATGAAAGCAAGGGAAGTGTGTTTTGGTGCCTCAATCCGCGTGCTTCGGGCATAGAAGCCGGGGAGTGGGCATTGCTCGATTTTCAGAACCGACCGACCGATCGCATGAGTGCTATTTCCAGGTTTGCCAGTACTGTCCGTGCACACGATGATTTGTTTTCCAAGGTGAATATTGTGGAGTCGGGTGTAAACCTGCTGTACATCCGGGAAACGCTGTGGGTGGAGAATAAGCTATTGGAACCTATTCCCAAAAAGGATGTTGATGCCCGAAACTACGGAGCCTCGATGAAATCGTTGTTAGCCTACCACGAGACACTGTCTGGCATGGGGGTGCAAGCCAATGTCAAAGAGATCGGTGAATTCGATTTTACCTCGTCGGATTATACTGGAATCAGCATTATCCTGGCACATCAGGTAGCCCTACCATCCCGGTATTGGAAAGCTCTGGAAACATTCGTTGCCAAAGGTGGTCAGCTGTTCGTGGAGGGCCTATCTGCTTTTTACGATGAAAATGCCGTCTCGCTCATGCGGAATACTTTTCCTTTCACAGATATGTTTGGTGGCGAGATAAGCGAGTTCCGGTTTGTGGACAACAAATTCTCGTTTTCATTTTCGGCAAATGACCTGCACCTGACCTCCCACGCCTGGCTTGGCTTCATCGATAAGAAAAGCGGTGAGATCCTGTCCACATTGGATGGGAAAACCACCGCACTCCGCAATACGTATGGCAAAGGAAAAGTCGTGTGGATCCCCACGCTGATTGGATTGGGCGCAAGACAGGATAACGATTATACAAAATTAGCTGAACTGTTGCCTCATTTGTTGCCGCTGGACGAGACCATACATTTTACCGAGTTCCATGATCTGGTATTGATGAAAACCATACGTGCCGATGGCAAATTGATATCGGTCATCATCAACAAAAACCAAAACACACAGACTGTTTCTATCAAAGGATTGAGGAGTTTCCAGAAAGGGGAGCTGCTTTTTTCGAACAGTGAAACAACAAACACGACCGTTTCTTCCCAAAATATCCTGATAAAACCTGAAGAAACATTGGTCATACATTGGAAATAAAAAAACATTTAAAAATAACAATATATGAAAAATACAATAGCCTTTATCATATTACTGACCATATTGGGAATGCAGGGATGCAATCAGCATACCGTGGTCATGAACACATCGGCTTATGACGAGTTGCCTGACCCTACGGTCGATACTTTATCCGATTGGTCTGGAGTAGCCAAAGGATTGCACAGCTCGTTCGTCAGCATTGATACACGATTTGCCAAGTCGTTGAAGCCTGAAATCACCGAAAAGAGAACACAACATCTGCGCGGTTGGAAAGGAGAAACACTTTCCGCACAAGTGTTACTGTGGACGACGGAAGAGATTCCGCAGGTACAGGTTAATTTTACGGACTTTGACAGCCAATCGGCCAAACTATCCAAAGAGGTTGCCCAGGCACGTTTTGTTCGTTATGTCATGGCAGATGAGTTTGCTCCGGGATGTGAGCGCCCCCTGAATCCGGACGAGCATCCACATGCGCTTTCGGCAGATGTCCTGGACAATGTTGAGGCTTTTGATCTCGAAGCGAGTAAAGTCCGGCCGGTATGGTTAACGATCGCCATACCCGAAGACGCTACGGCCGGTCAGTACACCGGGAAGGTAAACATATCGGGCAAAGGTATACGATCCCAATCATTGGATCTCACGCTGGAAGTTATCAACCAGATCTTGCCGAAGGCTTCGGAATGGGTCTTTCACCTGGATCAATGGCAAAATCCATCTGCTGTAGCCCGTACAGAGGGCGTACCCCTATGGAGCGATGCCCATTTTGAAGCATTGAAACCGATGATGCAACGATTAGCGTCCGCGGGGCAGAAAGTCATTACAACTACATTAAATAAAGACCCTTGGAATTCGCAGACCTTTGATGCTTTTGAGGATATGATCATCTGGACAAAGAACGAAGACAATACGTGGAGCTACGATTACACCGTCTTTGACCGATGGGTAAGCTTTATGATGGATCTGGGCATAAACCAAATGATCAATTGCTATTCGCTCATTCCCTGGAACTATGAGGTTCACTACAAGGATGTTGCAACCGATAAAATGGTCAATGTAGTAGCCAAGCCAGGTACAGCTGAATTTGAAGATGTTTGGGGGGCTTTTCTGACCGATTTCAAGGCGCATTTATCCGAAAAAGGCTGGCTTTCCATGACCAATATTGCTATGGACGAACGGGAGCGGGAGGATATGGATGCCGGGTTGCAACTGCTGACCAAGGTAGCCCCCGAACTGGGCGTATCGTATGCCGATAATCAGAAAGCTTATCAACGTTATCCGGACAGCAGAGATATCAGCATTGCCGTGAACAATCCTTTTTCGGAAACCGATCTGCTGAACAGGCGGTCTCGTGGACTAAATACAACCTTTTACGTCTGTTGTGCCGATGAATTTCCAAATCAGTTTACTTTTTCTGATCCAGCCGAATCTACCTACCTAGGTTGGTATGCATTGGCAACGAATTTTAACGGGCTGCTTCGCTGGGCGTACAATTCGTGGGTAGAAAACCCTTTACAGGATGCACGGTACAAGCTATATCCTGCCGGTGATACCCATATTGTTTATCCCGGAAGCAGAAGTTCCGTTCGCTTCGAGCGCATGCTCGAAGGTATACAGGATTATGAAAAGGCGTTGATCATCATTGCATCCCTGGAAGAATCAAACGACAATGAGAACCTCGATAAGTTAAACGCAGCTATTGCGAAGCTGAAAAATGTAGAACGACGCCCTACATGGAATAAGGAGCTGAATGAAGCCAAGGAGTTGCTCAACGATCTTTCAAAGACTCTGTAAGGATCATTCTAAAAGATGATACACCGCTTTTATAGTCGGTATTGTGATAAAAGCGACCGCATTATATATGAGTTACTTTTTTGGTGCTCTCGACATGCCGATATCTATAGAGCGTAAGTCTCAAACACATTTGACAAAAGAAAGTGTTAGCGTAAGGCGGGAGTGTAGGATCTGAAGGATGCTGGGGTGTGAGAGGTCGGAAAATAGAATGGTAGAAAAGCTATTCTATTTTCCTTCTACTCGACTCTTTATCTTTTATGCACCGTAGTTGGACCACTGCGATTCAGCAATATCAAGTCGGCGTAAAATGGAATATCCGCTGATTATATACCTAAAGAATTAAATTGCAAATCGTACAGTTTTTTGTAATAGCCATCCTCGATAGTAAGCAACTCTCGATGTGTGCCAACTTCCTTGATTTCTCCTTTATCGAATACGATGATTTTATCCGCTTTTTGAATCGTGGATAGGCGATGTGCAATAACGATAGCCGTTCTGCCGACCATCATATTTTCAATGGCAGTTTGAATGAGTAATTCCGTTTCCGTGTCTATAGACGATGTCGCTTCATCCAGTATCAATATAGCGGGATCGTGTACCAATGCGCGAATA
>Ga0079224_100004079_pt1 | contig 18695 bp, 22 predicted proteins | sample Stecom2015_FD_80414 | JGI IMG/M metagenome (GOLD analysis project Ga0079224, IMG submission 80414) | Agricultural soil microbial communities from Utah to study Nitrogen management - Steer compost 2015 | ecosystem: Environmental > Terrestrial > Soil > Agricultural land | place: USA: Utah... | reverse complement strand
GTGACCTGCTACGACCTGTTCGGCGGCGGGGCCTTCCCGACGGTGGGCGACGACGGCATCCTGACCCTCACGATGGCGACGCAGGGCTTCTTCTGGCTGCACCTCGGGGAGCCGCGCGCGGCGCTCCCGCGCGCCTTCTGAACGGCGCCGCAGGCCGCCTTTAGGCTGCCGCCATGAGCAGTTGGGCCGACCGTCTCGGCGTCTTCGACCTCGAGACGACGGGAGTCGACGTCGAGACCGCGCGCATCGTCACCGCGTGCGTGGCGGTGCTCGACGCCGAGGGCGGCGTCGTCGACCGCTGGGACTGGATGGCCGATCCGGGCGTCGAGATCCCCGAGGCGGCGGCCGCCGTGCACGGCATCACGAGCGAGCTCGCACGCGCGGAGGGCCGGCCGAGCGAGCTCGTCGTCGCGGAGATCACGCAGACGCTGCGCACCCTCTTCGGGCTCGGTGTCCCGGTCGTCGTCTACAACGCCCCCTACGACCTCTCGCTGCTGGATCGCGAGTGCCGCCGCAACGAGCTCGAGCCGCTCGTGATCCCCCCGCTCATCGTGGATCCGCTCGTGCTCGACAAGCAGGTCGACACCTACCGCAAGGGCAAGCGCACCCTCGAGGCGGCGGCCGCCCACTACGGGGTGGCGCTCGAGGAGGCCCACGACGCGGGGGCGGATGCGATCGCCGCCGGACGCGTCGCCCAGGCGCTCCTGGCGGCGCGCCCAGACGAGCTCGACCTGCCGATCGCGGATCTGCACGGGCGTCAGGAGATCTGGTACGCGGAGCAGGCGCAGCGCTTCCAGGAGTTCATCCGGCGCCGCAAGGGCGATGCGACGTTCACGGCGTCGACGGCGTGGCCGGTCAAGTACCCCGTGCATCCGAGTGCCTACCGCGACACGCAGCCGATCCCGCCGCTGGAGCCGCGCCGGGGACGCGTGCCGGTCATCGACTTCGGCCGCCCGCTCGGCTTGCAGCTCGCTCCCCCGCCCGATCCGCGCGAGGCCGCCGGCGTGCTCGACGCGGCGCCGCCGGATGCGCGGGAGGCGTATCCGGGGCTGGTGCCCCTCGCACCGCCCGAACCGGAGGTGACGGCGCCGGCCGCCCCGGAGCGCCCGGAGGCCCCGGAGGCCCCCGAGGCGCGCGAGGAGCCGGAGCCGGCCGCGACGGCCGAGCGCCCCGCACGGCCCGCCGTGCTGCGGGTCGCGGCCGCGATCGTCACCGACGCCTCCGGCCGCACCCTGCTCGTGCGGAAGACCGGCACGAGTCACCTCATGCAGCCCGGCGGCAAGATCGAGGAGGGCGAGAGCGCGATCGAGACCCTCGCCCGCGAGCTCGTGGAGGAGATCGGGGTCGAGCTCGACGTGACCACGGCCGAGTACCTGGGGCTCTTCCGGGCGCGTGCGGCGAACGAGGACGACACCGATGTGCTCGCCGCCGTGTTCGCGATGGCGCTCGACGGCGAGGCCGCGGTCGCGGGCGAGATCGAGGAGCTCGTCTGGGTGGACGATCCGGAGCGCGACCTCGCGGGACGCGACGTCGCCCCGCTCACGCGCGAGGAGCTGCTGCCACTGTGGGAGCGGCGACGCGCGCAGGCGGAGCTGCGCTGAGCCGCGCCCGAGCGCACACGAAGAAACGGCCCCGTCTCGCGACGGGGCCGTTCTGTGCAGGTGGATCGGACGTTACTTGCCGAAGTTCTTGTAGCGCGTGTTGAACTTCTCGACGCGGCCGGCGCTGTCGAGGATGCGCTGCTTGCCCGTGTAGAACGGGTGCGAGGCCGAGGAGATCTCGACGTCGACGACGGGGTAGGTCTCGCCGTCGAGCTCGATCGTCTTGTCGCTCGTGAGGGTCGACCGCGTGAGGAAGGTCTCCCCGCTCGCCAGATCGCGGAAGACGATCGCCTGGTAGTCGGGGTGGATGTCGGTCTTCATGACGTACCTCAGTGGGAGTGGATGGGAAAGTTCGCAGGCCGAAGGGCCAGCTGGCAAGTTTAGCAGACGGTCAGTTCCACTGGGCGCGCGCCGCGAAGCGGCCGTCTTCGCTCGTCGACACGACGAGCGGCAGGCCGAAGGCCTCCGAGAGGTGCTCGCTCGTGATGACCTCCTCGATGGGGCCCGCCGCGCGGATGCGCCCGTCGGCGAGCAGCAGGGCGTGCGTGAAGCCCGCGGGGATCTCCTCGACGTGGTGGGTCACCATGACCATGGCGGGGGCGTCCGCCGTCGCGGCGTACTCGCCCAGCAGCTGCACGAGCTCCTCGCGCGCCCCCAGGTCGAGGCTCGCGGCGGGCTCGTCGAAGAGCAGCAGCTCGGGGTCGGTCATGACGGCGCGGCCGATCTGCACGCGCTTCTGCTCGCCGTCCGAGAGCGTGCCGAAGGCGCGGTCGCGCAGCTCCTCGAGGCGCCACTCGCGGATGACCCGCTCGGCGCGGCGCACATCCACCTCGTCGTACTCCTCGTTCCAGCGCCCCGTGACGGCGTAGGCCGCCGTCAGCACGACGTCGAACACGGTCTCGTCGCGCGGGATGCGGCGCGCCATCGCGGTCGAGGCGACGCCGATGCGCGGGCGCAGGTCGAACACGTCGACGCGCCCGAGGCGCTCCCCCAGCACGTGGGCGGTGCCGCTGCTCGGGTGCATGTGGGCCGAGGCGAGGTTGAGGATGGTCGTCTTGCCGGCGCCGTTCGGGCCGAGCACGACCCAGCGGTCCTCCGACTCGACCGACCAGTTGAGACGATCCAGGATCGTGTTCCCGTCACGGACGACCGAGACGTCCTCGAACTCCAGCACGCGCACCATGATGACCCCAGCCTAGTCGCCGTCGTGCGCCTCGGCGCCCTCCTCGGCGGCGGGCAGCAGGCTCGCGTAGACGGCTTGCGTGAGCTGGGAGATCCGCGCCCAGCTGAACTCGGATTCGGCGCGCAGGCGCCCCGCCTCGCCCATCAGCCGGGCGGTCGCCGGATCGGCGAGCACCTCGGCGAGGGTGGCGGCCAGATCCGCGACGAAACGCTCGGGGTCCAGGGGCGTTCCGGTGCCGTCGTCGCTCTGCTCGATCGGCACGAGCCGGCCCGTGAGGCCGTCGGCGACCACCTCGGGGATGCCGCCCGTGGCGGTGCCGACGACGGGAAGCCCGCACGCCATCGCCTCCAGGTTGACGATGCCGAGCGGCTCGTAGACGGACGGGCACACGAACACGGTGCCGGCGCTCAGCACGGCGGCGAGGTCGTGCTGCGGCAGCATCTCCTCGATCCACACGACGCCCTCGCGCTCGGCCTGCAGCAGGCGCACCCCCTGCTGCACCTCGGCCAGGATCTCGGGGGTGTCGGGCGCGCCGGCGCACAGCACGATCTGCACGTCGGGCTCGAGCTCGCGCGCGGCCGCCAGCAGGTACGGTAGGCCCTTCTGCCGCGTGATCCGCCCGACGAACACGACGCTGCGCTTGTCGGGGTCGATCCCCCAGCGCGCGAGCACCTCGTCGTCCTCGACGCGCGTCCAGCGCGCCAGGTCGATGCCGTTGTGCACGACGTGCACGCGATCCGGGTCGATGGCCGGGTAGCAGCGCAGGATGTCGGCGCGCATGCCGGCACTCACGGCGATCACGGCGTCCGCCGCCTCGAAGGCGGTCTTCTCGATCCAGCTCGACACCCGGTAGCCGCCGCCCAACTGCTCGGCCTTCCACGGGCGCAGCGGCTCGAGCGAGTGCGCGGTCACGACGTGCGGGATGCCGTGCAGCAGCTGGGCGAGGTGGCCCGCCGCGTTCGCGTACCACGTGTGGGAGTGCACGAGCTCGGCGCCCGCGACGTCCTCCGCCATCTGCAGGTCGACGCCGAGGGTCGCCAGCGCGGGGTTGGCGGAGGTGAGCTGCGGCGGCACCAGGTAGGCGTAGGCGTGGGGTTCGTCGCGCGGCGGCCCGAAGCAGCGCACGACCACGTCGATGTCGCGCCGCAGGGCCGCGACCAGCTCGGCGACGTGCACGCCCGCTCCCCCGTAGACCTCGGGTGGATACTCCCTGCTCAGGACGTCGACGCGCATTGCTTCGACGCTAGTACACGGGCGGGGCCTCGCCTACTGTTGTGCCATGGCAGCGCCCCCGAAGGTCTTCGGAATCGTCCTCGCCGGCGGAGAGGGCAAGCGGCTCATGCCCTTGACGGCCGACCGGGCCAAACCCGCGGTGCCGTTCGCGGGGGGCTACCGCCTCATCGACTTCGCCCTCTCGAATCTGCTCAACTCGGGCCTGCGGCAGATCGTCGTGCTGACGCAGTACAAGTCGCACTCGCTCGACCGCCACGTCTCCCAGACCTGGCGCCTCTCGGGCATGCTCGGCGCCTACGTCGCCTCCGTGCCCGCGCAGCAGCGGCTCGGCAAGCGGTGGTTCTCGGGTTCGGCGGACGCGATCCTGCAGAGCCTCAACCTCATCCGCGACGAGAAGCCCGACATCGTCGTCGTGGTGGGCGCGGATCACGTGTACCGCATGGACTTCAGCCAGATGGTGGCGGCGCACATCGCCTCGGGCGCCGGCGTCACCGTCGCGGCGATCCGCCAGCCGATCGCGCTCGCCGACCAGTTCGGCGTCATCGAGCTCGACGAGGCCGACCCGACTCGGATCGGCGCCTTCCGGGAGAAGCCGCGCGACGCCGTCGGCCTCGCCGACTCCCCCGGCGAGGTGCTCGCCTCGATGGGCAACTACGTCTTCGACGCGGATGTGCTCATCGACGCGGTGCAGCGCGACGGGGCGCGGGCCGACTCGAACCACGACATGGGCGGCGACATCGTCCCCGACTTCGTCGCACGCGGAGAGGCGGCCGTGTACGACCTCAACCGCAACGAGGTGCCCGGGGCGAGCGATCGCGACCGCTTCTACTGGCGCGACGTCGGAACCATCGACTCGTTCTTCGAGGCGCATCAGGACCTCATCGCGGCGCTTCCGGTGTTCAACCTCTACAACCGGGCGTGGCCCATCTACAGCCAGCAGCTCAACTCGCCGCCCGCGAAGTTCGTGCGCGACGGGGAGAACCGCGCCGGCACGGCGATCGACTCGATCGTGTCGCTCGGCTGCGTCATCTCGGGCGGGCACCTCGAGCGGGTCGTGCTCGGCCCGTGGGTCACGGTGGACTCCGGGGCGCAGGTGACCGACTCGGTCGTCTTCGAGCGGGTCGAGATCGGGGCGAACGCGACCGTGCGGCGCGCTATCCTCGACAAAGACGTCGTCGTCGCGCCCGGTGCGAGTGTCGGCGTCGACCACGACGCCGACCGGAACCGCGGCTACACGGTGACCGAATCGGGCATCACGGTCGTGGGCAAGGGCGTCCACGTCGACTGACGCCCCCACCACCCGCTTTCGAAGGATCTTCCCGCCCCATGGCCCGCTTCCTCGTCGTGCTCGATGTCGACTCCACCCTCATCGAAGACGAGGTGATCGAGCTGCTCGCCGAGGCGGCGGGATCGCTCGACGCCGTCGCGGAGGTGACGCTGCGGGCCATGAACGGGGAACTCGACTTCGCCGAGAGCCTGCGCGAGCGGGTGGCGACCCTCGAGGGCCTTCCCGAGACGGTGTTCGCCGACGTCGCGGCCCGCGTCACCGTCACGCGCGGGGTGCCCGAGATGATCGCCGGTGTGCACGGCGCGGGCGGTCGCGTCGCCGTCGTCTCCGGGGGCTTCCACGAGATCATCGACCCGCTCGCCCGGAGCCTCGGCCTCGACCACTGGCGGGCGAACCGGCTCGAGGTCGTCGAGGGGCGCCTCACGGGCCGTGTCGTGCCGCCCGTCGTCGACGCCGCCGCGAAGGCGGAGGCGTTGCAGGAGTGGGCCGACGCGGCGGGCATCCCGATCGGGCAGACCCTCGCGGTGGGCGACGGCGCCAACGACCTGCCGATGATGGCCCTCGCGGGCCTCTCGGTCGGTTTCGACGCGAAGGCGCCCGTGCGCGACGTCGCCGACGTGCTGCTCGACGAGCGCGACCTGTCGATGCTGCTGCCCCTCATGGGGCTGCGCTGACCTCGGGCGTCAGTGCCCCATCCCGAGACCGCCGTCGACCGGGATGACCGCGCCCGAGATGTAGCCGGCGTCGTCGGAGGCGAGCCAGGTGATCACGCGCGCCACTTCGACGGGCGACGCGAAGCGGCCGGCGGGGATCTGCGAGAGGTACTGCTTCTGCTGCTCCTCGGGCAGCTCCGCCGTCATGTCGGTCTCGATGAAGCCCGGGGCGACGACGTTGGCCGTGATGCCGCGGGCACCCAGCTCGCGGGTGAGCGAGCGCGCGATGCCCACGAGGCCCGACTTCGACGCCGCATAGTTGACCTGCCCCGCGCTGCCGAACAGCCCCACGACGCTCGAGACGAGGATGACACGCCCGAAGCGGGCCTTCAGCATGCCCTTCGAGGCGCGCTTGACGACCCGGAAGGCGCCCGAGAGGTTGGTGTCGAGCACCTCGGTGAAGTCCTCGTCGCTCATGCGCATGAGGAGCGTGTCGCGCGTGATGCCCGCGTTCGCGACGACGACCTCGACCGGTCCGAGCTTCTCCTCGACCTCTGTGAACGCGGCGTCGACGGACGCCGCGTCGGTCACGTCGGCGCGCACCGTGAGCGCGCCCTCGGGGCCCGCGCCGGAGCGCGCGGTGACGGCGACACGGTGGCCCTGGGCCAGGAACTCGGAGGCGATCGCGTAGCCGATGCCGCGATTGCCGCCGGTGATGAGCACGGTGCGAGAAGTCATGACTCAGGAGCCTAGCGGCCACGCGACGTAGGCTGGATGCATCGCCAGACACAGCTCCTACGTCGTGACCGAACTCCCCCTCTCGCCCGAGGCGGATCGGCACTCCCGCATGCTCAAATACACGATCGCGATGTCGATCCGCGTCGTGTGCATCGGCCTGTGCCTCGTGGTTCCCGGCTGGTGGGTGCTGATCCCCGCGATGGGTGCCGTCTTCCTGCCCTACATCGCCGTCGTCATCGCCAACAACACGCGCGCGGGCACGCGGCAGCGCGTGCGGCGGCCCGGTGCGATCGTGCCGCGCGACCCGGAGAACCGGCCATGATCGGCCTGGGCGACCCCGGCATCCGCTGCTCCGCCGCGGGGTGCGACGCCGCCGCCGAGTTCCGGGTGAACTGGCGCAACCCGCGCATCCACCCCGCGGATCGGGTGAAGGTGTGGCTCGCGTGCGCCGAGCATCGGGACACGCTCTTCGACTACCTCGCGACGCGCGGCTTCCCCGTGCAGGTGACGCCGCTCGACGTCGAGCTCGACCGGGTTCCGGATCCCGCATGAACGCACGCAAGTCGGCCGCCCCCGTGACCGGGTGGCGGCGGTGGGGGGCGTACCTCGCGCTCACCCTCGTGTTCGCGATCACGTGCGGGCTGCTCTCGTGGTGGCAGTGGTCGCGGCGCGCCGAGGCGGTCGCCGCGATCGCGCTCATCGAGCGCAACTACGACGCCGAGCCGCGCCCCCTCGACGCGGTGCTCGACGGCCTCGAGGCCTGGGACGGCGCCGAGGAGTGGACGCCCGTCGTGCTCACGGGCGAGTACCTCCCCGAGCAGCAGATACTCGTGCGCAACCGCGTGCGCGGCGGGCAGCCGGGATTCGAACAGCTCGTGCCGCTGCGGCTCGAGGACGGCACGCTGTTCGTCGTCGACCGCGGCTGGCTGCGGCTCAGCGAGGGTGCGGATGCGAGCCCCGAGGCGGTTCCGGAGCCGCCCGCCGGGGAGGTGACGGTGATCGCGCGCCTGCGGCCCTCCGAGCCCACCCTCCCGGGTCGCACGGCGCCCGAGGGGCAGCTTCCGTCGATCGACGTCCCCGAGGTCATCGCCCTGAGCGGCGGAACCGGCTACACGGGGGCGTACGGACTGCTCGTGAGCGAGGATCCGGCCGCGGCGGAGCGCCCGCTCGCCGCGGTGCGGCCGGCCGAGGACGAGGGCCCGCATCTGTCGTACGCCCTGCAGTGGATCACCTTCGGCGTGCTCGCCTTCATCGGCCTCGTCTGGGCGTGGCGGCGCGAGCGGCGGATCGCCGCGCTTCCGCTCGCCGAGCAGGCGGCCGCGCGCGCCCCGAAGCGCCGCCACGAGGATGCCGACGCCGAGGACGCGATCCTCGACGCGCAGGAGGCCGGACGCGGCTAGCTGATGCTGATGAGCTCCGCGTAGTCGGGGTTCCAGTGGTCTTCCACGCCGTCGGGCAGGATGAGCACACGTTCGGGGTTGAGCGCTTCGACGGCGCCCTCGTCGTGCGAGACGAGCACGACGGCGCCCGTGTAGCCGGCCAGCGCCCCCAGGATCTCCTCGCGCGAGGCGGGGTCGAGGTTGTTGGTGGGCTCGTCGAGCAGCAGCACGTTGGCGCCGGAGACGACGATCATCGCCAGCGCGAGCCGTGTCTTCTCGCCGCCGGAGAGCACGCCGGCGAGCTTGTGCCCGTCGTCGCCCGTGAAGAGGAACGAGCCGAGCACCTTGCGCGCCTCGGTCTCGGTGAGGGTGGGCGAGGCGGTGAGCATGTTCTGCAGCACGGTGCGCTTCACGTCGAGCGTCTCGTGCTCCTGCGCGTAGTAGCCGATGCGCAGCCCGTGGCCCGGCTCCACCTGCCCCGTGTCGGGGGTGTCGATGCCGGCGAGGATGCGCAGCAGCGTGGTCTTTCCCGCGCCGTTGAGCCCGAGCACGACGACCTTGGAGCCGCGGTCGATCGCGAGATCCACGGCGGTGAAGATCTCGAGCGAGCCGTACGACTTCGAGAGGTTGCGCGCCTGCAGCGGCGTGCGTCCGCAGGGCGCCGGCTCGGGGAAGCGCAGTTTCGCGACCCGGTCGACGGCGTGCTCCTCCTCGAGGCCGGCGAGCAGCCGCTCGGCCCGCGCGACCATCTGGTGGGCGGCGGCGGCCTTCGTCGCCTTCGCGCCGAACCTGGCGGCCTGCAACTGCAGCGCCGCCGCCTTCTTCTCGGCGTTGGCGCGCTCCTTCTTGCGGCGCTCCTGATCGGCCTCGCGCTGGCGCAGGTAGTGCTTCCAGCCCATGTTGTAGATGTCGATGACCTGGCGGTTGGCGTCGAGGTAGAAGACCTTGTTGACGACCTCCTCGACGAGGGCGACGTCGTGGGAGATCACGATGACCCCGCCCTGGTAGGTCTTCAGGAACTCGCGCAGCCACACGACCGAGTCGGCGTCGAGGTGGTTGGTCGGCTCGTCGAGGATCATCGTGTCGGCGCCCGAGAACAGGATGCGGGCGAGCTCGATGCGCCGCCGCTGGCCGCCCGAGAGGGTCTTGAGCTGCTGGTCGAGGATGCGGTCGGGCAGCGCGAGGTTCGAGGCGATGGCGGCCGCTTCGGCTTCGGCCGCGTAGCCGCCGAGGGCGAGGAAACGGTCCTCGAGGCGGGCGTACCGCGACATGGCCGCATCGGCGGTCGCCGCATCCGCGCTCGCCATCTCCTCCGTCGCACGGCGCATCTCGGCGACGATGCGGCCGAGGCCGCGGGCGTCGAGGATGCGGGTGCGGGCGGTCTCCTCGGGGTCGCCCGAGCGGGGATCCTGCGGTAGGTAGCCGATCTCGCCGCTGCGGTCGATGCGGCCGGCGGTGGGCTGGGACTCGCCCGCGAGGGTCTTGGTGAGGGTCGTCTTGCCGGCCCCGTTGCGCCCGACGAGGCCCACCTTGTCGCCCTTGTCGACGCGGAAGGTGACGCCGGCCATGAGCTGGCGTGCGCCGACCCGGATCTCGAGGTCGGTGACGGCGAGCACAGGGGTATCCGTTCGATGAGGCGGGTGGGGTGAGGGCCGAGGGGCCAGCCCCCCAGTCTAGGCGACGCGGTGCGGCTCGGCCGCACGCGAGGCCCGCGCTCAGTCGGCGCCGCGGGCGGAGAGGGCGTCGGCCACGTCGTCGGCGTGCCGCAGCGCGAGCACGAGCACGGGCACCACGGCGCGGGGGCCGAGTCGCACGCCGCGCGCCCGCTGGGCGTCGCGCACGCGCGCGGCGATGCCGGCGACGACGGGCAGCATGCTGATCGCGAGCGAGAGGGTGAGCCCGACGCGGCGCGCGTCGACGCCGAAGCGGGCGAAGGGCACGAGCCCCGCCTCGAGCGCGGCGAGCAGATCCTCGCTGCGGGTCGTCAGGGTGAGCAGCCCGGCGAGCAGCACGATCGCGACGACGCGCACGGTGTTGGCCAGCGCATCCCACGGGGTGAGGAAGATGAGCTGCGTGGCGACCATGAGCACGACGATCCAGCGGGCGAGCCAGAGCTGGCGCAGCAGCACCGTGGGGGGGAACAGCGCGAGGGCGTAGAGGGCGATGACGACGCCGCCGGTGATGGCGAGGGAGGGCCCCGTGTGCGGCCACAGCGAGATCAGCAGCGCGAGGGCGATGAGGGCGAGCAGCTTGACCGCGGCGGGAGTCCGGTGGAGTGCGCTCGTGCCGTGCCGGTAGAGGGCGATCACGCGAAGTCCCGGCGGTAGCGTTCGACGACCCGGGCCGGTTCGCCCACCTCGCTGAGCCGGCCCGCGTCGAAGCGCAGCGCGACGTCGCAGCGGGCCGCGAACTCGAGGTCGTGGGTGACGACGACGAGCTGGGCGGGCAGCTCCTCGAGCAGGTGCCGCGCGATCCGGCGTGCGTTGCCGAGGTCGAGCAGCGTCGTCGGCTCGTCGGCGATCACGAGGTGCGGCTCGCGCACGAGCACCGAGGCGAGAGCCAGCAGCTGCTTCTGCCCGCCGGAGAGGCTGTAGGCGGGGGCGTCGGCGTGCTCGGCGAGCCCGTACGCGTCGAGCACGGCGGCGACGCGCGCGTCGATCTCGGCGCGAGTCAGGCCGCTGCCGCGCAGCGACAGGCGCACGTCCTCGGCGACGGTCGGCATGAGGATCTGCGCGTCGGGATTGGTGAACACGAAGCCCACTTCGCGGCGCAGCTCGCGCAGCCCGCGCACGACGTCGTGGCCGTGCACGCGCGCCGTGCCGCTCGTGGGGGCGATGAGCCCGTCGAGCACGCGCGCGAAGGTCGACTTGCCGGAGCCGTTGGCGCCGATGACGGCGATGCGGTGCTGGTCGAGACGCACCGTGACGTCGTCGAGGATGCGCCGCCCGTCGAGTTCGACGCTCAGGTTCTCGAGGATGATCTCCGTGCGCGCTGCGGCCGGGGCGGGCTCGCCCATCACGCGGCGGGCTCGGCGGCGCCCTCGCGCGTCTGGAGGGTGACGCGGGCGCGTCGGCTACCGAACACGGGTGGGTACGCCTTCCAGAGCGTCAGGGTGAGCACCGTCGCGAGGGTCACCTTGATGAGGTCGCCCGGGATGAAGGCGAGGCTCGTGAGGGCGGCCGCTCCGAGCGGGAGCCCCGTGACGAGGGCCTGCACAGGGATGCCGAGGGCGTAGACGACGAGCACACCGCCGACGATGCCGCCGAGGGCGACCCGCCACCAGCGCAGGCCCCCTCGGCCGCCATGGGCGATGAGGCCCGTCACGAAGGCGCCGGGGATCCAGCCGAGCAGGTAGCCGGCGGTCGGCCCGACGAGAACACCGGGGCCGCCGTGACCGCCCGCGAGCAGCGGCAGGCCGACGAACACGAGCACCTCGAAGACCAGGACGGCCGCGGCACCGCGCCACGCGCCGAGCACCATTCCGGCGAGGATGACGCCGAGGGTCTGGGCGGTGATGGGCACGAGACCGGGCACGGGAACGGGGGCCACGAGCCCGAGCGCGGCGATGATGGCCGCGAAGACGGCGATCCGCGCGATGTCGCGGGTGTCGAAGCGGCGGGTGGTCTGGGACATCGTGCCTCCGGGAGCAGACTGAACGGTGTTCAGGTGAACGCTGTTCAGTATACTGATGGCATGAGCGGTGACCCACCCGTGCGCCACGATCGCGACTCCGTGGTCGACGCGGCCCTCCGCATCCTCGACGAGTGGGGGCTCCCCGAGCTCACGATGCGCCGCCTCGCGGCCGCCCTCGAGGTGCAGCCGAGTGCGCTCTACCACCACTTCGCGAACAAGCAGACCCTCCTGGCCGCGGTCGCCGACCGCATTCAGGAGGCCGCGCGGCCCGGCCCGTCCCCCGCGCTCCCCTGGTACGAGGCGACCCTCGCCGAGGCCGTCAACGTGCGCGACGCCCTGCTCGCCTACCGCGACGGCGCCGAAGTGGTGCTGAGCACCCGCGCGCTGGGGCTCGGCGGGGACGCCGCGCACGAGCGCCTCGCCGCCGCCCTCCGCCGCGGACACGACCCCGAAACGGCCGGGCTCGTCGCGACGGCGCTGCTGCACCTCATCCTGGGCGACGCCTCGCTCGCCCAGCAGCGCCTGCAGGCCGACAGCCTCGGCGCCGTCGCGCCGGGCACGCCCGACGCGAGCGACCCCGGGCTGGTGTTCCGGCTCGGGGTCGAGCTGCTGCTCAGCGGGCTCGAGCTCGCCGAGCAGTCGGCACGCGTCGAGTGATCAGATCGCGAAACCGATGGCCCGCATCATCTCGCGGCCGTCGTCCGTGATGCGCTCGGGGCCCCACGGCGGCATCCACACCCAGTTGATGCGGAAGCGCTCCACGATGCCGTCGAGCGACTGCGACACCTGCTCCTCGATGACATCGGTGAGCGGGCAGCCCGCCGAGGTGAGGGTCATCGAGATGATGAGGGCGTCGTTCTCGTCATCCCAGGTCAGGTCGTAGACGAGGCCGAGGTCGACGATGTTGACCCCGAGTTCGGGGTCGATGACGTCCTTCAGCCCCTCCTCGACGCGCTCGAAGAGCGCCGGTTCCAGAGCGGTGGCCATCGTTTCTCCTTCCCTCGTGCAGCCTACGCCGCGCGGCGTGGTTACGCCTGCGCGACGAGGTAGCGGTCGTAGCCCTCTTCCTCGAGGCGCTCGGCGAGCTCGGGGCCGCCCTCCTCGGCGACCTTGCCGTCGACGAAGACGTGCACGAAGTCGGGCTTGATGTAGCGCAGGATGCGCGTGTAGTGGGTGATCAGCAGGATGCCGAGGCCGGTCTCCTGGTGGGCGCGGTTGACGCCCTCCGAGACGACCTTGAGCGCGTCGACGTCGAGGCCCGAGTCGGTCTCGTCGAGGATCGCGAACTTGGGCTTCAGGAGCTGCAGCTGCAGGATCTCGTGGCGCTTCTTCTCGCCGCCCGAGAAGCCCTCGTTGACGTTGCGCGCCGCGAAGGAGGAATCCATCCGCAGGTCCGCCATCGCATCCTTCACCGTCTTGCCCCAGTGGCGGATGGTGGGCTCCTCGCCGTCGATTGCCGTCTTGGCGGTGCGCAGGAAGTTGGTGACGGTGACGCCCGGGATCTCGACCGGGTACTGCATCGCGAGGAACAGGCCCACGCGGGCGCGCTCGTCGACGCTCATTTCGAGTACGTCCTCGCCGTCGAAGGTGATGGATCCGCCCTCGACGTTGTAGCGCGGGTGGCCCGCGATCGTGTAGGCGAGGGTCGACTTGCCCGAGCCGTTGGGGCCCATGACGGCGTGGATCTCACCCTCGTTGATGGTGAGGTCGACGCCCTTGAGGATGTGCTTGGTGCCCTGGTCGGTCTCGATCGACACCTTCAGGTCGCGGATTTCCAGAGTGGACATGAGTGGTTGCCTTTCAGACCTCGAGCCGGACGCTCGGGTCGATGTACACGTCGCCGTCGATGATCTCGACCGCGAAGACGGGAACCGGCTCGAACGCCGGCAGGTTGAGGGGCTTGCCTGAGGTGAGCGAGAACTTCGAGCCGTGGGCCCAGCACTCGAGGGCGTCGTCTTCGACGAAGCCCTCCGACAGCGAGATGTCGCCGTGGGTGCAGGTGTCGCCGATCGCGTGGACGTCGCCGGCGGAGTCGCGCACGACCGCGATCGGCACCCCGTCCAGCACGACACGGCGCGCGCTCGAGGGCGAGAGCTCCTCGACCGCACACACCCGCTGTGCGCTCATCGCGCCTTCTCCAGCTCCGCTTCGAGCGCCTCCATGAGGTGGGCTTCGAGCGTGGGCTCGCCGATCTTCTGCACGACCTCGCCGAGGAAGCCGAGCACGACGAGACGCCGCGCCTCGTCCTCGGGGATGCCGCGCGCCTGCAGGTAGAACAACTGCTCGTCGTCGAACCGCCCGGTCGCGGAGGCGTGGCCGGCACCGGCGATCTCGCCCGTCTCGATCTCGAGGTTCGGGATGCTGTCGGCTCGGGTACCGTCCGAGAGCACGAGGTTGCGGTTCTCCTCGTAGGTGTCGGCCGCGGTGGCCGAGCGCGAGATGAGCACGTCGCCGATCCAGACGGTGCGCGCGCCGTCGCCGTTGAGGGCACCCTTGTAGGTGACCCGGCTGCGGCTGTGCGGCGCGTCGTGGTTGACGTAGACCTGCTGCTCGAGATGCTGACCGGCGTCGGCGAAGTACACGCCGTACAGCTCCGTGCCCGCACCCTCCTCGGCCAGGTGCACCGAGGGGTTGACGCGCACGACTCCCCCGCCGAGCGAGACGAGCACATGGGTGAGGTTGGCGCCGTGGCCGACGCGGGCGAAGAGGCTCGCGAGATGCAGCGCGGTGTCGTCCCATTCGTGCACCGTGACGAGCTTCACGTCCGCGTCGGGGCCGAGCACGATCTCGATGTTCTCGCTCAGCTTCGCGTCGCCGCGGCTGTCGAGCACGATGAGGCCGCGGGCGCCCCGCTCGGCCGTGACGAGGATGTGGCCGGCACGCGGGGTCGATCCGAGTCCGTCGCGGCGCACCGTGAGCGGGGTGAACTCCCCCTCGACGCGGATGTGCAGCGCCTGCTCCATGTTCGTCCACGCGTTCGCCGAGGCGCGCTCCTCCGGGTTCCCGGCGGTGCCGATGAGGGCGTGGTCGCGCGGGATCCACTCGAGGGTGGCCCCGGCGGCCTCGTTCCACTCGACGGGGTACGGCGCGCCGTCGAGCGCGCCGTCGATGAGCTCGCGGAGCTTGTCGACGGGCGTGAACTTCCACACGGCCTCCCGGCCGGTCACCTCGGGGTGCTCGGAGTGCACGGGCGAGGCGAAGCGCTCCGACCGGGTCTGGACGGGCACGGTCGCCCATCCCCCGTGGGAGTGCTCCGTCAAGCCGTGCTGTGCAGTATCGACGGAGGTCGTCACTTAGCCCACGGATCCTTCCATGCTCATCTCGATGAGCTTGTTGAGTTCGAGTGCGTACTCCATCGGCAGCTCGCGCGCGATGGGTTCGATGAAGCCCCGGACGATCATCGCCATCGCCTCCGCCTCGGGCAGTCCCCGCGACTGGAGGTAGAACAGCTGCTCCTCCGAGACGCGCGAGACGGTCGCCTCGTGGCCGAGCTGCACGTCGTCGACGCGGATGTCGATCGCCGGGTAGGTGTCGGAGCGCGAGATGGTGTCGACGAGGAGGGCGTCGCACTGCACGGTGTTGGCCGAGTGGTGCGCGTTCGCCTCCATCCGCACCTCACCGCGGTAGCTGGATCGTCCCCCTCCGCGGGCGATCGACTTCGAGACGATCGCGCTCGTCGTGTGCGGCGCCATGTGGATCATCTTCGCGCCGGCGTCCTGGTGCTGGCCGGGGCCCGCGAAGGCGACCGAGAGGGTCTCCCCCTTGGCGTGCTCGCCGACGAGGAAGATGGAGGGGTATTTCATGGTCACCTTGGAGCCGATGTTGCCGTCGACCCACTCCATGGTGGCCCCCTCCTCGGCGCGGGCGCGCTTCGTGACGAGGTTGTAGACGTTGTTCGACCAGTTCTGGATCGTCGTGTAGCGCACGCGGGCGTTCTTCTTCACGATGATCTCGACGACGGCCGAGTGCAGCGAGTCCGACTTGTAGATCGGGGCAGTGCAGCCCTCGATGTAGTGAACGTAGGAGCCCTCGTCGGCGATGATGAGCGTGCGCTCGAACTGGCCCATGTTCTCGGTGTTGATGCGGAAGTAGGCCTGCAGCGGGATCTCCACGTGCACGCCCTTCGGCACGTACACGAACGAGCCGCCCGACCACACCGCGGTGTTGAGCGCCGCGAACTTGTTGTCGCCGGAGGGGATGACGGTGCCGAAGTACTCCTGGAAGAACTCCGGGTGCTCCTTGAGCGCCGTGTCGGTGTCGAGGAAGATGACGCCCTGCTGCTCCAGATCCTCACGGATCTGGTGGTAGACGACCTCCGACTCGTACTGCGCGGCGACGCCCGCGACGAGACGCTGGCGCTCCGCCTCCGGGATGCCGATGCGCTCGTAGGTGTTCTTGATGTCTTCGGGGAGTTCTTCCCAGCTGGTGGCCTGACGCTCGGTGGAGCGCACGAAGTACTTGATGTTCTCGAAGTCGATTCCGGAGAGGTCGGCGCCCCACGTCGGCATGGGCTTCATGCCGAAGAGCTTGAGGGCCTTGAGGCGCGTGTTGAGCATCCATTCGGGCTCGTTCTTGAGCCGGGAGATGTCGCGCACGACGTCTTCGTTCAGGCCGCGACGCGCGGATGCGCCTGCCGCATCCGGGTCGGCCCAGCCGAACTCGTACTGGCCGAGACTCGCCAGCTCGGGCCGATCGATGAGCACGTCTGACATGGGGCTACCTCTTTCCGCCGAAGCGAACCATTCCGCTCGTGTCGGCATTCTGGTCGGGACGTGACCGCTGGGACGCTCCGCGGCCCCATTGACGCGGCGCTCGCGAACGCGCGATCCGACGATGCCAGTCTACAGGGAACGCCCGGCGGACACCGGGCTCGGACTCCCCAGTTGGTGGTCGCGCACGGCCCACAGCCGGGGGTCGGTGTCGAGCAGCACCCGCAGGCTGCCGACCCAGGTCATGGCGGCGAGCACGACGTGCAGCACGACGAGCAGCTCGGGCAGTCCGATGAGCGACTGCACCGTGCCGACGGCGAGCTGGATGAGCAGCACGCTCAGGAAGATGCCGACGCGGCCGAGCGCGAGGCGCCCGCCCTCCTCGGTGCGCAGGCGGAAGGCGAGCAGCGCCGCGAGGGCGAGCACCACGAGCGCCATGAGGCCGTGCACCCAGGTCACGACCACCCAGTCGAAGCCCATGCGCGGCACCTCGCTCGAGTCGCCCGCGTGGGGGCCGGAGCCGGTCACGAGGGTTCCGGCGACGACGAGCACGGCGGTCGAGAAGACGAGCCCCCATGCGGTGGCGCGCGACGCCGCCGAAGGGCGCGGGCCCTCCCCTCCGTGCCAGCGCGCCCGGTGCCAGGTGAAAGTCGCGCAGGCGAGGAGCGTCATGGCGAGCAGGAAGTGGGTGGCCACCATCCACGGGTTGAGCTCGAACCACACGGTGAAGCCGCCCGCGACCGCGTTGGCCACGACGAGCCAGAACATCGACCAGGCGAGGCGGGTCAGCATCCGGTCGCGGGGGCGCTGCAGGCGGGCGGCGATGATCGCCCAGCCGACGGCCACCACGAGCAGCCCCGTGATGAGGCGGTTGCCGAACTCGATCGCCCCGTGGATGCCCAGCTCGGGGGTCGCGATGAGCGAGTCCTCGGTGCAGGTGGGCCAGGTCGGGCAGCCGAGGCCCGACCCGGTGACGCGCACCGTGACACCGCCGAGCACGATGAGGATCGCCGTGACGAGCGCCGCGCTCGTGCCCCAGCGCAGGGCTCGAGGGCCGAGCTCCCACCGCTCGGCGGCCCAGCCGAGCGGGGTGCGCAGCGTCACGGGAGGAGTGCCGGGATCGGCACGAACAGGAGCGGGTCGACGCCGACGGCGATGAACACGAGCGTCAGGTAGGTGATGCTCGCGTGGAACACACGCATCGGCTTCACCTCGCCGGGGCGGATCGCCGCGGCGTAGAGGCGGTGCGACTCGATGAGGAACCAGGCGCCCGAGAGCACCGCGAGCACCGTGTAGACGACGCCCATCGGGGCGAGCGGGATGACGAGCAGCGAGCACACGACGGTCGCCCAGGCGTAGAGCACGACCTGCAGCCCCACGGCGGTGCGGCCGCGCACGACGGCGAGCATCGGCACCTCGGCGGCCGCGTAGTCGTCCTTGTAGCGCATCGAGAGCGGCCAGTAGTGCGGCGGTGTCCAGAGGAAGACGATGCCGAAGAGGATGACGGGCACCCAGCTGAGCGAGCCGGTGACGGCGGCCCAGCCGATGAGCACCGGCATGCAGCCGGCGATGCCGCCCCACACGATGTTCTGCGGGGTGCGGCGCTTGAGGATGAGCGTGTAGATGACGACGTAGAAGAAGATCGCCGCCACCGCGAGTGCCGCCGCGAGCCACGTCGTGAAGACCGCGAGGACGACGGTCGAGACCACCGCGAGCGTCCAGGCGAACACGAGCGCTTCGCGCGGAGTGACTTCGCCGGTGACGAGGGGTCGGCCCCGCGTGCGCTTCATGACGCGGTCGATGTCGCGGTCGAAGTAGCAGTTGAAGGCGTTGGCGCTGCCAGCCGACAGCGTGCCGCCGATGAGGGTCGCAATGAGCAGCCCCAGGAACGGCAGATCGAGCTCGCCCTGGGCGGCGAGCACCATGACCGGGGCGGTCGTCACGAGAAGCAGCTCGATGATGCGCGGCTTCATGAGGGCGACGTAGGCGAGCGTCTTGCGTTTGACGCCGATCCGACCGAGAACCGGTACCTCGGGCACGTCGTCGACCGGACTGTCGGGCGACGCCGTAGCGGGGGCGCTCTGGGCGGATTGCTGCATGGCTCCTCGGATCACTCGGCTGCGATCCAGTCTACGTCGCGGGATGCTGAGGTTCGCCCGAGCGCGGTTCCGGCGGCGGAATGCCCATCTGACTATGATCGAGGTGCTCGCCGACTGCGCGCGCTGCCCCCATCCTCCCGACGAGGATGTGTGGCGCGTGCGGTGCGCCGTCGAAGTCC
>Ga0079224_100004078_pt1 | contig 18696 bp, 18 predicted proteins | sample Stecom2015_FD_80414 | JGI IMG/M metagenome (GOLD analysis project Ga0079224, IMG submission 80414) | Agricultural soil microbial communities from Utah to study Nitrogen management - Steer compost 2015 | ecosystem: Environmental > Terrestrial > Soil > Agricultural land | place: USA: Utah... | reverse complement strand
TTAAAGATCTCCTGAACCTGATCTCCGGTTGCAACCCCGGGTTTAATATTATGAGCCATTTATTTATATTTTTTATAATTAATTTACAAAAATAGTATTTTTAAATTTAGAACGGATAATTAATTCCGACATTTAGGACAGAGTGGGAGAAATTATATTCTTTAAACCACCTGTCGTTTACCTCCCTGCCAGGGTTGTATGTTTTGAAACCAAGATCCAGACGGACTACAAAGAAATTAAAATCATATCTAAATCCAAAACCCGAACCAAAAGCCAGGTCACGGAAGGATTGAATACCATTAAAGGTGTAGTCTTCGTCTTCCTCGTTGTCAAAAATATTCCAAATGTTGCCCACGTCACCAAAAACGGCTCCGTTTAACTGCCCGAATATATTAAAACGCAGTTCGGCACTGTAAGCCATTTTAAAGTTGGCTTCATTAAAGTCATTAGGACTTCCGCTTCGGCCCGGTCCAAGGCTATAGGACTGCCAGGCTCTGTTGTCGTTAGATCCACCTCCGAAGTAACTTCGTGTAAACGGAATTGAGTTAGAGTTGCCGTAAGGGATGGCGATACCAAAAAATGCCCTCATGGCAAGTACTTTTCCGCGCCTAAGGTCAAAGTGTTTTATAAAGTCGAATTCTGTTTTTACATACTGGGAGTATTCCACATTTACAAATGTTCTTCTCCCGTTTTCGTTCATGTTTTTATCACCCTGTAATTTGGAAAGCAGTGTAAGGAAGTTACCTGCTGTTTCCAGTTTGGTTTTAAAGATGAAAAAGGTGTTGTCTAAGAGGTTTTCTTTTGTACTTGTAGTATAAGTAAAGTTTGAAGCAAATATCAGGTTGTTTTCTGTAAGCCTTTGTCTTCTTTCTTCAAGACTGTTAATGCTTTTGTAGTCTTCGTTACTTACTGTTATGCTTTCATTTTTAACGTCGTTTATAAAACCATTGGTTCCTGATTCGATAATAAGCTCTTCTGCTCCTGTATCCGGATTGGTAGTGAAATAATCAGGGTTAACCTGCGACTGGTACTGCAATGCATAACCATTTAATCGTGAGTATGACGATTGATATACGTTAAAATAATTTTGCGGGTTTACATTACGGATGTATTGTATGTTAAGCAGGTCCAGTTTTGCGGTAACGTTTCTTTTAGGTGTCCAGTTGTAGTTTAATATTCCGGTAAAACTCTCTTTGTCCAAACCGATGTTTTGCTGCCTGCTGATACCAAAACTCATAGTTGTAGAAGGTATCATTTCCTTACGGATTACCCTATCGGTTTTGATAGGGAAAAATATTCGCGGGAAGGTTAGTCTCAAATCGGCACCATATTCAAGGATATTGAAGAAAGAACGGTCCTTAATAGCCTGATCCCTTGAAGAACCTATGTTACCTCTTGTACTGATACTTAATACCTCGGCTCCTCTAAAAACATTTCTGGCAGATAAGGTAACATTACCCTGTATACCAAAATCCTGAATGTTGGAGTGGTTAAAGTCTACACTGGTAGAAAGATCAAACTTATCTTTTGGTTTAAGATAAATATTTGTAATAAGTGATGTTCCTGTAGAGTCGTTAGGGTCTACATCATAAATTATTTTAGGGTAGTAAAATACACTAAGGTTAGAAAGATATCTGTAAGTAAGTGTGCGCCTAAAATCGGCATACGTACTACCCGGAGTAACAAATACAGGGTCGGTCAAAGCTTTTGGCCTGTAGTTAAGTTTTCCGTTACTGTATATGTTAAAACCCTTATAGGTTGTACTGTCTATAACAGGGTTTTCTTCGCCGTTTGGATTTTCGGTGTATATATTTACCTCCTTAACAGTGTAAATTTTAAAAGGTCTTGTATAGGTAGAATCCTGAGTTCTTATAAGCTCATCGGTAACTAATAATTCTACGTTTGCTTTGTAACCGGTTCCAATTGTGTCTATATTGTATGAAACATAGTTAGGCTGGAAGTTGTATACTCCATGGTTTAGGAAATAGTTTGTTATCCTTTCGCGCTCTCCCGAAAAATCACTTTGGTTGTACTGTTTGCCTTTTTTGATAAGGGACTTTTCTTTCGTTTTTTGGTAAAGTGAGTCTAGTACCGGGGTTGCAATTTGGGTAGATATAGAGTCTACTATGTAAGGTTTTCCGGTATTTACTGCATAGCTTACTTTTGCTTTTTTATCACCTATGCTGTCTATTTTATAATCTACTTTGGTACGGAAATATCCCTGTCTGAAAAAGTGGGCTCTTAACCTCGAAGCCGATCTTTGTGTGCGCTTTTCATCTACAATAACAGGAGGTTCACCAACATTTTTAAGAAAACTACTCATGCCGGCAACCAAAAATGACTGTCCTAAGCGTTGAACCTGCTTATCTGAAAGTAAGGCAGTGTATCTTTTGCGACGGTTAGGCTTCCTGTCCAACCATGCCTGATAAGATGAATCAGGATTAGGAGTTGCCCAGTTGTACATGTGCAGCCTTATGTTAAGTCCAAGTACATCGCTGTTGGGTAACTGGTATAGCTGATTGGTTACATCCTCATCATTTACTTTTTTGTCGTTTACTGTTATATTGGTTTCACGCAATAACTGTTTATCGTCAGGAACCCTTTTTGTCAGGGAACATGAAAATAAAACAGAAGCGGTTAATATAATAAGTGCTATTTTTGTTATCTTATTTCTCAAGGGCAGGGCTCTAAATCGTAATTCAAAAATACATTTTTTATGGTTAGTAAAAACCAAATTAAGACAATAACGGGTTTACAGCAAAAAAAATACCGAAAGGAGCATAAAATGTTCATTGCAGAAGGTGTTAAAGTAGTGGAAGAACTGTTAAACTCGCATTTTGAATTACATCAGTTATTTACCACACAAAACGATTTTAATACTATTCCTCAATCAAAAAGGGTAGAAGTGACTGATGCCGAGCTGAAAAAAATTAGTGCCTTAACCACGCAAAACACCTGTTTGGCTGTTTTTTTAATGGCGGAAGAAAATGATGTATTGCCTGATGGCGAACTTATAGTTGCGCTCGATGAGGTGCGTGATCCCGGTAATTTAGGTACAATTATAAGAATGTGTGACTGGTTTGGAGTAACTTATTTAGTGTGTTCTAAAGGATGTGTGGATGTCTACAATCCAAAAGTGGTGCAGGCTACAATGGGGTCCATAAGCAGAGTGCAGGTTGTTTATACTGATTTAGAAGAATATCTTAAAGATACTTCACTGCCTGTATATGGCACTTTTATGGACGGAGAAAACATTTATACCCAGCAACTCCCTGAAAACGGTATTGTTGTTTTTGGTAATGAGGCAAACGGAATATCAGAAGCTATAGAGCAAACCGTAACTGATAAAATTGCCATACCACGTTTTGGTGCCATGCAAAAAACGGAAAGCCTGAATGTGGCTACAGCTACTGCAATAATATTAAGCGAGTTTAGGCGCTCTTTTAGTGGAAAGTAAAGTTAATTAAAATAGCCCTTGTTTTCATTGAGTTTATGTTTCCTGTCCACGGGCTGTTGGGATTGTTGTCGCGAATAAGCTCGTCGTTAAGCCCAAATACACCTCTAATAGATGGTGAAAACTTAAAGTACTCCAGATATAAATCGATACCAAACCCTATTTCATAGTTGGTAGTCCATTTTTTCATCCTGAAAGTTCCTGAGTAGTTATCGTCAAGAGATGAAGCATTACTGGAAAGGTTTAGTGTTTTTGAGAAACCTCCCACAAGGTATGGTTTTATATTTCCTGTTCTTTTTGCAGAAAATTTAAGTAATAACGGGAAATGAATATAAGTCGATTGTGCCTGTCTCAAAGCATCGCTCTGGCGTTCAATGTCAGGGTAAGTAAGGTCTCTTTGAGTGTAATATAGTCCCGGTTCAAAACGAAGGTCAAGGTGCTCCATGATCCTAAGGTTTCCTACAAGTCCTACATTGAATCCGGTAGTTTGTTTTACTACAATGTCAGCGCCCGGATCATCTATATAATCCATTTTAAAGCCATAGCTGTTAAAGCCTAAAAAATAACCCCAGTGAACTCTTTGTTTATCAAAATTCTCAAGGTGTATAATTGGGTCTTTACCAAATATTTTAAGCTGGGCATGACCTTGCATACCACATATAAGGATAAGGTATATTAAATATCTTTTCATTGTATTACTTTGAAGCGGAATAAATTGTAGCCACACCCATTGTTTGTGGTCTGTTCTTCACCTCTATAAACCCAATTTTTCTCAAAATATTGTTTAACATTTCGCCATGAGGGAAAACGGAGGCCGATTCACTAAGGTAAGCATAGGCTGATTTGTCTTTAGAAAATAGTTTGCCTATTAGTGGGAGTATATATTTTGTATAGAATTTATATCCCTGTTTAAAAGGTGTTTTTGTAGGTACAGATGTCTCCAGTATCACAAAAATACCACCCGGTTTTAATACCCTTAAAATTTCGGAAAGTCCTTTTTCAAGATTTTCAAAATTACGAACCCCAAAAGCTACGGTAATCGAATCAAAACTATTGTCTTCAAACGGAATATTTTCACTGTCGCCCAGTACCATGTCAATTTTACCATCAAGCTTTCTTTCAGCTATTTTTTTACGGCCTACTTCAAGCATACCTGCAGAAATGTCAAGTCCGGTAATTTTTTTTGCTCCGGTTTGTGTCATTAAAATGGCAAGGTCGCCCGTACCTGTGGCAATATCAAGAACGGTTTCGGGTTTTGTGTCCGATACCAGTTTCAATACTTTTTTTCTCCATTTAACATCTATGCCAAAGGAAATTACGCGGTTAAGCCCGTCATACTTGCCGGAAATGGTATCAAACATTTGGGCTACCTGTTCTTTTTTTCCCAGTTGGGAATCTTTATAGGGGGTTACGTTTTGTGACATTGCAAATATTTACGGCGCAAAGATAAAAATAGTTTTTTGGAAAACAGTTTTTAATTATTAGCTATATGGATTGGTTATTTAATACTTAGTTCTAATAATGTATAAGTTAATTCTTTTTTGAAAAAAGTATGAGTGTTAATCCATTCACCTTTGTTTTTTACTTGTGTTATGAATATATCATCTCTACCATCATATAGTGCTCTTTTAAAAGTGTATTCAGTTGCCCATGAGCAACAATTTTTTTCAGAATAATTTATGAGAACAATCTGTTTTTTATCAAGAATGGAAAAGGATAAATCAAAAAGAAATAAATTCCAGTTTTTATTTTGATTCTTTTCTATTTCAAATAAGTTATCATTCATTTTTACCAGTATTCTTCACAAAAGTCTCAAACGTAAAGTCAAACTTATGTTTATCATCTTTTGGATGATATACTTTTTCGGTAAGTTCCCATTTGTTAGGGTCAATCTCCGGGAAAAAAGCATCTGCTTCGGGAGTGGTGCAATGTACGCGGGTAAGTTCTATTTTATCGGCAATTGTGATTGATTGTTTATAAATCTCACCACCACCTATTACGAATACCTCCTCATCCTGCGGGCATGCCTTGATGGCTTCTTCCAGACTGTTGGCTATGATGCAGTTTTCGGCAGTGTAATCCTGTTGTCTTGTAATAATAACATGAGTACGGTTAGGAAGCATTCCCGGAAGGCTGTCAAAAGTTTTGCGACCCATTATTATGTAATGACTGGAGGTTAACTGCTTAAAGCGTTTAAAATCATCCGGCAGGTGCCATATCATCTGGTTGTCTTTTCCTAAAGCATTGTTTTCTGCTGCTGCAGCTATAAGGGTAATTGTCATTATTCTGTTGGGGTAGTAGTATTATCGGTTTCTGTTTCTGTTTGTGTGTTTTCGCTGTCTTTTTCCAGTTTCTTTTCCAGCTGACTTATCCTGCGTTCCTGCCTGGCTACAAGTTTGTCAATTTGTTCCTGTTCCCATTTCTTGTTTATAAAACTCTCGGTAACAAATACTTTTATAAAGTGCATTATGAACAGGAATGCCCATGCGGTAATAGCCCATAGGTACCAGTCCTTTTCGGGGTTTACGTTAAGCCATTTGTTTATAATGTATAAAAATATACTACCTACAAAAAACAGTATAAAGTGGAAGTAAACACGTTTCTTCTGCTTTACCCTTTTGCGGGCATATTCATACAACTCCTGTTGATTTGGTTCCATAAGTTAATATTATATAACTTAAAGATAGGGAAAAAAACAATTACACCGCCACAACTCCTTTAATATGTGGGTGCGGATCGTAGTCTGTTAATGTGAAATCTTCGAACTTAAAGTCAAAAATGTCTTTAACCTCAGGGTTAAGTATCATTTTAGGTAACGGTCTTGGCTCGCGGGTTAGCTGAAGTTGCAACTGCTCCATGTGGTTGTTGTATATATGGGCGTCACCAAAAGTATGCACAAAATCTCCCGGTTTAAGGTCGCATACCTGTGCAATCATCATGGTAAGCAAAGCATAAGATGCAATATTAAACGGAACACCTAAAAAGATATCGGCACTCCTTTGGTATAGCTGGCATGATAATTTGCCATCGGCCACATAAAACTGAAAGAAAGCATGACATGGAGGTAGTGCTACTTTACCTTCGGCTACATTCTCTGCAAATGATTTAGAAGTATCCGGAAGTACTTTAGGGTTCCAGGCGCTAACAAGCATCCTGCGGCTGTTAGGGTTGTTTTTTAAGGTGTCAATAAGTCCTTTGATCTGGTCTATTTCCTGGCTGTCCCAGTTTCTCCACTGATGGCCGTATACAGGTCCCAAATCGCCGTTCTCATCGGCCCATTCGTCCCAAATCCTTACGCCATTCTCGTTTAGATAGCCAATATTGGTGTTGCCCTATAAAAACCAAATCAGCTCCTATATAATAGATTTAAGGTGTAGCTTTTTTGTAGTAACAAGCGGAAAACCTTCGCTAAGGTCAAAACGCATCTGGTAACCAAAAACACTTTTAGTACCCGTTCCTGTACGGTCACCTTTTTGGTTTCCGTTCTCCATTACATGCTTCACTAAATCTAAATACTGCTTCATTGTGTGTTTATTTGATAATTGGGTTATTTGTTTATTTGGTTGTGGTCACCACATAACCAAATACACTAATTAACGAATCAACTCTCTCTTTTAGATATTTCGTCTCTTATTTTGGCTGCCTTTTCATAGTCTTCATTTTGTACTGCACCATCGAGCATATCATACAGTTCCTGTATGGAGTATTGTGAATAGCCTTCTCCCGAAACTTCTTCGGCTCCGAAAGTTTGTGGTTCCGAAAGTACATCTTCGCTTTCGGGGTTGTCCGGCTCGGGGTTTATTTTAAGATAAATCCCGGCTTTGTCCAAAATGTTTTTGTAGGTGAAAATAGGCGCATTGAAACGCAGGGCGAGTGCAATTGCGTCAGAAGTTCTGGCGTCAATAATTTCCTCAATGCGGTCGCGTTCACAAATAATGCTCGAAAAGAAAACACCGTCTACAAGTTTGTGTATAATTACCTGTTTTACCACGATGTCAAAACGGTCTGCAAAGTTTTTAAAAAGATCGTGGGTAAGGGGTCTTGGCGGTTTAATCTCTTTTTCCAGTGCTATTGCGATGGACTGGGCCTCAAACGCACCAATTACAATTGGTAATTTTCGTTCACCGTCTACCTCATTCAGGATAAGAGCATACGCGCCGTTTTGTGTCTGACTGTACGAAATCCCTTTAATAGTAAGTTTAACTAAGCTCATAAAAATCGTTCCTCTTTTCAAATAAAAAGGGCTATCTGAACAAATATAAAACCATCTGTTTCAGATAGCCCTTTCATGGGCACAATTTATAATAAAATTATGAGTTTTGAGCCTTAAACTCTTTTATTTTTTCAGTCAACTTAGGAACAACTTCAAAAGCATCACCTACAACACCATAGTCTGCAACTTTAAAGAAAGGAGCGTCCGGGTCAGTGTTTATAACTACTTTCACCTTAGAGGAGTTGATCCCTGCAATGTGCTGTATAGCTCCCGAGATACCTACTGCTATATAAAGGTTAGAGGCTACAGGTTTACCTGTTTGCCCTACGTGTTCAGAGTGAGGTCTCCATCCAAGATCTGATACCGGTTTAGAGCATGCAGTTGCAGCGCCAAGGGCAGCAGCAAGATCTTCAATCATTCCCCAGTTCTCAGGGCCTTTAAGTCCGCGTCCGCCTGAAACTACGATTTCAGCATCGGCAATAGTTACTTTACCTGTTACTTTTTCTACAGACTCTACTTTAATAGTGAAGTCGTTATCGTTTAATGACGGAGCAAACTCTTCTTCTGTAGCGGCGCCTGCTACTTCAATAAGTCCGAATGAGTTTTTAGCAATAGCTAATACTTTTACGTCAGTGTTTATTTCTGTTACATTGAAAGCTTTGTTAGAAAAAGCATTTCTTTTAACGCGGAAAGGAGAAATGCTTTCCGGTAGTGCAACTACGTTTGATGCATAACCTGCCTCAAGGCCTACAGCTACAAGTGGAGCCAGGTAAAGGCTGTCTGTAGTAGAGGAAAGAAGTACAATTTTAGCTCCTTCTTTTTGGGCTGCCTGCTTAACTACATCAGCATAAGCTTTAGCGTTAAAAGAATTTAATTTGTCGTTCTTTACGTTTAATACTTTGTCAACTCCGTATTTTCCAAGTTGTGATGCATCGGCAGCATTAACAGCTACTGCAGTTACAGTACTTCCTGTTTCACCTGCTATTTTCTTTGCGTAAGAGGCAAGCTCAAACGCTGTTTTTTTAAATTTTCCTTCTGCTGATTCAGCGTATATTAAGATAGACATAATTCTAATTTATTAATTGAGTCAATTTATTAATGTAATAGTTGGTAAACTGTTACATTGTTTAACTGAGTCATTGTTGTATTAAATTACTTTAGCTTCGTTATGTAATAGGTTAACCAGTTCGTCAAGGTTGTCAGGGCTAACAAGCTTTACTGCCGATTTTGGAGCCGGTTTTTCAAACTTCACAGCCTGCGTAGCATTGTTAGCAGCTACAGGTTCAAGTACTGTAAGGGTTTTTTGTCTTGCCTGCATAATACCTCTCATGTTTGGTATTTTAAGGTCTTTCTCTTCTACAAGTCCTTTTTGTCCGCCTACTACAAGAGGAAGTTTAGCGCTAAGGGTTTCTTTACCGCCGTCTATCTCTCTTACGGCTTTAGCATCGGTTCCGTTAACGTCCAGTCCGATACATGAGTTAATAAAGTCGTAACCTAAGTTTGCTGCAAGCATACCCGGTACCATTCCTCCGTTATAATCAAGAGATTCCTTACCGGCAATTACAAGGTCATAATTTCCGTTTTTCACAACTTCAGCAAGTTGTTTTGCAACAAAAAATCCATCGGTTGGGTTAGCGTTTACACGAATGGCTTCGTCAGCACCAATAGCAAGGGCTTTTCTAAGAGTAGCCTCTGCGTCAGGTCCGCCAACATTCACAACAGTTACGTTTGCTCCCTGTTGCTCTTTAAACCAAACTGCTCTGGTTAAACCAAATTCGTCGTTAGGATTTATAACAAACTGTACCCCGTTAGTATCAAATTCTGAATCCCCGTTGGTAAAGTTGATTTTGGAAGTAGTATCAGGCACGTGGCTGATGCAAACTAATATTTTCATTTTTATAAAGTTATAAAGATTATTTTCCGGTTACGAAGTTAATAATTTTATTTAAATAAAAAACTATGCATGCATAATAAATATGCTTTTTTTAAAAAAATGCTGTTAAAATTTAATATACCACTAAAAACGCATACGTTTTAGCTTGATAATTGCGGAATTTTAATTGCTTAAAACAGAAGAAAAACAGGGGTATTTATTTGGTGTTTTTTGAGACAGAAATAAATATAAAATCTTTATTTTTGCCAATCATAAAATTAAGAAATACAATATTACATGAGAACTATACAGTTTAGAGAGGCCGTTTGCGAAGCAATGAGCGAAGAGATGCGTCGCGATGAGTCAGTATATTTAATGGGTGAAGAAGTTGCCGAATATAACGGTGCTTATAAAGCATCTAAAGGTATGCTGGACGAGTTTGGTCCTAAAAGGGTAATCGATACTCCTATTGCCGAGCTTGGTTTTGCCGGTATTGCAGTAGGTTCTGCCATGAACGGCAACCGTCCTATTGTGGAGTTCATGACATTTAACTTCTCGTTAGTGGGTATTGATCAAATTATAAACAATGCGGCTAAAATGAGACAGATGTCTGCCGGGCAGTTTTCAATGCCAATCGTTTTCCGTGGTCCTACAGCATCTGCAGGTCAGCTTGCTGCGACTCACTCACAGGCTTTTGAAAACTGGTATGCAAATACTCCGGGTCTTAAAGTTGTAGTTCCTTCAAATCCATATGACGCAAAAGGTCTTTTAAAATCGGCTATCCGTGATAATGACCCTGTAATCTTCATGGAGTCTGAGCAAATGTATGGCGATAAAGGTGAAGTGCCGGAAGGTGAGTACACTATTCCGCTGGGTGTTGCTGATATTAAGCGTGAAGGTAAAGATGTAACCATTGTTTCTTTCGGTAAAATCATCAAGGAGGCTTTCATTGCTGCAGATGAACTTGAGAAAGAAGGTATAAGCTGTGAAGTTATCGATCTTAGAACAGTTCGTCCAATGGATTATGATGCGATTTTAAACTCTGTGAAAAAAACAAACAGACTTGTGGTTCTTGAAGAGGCCTGGCCGTTTGCAAGTGTAGCTTCTGAGATCACTTACATGGTTCAGGAAAGAGCATTTGATTATCTTGATGCTCCTGTTCAAAGAATTACAACTGCCGATACTCCGGCACCATACTCTCCTGTACTGCTTAAAGAGTGGTTACCTAACTCTGAAGATGTTGTAAAAGCAGTTAAGAAAGTTATGTATAAATAAGAATTCAGACAAAATCTGATTATATTTGAAACTTCATCATACTATATGATGAAGTTTTTTGTTTATAGCATATATGAAAAAGAAAATACTTTTTTTACTGGTAGTATTTATTGCATTTACAGCCTGTTTATCAGCACAAACTAAAGTTAGCGGAATAGTGCTGGATGAAGGCAATGAGCCTATACCTTATGCTAATGTTTACTTTAAAGGGACTGCCGAAGGTGTAATAACTGATGAGAATGGAAAATTCTATTTAGAGTCTCAAAATACCTACAGGGAAATACAAATCTCTTTTGTAGGATATGAGTCAAAAGATATACAGCTTCAAAAGCAAAGTACCTACGATCTCAAAGTGGTTTTGGGCGAAGGGCAAATGCTAAATGAGGTTGTGCTTTATTCGGGTAAAACCTCTAAGAAAAATAACCCTGCCATTGATATACTTCGTAAAATTTGGGAACGCAGAAGGAAAAACGGACTCAGGATGTTTGATCAGTACCAGTTTGATAAGTATGAAAAGGTAGAGTTTGATATGAATAATATAGATAGCGCCTTTACTAAGAGAAAGCTTTTTAAGGGTATGGAGTTTATATTTGATCATGTAGATACTTCGAGCGTTACGGGTAAAACCTATCTGCCTATATTTATTAATGAGAATATAGGGAAGGTGTATGGTGATAATACCACAAACAGCCGTAAGGAAATAACCGAGGCTAATAAAAACTCAGGCTTTAGTGATAATCAGCAAATAATAGCTTTTATCAAAGACCTGTATGCTGAGTATGACATCTATGATAATTACCTTAAATTTTTTGATAAGGATTTTGTGAGCCCGCTATCACGCACGGGTATAAATGTGTATAATTATGTTTTGCATGACAGTTCGTATGTAGATAATAAGTGGTGTTATAATATAGTGTTTTACCCAAGGCGTAAAAATGAGCTAACCTTTAAGGGAAATTTTTGGGTAAACGATACCACTTTTGCTATAAAGAAAATTGTAATGTCAGCCAGTAAAAGTGCTAATATTAACTGGGTGAAAGATATTTATATTGAGCAGGAGTTTGAGGTAATGAACGATTCGGTTTTTCTGCTTACCCGGGATCATATGATGTCTGATTTTGCTCTAAGGAAAAAGGAAGGCTCTAAAGGTGTTTATGGTAAAAGAACCACGCTTTTCCGTAACTATGAATTCGATATAAAAAAACCAAACGATTTTTATCATAAAGAAGTCAATGAGTTTGATGAGGCTGTAAATAACAAATCAGACGATTACTGGAGGGAAAACCGTTTTGAGTCGCTCAATAAAGATGAGAAGGCTATATATAAAATGCTGGATACCCTTAAAACTGTCCCAAGGTTTAAACAGATGTATAATCTCGTCGCAACGCTGGGGTCGGGATATTATCAGATAAATCATTTTGATTACGGACCTATTTTCTCCACCTTCGGCTATAATGATGTTGAGGGTATAAGGGTTAGAACCGGAGGACGTACCTATTTTGGCCAAAATGATCCGTGGAGGGTAGAGGGCTATACTGCTTATGGTTTTAAAGATAATAAGTTTAAGTATGGAATCTCGGGCAAATGGATGGTTAATAAAAAGAACAGGATTATCCTCTCTGGGGGTAACCGTAGAGATATAGAGCAAACTGGGGTTAGTCTTACGGCTACTAACGATGTACTTGGCCGTAGCTTTGCGTCATCCTCTCTTTTTGCTAGCGGAGATAACAGTAAACTTACCAATATAAGATTAACTACATTTGCGGCAGAAATAGAACCGGTTAAAAATTTACTATTCAGAACAAGTTTTTCATACAGGACATTAAAGTCGGCTTCACCTCAAACCTTTAACATGGATTATTATATAGATCCAAATGATCCTTCGCAAGGGGTGAGGAGTAGAGTAAATCAATATGAATACAGTTTGCATGCTGATTATACTCCGGGAAGAAGAACAATAGGTTATGGAGTGGAGCGTAGTGATGTTGATTTAAACTATGCCCGACTGTATTTGAATTTCACACAGGGAGTAAAGCTTTTTGATAGTGATTTTGAATATCAAAAATTACAATTCTACTATAGGCAGCCTGTCCTTATAGGTGGTTTCGGTAGGTTGTTTACAACGCTTGAGGCCGGGAAGATATTTGGAGCTGTTCCGCTAGGGTTAATGGGTATTGTGCCGGGTAACCAGTCGTACTTTATTATAGAGAATACTTATAACCTGATGAATTATTATGAGTTTGCTGCCGATGAATATGTTTCATTGCATTTGGAACATAATTTTAACGGTAGGCTTTTTGCCAGAATACCGCTTTTAAGAAAACTTAACCTAAGGGAGATAGTTGGTATTAAAGGAGTGTATGGTACCGTTTCTCAAAGAAATATCGATTTAAATGCTTCAAGTATAACCTATCGTGCTCCTGAGGATGTATATTGGGAGTATCATGCAGGTGTGGGGAATATATTTAAAGTATTCCGTATAGATTTTGCATGGAGGGGTAGTTATCTTGATTTACCGGATATTAATAAGTTTGCTGTTAAGGGAACTTTCGGTTTTCATTTTTAATATTCTTCGTTGGTGTGAAAAAAATTGTATTTTAGTGTCGAATACGTAATTGTCCATTAATCTTTACTATATGAAAAGCATAGCTATATGCGTTTTTACTCTGTTTGCCTTAGTGTTTTTAGGGTGTAAACAGCAAAAAAAAGAAGAACAAAGTAAGTCTGAGGAAGTTCTTGAAAAAGCAACTTCTGTAGAGCAGGAACAAATCATAGTTCCTGTTGAAAGATACTTTACTGATGCTCCTGTTGCAGTAGTTAAAAATGGTGAAATTGAGTATACGGATTATGATGCTTTTCTTGAAAAATGGAGATCAGTTACAGGTAAAGGAGGAGGTGTAGATGGTGTAGAAGTTAAGAAGGCTGATATTGAAGATTCGGATGATGTTTTTTATATGGTGCTGGCATCCAGTGATGATAAAAAAACAAAATTCAGTACTTTGCTTATCATGCGGGATTCTAAACTGTATTATTATGCTCCACATGGTATTGTTGTAATGGTGATGTGTAAGGGATGTGTAGATGATTGTGATGTTATAATTGCTTATGATGGTGAAGCGAGTCTTTCTTGTTCCCAAGGCTGTTCTGACTGTGTCAAGCAGGAAGCTTTTTTTAAGCTTAAGAAAAGCAAAGAATAGTTTTTTAACATTTAGTTAGGAGTTTTGATTAACGAAATATGTTACTTTCGTTTGAAATAGTGTCAGTTATATAAATTAAACCTTGCCTTATTATGAAAAGAAATACATTATTAGGTCTTTTATTTTTATTTGTTTCATTAGTATCAGTCTCTTGTAGTGATGACCAGTCTAATGTTGAGATGAATAATGGAGATACCGCACTTAGTCTTAAAACCAAGTCTTCCATATGGGATCGTCCTCTTGTAGAAATTCAAAATGGTCAGCCTGTCTTGATAGTGCCTGAAAGTGATATACTTTTGGCTTTTAATGAGTATTTCAAAGCAAGGGGGTACACTGAGCAGGTTCAAACTGTTTCTGTTGTAAAGAAAGTAGCAGATAACGACTCGAGCATTTCACGTTTTTTTCTTGTAGGTGCAACCGGGAATACTGTTTCAGGAAGTACTATTTCAGCAAATATGATGTTGTCGTCAGATAGATTTGGTTCCTATCAGTTAGGTGCAGATCCTACCTTGGAGTTTGTTCCTTTTTGTATAGGGTGTCCAAACGGATGTCATATTAAGTTTTTGAAATATCAGGATGAGCTTATTCCTTACTGTGATGAAGGACCATGTACTATTTACTGGTGTGATCAAAATGATGAAGGAAACGCCTTTAATTACTAAAGTAGTTTTTATTAATAGTTAATACGTATAGTAGTTTAAAGTCTTCTTTAAAAAGAAGACTTTTTTATTTGATAGGGTTTTGGTTTTTATTTAAGGTGTAAAATAATGTGGTTTTCCTCATTAAATTTATGTAAATACACTACTAACCAGTGTTTTTAATAGGGGTGTTGCTTTGTAAACAGTATTTTTTACATTAATTTTGCAGCCGCAAAACTGTAAATGAAATAAATACAACAAAATAAAATGAGCGCAGCAAAATCAAATTCGTTCGATGTACTTATCGAGATACCAAAAGGAAGCAGAAATAAATATGAGTATGACTTTGAACTAAAGAAAATACGTTATGACAGGATGTTATTCTCATCTATGATGTATCCTGCAGATTACGGTTTCATACCGGAAACTCTTGCTCTTGACGGTGATCCTCTTGATGTATTAGTACTGGTTACAGAACCTACTTTTCCTGGTTGTGTTATGGAAGTTAAGCCAATTGGTGTATTCCACATGGCAGATGAGAAAGGTGCGGATGAGAAAATTGTTTGTGTTCCTATGTCAGACCCAATCTGGAATAAGTTAGAAGACCTAAGTGATATGAATCCGCACCTTCTAAAAGAGATTGAGCACTTCTTTAAAGTTTACAAAGATCTTGAAAACAAGAAAGTTGATGTAGAAGGATGGGGAGATGTGAAGGAAGCCCGTGAAATTATAGAGAAATGTGTTGATCGCTTTGAGTCTTTACAAGACAAGCCTGCTGAATTATTTAGCATCAGATAATAATATTTCCTAAAAAAATATGAAAAAAGCAATATTCTGTATAGAATATTGCTTTTTTATTTGTCTTGGTTTTGCTACATTTACTAATGTATTAACAAACCAAACAATTTTTTTATGGAATCAATAATGATTTACGTGCCTATAATAATGGCCGTTGTAGGGTTGCTGTTTATGGCAGTTAAAAGATCATGGGTCCTTAAGCAAGATGCCGGTGACGGGAAAATGAAAGAAATCTCAGATCACATCTATGAAGGAGCTTTAGCTTTCCTAAAAGCAGAATATAAATTATTAGCATTTTTTGTTATAGCCGCCAGTATAGCCCTGGCGGTTATTTCTTATATAGTCCCCACTACAGATATACTTATTGTGGTAGCTTTTATTTTTGGGGCCTTCTTTTCTGCTCTTGCAGGAAATATGGGGATGAAAATAGCTACCAAGTCTAATGTAAGAACTACACAAGCCGCAAGGTCAAACCTGCCACAGGCACTTAAGGTTTCATTTGGCGGAGGTACGGTTATGGGGCTTGGTGTTGCCGGGCTTGCCGTATTAGGGTTAACAGGTTTCTTTATCTTCTTTTTTCATTATTTTATGAATGGTGTTTGGGCACCCGGAGATTTAGGTGGTAATCCAAAAACAGCTCAGGAATTAATGACTATAGTTCTGGAAACTCTGGCTGGTTTTTCCCTTGGAGCCGAATCTATTGCGCTATTTGCCCGTGTGGGTGGTGGTATTTATACTAAGGCTGCCGATGTAGGTGCCGACTTGGTAGGTAGGGTAGAAGCCGGTATACCGGAAGATGATCCGCGTAACCCTGCTACAATTGCCGATAATGTAGGTGATAACGTAGGGGATGTTGCCGGTATGGGAGCCGATTTGTTTGGGTCATACGTAGCAACAGTTTTGGCAGCAATGGTTTTGGGTAATTATGTTTTAAGAGATATAATAGCTGCTAACCCTGATGTTAGTCTTGCATTTGGAGGTATTGGCCCTATATTATTGCCTATGGCTATAGCGGGCTTCGGAATACTGTTTTCTATTATAGGTACTTTATTGGTTAAAATAAAAAGCAACGATGCTAAAGAGGCAGAAGTTCAGGGAGCGCTTAATGTGGGTAACTGGGTTTCTATTGCTCTTGTGGCTGTTTCATGTTACTTTCTGGTGACTTACTTATTGCCGGAAACTATGATGATGAATTTTTATGGAGAAGATGCAAAGGAAATTTCTTCACTACGGGTATTCTACTCAACGCTGGTGGGTCTTTTTGTAGGAGGTGTTATATCATCGGTTACTGAATATTATACAGGACTTGGTAAAAAACCGGTTTTGGCTATTGTTCAAAAATCAAGCACAGGTGCAGGAACCAATATCATAGCCGGATTGGCAACAGGTATGGTTTCTACCTTCCCAACAGTGCTGCTTTTTGCAGGTGCGATATGGGGAGCTTATGCTTTTGCCGGTTTTTATGGTGTAGCGCTGGCGGCATCGGCAATGATGGCTACCACTGCTATGCAGCTGGCTATTGATGCTTTTGGTCCTATTGCAGATAATGCCGGGGGTATAGCCGAAATGAGTGAATTGCCTAAAGAGGTAAGAGGGCGTACAGATATTCTGGACTCTGTAGGTAATACTACTGCGGCAACCGGTAAAGGATTTGCTATTGCATCGGCAGCTTTAACATCGTTAGGGCTTTTTGCAGCCTATGTAACTTTTACGGGTATAGATGGTATTAATATATTCAGGGCACCTGTACTGGCCATGCTTTTTGTGGGTGGTATGATTCCGGTTGTGTTCTCGGCATTAGCTATGAATTCAGTGGGTAAGGCAGCTATGGATATGGTTTATGAAGTTAGAAGACAGTTTAAGGAGATTGCAGGTATTATGGAAGGTACAGGTAAGCCGGAGTATGGTAAGTGTGTAGAAATCTCTACAAAGGCCGCTTTACGCGAAATGATGCTTCCGGGACTGCTAACTATTGGTTTTCCTATTGCAATTGTACTTATAGGTATGCTTGTTTATCCTGATAATCATCAGTTGGTGGCAGAGATGTTAGGTGGCTATATGGCGGGTGTAACCGTGTCGGGTGTGCTTTGGGCTGTGTTCCAGAATAATGCCGGAGGAGCTTGGGATAATGCCAAGAAATCATTTGAGGCCGGGGTTATGATTAATGGGGAAATGACCTATAAAGGGTCTGATGCTCACAAGGCTGCCGTAACAGGAGATACTGTGGGTGATCCTTTTAAAGATACATCGGGTCCGTCTATGAATATCCTTATCAAATTAACCTGTCTTATAGGTCTTGTTGTGGCTCCTATTTTGGGCGGACATGATGCTCATAGTATGAATGTGCAGTCGGCCACAGTAATAGAACAGCCTATAAATACTACGGTTGAAAAACGTACAGAAATAACAGTTGAAAAAGTAAGGGGGGAAGATGGTAAGATTACTGCTAATGTGGTAATATCTACCTATACCACAAACGAAGATATAAAAATGGAGGAGAAATCCTTTGAAGGTACAGAAGAAGAAGTGGATGCAAAGATTAACGAATTACGGGAAAATAATAAGTAAATTAATCCATTTTAAAAGAAATGCCCCTACAATTGAAGGGGCATTTTTTATTTTTAGAACAGTCCGTTTAACTCGGCGTTAATTCGGTTTATAATATCTCCTAAATCTTCGGGGCTGTCAACAAAGTTGTTTTTGTCTACATCTATAATAAGCAGTTTGCCTTTATCGTAGTTTTGAATCCAGGCCTCATAGCGCTCGTTTAGTCTGCTAAGGTAATCTATAGATATGGAGTTCTCATAATCACGCCCACGCTTGTGTATTTGCTTTACAAGGTTAGGGATGGAGCTTCTTAGATAAATAAGTAAATCAGGAGCGCCCACAAAAGTTTCCATAAGCTCAAAAAGGGAAGTATAGTTGTTAAAATCCCTGTTACTCATAAGGCCCATGGCGTGAAGGTTTGGTGCAAAAATATGTGAATCCTCATATATGGTCCTGTCCTGAATAGTAACCTTTCCGCTTTCCTTAAACTGTAATACCTGTCTTAGTCGGGTATTTAAAAAGTAGATTTGCAGGTTGAATGACCAGCGTTCCATCTGATGATAAAAATCATCGAGATAAGGGTTGTCTACCACATCCTCAAAATGTGGTTCCCATTTAAAATGTTTGGCCAGTAGTTCTGTTAGGGTAGTTTTTCCGGCCCCTATATTTCCGGCTACTGCTATATGCATTATTCGGTACTT
>Ga0079224_100004076_pt1 | contig 18698 bp, 18 predicted proteins | sample Stecom2015_FD_80414 | JGI IMG/M metagenome (GOLD analysis project Ga0079224, IMG submission 80414) | Agricultural soil microbial communities from Utah to study Nitrogen management - Steer compost 2015 | ecosystem: Environmental > Terrestrial > Soil > Agricultural land | place: USA: Utah... | reverse complement strand
TGGTCGATCTGCCGGGCCATCATCGCGCGCACGCGCTCGATGCGCTCGGGATCGACGTTGCCCATCCGCATGATCTCGATGCCGGTGCGAAGCGGCGCAAGCGGATTGCGCAGCTCATGCGCGAGGATCGCGAGGAACTCGTCCTTGCGCCGGTCGGCCTCGCGCAGCGCCTCCTCGACACCGCGCCGCTCGGTGATGTCGATGTTCATGCCGACCCACTTGCGAACGATGCCGTCGGCGCCGAACAGCGGCGCCGCGTGGTCGGCGCTCCACTGCACGGTGCCGTCGGCGGCTACGATCCGGTACTCGATTTCGAAAGGCGCGCGCCCTTCGATGCCCTCGCGCCACCTGCGCGCGGTCGCCTCGCGATCGTCCGGATGGACCGCGTCGAGCCAGCCATCGTCGCGCCAGTGACCCGACTGCTGCCCGGTGAGCGCGCACCACGACGGCGAGTACGAGGTCATGCGGCCGTCGGCATCGGCCTCCCACACCGCCTGCGCCATCGCCTCGACCAGCACGCGAAAACGCTCTTCGCTCTCGCGCAGCGCGTCGTCGATGCGCCTTCTCGCGCTGACGTCGCGGAACAGCAGCGCAACGCGGTTCGTCGGCGCGGGATCGGGACGGAACGCGTAGACGTCGAACCAACGCCCGAGCGCGCGCGAGAAATGCTCCACGCTCGCGGGCTCGCCGGTGCGGGCCACCCTGGCGTAGGTCTGCAGCCAGAACGGGTCGAGCTGCGGTGTGAGGTCGCGCACCTTGCGCCCGACGGCATCGGACAGGCCGGTCTGCGCCTCGAAGGCCTCGTTGATTTCCAGGAAGCGGAAATCGACCGGCGTGCCGTTCTCGTCGAACAGCATCTCGACGACGCAGTAGCCCTGGTCGATCGAGTCGATCAGCGTGCGGTACCGCCGCTCGCTCTCGCCCAGCGCCTTGCGGGTGAGCCGACCCCGCGTGACGTCGTGGAAATACAGCGCCCACCCCCAGGGCCGCGGGTACACGCATCCGCGATACCAGCGCCCGGCGGACGCGCTGTAGTACTCTCGCTCGATGCGCTCGCCGGTGCGGGCCGACTCGAGCAGCGCCGCGTCGTCCAGGCCGCCGGGCGCCGCGAGCTCCGGGAAGACCTCGTACAGCCCGCGCCCGAGCAGTTCGTCGCGCGAGCGGGCGAGCTGGCGCTCGGCCGCGCCGTTCACGTACAGGAAGCGGAACTCGCGATCGCAGGCGAGGAAACCGTCCGAGACGCTCTCGAGCACTTCGATCGCGTCGATCTCGAGAGCGGCCGTGGCCGGAACGGGCGTCATATAGCGGCGATTCTCACCGTCGGCCGCAGCCGGCGCAAGAGCGTACGCTACCGTCGTCGCCGCCCCCCGCCGTCAGTTCAGTGCCAGGCGCGCACGAATCGTTCCGGTCTCGCGATCCGGCTCGAACGTGAACCCGAGACGCCCGGCCAAGCGCAGCATGTCGTCGTTCTCGGACAGGATCTCGCCGACCATCTCGCGGGTGCCCCGGCGACGACAATAGTCGATCATTTTCGTCAGCAGCAGCCGCCCCAGTCCGTGCCCCTTCAGATCGGAGCGAACCAGGATCGCGAACTCGGCGGCGACGTTGTCCGGGTCGGTGACGGTGCGCACGACGCCCAGCGTCTCGATCTCGCCGTCCTCGCCTTCGGCGGTGGCGACGAACGCCATCTCGCGGTCATAGTCGATCTGCGTGAGCCGCGCCATCTGCGAATGCCCGAGCTGACGCACCGAGTCGAAGAAGCGGAAGCGCAGGTCCTCGGGCGTGGTGCGCGAGAGCAGCCGCTGGTGCGCGGGCTCGTCCTCGGGTCGGATCGGCCGCAGCAGGACCTCGCGCCCGGTGTGCAGGCGCGCCTTCTCCTCGAGGTTCTTCGGATACGGCCGGATCGCCAGCCTTCCCGTACGGGGCGCATCGGCGTCGACGCGCATGTGCGCGTCCACGCAGACAACACCCTCGTCGCCGGCGAACAGCGGATTGATGTCGATCTCGACGATCTCGGGGAGGTCGACGACGAGTTGCGAAACCTTCACCAGGGTCAGGCAGATCGCGTCGATGTCGGCGGCCGGCCGGTCGCGGTAGGCACCGAGCAGCTTGTCGATGCGCGTGCGCGCGATCAGCTCGCGCGCAAGCGGCAGGTTCAACGGCGGCAGGCCGATCGCATGATCGCGGATCACCTCGACCGCGCGGCCGCCCTCGCCGAAGAGGATCACCGGGCCGAACAGCGGATCGGTGGTGACCCCGATGATCAGCTGGCGCGCGTTGCGCCGCGGAACCATCGGCTGCAGCGTGAAACCCGTGATGCGCGCGCTCGGCATGCGCTCACCGACGCGCTTGATCATGCCCAACGCGGCGGTGCGCACGGCGTCGGCGCTCTCGAGGTTCAGCGCGACGCCGCCGACGTCCCATTTGCGGGCGATGTCGGGCGAGAGCACGGTGAGCGCCAGCGGGTAGCCGACGCGCTCGGCGACCTGCGTCGCGTGCTCGGTCGACTCGGCGATGCGGGTCGGCACGACGGGGATGCCGTACGCGGCGAGCACGGCCTTCGCATCGGGCTCGGACAGCAGCGAAGCGCCGGCGGCCAGCGCGCGCGCGACGACCGCACGTGCGGCATCGACGTCGGGCCGGAACTCGCTCGGCAACGACGGCGGCGTCTGCATCAGCATTTCCTGGTTGCGGTGGAAGTTCACCACGTGCAGGAACGCCTTGACCGCGCTCGACGGCGTCTCGTAGGTCGGCAGCCCGGCCTCGGCGAACAGGCGCCGCGACGTCGTCGCCGCATCGGCGCCGACCCAGCAGGTGAGGATGCGCGCCGCCCGCAGCTCGCGCGCAACGCCGATCACCGCCTGTGCCGCCTCCTCGCCGCGCGTCGTCGCCGTCGGCGCGTGCAGGACGAGCACCGCGTTCACGCCCGGATCGGACAGCACCGCCTTCAGGCATTCCGCGTAGCGGCGACCCGGCGCATTGACGCCGACGTCCACCGGATTGGCCGGTGGCGACGCTGCCGGCAGCAACTCGGCCAGGCGGCGGGACGTCTCGTCGCCGAAGCGTGCGCAATGCCCGCCGCCGAGCAGCAGCTCGTCGAGCGCCATCAGCCCGGCGCCGCCGCCGTTGTGCACGATCGCCAGCTTCTCGCCGCGGAAGGCCCGCGCGCGGCTGAGCGTCTCCACCGCGGCGAACAGCTCGTCGATGTCGTAGACGCGCAGGATGCCGGCGCGGCGCAGCGCGGCGTCGAAGACGTCGTCGGGCCGCGCGAGCGCCCCGGAGAGCGTCGAGGCGGCATCGAGCTCGTCGTCCTCCCACGCGACGCGGCCGGACTTGACGGCGAGCACCGGCTTGTTGCGCGCGGCCGCTCGCGCGGCGGCCATGAAGTTGCGCCGCTCGCGGATCCGCTCGATGTACAGCAGGATCGCATCGGTGTCCGGGTCGCTGCCGAGGTAATCGAGCACGTCGCCGAAATCGATGTCGTCGCAGGCGCCGAGCGCGACGAAGTGCGAGAACCCGATGCCCTTGGCGCGCGCCCAGTCGAGCACGGCCGTGCACATCGCGCCCGACTGGGAGACGAAGGCGAGCTTTCCCGGCAGCGCCGGGACGTGGCTGAGACTCGCGTTCAGTCCGACGCGCGGCACGAGGACCCCCAGGCTGCCGGCGCCGAGCACGCGCATCGAATGGCGGCGCGCCGCGGCGAGCATCGCGTCGCGCACCCACGCGCCGCCGGGATCGCGCCGGCCCAGCAAATCGTCGTGCACGACGATCGCCACCCGCGTCCCTCGCCGGCCGAGTGCGTCGATCGACGCCGCGATGGTCGGCGCCGGGCTGCAGATCAGCGCGAGCTCCGGCACCTGCGGCAGGCTTTCGACGTCCGGATACGTGAGAACCCCGGCCACCGATCGGTATTTCGGGTTCACCGGCATCACCGGCGCGTCGATGCCGCCCTCGAGCAAATTGCGCATCAGCACGTTGCCCACATGGCGCGGCCGGTTCGAAGCACCGATCACCGCGACGGACCGCGGCTCGAACAGGTGGACGAGGCTGCGGACGCTCATCGCGTACCGGACGACCGCACCGCCGAGAGCACGCGCTGGCCGCCGGCCACGGCACCGAGCACGACGGCGCCGGCGGCGATCCCGACAACGGCGTTGAGCAGCATCGGGCCGAGCGTCGCGACGACGTCGCCCAGCAGCGGCGCGTCGTCGACCGGATCGAGCATCCGGTGCAACCACGATTCGATCCCCGGGATTCCGTGCGAGAGGATGCCGCCGCCGACGAGGAACATCGCCGCCGTGCCGACGACCGACAGCGACTTCATCAGCCACGGCGAGACACGCACGATCGCCGCGCCGATCCGGCGGCGCAGGCGGTCGAAGAGCTCCGTGCCGCGATACGAGAGCAGGCGCAGGCCGAGATCGTCGAGCTTGACGATGCCGGCGACGAGCCCGTAGACGCCGGCCGTCATCAGCAGGGCCACCGCGACGAGCACGCCGACCTTGACGCCGAAGGTGGCCGCGGCCACCGCACCCAGCGTGATCGTGATGATCTCGGCCGACAGGATGAAATCGGTTCGCACCGCGCCTTCGATCTTCTTCTTCTCCATCGTCCGCACCTGCTCGCCGGAGGGCGCGTCCCCCACGAGCGGCACCGTTGGGCCACGCGATTCGTGTCGCCCGCCGTGCAACAGCCGGTGCGCGAGCTTCTCGAAGCCCTCATAGCACAGGTACGCGCCGCCGAGCATCAGCAGCGGCGTGATCGCCCGCGGCAGGAAGGCGCTGATCGCCAGCGCCGCCGGCACCAGGATCGCCTTGTTGCGCAACGACCCCTTCGCGACCGCCCAGACGACGGGCAGCTCGCGATCGGCGTGCACGCCCGAGACCTGCTGCGCATTCAGCGCCAGGTCGTCGCCCAGCACGCCGGCGGTCTTCTTCGTGGCGACCTTCGTCATCGTCGAGACGTCGTCGAGGACGCTCGCGATGTCGTCCAACAGCGCAAGCAGCGTCGTCGCCATGCCATCAGCGCAGCGCCACGCCGCAGACCTCCGGCGGACAGGGGAAATGGTAATAGCGCTCGTTCAGGTACTGCGCCACGGCATCGATCTCGTCGCGCCGCCAGCTGCCGCCGAGGAAGCGGTCCCAGCGATAGACGTAGGCGCGGATGTGGTCGAAGCTGCCGGCGCGGCGCGGCTCGCGCGAATGCACGCTGCGTTCGTGGCACCCGGTGCAGCGGCTCTCGTACAGCGCTGCGCCGAGCGATTCCACGGGCGCGGCCTCGGCGGGCGGAACGACGCCATTCGAGAAGACGGTCGCGGCCAGGACGGCCGCGAAGGCGAGCTTGTACGAAAGCGCCGGCCGCCTCCTGGCCGTCGCCGAATGCGATGCCCGTTCCATCCACCTCTCCCGCTCGGCGCGATCGACGAGGCTCCAGCGTACGCGAGAACCCCGCCGGCCGGGCGGAAAGACGCCGGCGCCAGCGGCGCCTACGAGGACTCCTTCACCAGCGCGGTCCGGATCTGCTCGATCGCGTGCGACGGGCTCAGCCCCTTGGGACAGACCTCGGTGCAGTTCATGATCGTGCGACAGCGATACAGCCGGTAGACGTCGTCGAGATAGGCCAGGCGCTCGGCACGCGCGGTGTCGCGACTGTCGGTGATGAAGCGCCACGCCTGGAGCAGGCCCGCCGGGCCGATGAACTTGTCGGGATTCCACCAGTACGACGGGCAGAAGGCGCTGCAGCACGCGCACAAGATGCATTCGTAGAGTCCGTTCAGCCGTTCGCGCTCCTCGGGCGACTGCAGGCGCTCGCGCTCGGGCATCGGACGATCGTCGATGACGTAGGGACGGATCGAGTGGTAGTGCGCGAAGAACTGCGTCATGTCGACGATCAGGTCGCGCACGACCGGGAAGCCCGGCAGCGGGCGCAACGTCACCGGCTCCTTCAGCTCCGACACCGGCTGGATGCAGGCCAGGCCGTTGCGGCCGTTGATGTTCATCGCATCGGAGCCGCATACGCCCTCGCGGCACGAACGCCGGAACGAGAGGCTGTCGTCGATCTCCTTCAGCCGCACCAGCACGTCGAGCAGCATCCGGTCGGTGTGACGCAGCGCCACGTCGTAGTCCTGCATCCGCGGTCGTTCGTCGACGTCGGGGTCGAAACGGTAGATGCGCAGCCTCATGACGCTCCCATCAGGATCATCGCGACGCGGATCTGCACCGCGACCAGGACGAAGGCGACGACGGCCAGCAGCGGCAGGCGCAGCGCGAGCGGATGCACGTAGTCGAGGACGACGTCGCGCACGCCGATCCAGGCGTGCAGGCCCATCGAGACGAAGAACGCGACGATGAGGACCGACCCGTGCGTGCTGGTCGCCAGCGCGTGCCAGCGCTCGTACGCCGACCCGTCGGCGCCGGCGAGCGTGAACGCACCGAGCACGAGCAGCACGAGAATCGCCAGCGCACTGAAGCGCTGCAGCAGCCACGCGCGCTGGCCGGAGAAGACCCTCATCGCACTGCCCAGAGCGCGAGCCAGACGACGGCGGCGACCACGCCCGCGGCGATCGAGACGAAGGCGCTGGCGCGCGCGGGCGCCAGCCGCGAGCCGATGCCGACGTCCATCAGCAGGTGACGCACGCCGGCGAAAATGTGGTGCACGAGCGCCCAGACGCCGACCAGCAGCAACGGCGCGTACCAGGAGCGGGTCGCGCCCTCGAGCACGGCCCGGAAGCCCTCGGGGCCGCTCAGCGACTCGCCCAGCGCGCTCGCCAGCAACGGCAGCGCGAGGACGAGCACGATTCCCGAGATGCGATGCAGGATCGACGCGATCGCGCCGACCGGGAAGCGGATGGCGGCGAGGTTCAGGAACTTCGGCGCCGCACGCGCTGCGTCGCCCGTCGAGTGCCGCGCCACCCCCGCTCGACCCGCCACTACATCAGCCCCATCTCGAGGCGCGCGGCCTCGCTCATCATGTAGCGCGTCCACGGGGGATCGAAGACCAGCTCGACGCGCGCCTGGTCGACGCCTGGAATGGTGAGCAGCTTCTCGCGCGCCTCATCGCACAGCAGCGTGCCCATCCCGCAGCCGGGGGCGGTGAGCGTCATCTGCACGTCGAGCCGGAAGCGGCCGTTGTCGAGAGCCGACGCGAAGCACGTATAGATGAGGCCGAGGTTGACGATGTCGATCGGGATCTCGGGATCGTAGCAGGTCGAAAGGACTTTCCACGCCGCGGCCTCGACCGCCTCGACGGTCGGCGTCTCGCCGGCATCGAGATCGGCCACCGGGGGAATCACGTTGGGCTCGAGCCCGAGCGCGTCGGCGTCCTTCTCCTCGACGCGATACAGGTTGCCGCCGACCATGACGGTGATCGTTCCGCCGAGGCGCTGCGTCACCTGCGCGAGCTGGCCCGCGGCGAGCGTCTCGGCCGTGCCCCAGGGCACGGCCACCGCGGGCACGTCACGCTCGATCGTCAGCTGCCGCGGTTCTCCGTATCTGTCACCCATGATTCGTCCTTCGCCCCCACGCGAGCCGGGCTAGAACATGCCCATCTCGAGCCGCGCCGCCTCGCTCATCATGTAGCGCGTCCAGGGAGGATCGAACACGAGCTCGACCTTCGCCTGGTCGACATGGGGGATCTTCAGCAGCTTCTCCCGTGCCTCGTCGCACATCAGCGTACCCATCCCGCAGCCCGGCGCCGTCACCGTCATCTGCACGTCCAGCCGGAAGCTGCCGTGGTCGATCTGCGTGCAGACGCAGCTGTAGACGAGACCGAGATTGACGATGTCCATCGGAATCTCGGGATCGTAGCAGGTACCGAGAATCTTCCAGGCCGCGGACTCGATCAGCTCGGTCGTGGGCGCCTGGTCGACGAACAGATCGGCCACCTCCGGCAGCAGGATCGGCTCCAGCCCGAGCGCCTCGGCGTACTCCTCGTCAACGCGATACAGGTTGCCGTCGACCATCACGGTGATCGTGCCGCCCAGCCGTTGCGTGACCGTTCCGGGTCGCCCGGCCATCAGCGTCACCGACGTTCCCCACGGCACCTCGACGGCGGGACACGACTGCTCGATCAGGAACTCCTGCGGTTTTCCTTCTCTTCTGCCCATGCTTCGTCCTTTACTCGGTTTTTGCCTGCTCGCCGCGCCCGGCAAGCGCGTTGTGCAGCGTGTGCCACGCCAGCGTCGCGCACTTCACGCGCACCGGGAACTCCTTCACGCCGGACAGCGCCGCCAGCTTCCCGAAGTCGCGCTCGGGCGCGTCCTTCTCGGTCAGCAGGGCGTGCACGTCGCGGAACAGCGCCTCGACGTCGTCGACCGGCTGGCCCTTCACCGCCTCGGTCATCAGCGAAGCCGACGCGGTGGAGATCGCACAGCCGTGCCCGAGGAAGCTCGCGTCCTCGACGCGGCCGTCGCGCACGCGCAGATAGACGGTGAGCTGGTCGCCGCACAGCGGGTTGTGCCCTTCGGCGACGTGGTCGGCTTCGGGCATCTCGTGGAAATTGCGCGGCCGCCGGTTGTGGTCGAAGATCACTTCCTGGTACAGCTCGCGAAGATCGCCGCGTGTCATCGGATTCCCCTGCGTTCGATCGGCTGCCTTCGCTCAGTTGCCCGAGAAGAGTTCCTGCGCCCGGCGGATCGCGGCGACCAGCGCGTCGACGTCCGACTCGTCGTTGTAGAGCGCCAACGACGCGCGCGCGGTTCCCGGGATGCCGAAGCGCTTCATCAGCGGCATCGTGCAGTGGTGTCCCGCCCGGATCGCCACGCCCTCGGTGTCCAGGATCGTGCCCAGGTCGTGCGGGTGGATCCCGTCGATGGTGAACGACAGGATGCCGGCCTTCTCGGGGGCGGTTCCGATCAGGCGCAACCCGGGAATCGAACGCGCCGCCTCGGTTGCGTATTCGAGCAACGCGTGCTCGTGCGCCGCGATGCGCTCGAGCCCGACCGACTGCAGGTAGTCGATCGCCGCGGACAATCCGACGACGCCCGCGATGTTCGGCGTGCCGGCCTCGAAACGCTGCGGAACCTCGGCCCAGGTGCTGCCCTCGAAGCTCACTGTGTGGATCATGTCGCCACCGCCCTGCCACGGCGGCATCGCGCGCAGCAGTTCGTGACGCCCGTACAGCGCTCCGATGCCGGTGGGGCCGTACAGCTTGTGGCCCGAGAACGCGTAGAAATCGCAGCCGATCGCCTGAACGTCGACGACGGTGTGCGCCACCGCCTGCGCGCCGTCGACGAGAACGACCGCTCCGGCGGCGTGCGCGAGCTCGACCAGGCGCGCCACCGGATTCACCGTGCCGAGCGCGTTCGAGACGTGCGCGATCGCGACGAGCTTCGTGCGCGGACCGAGCAGCGCGGCGAAGACATCGACGTCGAGCGCGCCTTCGTCGTCGATCGGCGCAACGCGCAGCACCGCGCCGGTCTGTGCGCAGACCAGCTGCCACGGCACGATGTTCGAATGGTGCTCCATCGTCGTGATCAGGATCTCGTCGCCCGCGCCGAGATTCGTTCGCGCCCAGGTGTTGGCGACGAGGTTGATCGCCTCGGTGGTGCCGCGCGTGAAAACGATCTCCTCGCTGCGCGCCGCGTTCAGCAGCGCCCGCACGCGCTCGCGCGATTCCTCGTAGAGATCGGTGGAATGCTGCGACAGCCAGTGCACGCCGCGATGGATGTTCGCATTCGACTCGCGGTAGTAGCGCGCCTCGGCCTCGATGACCGACGACGGCTTCTGCGTGGTGGCCGCGTTGTCGAGATAGACGAGACGGCGGCCGCGCACGGGTCGCGCGAGGATCGGGAAATCGGCCGCATGGGCGGCGACGCCGGGGCGCGCCGCTTCTCCGGTTGCCGCCTCGCGGCCACGGGTGGCCACCGCGCTCATTGCAATTCCTCCAGCGCCCGGTCGAGCGCGGTCCCGCCAGGCAGCCGCGCGAGCAGCGCCCCCCGGGCGCGGCGCTGCAGCGACTCCACGCCGATGCGCGCCAGCGCTTCGGCCGCGAAGGCCCAGGTGAGCAGGTTGCGCGCGCGCTCCTCGTCGATGCCGCGCGAGCGCAGGTAGAAGAGCGCCGTCTCGTCGATGCGACCGACGGTGGCGCCGTGCGCGCACTTGACGTCGTCGGCGTAGATCTCGAGCTCGGGCCGCGCGTCGGCTTCGGCCTGCCGCGACAGCAGCAGGTTGTCGGTACGCTGCACCGCGTCCGTGCGCACGGCATGCGGCGCGACGATGATCCGTCCCGCGAACACGCCTCGACCGGCTTCGTCGAGGATGCCCCGGTAGAACTCGCGACTCGTGCCGTTCGGCTGCGCGTGTTCGATGCGCGTGTGGTGGTCCACGTGACGCTTGCCGTCTACGTGGAACAGACCGTTGAGCAGCGTCTCGCAGCCGGTACCGTCGAAGCGCGTCACGATGTCGTTGCGCGCCAGCCGCGCGCCGAAGGACAGCGAATGCGACGCGAACATCGAGCCGCGCGCTTGGCGCGCGTCGATGTGCGCGAGGTGCACCGCCCGCTCGGACTCCTGCTGCAGCTTCAGGTGCGTGACGCGCGCGTCGTCGGCGCAGTCGACACGCGTGACGATGTTCGACAGCGCCGGCTCGTCGTGCACCTTAACGTGGTGCTCGACGACCGTGCCCTGCGCGCCCGCCTCGGCGACGATCAGGTTGCGCACGTGGTTCGCGGCGCGCTCGGTGGCGGCTACGAAGACGAGATGGATCGGAGCTTCGACGACGACGCCGCGCTTCAGGTGGACGAAGGCGCCGTCGGCCGCGAAGGCGGTGTTCAGCGCGGTCGGGCTGTAGCCGTCCTCGGGCGCGCCGAAATGCGGCTCGACGCGCTCGGGCGCCGTCTCGAGGACCTCCGCGAGCGACAGGACCTCGGCACCGGAGGGCAGCCGGGCGGGCGCGGACAGTGCCGGCGCGTACCGGCCGTCGACGAAGACCATCCAGTGGCCGTCGTCGCCCTCGCGCAGCCCGCGAACGAGTGCCTCGAGGCCGGCCGCGCCCCGTTCGGCCGCGCCGGCCTCGGGCACCGAGAACTGCTCATGCTCGAGCACGAGGAGCGAGGTGTGGCGCCAGGCGTCGTTGCGCGTGCTCGGCCATCCTTCGGCGACGAAGCGCTCCAACGCGCGCCGGCGCGTCTCGGCGAGCCACGGCAGGCCGGCGCCGGCGAGCGACGGCGCCCGCTCGCGAAACGCCTCGGCCCAGGATTGCGCGGCCGTCATCAGGCGCCCTCCGCCGGCCGCACCGCCGCCGGTTCGCGCTCGATCCAGCTGTAGCCGCGCTCCTCGAGCTCGAGCGCAAGCTCGCGTCCGCCCGAACGCACGATGCGGCCCTCGGCGAGCACGTGGACGTGGTCGGGAACGATGTAATCGAGCAGCCGCTGGTAGTGCGTGATCACGATCATCGCGCGCTCGGGCGAGCGCAACCGGTTGATGCCGTCGGCGACGATGCGCAGCGCATCGATGTCGAGCCCCGAGTCGGTCTCGTCGAGGATCGCGAGCTTCGGCTCGAGCAGCGCCATCTGCAGCACTTCGTTGCGCTTCTTCTCGCCGCCCGAGAAGCCTTCGTTGACCGAGCGATAGAGGAACTCCTCCTTCATCCCGACGGCCTTCATCTCGGCCTTGACCTTGGCGAGGAAGTCCATCGCGTCGAGCTCGGGCAGCCCGCGGTGCCGACGCACCGCGTTCACCGCCGCCTTCAGGAAATACGCGTTCGACACGCCCGGGATCTCCACCGGGTACTGGAACGCGAGGAAGATGCCGGAGCGCGCCCGGTCCTCGGTGGACATCGCCAGCAGATCCTCGCCCTGCCAATGGATCGATCCGCCCTCGACCGTGTAGCTGTCGCGCCCCGCGAGCACCTGCGCGAGCGTGCTCTTGCCCGAGCCGTTCGGCCCCATGATCGCGTGCACTTCGCCGGCCTTCACCGAAAGGTCGAGCCCGCGCAGGATGCGCTTTCCGTCGACCGAAGCCTTCAACTGGCTGATTTCGAGCATCCTGCCTCTCCTTTAACCCACGCTGCCTTCGAGACTGACGCCGAGCAGGTTCTGCGCCTCGACAGCGAACTCCATCGGCAGCTCCTTGAACACTTCCTTGCAGAAGCCGTTGACGATCATCGAGACCGCGTCCTCGGCCGACAGGCCGCGCTGCATCGCGTAGAAGAGCTGGTCCTCGCCGATGCGCGAGGTGGTCGCCTCGTGCTCGACGTGCGCGGTGGGGTTGCGCGTCTCGATGGTAGGGAAGGTGTGCGCCGCGCACTTGTCGCCGATCAACAGCGAGTCACACTGCGTGTAGTTGCGGGCGCCCTCGGCCTTCGGCGTCATGCGCACCAGACCGCGGAACGTGTTGCTGCCGCGGCCCGCCGAGATCCCCTTCGAGATGATCGTGCTGCGCGTGTTGCGGCCCATGTGGATCATCTTGGTGCCGGTGTCGGCCTGCTGCCGGTGGTTCGACAGCGCCACCGAGTAGAACTCGCCCACCGATTCGTCGCCGCGCAGCAGCACGCTCGGATACTTCCACGTGATCGCCGAACCCGTCTCGACCTGCGTCCACGAGATGCGCGAGCGTGCGCCGCGGCAGTCGCCGCGCTTGGTGACGAAGTTGTAGATGCCGCCGACGCCGTTCTCGTCGCCCGGGTACCAGTTCTGCACCGTGGAGTACTTGATGCTCGCGCCCTCGAGCGCGACCAGCTCGACCACGGCCGCGTGCAGCTGGTTCTCGTCGCGCATCGGCGCCGTGCAGCCCTCGAGGTAGCTGACCGACGCGCCCTCCTCGGCGATGATCAGCGTGCGCTCGAACTGCCCGGTGTCGCGCGCATTGATCCGGAAATAGGTGGACAGCTCCATCGGGCACTTCACGCCCTTCGGGATGAAGACGAAGGAACCGTCGGAGAACACGGCGGAATTGAGCGCCGCGTAGAAGTTGTCCCCCTGCGGCACCACCGAGCCGAGATACTCGCGCACGAGCTCGGGGTGGTTCTTCACCGCCTCGGAGAACGAGCAGAAGATGATCCCGTGCTCGGCGAGCTGCTTCTGGAACGTGGTGGCCACCGACACCGAGTCGAACACCGCGTCGACCGCGACGCCGGCGAGGCGCGCGCGCTCGTGCAGCGGAACGCCGAGCTTCTCGAAGGTGCGCAGCAGCTCCGGGTCGACCTCGTCGAGGCTCTTCGGGCCGTCGGTCTTCTTCTTCGGCGCCGCGTAGTAGACGATGTCCTGGAAATCGATCGGCGGATAGTGGACCTGCGCCCACTCCGGCTCGGTCATCGTGACCCAGCGGCGGTAGGCACGCAGCCGCCACTCGAGCATGAACTCGGGCTCGCCCTTGCGTTCGGAGATCAGGCGGATCGTGTCCTCCGACAGGCCCTTGGGGACCTTGTCGGTCTCGATCTCCGTGACGAAGCCGGCCGAGTACTCGCGATCGAGGAAGGTGTCGAGCTGGGTGGAGGGGGAACTCATGCGATGGATTCCTCTCAGGGTTGCGCGACGCGCGCGCGAACCGCGCGCCGGGCCGGCCGCGCCGGCGGCTCCTCGAGCGGCACGACGCGCATCATGTCGGCGAGACTGACGTCTTCCAGCGTGCGCCGCACGATGCGGTTGATGCGCTGCCAGTTCGAGCGGATGCGGCAGCTGCGCTCGAACCCGCAGACGCCCGCCATCGCGCTGCACTCGGTGAGGCCGAAAGGCTGCTCCTCGAGCGCGTCGACGATCTCGGCGACGCTGATCGACTCGGGCGCGCGGCTGAGCGAGTAGCCGCCGCGCAACCCGCGGTTGCTGCGCACCAGGTCGTGGCGGCCGAGCGTCTTCAGCACCTTGCTCACGGTGGGAACGCCCAGCCCGAGCGCCGCCGCCACGTCCGCGGCGCTGTGCATCCGGTCGGGATGCGACGCCAGGTACGTGAGCGCGAGCGTCCCGTAGTCGGTGAGGCGGTTGATCCGGAGCATGTAAGCCTGGGTTTCGCTGTGTCGTCCGGCGCTCTTTCGACCGCGCCGTGCGACGGCCGTTTTGAGCCGCGGTACGAATGAAACCGTACCACTTCGGTCCAGTATGTGTCAAAGCGCGGAAGCGCGGTTTCCGCGGCGCAGGCCCCCGATTCTTGATGCGGATCAAGGCTGGCGGGGGTGAGCCGGGGAGAATTCAAGCATTCCGGTACCGGAATACCGATTTAGCCCCGAAGGAGGCGCCATGACCGACCAGGCCAAGCCGGCCCCGACCGATCCCGAGCAGCGTCTCGGCGAGATCCTCGAGCATTGCAACAATCTTCGGCTCGGGCCGATCCCCTCGATCGATTCGCTGCCCGAAGGCTACACCGGGACCTTCGGGCATTTCCCCGTCTACTTCCCGGAAGAGATCGTGCACGCCGCGGGGCTGCTGCCGGTGAGCGTGCTGGGCGGGGGCAACAAGCTCGAGCTCAAGCACGCCGACGCGCACATGGGCTCGTTCATCTGCTCGATCTGCCGTTCCACGACCGAGCTCGGGCTGAACGGATCGCTCGACGGCCTGACCGGCTTCGTCACGCACCCGATCTGCGACGCCGCCAAGCACCTGGGCGGGATCTGGGCGCGGAACTTCCCCGACAAGCTCGGGCAGATCCTGTACCTGCCGCAGAACCCGAACACCCCCGGCTCGGTGCGCTACACCAGCGCCGAATACCAGCGGCTGCGCAGCGACGTCGAGAAGAAGATCGGCCGCCGGATCGAAGACGACGCCCTCTGGCGCAGCATCCGGATCTACAACCGCAACCGCGCGCTGCTGCGCGAGCTCTACGCGCTGCGCCGCGACGAGCCCTGGAAGGTCTCCACCAGCGAGCTGTACCTGATGATGCGCGCGCGCACCCGCATGCCCGCCGAGCAGCACAGCGTCCTGCTCGAGGAGGCGCTCGGCCTGCTGCGCGCACGCAAGCGCGCCGCCCAGGACAAGCCGCGCGTCGTCTTCGTCGGCGGCTTCTGCGAGCAGCCGCCGCTCGAGATGCTCGAGGCGCTCGACGACACCTGCTACGTCGTCGACGACGACCTGCTGATCGGACTGCGCTGGATCACGTCGGACGTTCCCGAGACCGGCGACCCGGTCTGGGCGCTGGCCGAGAGCTTCATCGACCGCTCGGCGGCGAGCCCCGTGCAGCACGACGAGCGCAAGACGAAGGCCGGCTACCTGATGCAGATGATCGAGACGAGCCGCGCCGACGCGGCCGTCGTCACCGCCGCCAAGTTCTGCGAGCCGGGCCTCGACGAGCAGGTGACGTGGTCGAAGCACCTCGACAAGGTCGGCGTGCAGCACCTGATCCTCGAGTTCGAGGAAAAGATGACGTCGTTCGAGCAGATGTCGATGCAGCTGGAAACCTTCGCCGAATCGCTCCTGTTCTCGATCGCCTGACCGGAGACTGCAACCATGACCACCGCAACCGTCGACAAGACCGCAGCCGCCGCACCCGGCGAGTTCAACGCACACCAGGAGGGACAGAGGCTCTTCAAGCAGTGGTACTCGGGCCTCGAGGGCGCCAACCAGCGCGGCGAACACGTGGCGAACGTGTTCGTCATGGGCAACGCCGTCGAGATCCTGCGCGCCTTCGATTTCCGGCTCGTGTTCCCCGAGATCACGTCGCTGCAGATGGGCGTGCGCAAGGTCTCCGAGGACTATCTGCGCGAATCCGAGGACTACGGCTACTCGCCCGACGTCTGCTCGTACGTGAAGGCCGACGTCGGCCTCATCCTGCGCCAGCACAAGCACCCGGCCGCCGTCCTGCCGAAGGCCGACATCGCCATCACCTCGAACATGTGCAGCACGTTCATCAAGTGGGGCGAGATCTGGGAGCACATGCTGAACACGCCGACCTTCACGCTCGACCTGCCCGGTCAGCGCTCGGCGAACTGGCAGGTGCGACCCGGAGACGCGCAGCACATGGCCGACGCGCAGTGGGTCGAGGCGCAGTTCCGCGACCTGATCGCGCGCTGCGAGAAGATCACCGGCCGCAAGTTCGACATGGACCGGCTCGCCGAGATCGAGGACAACGTCAACAAGACCGTCGAGCACTGGAACAACGTGATGGCGCTGAACCGCACGTGCCCGGCGCCGTACAACGCGATGCTCGACGGGCTCACCTACATCGGCATCATGAACATCTACCGGGGCACGCCGGAGGGCACCGAGTTCATGCGCCGGCTGGAGGAATCGCTGCGCGCGAAGGTGGCGCGCGGCGAGGGGCGCGTCGCCGAGGAACGCTTCCGGCTGCTGTTCTCCGGAACGCCCTGCTACGTCTCGATGCGCCGGCTGATCGAGCTCTTCGAGACCTGGGGCGGCGTCTTCGCGTACTCCGACTACCTCACGTTCGCGGCGGGCGGAATGGATGCGGCCGAGATCCGCTACGACACCTCGCGTCCGCTCGAGAGCCTCGCCGAGGTCACCGCGCTCGCCGCCCAGCGCGGCCTGTCGAACCAGTTCTTCTCGCACGAGCGCCTGGCGCAGCAGGTCAAGGACTACGACGTCGACGGCATCGTCTTCCACGGCATCAAGAGCTGCCGCTTCGTCTCCTCGGGGATGGCCGACACGCGCAACTACCTGAACGAGCGCCTGCGGCTGCCGAGCCTGTACATCGAATCGGACCTCATCGACCCGCGCTACTGGTCCGACGCGCAGATCAAGAACCGCGTCGACGCGTTCTTCGAGTCGCTGCAGAGCCGGGGCGGCACAGCCCCCGGCGCGTCCAAGTCCAGCGCGCACACCATCGGGAGTCACGCATGAAATACGTTGGCGGAGTCGACGTCGGGTCGACGCAGACCAAGGCGGTGATCATCGACGAGACCGGCAAGGTCGTCGGACGGGCACTGCTCGACATGGAAACCAGCATGGTCACCGTCGCCGAGGACGCGTTCAAGGCGGCGCTGGAGAACGCGGGCATCGAGCAGTCGAAGGTCGTTCGCATCGCGGGCACCGGCTACGGCCGCTACAACGTCAAGTTCGGCCACGAGCAGGTCACCGAGATCACCTGTCACGCCCGGGGCGCGGTCTCGCTGTTCCCGAACACGCGCACGGTCATCGACATCGGCGGACAGGACACGAAGGCGATCGCGGTCAAGCCCGACGGGCAGGTGGACGACTTCACGATGAACGACAAGTGCGCCGCCGGTACCGGGCGCTTCCTCGGAGCCGCCTCGTACGCGCTCGAGCTGCCGCTGTCCGAGCTCGGCACGCTCGCGCTGCGCTCGCAGAACCCGGTGCGCATCACGACGACGTGCACGGTGTTCGCCGAGTCGGAGATCATCAGCCACCTCGCCAAGGGGATCCTCCCCGAGGACGTGCTGATGGGCGTGCACCAGGCGATCACCGCCCGCTGCGTCTCGCTCGCGCGGCGCGTCGGCATCAACCCCGAGGTGACCTTCACCGGCGGCGTGAGCCGCAACCAGGCGATGGTCAAGCTCATCGAGGAGGCCATCGGGACGAAGCTCAACGTGAGCCCCGAGGCGCACTTCTGCGGCGCGCTGGGTGCGGCGCTGTTCGCGCGCGACCACGCATTCGGACTCACCGCCGAACCGGCGCTCGCCTGAGGAGAAGGACATGATCAATGCTGTCGGCATCGACATCGGCTCGACCTACACGAAGGCGATCTGCCTGAACAGCGACCGCAAGGTCGTCGGCACGGCGGTGCGCAAGACCGGCTTCAAGCTGGCGCAGGCCGCGGAGGCCGTCTTCGAGGATCTGCTGAAGAACTGCGGCCTGGACCGCTCCGACGTAACCTACGTCAGCTCGACCGGCTACGGACGCTACGTGGTCGACTTCCGTCATGCGCAGGTCACCGAGCTGACCGCGCACGCGCAGGCGGCCACGCAGCTGTTCCCCGACACCCGCACGATCCTCGACATCGGCGGGCAGGACATCAAGGCGATCAAGGTCGACGCCGAAGGACGCGTGAAGGCCTTCCGCCTGAACGACAAGTGCGCGGCCGGCACCGGCGCGTTCCTCGAGAAGACCGCGCGCTACCTGGGCCTGAAGACCGAGGACATCGGCCCGTACGCGAAGCGCTCGACGGACCCCAAGCCGATCAGCAGCGTCTGCGCCGTGTTCGCCGAATCGGAGGTCATCAACCTGCTGGCCAACGGCGTTCCGGCCGAGGACATCATGATGGGCGCGATGGTCTCGCTCGGCGGGCGCGCGATCCAGCTGATGCGCCGCGTCGGCCTCGAGCCCGGCTTCATGCTCACCGGCGGGATGACGCGCAACGTCGCGATGATCGACGCGCTGCAGAGCGCGCTCGGGTCGCGCTTCCACGTCGCGCCCGACGGGCTCGGCCAGCTGAACGGCGCCTACGGTGCGGCCTATCTGGGGCTGCGGCGCGTCGAGAAGCTGCGCGCCGAAGGCAAGCCGATCCCGCCCACGGCCGCCGAGCTGGGCGGCGACGAGAAGAAGCCCGCGCGCCGCTGGTCGGCGATGGCGCGCACCGAACGGCGCTTCGAGCTGCCCGGCGATGCGGGCGACACGGGCGAGTGCCCGGTCGTGGCCACCGAGGCGAGCCGCGGCAAGACCCCGGCGCACCGGATCAGCGCGGACGAAGTGAAGGCCGAATCCGCGAAGGCCGTTCCGGCGACCAGCTGACCCAGGAGGGAGCGCGCCATGACACACGTCGTCACCGAAGCCTGCATCAACTGCCGCCACACCGACTGCGTCGAAACCTGCCCGGTCGACGCGTTCCGCGGCGGGCCGAACTTCCTGGTCATCGACCC
>Ga0079224_100004075_pt1 | contig 18699 bp, 14 predicted proteins | sample Stecom2015_FD_80414 | JGI IMG/M metagenome (GOLD analysis project Ga0079224, IMG submission 80414) | Agricultural soil microbial communities from Utah to study Nitrogen management - Steer compost 2015 | ecosystem: Environmental > Terrestrial > Soil > Agricultural land | place: USA: Utah... | reverse complement strand
CGAACGTCGGCCAGGCGCTCGACCGCGAGGCGATGCTCGACGACGTCGAGCTTCTCACCGGAAAGCGCCCCGCGGCCACACGTTATGACGAGCGCAAGTGGTCGATCGTGCTGCCGGCGGAGCTCACTCGGGCGGCCATGGCGCTGCCGGGTGTGCGGATCGGCAGGCGCATCGAGCAGCCCGCGGCGCTGCCCGCCTTCGTTCTCGACGACGCTTGCCCGGTGTCGGTGATCCGCGAGTTCCTCGCCGGCCTATTCGGCGCGGACGGCCATGCGCCGACCCTGCACCGCTGGGGCAAGGACGAGAAGGACGCGTCCCTCGAGCCTCCCGCCTATTCCCAAACCGCGCTGCTCGAGCACGTCGACGCGCTCGAGCAAGCGATGCACGACATCGTGCGCCTTCTCGTCCGCTGCGGCGTGAAGGCCAAAGGCGCGCGTATCTATCGATATCCGACTCGCCGCGCGTCGTCGACGTATCCGCCGGCTCGTGACGGCGTGCAGCGTATCGAGGTTCGGCTGACGCTACCGGAAGGCCTGTCCTTCGTCGAGCGGGTCGGCTTCCGCTATTGCGTCGACAAGAGCTTGCGCGCCAGCGCGGCCGCCGTGTACTGGCGCACGATCGATACGATCAACCGTCAGCGCCTGTGGATGGCGGATCGTCTCGAGCAGCTCCAGCAATCGCAAGCCGGTCTCTCGTTCAGGAAGACGCGCGCGCTCGCCGCTGCGGAGCTCGAGCAGCTCGAGACGCCGATCTTCCCGCACTACTCGCTCCTCGAGGGACACGACCGTTTCTCGCGCCTGCCGTCGCCGGACGGACGCCGCTTCCAGCCGCTGCACCGGCAAAGCTGCGAGTTCCCGTCTCCGGCCGAGCTGTTCGAGCAGATGGGAGTCCGCCACTGGTTTGCGCCGCTCGAGTCGCGCGCCGAGACCGATTACTCACGGCGCTATTGCGTCGACAAGGAGAGCCTGGCGCTGCCTACGTTCGAGCTCGCGGTCGTCGATAGACGCGCGGCAGGCAAGCAGGCCGTATACGACCTCGCCGTGAACGATGTGCACGCGTTCGTCGCGGGCACGGTGTGCGTGCACAATTGCATCGGCAACTCCGGCCCGCTGCCCGAGCCGATCGCCGACGCGATCACGGGCAACGACATCACGGCGTGCTCGGTGCTGTCCGGCAACCGCAACTTCGAAGGCCGGATCCATCCGCTCGTCAAGATGAACTTCCTCGCGTCGCCGCCGCTCGTCGTCGCGTACGCGCTCGCGGGCAACATGAAGGTCGACCTCTACAACGATCCGCTCGGCACCGATCGCGACGGCAAGCCGGTGTACCTGAAGGACATCTGGCCGACCTCGAAGGAGATCCACGACCTGATCCGCTCGACGATCGACGCGACGATGTTCAAGTCGAGCTACGAGAATGTCTTCGCCGGCGACGAGAACTGGAATAGCCTCGACGTGCCGAGCGGCGAGACGTACGCGTGGGATCCGAAGTCGACCTACGTGCAGAACCCGCCGTATTTCGAGTCGATGACCCGCGAGCCGCAAGCGCCGACCGATATCCGCGGCGCACGCGTCCTCGCGCTGCTCGGCGACATGGTCACGACCGACCATATCTCGCCTGCCGGCAGCATCGGCCGCGATACGCCGGCCGGGCAGTACCTGCTATCGCTCGGCGTCGAGCAGAAGGACTTCAACTCGTACGGGTCGCGCCGCGGCAACCACGAGGTCATGATGCGCGGCACATTCGCGAACATCCGCCTCCGCAACCTGCTCGCGCCGGGCACCGAGGGCGGGTGGACGATCTACCTGCCGACCGGCGAGCAGACGAGCATCTACGATGCCGCGATGCGCTACCAGCAGGACGGCACGCCGCTCGTCGTGATCGCCGGCAAGGAATACGGCGCGGGCTCGTCCCGCGACTGGGCGGCAAAAGGCACGGCGCTGCTCGGCGTGCGCGCGGTCCTCGCCGAGAGCTTCGAGCGCATCCACCGCTCGAATCTGATCGGCATGGGCGTGCTGCCGCTGCAGTTCGTCGGCAACGATACGGCCGCGAGCCTCGGCCTCGACGGCACCGAGACGTTCGACATCGTCGGGCTCGGCGCCGAGCGGGTCTCGCGCGTGCGCGTGACGGCGACGCGGCCGGACGGTAAGCGAACGGAGTTCGAAGCGAGAGTCAGGATCGACACGCCGAAGGAGCAAGAGTACTTCGTCCACGGAGGCATCCTGCACTACGTGCTGCGGCAGCTCGCGGCATAGAAGAGGCTGCAACGAGCCTGGGTTGCCGCGCGGCGAGCGAGGCGCGGTCGAGGAGACGTCTCGATGTTGCGAAACTGGTTCGAAGGCTGGACCGAGCCCGGCTCGGCCAAGCAAAGCGTGCTGATGATCGGGGGCGGCGTGCTCGCCGCCCTGCTGCTCATCTGCGTCGTGCTCGGCTGGTACTGGTCGCGCGAGCCGGACACGTTCTGGGTCGAGGAGACGCCTCCGAACGAGATGCGCGTCGTCGGCTACTCGACCGTCAACACGCTGATCCGCACCGTCGAGTGGCTGCTCGAGAAGCCGGGCGGGTACCTGAGCAACGACGTGACGCCGCCGAGCGTCCTGCTCGACAACATGCCGAACTTCGAGTTCGGCGTGCTCGTCCAGTGCCGCGACCTCGCCCGCGTGCTGCGCAACGACTACAGCCGCTCGCAGTCGCAGTCGCTCGAGGACGCGGATCTCGCGCTCGCGGAGCCCGCGCTCAATTTCTCGAACGATTCGTGGATCTTCCCGACGACCGAGAGCAAATACCGAGAGGCGCTCTCGCACCTGCGCAGCTTCCAGGCCAGGATGGTCGATTCGAATCCGGCCGACGCGCGCTTCTTCGCGCGCGCGGACAACCTGCGCGAGTGGCTCGTCGTCGTCGAGCGCCGGCTCGGCGGCTTGTCACAGCGGCTGTCGGCGAGCGTCGGCCAGCGCCGAGTGAACGTGGATCTCGCCGGAGAGCCGTCCGCGGCCGGAACGTCTCCGCTCGGCGAAGACGTCCTCGTGCGCACGCCGTGGCTCCAGATCGACGACGTCTTCTACGAGGCGCGCGGCACGGCTTGGGCGCTGCTGCATTTCATGCGCGCCGCGCAGTTCGACTTCGAAGGCGTCCTCGAGGACAAGAACGCCGTCGTGAGCCTCCGGCAAATCATCCGCGAGCTCGAAGGCAGCCTCGAGCCCGTCGCGAGCCCGATCATCCTCAACGGCGACGGCTTCGGCATGTTCGCGAACCACTCGCTCGTGCTCGCGTCATACCTGTCCCGCGCTCATTCCGCCGTCATCGATCTGAGGTCGCTGCTCGCGCAAGGCTGATCTCGCACGGAGGCGGCGCGCCGTGCGCCGCCACCACAGCCAGAATCCGCTGACGAACAGGACCGCGGGCAGAAGGCCGAGAACCCCCCACGCGATTCGCAGCTCGAAGTCCTGGAAACGCCCGAAATGCAGGCGCAGCATGCCGAGCAGCAGCGCCTCTCCGGGGCGATAAAGGTCGTTCAGGTCGTCGTCGAACCGATCGATGAGCCCCTCGAACGGCTGCGGGAAGCCGAAATAAAGGCCGGTCACGCCCCAGATCCCGAGCAGCGCCGCGCACCAGATCCCGACGATCGCGTGAAGCTGCCAGACGGCACCGGGCGCCGACGGCCGCCGGCTCGGGACGAGACCGATCGGCCAGCGCTTCGTGCCCGGCCACCAGACGACGACCCCCGTCAGCACGAGCAGCGCGACGAGGCCGCCGGCCACGCCGTTGACCTTGCGTCCGACCGGGCCCATCAAGAGCTCGTCGTGCAGCCGCACGGTCCATTCCATCGCGCGCACGGCCGGCGGATACGGATCCCCGACGACCTTGCCGGAGTACGGATCCGCGAGCCGCTCGATCTCGCTCCCGTCGCGGGCGAGCGTGACGTACACGAGACTTTCCGGACGCCGCGCGGCGCCGATGCGCACGACGTCGTGATCGGGGAATTGCGCGGCGAGCGCCGCCCTGAAATCCGCTTCCTCTAGTCTCGCGTCGCCGACCTGCTCCACGAAACGCGGAATGAGCGCACGGTTCACATCGGGCCGAAACACGGCGACGCTGCCGCTGACGCAGACGACGACCACGTAAAGGCCGAGGAGCAGCCCGCTCCACTGATGCAGCATGAAGACCCATCGGCGCAGCCGGGTCCGCTCGGGCCGGTGCAGCCAGCTCAAGGCCGCCTCACCGCGCTTCCAGAGCTTCGGTCATGCCGCCGAGACCCAGAGCGGCACTTCGGTCCATGCGTTCGCGAGCCGGCGGTCGAGCTCGCGGCAGTCCGGCTCGAAGCGCTCGACGAGGCGCCAAAAGCGCCGCGAGTGATTCAACGAGAACAGATGACAGAGCTCGTGAATCAGCAGGTAACGGACGACGGGCGCGTCGAGGAACAGCGCGCTCGCATTGATGCTGATGTTGCCCTGGCCAGAGCAGCTGCCCCAGCGCGTACGCTGCAGACGGACCTGCACGCTCCTCGGCAGACGCCCGACCGCTTCGGCCTCCCGCCAGAGCCACGGCTTCAAGTGCGCGCGCGCCTCGTCGAGCAGCCACTCGCGCAGCAACCCGCGTGCGTCCCGGTGATCGGCGTATTCGGTCTCGATGAGCAGCGCCTGGCCTGCGACCTTGCGGCGCGGACGCCGGCCCTGCACGTGACGGTAACGGACACCATACCGGAGGCCGAGCGCGCGCAGCGTGACGCTCGACGGCAGCAGCTCGCGGTCGCCCGAATAGCGTGTCTTGACGTGCGCCCGAGCCCGCTCGATCCAGTCACGGTGCTCCTCGACGAACGCCTGCACGTCCCGCGGACGCGTGCCGACCGGCACGACCAGCTCGAGCGTGTGCGGCGGGACGAGCTGAAGGAACAGGCGGCGGGCCCGACGGCTCTCGCGCATGACGAGTTCGCCGGAGGCGACGAGCGTGGGCGGACGTTGATCGTCGAGCAAACGGAGTTGTTGCGGCATTCCCTGTCTTCGTCGACCCGGCCGTCCATATAATAGCCGGCGATTTAATAGCCGGCGATTATCCCGCCCAGCTTATCGCAAATCGTCATGAGCCCGACCGGATCCCCCGGAAAGCACCGCTCGTTCCGTCCTTTCGCCGCGACTCGCCCGGGGCCTGCGCGATGGAGCTGATCGATATCGGCGTCAATCTGACGCACGACAGCTTCGATCCCGACCGCGACGACGTGCTCGAGCGGGCCGCGGCCGTCGGAGTAACCCGGATGATCGTCACCGGCACGACGGTCACCGCGAGCGCGCAGGCCGCGGAGCTCGCGGCGAGCCGCACGGGGCTGTACGCGACGGCCGGCGTCCATCCGCATCACGCGAGCGAGGTCGACGCTCATACCGTCGACGCGCTCGAGGCACTGGCCGCGCAGCCGCGGGTCGTCGCCGTCGGCGAATGCGGGCTCGATTTCTTCCGCAACTATTCGCCGCCCGATGCACAGGAGCGCGCCTTTACCGCACAGCTCGAGCTCGCGGCCAAATGCCGGCTCCCGGTGTTCCTGCATCAGCGCGACGCGCACGAGCGGTTCACTGCGATCCTCGCCGAGCACCGCGACTTGCTCGTCGGCGGCGTCGCGCACTGCTTCACGGGCGGCCCGGCAGAGCTCGACGCGTACCTCGAGCTCGATCTGTATATCGGCGTCACGGGCTGGCTGTGCGATGACCGCCGCGGCGGCGCGCTGCGCGAGGCGCTGCCCGGCATTCCGCTCGATCGCCTGCTGCTCGAGACCGACGCGCCGTATCTCCTGCCTCGGGACCTGGACGTCAAGCCGCGCAATCGGCGCAACGAGCCGGCCTTCCTGCCGCATGTGCTCGAAAAGGCGGCCGAACGGCTCGGGGTCTCCGCCGAGACGGTCGCGCGCGCGACGACCGAGAACGCCGAGCGGCTGTTCCGGCTGAGCGAGGTCGACGAGCGCACGGGGTAGCCGCGGCGGCGGCCGGCCGCGGGTCTCACGCGGCGCGCGACTCCCGGTCAGCGCGGCGCATCGCGCGGCTGCAGATAGGCCTTGACCTGTTCCCAGTAGGGTCCGAACGCCTCGGTGATGCGCTCGATCTCACCGCGATCAGGCTTGCGATAGTGCTCGACGAACTCGTCCGCGAGCATCACCTCGCGCGGCCGCCCCTTGCTGAAATCGGCAGCGGGCGAGAACACGACGTGCCCGTGCACCGGAATGTCGCGCACGAGCCGGCGTACGGCCGCGACGCGATCGTAGAGCGTGTTCTGCGGATTCGGGAACGTGAAGCGGCGATGCTTGTGCATCACGGTCCACTCGTCCATCCGGTCGCTGCCGAATATCGTCCCCTCGAACTGCTTCGTATCGACGACGACCACCCCATGCGCCGTCAGCAGCAGATATTCGATCTCGATCAGCCCGCCCATGCCGTTCGGCACGAGCACGGCGTGCGCGGCGTCGAGCGCGACGGCTCGAACCGCCGCACCGAGATCCGATCGGCGCCGCCGCCGAACGAGCACGACCAGAAGTGCTGCGAGGACGACGACCGCGACGCCGCCGAGCAACGCGAGCCAGAGTTGAAGTGTCACTTTACGTTATTTTTCTAATTCCTTGTTTTAGATTCTATACGGCCATTCATCGAGCGCCTTCGCCAGCGCGGCTGCAGTCGGTTCGAGCGCGATGGACGCGGTCGGGCGCTCGAGCAGCTCGGCCAGCGCGGGCGGCATATCGACGGCACGACCGACGATCGGCTCGACGATTGACTCGAACTTTGCCGGGTGCGCGGTGGCGCAGACGATCCACGACGCCGAACGCCGCGGAGCCGGCAGGTGATCGTAGACCCAAAAGCCGGTCGCGGTGTGCGGGCACCAGACCTCGCCGAAGCGCTCGGCGTCCTGCGCGATCTGCTTCTCGATCTGCTCGTCGTCGACCGGATACGCCTCCACGGCCGCGCGCAGGTCCTCGAGGTCCGGCAAGAGATCGCGGAGCCGCTCCATGTTGCTCGGATTGCCGACGTCCATCGCGGAAGCGAGCGTGCGCACGCTCGGCCGCGGCTGCCAGTCTCCGGTCGCGAGGAAATCCGGAATCGTTCGGTTCGCATTCACGGCGAGGACGACCTCGCGGATCGGCATGCCCATGGCCTTCGCCCAGATCGAAGCCACGCCGTTGCCGAGGTTGCCGGTCGGGACGATGAACCCTGCCGCGTCGCCATGCGCGCGAAAGTGCCATAGCGACGCCGCGGCGTGATACGCGACCTGCGGGAGCAGGCGCCCGAGGTTGATGCTGTTCGCCGCCGTCAGCCGGTGCCGGGCCTTGAGGCTCGGGTCGACGAAGGCCGCTTTCACCATCGCCTGGCAGTCGTCGAAGCTGCCGTCGACCTCGAATGCGCGGACGTTCCCGCCCCAGCACGTGAGCTGGTGCTGCTGCCGCGGCGAGACCTGGCCCTTCGGGAACAGCACGCCGATCCGGATGCCGCGCCTGCCGTGGAACGCCGCGGCGACCGCGCCGCCCGTGTCTCCGGAAGTCGCGACGAGGATCGTCACCGGCCGTGCCGAATCGAAGCCCGCGATCGGCAGCGCCCGCTCCATCACGGCCGCCAGGAAGCGCGCGCCGACGTCCTTGAAGGCGGCGGTGGGCCCGTGGAAGAGCTCGAGCACCGCGAGCTTGCCGCCGACGAGCGGCTTCAGCGGCACCGGGAAGTCGAGCGCGTCGCGGCAGATCTCGGGCAGCGCGCCCTCGAGAGGCGAGCCTGCGAAGAACGGCGCGAGAACCTCCGCCGCAATCTCCGCGAGCGTCTCGCCGCGCACCTCGTCCGGCGCGAAGCGCGGCAGCGCATCCGGCACGTACAGCCCGCCGTCGGGCGCGAGGCCCTGCATCACGGCATCGACGAGATCCGTCTCCGCGCGGCTCCTGGTGCTCAGAAAGCGCATCGGCCGCTCAATCCTGGTTGCCGCTCAGCATGCTGCAGAGCCGCAGCAGGTCGGCAAAGATCCCGGCGGCCGTGACGTCCGGTCCCGCGCCGGGGCCGCGGACGATCAGCGGGTTGTCGCAGTAGCGCTTCGTCACGAATTGCACGATGTTGTCCGTCAGACTGATGTTCGCGAACGGATGATCCTTCGGGAAGCTCTGCAGGCGCACCCGCGCCGTTCCGCCGCGAACGTCGACCTCCGCAACGTAGCGCAGCACCGTGCCGGCGCGCGCCGACGCTTCGACCCGCGCGGCCATCGGCGCATCGAAGTCTGCGAGCCGGTCGAGGAACTCGTCGACGGACGCGTTCGCGAGCGCCGGAGGCACGAGGCTCTCGACCTCGATCTGCTCGAGCTCGAGCGGGAGCCCCGCCTCGCGCGCGAGGATCACGGCCTTGCGGGCGACGTCCATGCCGGACAGGTCGTCGCGCGGGTCGGGCTCCGTGTAGCCGCGTGCCCTCGCCTCGCGAACGATCTCCGAGAACGGCCGCTTGCCGTCAAAGACGTTGAAGAGGTACGCGAGCGTGCCGGAGAAGATGCCGCTGATGTTCTCGATCTCGTCGCCCGTCTCGACGAGATCCTTCAGCGTCTGGATCACCGGCAGACCGGCGCCGACCGTCGCCTCGTAGAGGAAATAAACGTTCGCCGCACGGGTGAGACGCTTCAGCTCCTCGTAGTACGCGATAGGCCCGCTGTGCGCACGCTTGTTCGGCGTGATGACGTGGATGCCGCGCTCGAGCCACCCGCGATATTTCTCGGCGATGTCCTGGCTCGCCGTGCAGTCGATCAGCACCGCGTGCGGCAGGTAATCCGTATCGACGTGATCGACGAACGCATCGAGCTGCATCGGCTCCGCATCGTCGAACCGCTCCTTCCACTTCGCGAGATCGATGCGCGGCTCGCCGAGCAGCATCTTGCGCGAGCTGCCGATCGCGCGCACGCGCAGGTCGAGGTTGAACTTCTCCCTGAGCCGCGCGCTCGCCTCGGCGAGCTGCGCAAGCAGCGCGCCGCCGACGAGACCCGGCCCGATCACGCCGATCGCGACGGTCTTCGCGGACAGATAGAAGCTGCTGTGCACGGCTCGCAGCGCCCGGGTCATGTCCTTCGCCGAGATCACGGCCGAGATGTTGCGCTCGCTCGCACCCTGCGCGATCGCGATCACGTTGATTCCAGAGTGGCCGAGCGTGCGGAAGAACCGGCCCGCCGTGCCCGGCGCTCCCGCCATGCCGTCACCGACGACCGCGAGAATGCCGCAGCCGCGCGTGACCCCGATCCGCTGCACCTGTCCCTGCTCGAGCTCCACCGAGAACGCGCGCTCGACGACCTTCCGGACGCGATCCGCCGAGCTCTCGGGCACCGCGAAGCAGATCGAGTGCTCGGAGCTGCCCTGCGAGATCAGCATCACGGAGACGCCGGCCTCGCGCAGCGCGCCGAACAGCCGATCGGCGGTGCCCGGCACCCCGATCATGCCTGCACCCTCGAGGTTGATCAGCGCGACGCCGTCGACTCCGCTGATGCCCTTCACCGCGCCGTTGTCGTCGGCGCTGCGGGCCGCGATCGTCGTGCCCGGGTGGTCCAGGTTGAACGTGTTGCGGATCCGGATCGGGATGCGGTGCGCAATCGCGGGCGCCATCGTCTGCGGATGGATGACCTTCGCGCCGAAATACGCGAGCTCCATCGCCTCGTTGTACGAGATCCGCGGGATCACGGTCGCTTCCGGCACGCGGCGCGGATCGCCGCTCATCACGCCGTCGACGTCCGTCCAGATATTGACCTCGTCGGCCGAGAGCAGCGCGCCGAAGATCGACGCCGAGTAGTCGCTGCCGTTGCGCCCGAGCGTCGTCGGCAGCCCTTCGCGGTCCGACGCGATGAAGCCGGTGATCACCGCGATACCGGCGAAATCGGCCGGCAGAACTTGCGCGAGCTTCGGGCGCGTCTCGTCCCAGACGACGATCGGCCCCATCTCGCCGGCCTCGATCACGAGCACCTTGCGCGCATCGACGAACACGACCTGCCGCCTCCCGCCGAGGCGCCGATCGAGCGTCGCCGTGAGAAGCCGCGCTGACCAGAGCTCGCCGAAGCCGGCGACCAGGGCGCGGCTGCGAGGCGACGCGGCGCCGACGAGCGACAGCGCCTTCAGCACGCTGTGGATGTCCGAGATGTCCTTCGCGAAGGCGGCGAGCACGGTTTCCGCACGCTCGCCGTCGAGCAGCTCGCCGACCGTCGCCGTGTAGCGCGCCTCGATCTCGGCGAGAGTATCTGCGAACGGCTCGCGAGCAACGGCGCGGTCGATGAGCCCGAGAAGCTGGTCCGTCATGCCCCGCATCGCCGAAACGACGACGGCGCTATTGCCGTCGCCCGTGCCCGTCACGATGCTCGCGACCGTATCGATACAGCGCGCGTCGGCGACGCTCGTGCCCCCGAACTTGTGGACGATCCAGCCCATCGAAAAAACCTTCACTCAGAGCGGCGGCCGGCGGCCTGCCGCGACGTACAGCAGAGGGCGGCGAGGATAACAGAACGGCCGCCGGAAGCGAGCGGCGCCGCCCTTCAGCGCGCGGCGCCGATCTCCCGCCGCATTGCCGCGATCGTTCCGGCGTAGTCCCCGCTGCCGAAAATCGCCGAGCCCGCGACGAATATGTCAGCTCCTGCGCGCGCGACCCGCCCGATGTTGTCGACCTTGATGCCGCCGTCGACCTCGAGGCGTATCGGCAGGCCCGAGCGGTCGATGATCGCGCGAGTCGCCTCGAGCTTGCGGATCGCCGACTCGATGAACGTTTGCCCTCCGAAGCCCGGGTTCACGGACATCAGCAGGACGAAGTCGAGCTTCTCGAGCACGTAGTCGAGCCAGTCGAGCGGGGTCGCCGGGTTCAGCACGAGCCCGGCCTTGCAGCCGCGCTCGCGGATCAGCGACAGCGAGCGGTCGACGTGCTCGGTCGCTTCGGGGTGGATGCTGATCATCGACGCGCCCGCTTCCGCGAAGTCCGGGATGATGCGGTCGACCGGCTTGACCATCAGATGAACGTCGATCGGCGCTTCGACGCCGTAGCGCCGCAAAGCGTTGCAGACGAGCGGCCCGATCGTGAGATTCGGCACGTAGTGGTTGTCCATCACGTCGAAGTGGATCAGGTCCGCGCCGGCGTCGAGGACCGCGTCGACCTCCTCGCCGAGGCGCGCGAAATCCGCCGACAGGATCGACGGCGCGATCAGCGGCTCGTCGGACGCAAGCACGTTCATCGTCTGCTCTCGGGTAAGGCTCGGCCCCGGCCTACGGGGCAATCGGGCGATTATTTCACGATCGCCCTTCCGCCTCATCCTGCACGGGCACATCGCGCGAGGCCTGCGGCCGCGCCTCGAACGCGAATGTCAGCGGAAACGCGGCGATCAGCACGGCCGCGAGCGGCCACAACGCCGCCGCGTAGCCGGTCCCCGCGGAGCCTGCCGACTCCGCTATACCGCCGATCGTCGCAGCGCCGAGAAGCTGCCCGGCGCCAAGGCAGAGCGTCAGCAAGCCCTGCCCCGCGCCCCGCCTCGATTCGCCCGCCTCCTTCAGCATCACGTAGCGAAGCGGCGCGCCGAGCAGCGCGGAGAGCCCGAGGCCGACGAGACCTGCGGCCGTGTAGAACTTCGCGAGGCCGAGCGAGCCGATCCCGAACAGGCCGAGACCGGCGGCCGTCGCGATCACGCCGATCTGGATGACCGGGCGGGGCCCGATGCGGTCGAGCAGGTGCCCCGCCGTCGGTGCGCCTACGATCAGTGCGAGCACCAGGGGGATCATCATGAAGCTCGCGGTCGCGGGATCGACGTCGAAAGCCCCTACGGCGAGCGCGGGCAGGAACACCATCCCGGCCTCGACGAGCCCGGCCGCGACCGCGAGCGCCGCGACCGCGCGCAGCCGCGGGCCGCGCAGCAGCGCCGTCGGGACGACCGGATCGGACGCGCGGCGCTCGATCGCCCAAAAGAGCGGCAGCGCGGCGAGCGCCGCGACGAGGAACGGCCACACGTCGATCGACGTGAGCGCGTCGGGCAGGCGTTGCGCATCCAGCCGGTTCAGCCCGAGCGCGCCGGCCGCGAGGAGGATCGCGAGCACGGCCGCGCCGGCCGCGTCGAAGCGCCCGGTCCGGCGGCGCGCGCCCGGCGGCAGCACGGCGTAGCTCGCGGCAATCACGCCGAGCGCAATCGGCACGTTGATCAAAAAGAGCCACGGCCACCCGAAGCCCAGCAGCAAGCCGCCGAGCAGCGGCCCGAGCAGGAACGCGACGCCGAACACCGCGCCGATCAGGCCGAGCGCGCGTCCGCGCCGCTCGATCGGCAGCACGTCGGCGACGACCGCGCTCGCGACCGGGAAGATGCCGCCGGCGCCGAAAGCCTGCACGGCGCGGCCGGCGAGCAGCACGTCGAACGCAGGCGCCGCAGCGACGATCACGGAGCCGGCGGCGAACGTCGCGACGCTCGCGACGTAGAGACGCCGCCGGCCGTATCGGTCGGACCACTTCGCGATCAGCGGCGCGCCGATGAGGTTGAACAGGATATAAATCGAGAAAACCCACGACAGCGCGCGGTCGCCGACGCCGAAATCCTGCTGCAGCGCGGGCAGCGCCGGGCCGACGATCGCGATGTCGAGGGCGGCCGCGAGCACGCCGGTGAACAGCACGGCGAGCACCGGCGCAGGCTTGAGCGGTCGGTTCGACATGAAGGGAACGGAGTATACGGATTGCCGCCGAGCTTCGCGGCGCGAAAGCGGTCTCCGGCCCGATTCCGCGCCCCGAAGAAAATTGGTGCCTGACACCAATTTTCCGAGGGGCTCAGAAAATTGGTGTCAGACACCGATTTTCGGGGCCGCTCAGTGCACGGCGAGGATCAGCCCTTTGAGGTACTCCGCTTCCGGGAACTCGAGCGCGACCGGGTGATCCGGCGGCTGCGTGAGCCGCTCGAGTATCTGCGCGTCCCGCCCTGCATCGAGCGCGGCGCCGGCGACGATTCTCTGGAAGAGCGCCGCGTCGACATGCCCCGAGCACGAGAACGTCGCGAGCGCTCCGCCCGGCGCGACGAGCCGCAGCGCGAGCAGGTTCACGTCCTTGTAGCCGCGGCTTCCCGCGCGAATCTGCTCCGCCGAGTGCACGAATTTCGGCGGGTCGAGCACTACGAGATCGAACCGCTCGCCGCGCTCGACGAGCGCGCGCAGCTCGTCGAAAACGTCGCCTTCGACCGTGCGAACGCCGGAACAACCGTTCGCCGCCGCATCGGCCGCCGCCTGCTCGAGCGCGTCCGTCGAGCTCTCGATCAGCACGGCCTCGCTCGCGCCGGCCGCAAGCGCGGCCAGCGCGAAGCCGCCCGTGTACGCGAAAGCGTCGAGCACGCGCGCGCCTTCCGCGTAGCGCGCAACGCGCTCCGCATTGTCCTGCTGGTCGAGATAAGCCCCCGTCTTCTGCCCGCCGCCGATCGCGAGCCGCCGCGCAAGCCGCCCGAAGCGATACTCGATCGGCTCCGCGGGCGCCTCACCCGCGAGCACGCCACGACGCGATACGAGCCCTTCCTTGCGGCGGGCCGCGCCTTCCGAGCGCTCGTAGATCACGCGCGGCTCGAGCAGCGCCGCGAGCGAACGGACGATTTCGTCGCGCCATCGCTCCGCGCCGGCCGACAGGAACTGGCAGACGAGATGGCCCGCGTAGTCGTCGACGATCAGCCCGGGCAGCCGGTCGGACTCCGAGAACACGAGCCGGCACGCCGCGCCGTCGCGAAGACGGCCGAGCCGCCGGCGCACGGTTATCGCCTGCTCGAGGCGGCGGCGGATCAGCGCGGCGTCGACCGGCTCGTCGGGATCGAACGTCATGACTCGGGCGCGGATCTGCGACGCCGGCGAGTACGCCGCGCGAGCGAGAAACGCGCCGCTCCGATCGACGACCTCGACGGTTTCTCCGGGCCCGGGCGCCCCCTCGACGTTGTCGATCGCTCCGGAGAAGATCCACGGGTGACGGCGGCGCAGCGACTTCTCGCGCCCGGCCTTGATCACGATTCGCGCCGTCATCGTCGTCTTCCGGTGATCGTCCTGGAGCACGTGCCCGGGCCGGGCATTCTACCCGCTATGCCGCGGGCCGCCGCGCGGTTTCCTTCATCGAGAGGCCGTGCGACACTCGATTTACACCCTTCGAACGATATACGCCTGCCGTGCCGGAACCGACAGCACAACGCGTCTCGCTGATCGGCGCGCCGACCGACGTCGGCGCCGGACGCCGCGGCGCGTCGATGGGCCCGGAAGCCCTGCGTGTCGCGGGACTGAAGCCCGCGCTCGAACGTTTGAACCGCACGGTCGTGGACCGCGGCAACCTCGCGGGTCCGATCAATCCGGAAGCGCCGCGCGCGGGCGGCTTTCGTCACCTCGCAGAAGTCACGGCCTGGTGCACGACGGTGCGGGATGCGGTTTACGCCGCGCTCGCGGACGGCGATTTCCCGATCCTGATGGGCGGCGATCACAGCCTTGCGATCGGCTCGATCGCGGCGGTCGCGCGCCACTGCGCGGAAAAAGGCGTGACGCCGACCGTGCTGTGGCTAGACGCTCACGCCGACTTCAACGATTCGGCATCGTCACCGACCGGCAACATCCATGGGATGCCGGTCGGCATCCTGACCGGTATCGGCCCGCCGGGGCTCATCGGCCTCGGCCCGTCCGTGCCGATCGTGACGCCGGACCGGATCGTGCAGATCGGCATCCGCTCCGTCGACAGCATCGAGAAGCAGCTCGTCGTCGACAGCGGGATGGTCGTCTACGACATGCGCACGATCGACGAGATCACGATGCGCGCGGCAGTCGAGCGCGCGCTCGAGTATCTCGCGAAGCGCGGCGGGCATCTGCACGTGACGTTCGACGTCGACTTTCTCGACCCGAGCATCGCGCCCGGCGTGCCGACGACGGTGCCGGGCGGACCCACCTATCGCGAAGCCCAGCTCTGCATGGAAATGATTCATGATTCGGGCCTGATGAAGTCTCTCGATATCATGGAGCTGAATCCCGCCTTCGATGACCGCAACCGAACGGCCGAGCTCGCGGTCGAGCTCGTCGAGAGCCTGTTCGGTCAGCAGATCCTCGCAAGGCGAGGCGGAGCGGAGACGAAGTACACGCTGTGAAACGAACGGATCAAGTCATTGCGCAGACCGACAGAGTCAGCGCGCACAACTACGCCCCGCTGCCCGTGGTCATCACGCGCGCCGAGGGAGTCTTCGCTTGGGATATCGAGGGGCGCAAGTACCTCGATTGCATCAGCGCTTACTCCTCGCTCAATCAGGGCCATCGCCACCCGCGGATCCTGCAGGCGCTGCTCGCACAGTCCGGCCGCCTGACCCTGACGTCGAGGGCCGTGCACAACGACCGGCTCGGCCCCTTCCTCGAGAAGCTGTGCAACGCCGCGCAGATGGACATGGCGCTGCCGATGAACACCGGCGCCGAGGCTGTCGAGACGGCGATCAAGCTCGCACGCAAGTGGGGCTATCGCGTGAAGAACGTGCCGGCCGACGAGGCCGAGATCATCGTGTGCCGCAACAATTTCCACGGCCGCACGACCACGATCGTCGGCTTCTCGTCCGAGCCGCAGTATCGCGAGGATTTCGGACCGTTCACACCGGGGTTCAAGCTCATCGATTTCGGCAATGCCGACGCGCTCGCAGAGGCCATCGGTCCGAACACGGTCGCGTTCATGCTCGAGCCGATCCAGGCGGAGGCGGGCATCATCGTGCCGCCGCCGGGCTATTTGACGGAGGTCCGCGAGCTCTGCCGACGGAACAACGTGCTCTTGATCCTCGACGAGATCCAAACCGGCCTCGGCCGCACCGGCAAGCTGTTCGACTATCAGCACGAGCCGGACGCGAAGCCGGATCTGCTCGTCGTCGGCAAAGCCCTCGGCGGCGGCGTCTATCCGGTCTCGGCCGTGCTCGCTTCCATCGACGTCATGGGGCTCCTGCGTCCCGGCGATCACGGCAGCACGTTCGGCGGCAATCCGCTTGCGTCCGCAGTCGGCGAAGCGGCGCTCGAGGTCGTCATCGAGTCGCGGCTGCCCGCTCGCGCCGCCGAGCTCGGGGCCTATCTTTTCGATCGGCTCGCGTCTCTCGACTCGCCGAAGGTGAAGTCGATACGCGGACGGGGGCTCCTCGTCGGCATCGAGATCGCGCCGGAGGCGGGAACGGCGCGGCAGTTCTCGGAGCAGCTGCTCGAGCGCGGCGTGCTCTGCAAGGACACGCACGAGCAGGTCATCCGTCTCGCGCCGCCGCTGATCGTGCAGAAGGAGCAGCTCGACTGGCTCGTCGAGCAGCTCAAGTTCGCGTTCCGCTGAAAAGACGCGAAAAATTGGTGTCAGGCACCCATTTTCCCAAGAATCGGTGCCAGGCACCCTTTTCGGGTCGGAAGGAGGTTGATCATGGATCTCGGCTTGAAGGGCAAGAGTGCGGCGATCACGGGCTCGAGTCAGGGCATCGGCTTCGCGATTGCAAAGGCTCTCGCGAAGGAAGGCTGCAATATCGCGCTCTCCGCGCGCGGACAGGAGCGGCTCGACCGCGCGGTCGCCGAGCTCGAGGCGCTCGGCGTTTCCGCGTACGGGGTCGTCGCCGACCTCTCGACCGAGGACGGTTGCCGCGCGTTCGCGGACGCGGCGGCCGAAAAGCTCGGCGCGCTCGACATTCTCGTGAACAACGTCGGCGGAATGATCCCCGGCAATCTCGAGACGATGAGCGCCGAGCAATGGGCGACGGCGCTGAACGTCAACCTCATGGCCGCCGTGTACACGACGAAGTTCGCGCTGCCGCATCTGAAGAAGTCGCGCGCCGGCCGCATCCTGAATGTCTCGGGCGTCACCGGCAAGCAGCTGATGCCCGGGACATTCTCGACGACGATTCCGAATGCCGGAATCATCGCGTTCTCGAAGCTGATGGCGGGCGAGCTCGGCGCAGCCGGCGTCACCGTGAACAACATCTGCCCCGGGTTCACGAACACCGAGTCGTGGGGACCGCGCGCCGAGGCGATGGCAAAGGTGCGAGGCACGACGGCGGACCAGGTTCGCGCCGGCATCGCGAGCCAGACGCTGCTCGGCCGCTGGGCGGAGCCGGAGGAGATCGGCAACGTCGCCGCGTTCCTCGTGTCCGAGCGCAACAGCTACATGACCGGCACGACGATCGAGGTCGACGGCGGGTTCAACAAGTACATCTGAGTCGGGCATGAGCACGACTCCGCGATACCAGTCCCGGCGCACGTTTCTGCGGCAAAGCACATCGGTTGCCGCCGCGAGCGCGCTCATCTCTGCGCCCTGGGCCGTCCGCGCGCAAGGACCGTTGACGCTGCGCTTTCGGACGATTCCCGATCCGGACGGCTGGCACGAGAGCCTGCGCTTGAAGGGCGACTGGCTCGTCTTCGAGGTGAGCGACGGCAGGCTCGCCGGCTTCGGCGAGGCGTCGCACAGCAACGACGACGAGGCCTGCAAGCGAGCGGCCGAGCGGCTCTTCGCCGAGCACTACGCCGGGCTTCGCGCGTTCTCCGTCGAAACGCTCGCGGCGAAAGAGCGCGAGATCGGGGCTCTCGATCCCGACTTCGTGACCGCGACCGCGTTCTCCGGCCTGAACCAGGCGCTCTACGACCTCCTCGCCAAGCGCGAGCAAGTGCCGGTCTGGCGCCTCTTCAGGGACAGCACGTCGATCGACGGTCTCCCGCTCTACGCGACGATCAACCGGGCGCTGACGTCGCGTTCCGCCGAGGACTATGACGCTGTCGTCGGCGACGTCGCGCGGCAAGGTTTCAGGGCGTTCAAGTGCGCGCCGTTCGAGGCGGTCGACGGCCCGGACCGCGCGATCGAGAAGGCCGCGGCCGGCCTCGCGACGCTGACGCGCTTGCGCGAGCGCTTCCCCGACCTCGCCGTGCGCGTGGATTTCCACGAGCGCTTCCTGCCGAACGATTTCTACACGCTGATCCCGCAGCTCGAGCAGTTGCAGCTCGACTGGACCGAGGAGCCCTTCGAAGTCGGCCCCGAGTACGACGAGCTGAAGCGCAGGACGCGCCTCACGATCGCCGGCGGCGAGCTGTTCTGGGGGCTCGAGCGCTTCGCCGAGATCGCCGCTCGGCGCTGGGTGCACGTGATCATGCCCGACGTGAAGCACGTCGGCGGCTTCGGCCCCCTCCTCACGGTGATGGAGAGCACGGCCGGCCAGGTCGAGGTGTCTCCGCACAATCCGTCGGGGCCAATCTCGACGGCAGCGAGCCTGCACGCGGCGGCAATCCATCCGGACCTCGTGCGCAGCCTCGAGTATCCGCTCGATCGCAAGCTCACTCGCCGCGTCACGCGCGAGCGGGTCGAGGACGGCGTGCTGCTGCTCGGCGACGAGCCCGGCTGGGGCGTCGAGCCGCCGGCCTGAAAGTCGCCACGTTCTTGTCTTCGGTTGCGCGAAGCTGCGGGGCTTTCGCACCTGTGGCCTCGAACCGCCGCCCTCCTCGTGTCCGAGCGCAGCAAGCTCTCTGACTGGCATTACGATCGAAGTCGACAGCGAATCCACACCGCTGCAACTGCCTCGCGACGAGCGGCAGCGCGCGGATTCCCTAACCGAGGCTAGGCTTCGCCCCGGCAGCCGCATGCGAATAAACCCTCCGCGCTCTCACTCCGTCTCGCTCTCGGACAAGTTCCCGCTCCGTTAAATCACAGCGATCGCGGTTTTTTCGAACCGATGCGTACGCAATGGCGAGTTGCACCATCCGTATTCGCCTGCTAGCTTTCTCAT
>Ga0079224_100004074_pt1 | contig 18704 bp, 16 predicted proteins | sample Stecom2015_FD_80414 | JGI IMG/M metagenome (GOLD analysis project Ga0079224, IMG submission 80414) | Agricultural soil microbial communities from Utah to study Nitrogen management - Steer compost 2015 | ecosystem: Environmental > Terrestrial > Soil > Agricultural land | place: USA: Utah... | reverse complement strand
TTCTGCAGCATCACCAGGCGTGCATGGGTGGTGGGGCAGGGATTCGCCTAGTGAACATGATCATTCACACCGGTGGTGCTTTCGCGGACCCGGAGGGTGAACGGGACCTCGATGCGTTCGGCCTTCGCGTCGCGGTCGGCGAGCCTACGCACGATGAGCCGCACCGCCTGTTCGGCGAGGAACGGAACGTCGGGCGCCACCGTGGTCAGCGACGGCGAGGAGTAGCGTCCGTCCTCGATGTCGTCGAATCCGGCCACCGCGATGTCGTCAGGAACCCGGTAACCACGCTCACGCAGCACGCGCAACGCGCCGAGCGCCATGAGGTCGTTGAAGCAGAACACGGCGTCCAACGGGCGGCCGCTGTCGAGGAGATCCGACATCGCCTGCGCGCCGCTGGCGCGGTGGTAGCGCAGCTGCGACACGATGATCGAGGGATCGACGTCGATGCCTGCGGCGTCGAGCGCGGCTCGGTAGCCCCGGGCGCGCAGGCCACCGGTCCCGGCTCCCCGCTCGACGCCGACGGCGGCGATGTGCCGCCGCCCCAGGCCGATCAGATGCTCGGTGACTTCGCGGGCGGCGGCGACGTTGTCGATGGCGATGTGGTCGTGCCCGACCGGGTGTCCTCGTTCGCCGAGCAGGACCAACGGCGTGTCGGGTTCTCGCCGCGCTGCGACGTCGCGGGCCGGCGTGGCCATGGGGCTGAAGATGACGCCGTCGATCAGATGCGAGCCGAGGCGGTCGAGCACGATCTGCTCACGTTCGGGCTCGCCGAAGGTCTCCTCGATCAGGACGACCATTCCCTGCTCCTTGGCCACCGCGCCGATCGCCGAGGCGAGCGAGGCGAAGTAGGGCGAGGTGAGCTCGGGCAGAGCGATCGTGAGGAAGCCCGACCTGCCGTGCCGAAGGCTACGCGCGGTCAGGTTCGGCCGGTACCGCAGCTCCTCGATCGCCTTGAGCACCTTGGCGCGAGTCTTCTCGGTGACGTTGGGATGGTTGTTGATGACGTTGGAGACCGTCTTGAACGACACGCCGGCGCGGTCGGCGACGTCCTTCAACCGAGCTCCCACGCTGCACCCCCTCACGTCGGTGTCCTCAGTGACTCTGCCAGTCACGCCCGGCTCGCTGCAGGCCCATTTTCGCCTTCGCCGGGCCAGTGGCCGGTTGCGGCACGCTGAGAAACGAAACGGCAACGAAGCTTCCACTCCTAGGTTATCCGTTGTAAAACTAGTCGCACGGTTATCCGTTGTAAGGACTTCGACCACAGGATTTCTGGATAAGGGCCAGGTGCAGCGTGTACGACGTCAAGGTCGAGCTGGATCCCGCGTTCGCGGTCGGTCAGGTGGGCGAACGCCTGTTCGGCACGTTCGTCGAGCACATGGGCCGATGCGTGTACGGCGGCATCTTCGAACCCGACCACCCCACCGCCGACGAGCACGGATTCCGCCGCGACGTGGCCGAGCTGGTCCGCGAGCTCGGTGTCACCACGGTGCGCTACCCCGGCGGCAACTTCGTGTCCGGGTACCGGTGGGAGGACGGCGTCGGCCCGCTCGACGAGCGTCCGCGCCGCCTCGACCTGGCTTGGCGCGCGATCGAACCCAACACCGTCGGCGTCGACGAGTTCTGCCGATGGGCCCGCGAGCTCGACATCGACCCGATCATGGCGGTCAACCTCGGGACGCGAGGCGTCAGCGCCGCCGTCGACCTGCTCCAGTACTGCAACTTCGGTGCCGGGACCACGACGCTGGCCGACCGCCGGGTCGCGCACGGGCACAAGGATCCGCACGCCATCGGCACGTGGTGTCTCGGCAACGAGATGGACGGCCCCTGGCAGATGGGCCACAAGACCGCCGACGAGTACGGCCGGCTCGCCGCCGAGACCGCTCGCGCGATGCGCCGCGCCGACCCGGACATCGAGCTCGTCGTGTGCGGCAGCTCGAACTCCGACATGCCGACGTTCGGCACCTGGGAACGCGTCGTGCTCGAGCACACCTACGACCTGGTCGATCACATCTCGCTGCACAACTACTACGAACCCGTCGACGGCGACATCGACAGCTTCCTGACCTCATCGGAAAGCATGCGCCGCTCGATCGGCGCGATCGCGTCCACGGCCGACCACGTGGCCGCGGCCACCCGCAGCCGTAAGCAGCTGACCATCTCCTTCGACGAGTGGAACGTCTGGTATCAGTCTCGATTCCCCGGCGAGCTGGGCCTCGAGGTGCGCGACGGCGGAGCACTGATCGAAGACACCTACAGCGTCACCGACGCCGTCGTCGTCGGTGACCTGCTGATGGCGCTGCTCGACAACTGCGACCGCGTCGCCATCGCCTGCCAGGCCCAACTGGTCAACGTCATCGCGCCGATCCGGACCGAGCCCGGCGGCCCCGCCTGGCGGCAGAGCATCTTCCACCCGTTCGCGCTGACCGCGCGGCACGCCGGCGGGACCGTACTGCGCAGCGCGCTACGCACCCCGATGCTGTCCACCAGTGCCCACGGCGACGTCCCCGCCACCCGGGTCACCGCCGTGCACCACCCCGACCGCGGCGAGCTCGTCATCCTCGCAGCGAACCGCGACCGGATGAACCCGGCCCGCCTGAGCGTCGGGTTGCGGGGATTCGACCCCCGCGGGGCCGGCTCGATCACCCTCACCGAGCACCTGTCGATCAGCGATGACGACCCGAACGCCACCAACTCCGCCGAGCAACCCGACCGCGTCGTCCCGCGGCCGGCCTCGGGCACGACCGTCGCCGACCATGAGCTGAGCGCCACCCTGCCGCCCCAGTCCTGGCACGTCATCCGACTCAGCTACGCGCCCGGCGCGTGAACCGGAACCCACCCTGCGAAGGAGCAGCCATGAACGCGACCCATCCCCCGTTGAACACCCTGTCTCGCAGACGATTTCTCACCGCCACCGGCATGATCGGCGCTGGCGCCGTCCTGAGTGCCTGCGGGGGCGGCTCGAACGCGCCGGGAGCGCAGCCGGAATCCGGTGGCGGCGGCGCCAGCGGTTACGACGGGCCCGACGTCGAGCTGGCGTTCTGGAACGGCTTCACCGGCGGCGACGGGCCGGTCATGCAGAAACTCGTCGACACGTTCAACGCCGAGCATCCGAACATCACCGTGAAGATGACGGTGATGGAGTGGGCGGACTACTACGCCAAGATCCCCTCGGCCGTCTCGTCGGGCAACGGGCCGGACGTCGGCATCATGCACCTCGACTCCGTCCCGACCAACGCCGCCCGCAACGTCATCGTCCCGCTCGACGACGTCGCCGATGCGCTCGGGCTGCAGAAATCCGATTTCGCCGAGATCGTGTGGGACGCCGGCGTGTACGAGGGGCAGCGGTTCGGCATCCCGCTCGACGTGCACCCGCTGGGGTTCTTCTACAACAAGACCGTCATGGAGTCCGCGGGCCTCGATCCGGAGAATCCGCCGATGGACCACGACTCCTACATGGCGGCGCTGGAGCAGTTGAAGTCCGCCGGGATCGAAGGCCACTGGATGTCGCCGCACCCGTTCACCGGCGGGCAGACCCTGCAGTCGCTGATCTGGCAGTTCGGCGGCCAGCTGTTCAGCGACGACGGCACCGAGGCGACGTGGCACGAAGAGCCCGGCGTCAAGGCCCTGACCTGGATGGTCGACGCTATCAAGACTGGCTACAGCCCCACCGACGTCGGGCAGGACGCCGATGCCATCGCGCTGCAAAACGGCAAGACCGCCTTCAACTGGAACGGCATCTGGCACATCAACACCCTGAAGGAAGTGCCGAACCTCGACTGGGGCGTGGCGCCGCTGCCCAACATCGGTGGCGAGCAGGCCGCCTGGGCCGGATCGCACAATTTCGTGCTCCCCAAGCAGCGCACCCCGGACGAGAACCGGCTCACCGCCGCCCGAGTGTTCATCAACTGGGTCAGCCAGCAGTCGCTGGCCTGGGCCGAGGGCGGCCAGGTGCCCGCCCGCAACTCCGTGCGCGAGTCCGCCGAGTTCGAAGCGCTGCCGGAACAGTCGACGCTGGCCGAGCAGGTCGACTACCTGCGCTTCCTGCCGCCGATTCCCGGCATCGACGACGCCTTCGCCGACTTCGACCAGGCGCTCAACGAGGCGGTGTTGTTGACCAAGGAGCCCGCCCAGGCGCTGTCCGACGCGGCCGAACGCGCGAACAAGAAGCTGGAAGAGAACCGGAAGAAATACGGGGAGTGACCCGTGGCGAGTTCGCCCCCGAGAATCCGCCGCTACGCGCCGTGGACGCCGTATGCGTTCATGGCCCCGTTCCTGCTCATCTTCCTCACCTTCGTGGGGTTCCCGGCCGTGATGGGGCTGTGGATCAGCCTGCACGACTGGGACTACATGCTGGAGGCGAAGCCGTTCGTCGGCTTCGACAACTACCTCGTCCTGTTCGACTCGTCGTCAGCGGCGTTCGAGATGTTCTGGAACGGCATGCGCGCCACCGGCATCTTCACCGTCGCCAGCGTGCCGTTCCTGGTCGCCATCCCGTTGGCGCTGGCGGTCCTGCTGAACCGGCGGTTCAAGGGCCGCACGTTCTTCCGCGCGGTGTTCTTCATGCCCTACGTGCTGGGCGTCGCGGTGGTCGGCTTGTTGTTCCGGTTCATCCTCGATCCCAACATCGGCATCGTGAACGGGTTGACCGGCTGGTCGATCCCGTGGATCACCGCGCAGCCGTGGGCCTGGATCAGCCTCGTGGCGATGACGGTGTGGTGGACGTTGGGCTTCAACACGGTCATCTACATCGCCGGCCTCCAGGACATTCCGACCGAGCTCTACGACGCGGCCAAGGTCGACGGCGCATCGGCGTGGCAGCAGTTCCGCCACGTCACGCTGCCCGGGATGCGGATGGTGATGATCTTCGTGGTGACGATCACCGTGCTCGCTTCAGCCAACATGTTCGGCCAGGCCGACCTGGTCACGAACGGCGGCCCCGGTGATTCCACCCGCACGGCCCTGATGGTGTTTCTCGACGAAGGCCTCGGCGCGTTCCGCATGGGCAGCGCCGCGGCGATGTCGTACCTGCTGGCCGTGGTTCTCGGGCTCGTCTCGATCATCAACGTCCTCGCCATGCGAGAGAGAAGGAGGCCGAAATGGCGCTCCTGACGCGCACGGAGCAGCACACGTCGGCTGCGCCTTCGCAACCCGGACAGCCGCCGGGATCGCTGGTCCGCTCGGCGGTGTTCTGGATCTTCCTGCTGGTCCTGGCGCTGGTGTTCGTCGGGCCGATCGTGTGGATGTTCCTCACCTCGATCAAGACCAATCCGGAAGCCACCTCGATCCCGCCGACCATCCTGCCGGACAACGTGACCTTCGGCGCCTACGAAGACCTGCTGCACGTCGGCGGCTCGTACCCGGTGCTGCGGTGGTTCCTCAACAGCCTGGTGGCCGCGACCCTGCACATGCTGCTGGTTCTCACGGTCGCCTCGACCGCGGCCTACGCGTTGGCGCGCCTGGAGTTCAAGCTGCGCGGGCTGTTCTTCGTCGTGATCATCTCGACGCTGTTCGTGCCCGGCTTCGTATTCCTGCTGCCCAACTACATCATCATCGACCGCCTCGGCTGGCTCGACACCATCTGGGCGCTGGTCGTGCCGGGTGCCGCCGGCGCGTTCGGCGTGTTCTTCCTGCGCCAGTTCTTCGCGATGCTGCCAGGTGAGCTGGAAGAAGCCGCCCTGATCGACGGCGCCAACCAGTGGCAGATCTTCACCCGCGTGGTGCTGCCCAACTCCAAGCCGGCGCTGGCCACCTTGGCGGTGCTGTCGTTCCTGAGCAATTGGAACGACTTCATCTGGCCCATCTACGTGTTGTTCAGCCCGGAGCGGCTCACGCTGCCGGCCGGGCTGCGGCTGCTACAGGGCGCCTACACCACCGACTATCCGGTCATGATGGCCGGCGCCTTCATCGCCAGTGTTCCCGTGTTGATCCTGTTCCTGTTCACCCAGCGCTACGTCATCGAAGGCGTCTCGCGCAGCGGCTTGAAAGGATGATCTCCTCCGTGCACCCAGCTTCTCTCGCCCGTCCCCTTCTCGGCGTCGCCGCCGCGCTCGCCTTGACCATCTCACTCGTCCCTGCCGGTTCAGCTGCCCCTGAGGAGGCCGATGCCGAGGTGAGCACGCAGAACCCGATCTCGTCGCCGTTCTCCGACACCTATGCCGACCCCGCGATCCTGCGCGGCAAAGACGGCTGGTGGTACCTGTACGCCACCAGCGACCCGCTCCACGCGGGCCAGAGCCCGTTCGGGTTGATGCACATCGCGCGGACCCGCGACTTCGTGGACTGGGAGTACATCGGCAACGTCTTCTCCGAGGAGAACCGGCCGGGCTGGGCGACGGACTCGTCGTTCTTCTGGGCACCGGACATCCGCTACATCGACGGGCAGTACGTGCTGTACTACACCGTCACCGACACCGTCGACGAGCCCGGCGAGTGGAACTACGCCATCGGCGCGGCCACGGCACCCACACCGGTCGGGCCGTGGACCGACACCGGCGGACCGGTCGTCGGGCCTCGCCCTCGGGGCGACGGGGACTACAACTGGACCATCGATCCAGCCGGGTTCACCGACGATGACGGCAAGCGCTACCTGTACTTCGGCAGCTACGTCGGAGGACTCTGGGTCACTGAGCTCGACGAGACCGGCACCCGAGCCATCGGCGAGCCGGTCCAGGTAGCCCACGACGAACGCTACGAGGCGCCGTACGTCGTCAAGCGCGACGGCTACTACTACCTGATGGCTTCGTCGGCCAACTGCTGCGCGGGCCCGGTCACCGGCTACAGCGTGTACGCCGGGCGCTCGACGAGTCCGCTCGGGCCGTTCGTCGACCACGAGGGGGTCTCACTGCTCGACTCGCGGGTCGGCGGGACGCAGGTGGTCACCCAGAACGGAAACCGGTGGATCGGCGTCGGGCATCACTCGATCTTCACCGACGTGTCCGGTCAGGACCACATCCTGTACCACGCCATCGACCGCACCGATCCATGGCTGAACGAGCCTGGTGGGGTCAACCGCCGGCCCACCTTGATCGACCGGCTGGACTGGATCGACGGCTGGCCCGTGGCCCGGGCCGGCGCCGGGCCGAGCGACAGTCCGCAGCCCGCGCCGGTGACCGCGAGCGAACTCGGCATCGACAGCGCCGATCCGGCTTCCGGCGAGGCGTTCCGACCGGTGTCCGGCGAATGGAGCACCGGCGAGGAGGACGGCGCGGGCGCCTTCGCTCGCCTCGTCCCCGGCGACGGCGAAGCTGCGACCGTGGCCTCCGCGCAGCGCGCACCCCGCGAGGTTCGGTTCGAGGCGGATGTCCGCGGCGATGGCATCTTCGCCGTGGAACTGGCCGGAGCGGGCCGCAACGGCATCACCACGACCGTCGACCCGGTCGAGCGCGAGCTGACGGTCGAAGTCAGGCGGGGGCGGCAGGTGACCCGCGAGTCGGCTCCACTGCCGCAGCGTTTCGACCCGGCCGTGTGGTCGGCGCTGGCGGTGGAGGTCCGCGATGGCAGCCTGCACGCTGTCGTGGCCGAGAGCAGGCTCGGCGACGTCGACGCGGAAGTCACGCTCGACCTGCCGCGCGGCACGGCCAAGCCACGCCCGGTGCGGCTGACGGCGACCGGCGCTGAGGTCCATGTCGACAACGTCACCGTCGTCACGGCCCACGATCCGGTCAGCGAGCCGGTGGCCGAGCCCACGGCCGGCCGGGAGTCGTTCGCCGAGGAGTTCGACGGCGCGCTCGACGACTCGTGGACGTGGCTGCGTCCGGACGACGCCATCACCGTGGGCGACGGCGCCCTGAGCTGGCCGCTGACCGACGGCGACATCGTCGGCAGCGACAACACCGGTGCTCTGCTGCTGCGGGATCAGCCGGCCGGCGACTGGATCGCCGAGACGAAACTCCACCTCGACCTCGGCACCGACACGTTCCGGAACTACCAGCAGGCCGGCATGATCGTCCGGGTGGACGACGACCATCTGCTCCGGCTCGGCAACGTCGCCATCTGGGGCACCCGGCAGGTCGAGTTCGGCAAGGAGATCGACGAAGACGGCACCCTGCGCTGGGGCGCCCACCTCGGCGGGCCGACCGCGGAGACGATGTGGCTGCGAATCGCCCACTCCACCGACCCGGTGACCGGCGAGCACCGGTACCGGTCGGCGACCTCTCGCGACGGCGAGAGCTGGCGCTGGGGTGCGACCTGGACACTGCCCGCCTCGACCGACCCGCAGATCGGGCTCTACGCCGGTGGCGGCGCGAATCCGGCCACGGTGGCGTCGTTCGACTACTTCCGGATCCACCACGCTTCGTGAGGAGAATCCTTGCCGGGCTGGCCGGGTCGGTGCTGGCGCTCGTCGCCTGCACCGCCCCGGCCGGTGACGACAACCCGTCGACCGCCACGACCCTGCCGACCAGAGAGCAGAACGCCATGGGCTTCACCAACCCCGTCCACGATCGCGACTTCCCCGACCCCGCCGTCATCTCGGTCGACGGCACCTGGTTCGCCTACGCCACCAACTCCCGCGCCGGACACATGCCGGCGCTGCGCTCCAGCGACCTGGTGACCTGGGATCCGGTCGGAGACGCGATGCCGGAGCTGGCGCCCTGGGTGACCGCCGGGCGCACCTGGGCCCCGGAAGTGGCGGTGCACGGCCCGGACCGCTATGTGGCGTACTACACCGCGTTGGGCACCGACAGCGGGCGCCAGTGCATCGGGCGAGCCGTGGCGTCGTCGCCGGAGGGCCCGTTCGTCGACGAGTCGGCCGAACCGCTGATCTGCCAGGCCGACGAAGGCGGTTCCATCGACGCCAGCCCGTTCACCGATACCGACGGCACGCGGTACCTGCTGTGGAAGAACGACGGCAACGCCATCGGCGTCGACACGTGGATCTATGCCCAGCGACTCAGCCCGGACGGCTTGACCTTGACCGGTGCGCCGGTCCGGCTGATCAAACAGGACCAGGCCTGGGAGGGAGCCCTGGTGGAAGGGCCGTTCCTGTGGCTTCACGACGGGCGCTACTACCTGTTCTACTCCGCCAACGACTACGGCTCGGACGCCTACGCCGTCGGCTATGCGGTGTGCGACGGGCCGATGGGACCGTGCGTCAAGCCGTCGGGCAGCGCGGCCGGGCCGATTCTGACGACCACCGAGGACGCGGCGGGGCCAGGACACTGCGTCGTGGTGGAGAAGGACGGCCGGACGTGGATGGTTCACCACGCCTGGCCGCCGGACGCCGTGGGTTCGGCCGTACCCGGCCGGACGATGTGGCTGACCGAGCTGACATGGGACGACGGCCGGCCCGTGCTCGACGGCCCCAGGGCCGAGGTCCCGATTCTTCCCTGACCGCGGGGTTGACGCCCCAGTAACACCCGGTTACGGTCGTCGCTACGTTCGGTCAGAAATCGATTGCTCAGGAGTCTGCGCATGCCTCCTCACGGTCCACGACCGCCCGGAGCGATCAGCCGTCGGCGGTTCCTCGGTGGTTCCATGGCCCTCGCCGGCGCCGCCGCGGCGGCTTCCCTGAGCGGCTGCGGGTCTTCGAGCGCAGCAGCCGAAGGCCCCTTGCAGTTCTGGAACTTCTACGCACCTCCGCCCAGCGACGATCCCGCCACGGTGGCGCGGGCGCAATGGATGCAAGCAACCGTCGACCAGTGGAATGCCGAGAACTCCGAGCAGATCGAGCTCGTCTTCGCTCCCGTCCTGGGCAGCGAGAAGCTGTCGACGGCCTTCGCCGCCGGCACCGGGCCGGACATCTTCCTGATCAGTCCCGGCGACATCATCCGCTACATCAACGGCGACGTCCTGGTCGACCTCGAGCCGTACCTGAGCCAGGAGGCCATCGACGACTTCTTCCCGGACAACATGGCCACCCGCGTCGTCGGCGACCAAGTCTTCGCCCTGCCGATGGAGATCGAGCCGCTGGCGCTGTACTACAGCCGCCCGGCCTTCGAGCAGGCCGGACTCTCCGAAGGCGACATCCCCGCCACCTGGGACGAGCTTCTCGACATCGCCGACAAGCTCGTTTCGGCCGGTCAGGGCGGCTGGGTCGTACCCACCACCCAGGGCTACTACCAGAACTTCGTCTGGTACCCGTGGATGTGGCAAGGCGGCGGACGCGTCATGTCCGACGACGGCACGAGCGCCGCGTTCGACTCGCAAGCCACCATCGACGCTCTGACGCTGTGGAAATCCGGTGTCGAACTGGGCCTGACCCCGCGCGTGGAACCGGCCGGAGACGACATCGTCAGCTCGTTCGTCGAGGGCTACGCCTCCATGTGGCAAAGCGGCATCTGGTCGATCTCCGACTTTCAGCGCAAGGCGCCGGACTTCGACCTGGGCGTGTTCCCCCTGCCCGTCCCACCCGGTGGAGAGCCGGCCACGTCACTGGGCGGCTGGGCCTTCGCCGCCAACGCGATGGGCCGCAACCCCGACGCCGCCGCCCGGTTCTGCGCCTGGGCGCTGGGCTCCACCGACGACGCCGGAATCACTCGGGTGGCCGAGTGGTGCGTGCAGACCAAGACCGACATTCCGCCGCGGCAGTCCGCGCTGGACCGCGCCAACGAGATGGGCGGATTCGACACCGAGCTCATGCGGACCTTCCGCGACGACATCTTCCCCAGCGGCCGGGGTGAACCACGCTTCCCACCGGTGATCTACAAGGCGGTCTCGGACGCGATCCAGTCCTGTCAACTCGCCGGGGGCGACGCAGCCGACCAAGCCGCGACCGGGGCCCAGGCGATCGACGCGTACCTGCAAACCTACGAGGGGGCGCAGCTGTGACCGGAGCCATCGACACCGCCGGGCCCGCGCCCGCCACGCACAAGCGTCCCGGCCGATCCCGCGCCGCCGCCAGCGACCTGGCCAAGCGGGAACGGCGCGCGGCCTACCTGTTCCTGTCGCCCAACCTGATCGGGCTCACCGTCTTCGTCGCCGTGCCGATGCTGCTGTCGATCGTGCTGGCGTTCTTCAGCGTCGACGGCTTCGGCGGCTACACGTTCGTGGGCACGGCCAACTTCGAGCGCATGGTCGGCGACCCGCAGTTCATCGACAGCCTCGGCCGCACGATGATCTACCTGTTCGTGCTGGTGCCCGGTCTGTTCCTGTCCGGGTTGGGCTTGGCGCTGCTGGTGCGCAGCCAGTTCCCGCTGGTCGGGCTGTTTCGCACCGCGTTGTTCGCGCCCAACGTCGTCAGCCTCGTGGTCGTCGCACTGATCTGGAACTTCCTGCTGACCGACGACGTCGGCTTCGTCGCCAAGCTGCTCGGCCGGCTCGGTATCACCGCGCCGTCGTGGCTGGGCGATCCGAGCTACGCCCTGGGCACCGTCATGGTCATCACGATCTGGTTCTCCATGGGCTACTACATGTTGATCTTCCTCGCCGGGCTGCAGGACATCCCCCGCGAGTTCTACGAGGTGGCCAGTATCGACGGCGCCGGGCCGTGGCAGACCTTCCGCAACGTGACCTGGCCGATGCTCAAGCCGACGAGCTTTTTCATCCTGCTGACGTCGACCATCGCGGTGATGACCGGCGGGCTGGAGATGCTGGTGATCCTCACCTCCGGTGGTCCCGCCAACTCGACCACGCTGATCGTCTACTACGTCTACCAGCAGGCTTTCGTGTACGGAGAATTCGGCTACGCGTCCGCGATCGGGTCCATCATGGTCCTGATCCTGCTGGCGTGGTCGGCGCTGCTGTTCGCCCTCACCCGGGGAGGCCGGTTCACCCATGCCGACTGACACCGCCACCGCACCGCCGGCCCGGCACGCGCCGGCGCCGCCCACCGGACAGCGACGCTTCCTGGTCCGCCGCAGCCACCGCAAGAAGGCCGCGCTGTTCACCGTCGTGGGGATCATCGCGATCATCACCGCGTTTCCGCTGTTGTGGATGATCACGAGCTCGTTCAAGGGCCCGGACGAGGTGCTCAGTACCGACATCCTGCCCAGCGCGCCGACGGTGGACAACTTCGACTACGTGTTCACCTCGGTGCCTTTCACCCGGTACCTGTTCAACAGCTTCATCATCTCGGTGACCGTCACCGTGGTGGCGCTGTTCTTCCACTCGATGGCCGCCTACGCCCTGGCTCGGCTGAAGTTCCGGGGCCGCGACACGATCTTCATCGCGGTGTTCTCGACGCTGTTGGTGACCGCGCCGGTGGTGCTGGTTCCGCTGTTCCTGGTGGTGCATCGCCTCGGGCTGCTCAACAGCTATGCCGGGCTGATCATCCCGGCGATCTTCAGCGCATTCGGCATCTTCCTGCTGCGGCAGTTCTATCTCACGATCCCGGCCGAGCTCGAAGAGGCGGCGATCTTGGACGGCTGCGGGTACTGGATGATCTATCGCAAGATCATCCTGCCGATGAGCAAGTCGATCTTCGCGGCGCTGGCGGTGCTGTTCTTCCTCGCCAACTGGAACTCTTTCCTGTGGCCGCTGGTCGCCACGACCGACCAGGACCTCCAAGTCGTGCAACTCGGGATCGTCAGCTTCTTCGAGGAACACTCCGCCGACTGGAACTACGTCCTCGCCGCGGCCTTCGTCGCCGCGATCCCGACCCTCATCATCTTCGGCTTCTTCCAACGCAAGATCGTCGAATCCGTCAAGACCTCCGGCATGAAGTAAATGATCATGTTCACTAGGCAATCCCCTGCCCCACCACCCGTACACACCTCGTGATGCGGCAGAACGCCTAGGGGTGCACCGCACCCACCGCACATCAACGAAACGTCAGGAGCGCACCACGTGACCAGCAGTCTGTCCTCCGGCCTCGGCGGCATCGCCCTGCGCACCTCCGCCGTCACCCGCTCGATCTCGGCCGAGAACTTCACCGGCGCGAAAGGCGCAGGTGGCATGGCGACCGAAGGCACCGGCGCGCGAGCGGCCGCCGGACTGGGCCAAGGGTGGAAGATCTCCCCCTCGATCCACATCGCCCCTGGTGAAACCGCCGTGCTCGGCGAGATCGACGGCCCGGGAACCATCACCCACATCTGGTGCACCACCGCGCCGCACCAGGCGTGGCGGCGTACGCTGCTGCGCATCCACTGGGACGGCGAACAGGAACCCGCCGTCGAGGTCCCGCTCGGTGACTTCTTCTGCAACGGCTGGAACATCTTCAGCCAGGTCAGTTCGGTACCGGTGGCGGCGAACCCGAACGGCGGGTTCAACGCGTACTGGCCGATGCCGTTCCGGCGCTCGGCCCGGATCACCCTGGAGAACCTGTCCGCCGCCGAGATCGTCCTCTACTACCAGATCGACTACGAGCTCGACGACGTTCCCGACGACGCCAGCTACCTGCACGCGCAGTGGCGGCGCAGCCACCCCGTCCCCCGCGGCGAGGTGCACACGCTGCTCGACGGCGTGCAGGGCGCTGGTCACTACGTCGGCACCTACCTGGCGTGGGGCGTCAACGACCCCGGCTGGTGGGGCGAGGGCGAGGTGAAGTTCTACCTCGACGGCGACGACGAGTTCCCCACCATCTGCGGTACCGGGACCGAGGACTACTTCGGCGGTGCCTGGAACTTCGACGTCCCCGGTACCGGGTACACCGCGTTCACCACGCCGTATCTCGGCTTGAACCAGGTGCTGCGCCCGGACGGCCTCTACGCCAGTCAGCAGCGTTTCGGGATGTATCGCTGGCACCTCCCCGACCCGATCCGCTTCGCCGAGGACCTCCGGGTCACGGTACAGAGCCTGGGCATCGGGCCGGGGCATCACAACGGGCTCCCGCACCGCTACCGCCCGACCAGCGACGACATCGCCTCCACGGCGTGGTTCTATCTGGACCGGCCGAGCACGCCGTCGCGGCCGGAAACACCGGGACTGATCGACCTCGAGGTGGACTGACGCCCGACCCGCGGACGGCCGAGGTCAAGTCACGTGGACGTCGATGCCGTGCCGGCCGGACGAGCCGTTCGGCGCCGGCGGCGCCTGCTCACTGGTCTGGACTTCGCCGTCCGCGGTGACCGCGCGGACCTGCAGTGTGTGATCGCCTGGCTCGGCGTCCCACTCGTAGATCCACTGGCGCCACGTGTCGGCGCTCGGGACGTCGGCCAGGCGGGCCGGCTGCCACGAACCGTCGTCGACGCGGACCTCTACGCGCTCGATGCCGCGGTGCTGTGCCCAGGCCACGCCGGCGACGGCGACCGTGCCTGCGGTGACGTCGTCGCCGGAAGCCGGGACGTCGATCCGCGAGGCGACTTTCACCGGGCCCCGCTCAGCCCAGCCGCGGGTCGTCCAGTACGCCTCGAACGCGTCGAACCGGCTCACCTCGAGGTCGACCACCCACTTGGTGGCGCTGACGTAGCCGTACAGGCCCGGCACGATCATCCGCACCGGGAACCCGTGCTCGAGGGGCAGCGGCTCGCCGTTCATCCCGACGGCCAGCAGCGCATCGCGACCGTCGGTGAGCGCTTCAAGGGGCGTACCGGCGTTCCATCCGTCGTCGGAGGTCGACAGGACGGCGTCGGCGTCAGGCAACGGGCGGGCCAGCGCGAGGACGTCGGCGATCGGCACGCCCGTCCACAGCGCGTTGCCGATCAGACCGCCGCCAACCTCGTTGGAGACACAGTTCAACGTCAGCCACCGATCGACCAAGCCCATCTCGATCAATGCGTCGTAGTCGATCTCGACTTCGCGTTCGACCATGCCGTGGATGCGCAGCGTCCAGTCGGTGGGGTGGATCAGCGGCTCGGACAGCGCGGTGTCGATGCGGTAGAAGTCGGCGTTCGGCGTGCGCCACGGTTCGGCGCCGTCGACGCCGAGGTCGACGCTGGCCGGTACGTCCGGCGTCGGCAGGTCGATGCTGGCGGCCAGCTCCTCGCGGGAACTTTCCACGCCGACGCGCCGGGAGGCCAGCCACCGTCCGACACCGGTGCCGGTGACGGCGAACGCCGCAGCGGCCGTCGCGGCGGTGAGGAACGCCCGCCGGCTCGTCGCCTCAGGCGAGGACGCTGGTGTCTGTGCGGTCGGCTGATCGACCTGGCGCGAGAGTCCGACCAGCCAACTCAGCGCCGGCAGCGCCACGACTCCGGCAGCACCGACCGGAATGAGGTCGGCGCCGGTGGTGTCCGGCCGGCTCCACACGGCGATACCCGCCACGGCCAGAAGGGCCAATGCGGCCAGGTGGCCTGCGCCTGGCCTGCGTTCGCTGAGCACGCCCACCCCGACGCCGAGGGCCACCAGCACCACAGCCATACCGCCGAGCAGGACGGCCTTGTCGGCGGTACCGAACCACTCGATGGCGAAATCTTTCAGCCAGCCCGGCGTCATGTCGATGAACGTCTCACCCACCGCGACGAACGGCGTCGTTCCGCGCGCCAAGGCTCCGGCGACGAGTTCGGCTGCGGCCAACCCCGCAGCGAGGGCAAGCACACCAGCCAACGCCGAGTGCCAGCGCGGCGTCTGCGGCGTGCTCGCCGAAGGCTGCGGCCGCGTGGATGGACGGGACGAAGTACTCACACCACGATCATGCGCCGCCGCGCTGATCGATGACACAGCCCGAGCATGATCGTCATCGATTGTTCAGAATCTGCCGGTGCAAGCGCCGCGGGCCGACCCGCTGGACAAGAGCAAGCCCAGTGGGAGTCTTGGCTCGAGGGACCATCCGCGCGCATTCTGATCACACCGTGAGGTAGCGACATGCTTCTCGAGAACAAGAACGCCATCGTCTACGGCGCCGGAGCGATCGGGCGAGCAGTCGCCCTCGGTTTCGCCGGCGAAGGCGCCACGGTCCACTTGGCCAGTCGCACGGCGGAACCACTCGAGGCCGTGGCCGACGAGATTCGTGCGGCCGGCGGCGCCGTGGAGACTGCACAGCTCGACGCGCTCGACGAAACAGCCGTCGCCGAGCATGCCGACGCCGTCGCCGCCCGAGCCGGACGCATCGACGTCTCCATCAACCTGATCTCCGTTGGCGACATCCAGGGAACACCACTCGCGCAGATGTCGGTGGCCGACTTCGAACAGCCGATTCACACCGCGGTTCGGACGACGTTCCTGACGGCGAGGGCGGCTGCGCGCCACATGATCGAGCAGCGATCGGGGGTGATCTTGACGTTCAGCGGTGTCGGCGATCCGATGCAGGACTACTTCATCGGCGGCTTCCAGGTGTCACTCGCCGCCGTCGACATGCTTCGCAAACAGCTGGCCGCCGAGCTCGGCCCGCACGGCATCCGCGTCGTCGGCTTGAAGACCGGCGGCATTGCCGAGACCATCCCGGAGGACTTCCCGGGTCGAGACGCTCTCGTCGAGTCCCTCGTGCAACCCACGATGCTGGGCCGTACAGCCACCTTCCGAGACGTCGCTGACGTGGCCGCCTTCGCCGCGTCGGATCGGGCGGCCTCGATCACCGGCTCGGAGTTGAACATCACCTGCGGCGCCATCGTGGACTAGACCGGACTTGGCGGGCGCACCCCTGGGATTTCTGTCGCATCAACAGGCGTGCATGGGTGGTGCACTGGGGAATTGCCTAGTGAACATGATCATTTACGGCGGCGACGTGGGGAGCGATGGCGCGGAACGAGCGGCCGCGATGACTCAGCGCGTCCTTCTCGGCCGCGGAGAGCTCGGCGGTGGTGCGTGACTCGCCCTCGGGTACGAAGATCGGGTCGTAGCCGAAGCCGTTCGCCCCGCGCGGTTCTCGGATCAGCCTGCCCTCGACCCGACCTTCCGCCACGAACTCGCGCCCGTCGGGCCGGACGAGAGCCGCGACGCTGACGAAGGCGGCGCCGCGATGCTCGTCCGGCACGTCCTGCAGCTGAGCGAGCAGAAGGTGCAGGTTGGCGGCGTCGCCGGCGCCGGGGCCGGCCCACCGCGCGGAGAAGATCCCGGGCATGCCGTTCATCGCGGCCACGGTGATGCCGGAATCGTCGGCCAGCGCCGGCAGCCCGGTGCCCGCAGCCACGGCCCGGGCCTTCAGCAGCGCGTTCTCGGTGAACGTCAGGCCGGACTCGACCACGTCGCCGACCTCGGGGAACTCAGCGACACTCGTCAGGTCGACGACGACACCGGCCTCGGCCAGGATGCGGCGGATCTCGACGACCTTGTGCTCGTTGCGAGTGGCCAGCACCACCCGCGAGGCAGTGCCGGTCACGATGCCAAGACGTTCTTCTGCAACTCGGTGAGCTCCCGGCAACCCGCCTCGGCCAGCCCCAGCAACGAATCGAGCTCGAAGCGATCGAACGGCTCGCCCTCGGCGGTGCCTTGCACCTCGATGTAGCGCCCGTCGCCGGTCAGCACGACGTTCATGTCCGTTTCGGCGCGCACGTCTTCCTCATAGCACAGGTCGAGCAACGGCTCGCCGTCCACGACACCGACCGAGATCGCCGCGACCGAGTCGGTGAGCACGGTGTCCGACGCCAGCAGACCACGCTCGCGCATCCACGACACGGCGTCGTGCAGGGCGACGTAGGCACCGGTGATGGCAGCCGTTCGCGTGCCGCCGTCCGCCTGCAACACGTCGCAGTCGAGCACCAGGGTGTTCTCGCCCAGCGCAGCAGTGTCGATGATGCCGCGCAAGGAGCGTCCGATCAGCCGCGAGATCTCGTGTGTGCGCCCGCCGATACGACCCTTGACCGACTCGCGGTCGGACCGCGTGTTCGTCGAGCGCGGCAGCATCGCGTACTCGGCCGTGACCCACCCGAGCCCGGAACCCTTGCGCCAGCGCGGCACCCCTTCGGTGACCGAGGCCGCGCAGAGCACGCGGGTACGGCCGAACTCGATGAGAACCGATCCCTCGGCGTTGTCGAGCCAGCCACGGTTCATCGTGACCGGGCGGAGCTGGTCGGCCTGCCGGCCGTCGGTGCGAGTCATGGGCTCCAAGCTATCGGTTCGGCTACAGCGGCGGTCGAGCGACGTGCCCGATCAGTACAAGTGCAGCGGATACACCTCGAACGACGTGGCGAAGCGGCACCCGAGGCGGGTCCCGGCCTCACGAGCCAAGCCCTCGAGGAACTCCGCCGGGTCGGGATGATCGGGGCCGAGGGCTTCCAAGTACGCTGCGTGGGCGCGCAGCGAAGCGACGCCGAGCTCGAACGTGTCGGTGATCTCGACCGCGTGCTGTGCCTCGGGCGATCCGGCCGCCCAGACGGCGCGGACGCCGTTCCACGGTTCGAACCCTTCGTCGACGAGCTCGCGGAACACCCAGCGATTGCCGGCGTCGCGGGCGGCATCGATGACGGCGCGCCCGACGGCGATGTGATCGGCCTGGTTGAGCATCATCCCGCCGTAGGTCTCACGCGGGTTTCCCGTGATGACGATGTCGGGCCGGTGCCGGCGGATCACGCGCGCCAGGTCACGGCGTAGCGCCAAGCTGTACTCCACGACGCCGTCGGGATACCTGAGGAACTCCACGTCGTCGACGCCCACGATGCGCGCAGACTCGCGCTCCTCCGCTTCGCGCAGCGGGCCGGCCGTCTCCGGCGGTATCGAGTCGATGCCGGCCTCACCGCTGGTGACGAGGCAATAGGCCAGCTGCTTGCCCTGTTGGGTCCAGCGCGCGACCGCGGCCGCGGCGCCGTACTCGATGTCGTCCGGATGCGGAGCGATCACCAGTGCGGACTGCCAGTCCTCCGGCAGCGGCTCCAGTGGCGAGACGTCGGCCATCAGACCTCCCAGGTGGCGTCGGGCACGGCCGCTTCCACCGGCCCGTCGTACACGGCCCGAGCAGCAGTGACGGCCCGGTGCGGATCGCCCCATGGTGGCACGTGCGTGACCACCAGCCGCTG
>Ga0079224_100004072_pt1 | contig 18707 bp, 21 predicted proteins | sample Stecom2015_FD_80414 | JGI IMG/M metagenome (GOLD analysis project Ga0079224, IMG submission 80414) | Agricultural soil microbial communities from Utah to study Nitrogen management - Steer compost 2015 | ecosystem: Environmental > Terrestrial > Soil > Agricultural land | place: USA: Utah... | reverse complement strand
GGTACGAGAGCAGTCTCATGCGACCGACGATAGCAGATGGCACGCGCTTGCGCGGCGCCAGAAAACGAAAGCCCCTCGATCGAGGGGCTTCGGTCCCGTGCGGCGCGGCGCGCGCCGCTGCCAGGCGGTCCTGCTCGCCGCTGCCAGGCGGTCCTGCTCGCCGCTGCCAGGCGGCCCTGCTCGCCGCTGCCAGGCGGCCCTACTTGATCTTGGTTTCCTTGTAGTTCACGTGCTTGCGGGCGACGGGATCGAACTTCTTGATCTCCATCTTCTCGGGCATCGTCCGCTTGTTCTTCGTCGTCGTGTAGAAGTGCCCGGTGCCGGCCGTCGATTCGAGCTTGATCTTGTCGCGCATGGTTGCTGTCCTCCGGGTTATGCCGCTTCGCCGCGGGCGCGCAGGTCGGCCAGCACCGCATCGATGCCCTTCTTGTCGATCAGGCGCAGCGCCGCGTTGGTGATGCGCAGGCGAACCCAGCGGTTCTCGCTCTCGACCCAGAAGCGGCGATATTGAAGGTTCGGCAGGAAGCGGCGCTTGGTCTTGTTGTTCGCGTGCGAGACGTTGTGGCCGACCATCGGCGCTTTTCCGGTGACTTGGCAGACTCGGGCCATGACGGGCTCCTCGGACTCGAGCCTGAGGCTCGATATTGCAGCAAAGCCTTGAATTTTAGCGCGATTCGAGCCGATGTCGCAAGCCGACCGGGGCGGTGCCCGGAGCACCCGGGTCGGCGGTCCGGGGTTGCGGCGCGTTATAGGGCAGACTCGCGCAGCAAGGAGCCCACCAGCATGAAGCGATTCCTGTTTGCCGCCGCGCTCGCCGCGGCCGCCGTCCCGGCCCTGGCTGCCGACGTCGGCGTCTCGATCAGCGTCGGCCAACCCGGCTTCTACGGGCGCATCGACATTGGCCGCTTCCCGCACCCGGCGGTGATCTATCCCGAGCCCGTCATCATCCACCCGGCGCCGATCGGCATGGTTCGGCGCCCGATCTACCTTCGCGTGCCTCCCGGGCATGCGAAGGACTGGCGCAAGCACTGCCACCGGTACGACGCCTGCGGACAGCCGGTCTATTTCGTCCAGGAGGGCTGGTACCACGACGTCTACGCGCCGCGGTACCGCGACGCGTACCGGCAGGATCACCGCCGCCGCGACCCGCAACGCTACGACCGTCGCGACGGCCGCCGCCAGGACGGCAGCGGCGGCATGGGCGACAAGGGCCGGGGCGGCGAGCGGGGTGGCGACAGGGGCAGGGGGCGCCCGGGGGGTTGAACGGTGGCCGCGGCCGGCGCGGCCGGCCCCTGGCGCCCCTAGATCAGTCCGGCTTCGGCGAACGAGAAGCAGCGGTTGCCGGCCACGATCAGGTGGTCCAGCACCGGTACGTCGAGCTGCGCCAGCGACGCCTTGAGCGCCTGCGTCAACATCCGGTCGGCCGCGCTCGGCTCGGCCACTCCCGAGGGGTGGTTGTGCGCAAGGATCAGTGCGGCACTGTTGAGTTCGAGCGCCCGGCGCGCGACTTCGCGCGGATAGACCGCGGTCTGTGTCAGCGTTCCGCGAAACAGCTCCTCGGCCGCGATCAGCCGGTTCTGCGCGTCCAGGAACAGGCCGGCGAAGATCTCGTGGCCGCGATCGCGCAGCCACAGCGCCAGGAACTCCCGCACCGCCGACGGGGAGGCGAGCGCATCGCGAACGCGCAGTTCCTCGCGCAGGCTGCGCCGGGCCAGTTCGATGGCCGCCTGCAGTTGCGCGCGCCGCGCCGGGCCGAGGGCGGTGCCGCGGGTGCCGAGGCGGCTCTCCGCGCAGACGAGCCCGCGCAGCCCGCCGGAATCGGCGAGCAGTTCGCGTGCCAGTTCGACCGCATGCTTGCCCGCGGTGCCGTTGCGCAGCAGTACCGCCAGCAATTCGGCGTCGGACAGCACGGCGGGACCCCCGGCGAGCAGCCGTTCGCGCGGGCGCTGCTCGATCGGCCAATCGCGGATTCTCAATGGGGACTCCCGAATCGGCGGTGAGGAAAGCCTAGAATGGCGGGCATGGCAAACGTTCCTTCGGCGGCGGCACCGGCGACGGTTGCGGCCGGGTCCTACCTCACGCTGCACTACCGGATCAGTCTGGCCGACTCCGGCGAGGACGTCATTAGCACTTTCGGCGACCGGCCGGCCACCCTTCAGCTCGGGCTAGGCCAGCTGGCCGAACCGCTCGAACGATGCCTGATCGGTCTGGCCGAGGGCGCGCACGCGAGCTTCGACCTCGAGCCCGAGCAGGCCTTCGGACCGCGCAATCCGGCGCTGCTGCAGGCGTTGTCGCGGGCGGCCTTCGACGCCCAGACCGGCGGCGACCGCGACTACCAGCCGGGTGATCCGGTCCAGATCCCGGCGCCGGGCGGCGGGCGCTACGCGGGCGTGCTGAAGGCGCTCGACGAGCATCGTGCGCTGTTCGACTTCAACCACCCGCTCGCCGGCCGGCGGATCCGCTTCGAGGTCCGGATCCTCGGCATCCTGTAGGACGCTCCATGGACGCGCTACTCGCCCAGCCCCGCGGCTTCTGTGCCGGCGTCGACCGTGCGATCGAGATCGTCGAGCGCGCGCTCGAGGCGTTCGGCCGCCCTATCTACGTGCGCCACGAGATCGTGCACAACGAGCACGTCGTGCGTGCGCTGCGCGACCGGGGTGCGGTCTTCGTCGACGAACTGGACCAGGTGCCGGACGGCGCGGTCGTGATCTTCTCCGCGCACGGCGTCTCGCGCGCGGTGCGCGACGAGGCGCAGCGGCGCGGGTTGCGCGTCTTCGATGCGACCTGCCCGCTGGTGACCAAGGTGCACATCGAGGTCGCGAAGATGCGCCGCGACGGGCGCGAGCTGGTCATGATCGGACACGCCGGCCATCCCGAGGTCGAGGGCACGATGGGACAGGCCGACGACGGGATCTACCTGGTCGAGACGGTCGACGACGTCGCGCGCCTGGTGGTGCGCGATCCGCAGCGGCTCGCCTACGTTACCCAGACCACGCTGTCGGTCGACGACTGCCGCGAGATCATCGCGGCGCTCAAGGCGCGTTTCCCGGCGATCGCCGAGCCGAAGAAGCAGGACATCTGCTACGCGACGCAGAATCGCCAGGACGCGGTCAAGCTCATGGCGCCGCAGTGCGACCTGGTGCTGGTCATCGGCTCGCCCACCAGCTCCAACAGCAACCGGCTGCGCGAAGTGGCCGCAAAGATGGGCTGCGAGGCGCGGATGATCGGGTCGGCGGCCGAGCTCGATCCGGCGTGGCTGGCCGGCAAGCGCCGGGTCGGCGTGACCGCGGGCGCGTCGGCGCCGGAGCGCCTGGTCGAGGAACTGCTGGCGCGCCTGAAGACGCTGGGCGTCGGCAGCGTGCGCGCGCTGGAAGGCGTGCGCGAGAACATGACGTTCCCGCTCCCGAAGGGGCTGGCGAGGCCGAAGGACGCGGCGGCCGCGGCGACGGATGCCGGTGCGCAATGAGAAAGGGGTCAGCGATCTGCGACCGCTAACCCCTTGATCCTGTTGGTGCCGATGGACGGACTCGAACTGTCGACCTTCGCATTACGAATGCGCTGCTCTACCAACTGAGCTACACCGGCGTTTCGCGAACCCGCCTGCACCAGGGGTTCGGAAAGCCGAAAAGTATAGCAGACGGCCCCATGCGGTGCGTCGTCGTTCATGCGATGCCCGGTATCGGCGATTTCAGGGTTCGGGCGAAACGGCCGCCGCATCGGCCAGCGTCGCGTCCACCGTCGGCCAGCGCAAGCGGCAGCGCAGCTCGCGCTTGAGCCGGCGGTTCGCCAGTCGCCGCGACTCGCTCATGAACGACAGCATCGCCGGGCTCACCTGCGCCGCGACGGCGTCGCGCGGAAGGCGCGGCGGGCGGGGCAGCCCGAGCGCATCGGCGACCTTGTCGAAGTACGCGCCCATCTTCAGGTCGCTATCGTCCACCGCGTGGTAGACGCGTCCGGGTCGTCCGCGAAACAGCGCGAGCCAGGCTGCCAGCGCGAGGTCGTCACCGTGAATGTGGTTGGTGTAGACATCGTCGGCGTCGACGAGCGCCGGCGTCGCGCGGCGCAGGCGATCGACCGGCAGGCGGTCGAGCGCGTAGATGCCGGGCGCGCGCAGGATCGAGACACGCGCCGCGCCGCGCGCCGACAGTGCGCGCATGCGGCGCTCGGCGGCGACCCGGCGGATCGCGCGCTCGCTCGCGGGTGCGACCGGACGCGTCTCGTCGAACGCCGCGCCGGCGCAGTCGCCGTAGACGCCGGTCGTACTGATGTAGACCCAGCGCGCAGGCGGCCCGATGCGCCGCCTGCGGCGCAACGCGGCGCCGCAGGCGGCGATCAGGCGCGCGCTGCGCGGGTCGTCGCGGCCGGTTGCCGGGGGCGGCGCGAGGTCAACCATCCGGTTCGCGAACGCCGCGAGCCGTCGCAACGAGCGTCGATCGTCCAGGTCGGCCGCGATCGCGCGGGCGCCGAGCGCGCGTGCCGCCGCCTGCTGCCCCGGTTGGCGCGTCACCGTGAGCACGCCGATCGCGTCGCGCAGTTTCGGCGCCAGCTGTTCGAGCAGCCGCATGCCGACGTCGCCGCAGCCGACGACCAGCAGGCGCAGGCGACGAAGTCGCCGGGGCAGGGCGCGCGGCGCGGCACGCGGGGCGGAGGGCAATCTCATGGACGTCGATGTCGCGCGAGGCCGGCAGGCCATAATAGCGGCTTTGCGCGCGCCACCCCGGCCAGCCATGAGCTTCAACGTCACCGTTTCCCCCAGCGGCAGGCAATTCTGCGTCGACGACGACGAGTTCATCCTCGAAGCGGCGCTGCGCCAGGGTGTCGTGCTGCCGTACGGGTGCCGCAACGGCGCCTGCGGATCGTGCAAGGCGCGCGTGCTCGACGGTGCGGTCGAGCAGGGCCCGCATTCGGACAAGGCCCTGAGCGCAGACGAAGCGGCGCGCGGCTATGCGCTGCTGTGCTGCTCGCACGCGCGCTCGGACCTGTCGGTCGAGTGCCGCGTCGTCGCGGCGGCGGGCGACATTCCGATCCGCAAGATGCCGTGCCGTATCGCGTCGATCGAAATGCTCGCGCCGGACGTCGCGGCGCTGAAGCTGCAGTTGCCGGCCAACGAGCGGCTGCAGTACCTGGCGGGCCAGTACATCGAACTCCTGCTGAAGGACGGCTCGCGGCGCAGCTACTCGATGGCCTGCGCGCCGCACCTCGCCGAGCAGCTCGAGCTGCACGTGCGCCACATGCCCGGCGGCAAGTTCACCGACGCGCTGTTCGGCGCCACGCAGCCGGCGATCAGGGAACGCGACATCCTGCGCTTCGAGGGGCCGATGGGCACCTTCTTCCTGCGCGAGGACAGCGACCGGCCGATCGTGCTGCTGGCCAGCGGCACCGGCTTCGCGCCGATCAAGGCGATCGTCGAGCACGCGCGCCACAAGGGCATTGCGCGCCCGATGACGCTGTACTGGGGCGGCCGGCGTCCGCGCGACCTGTACCTGAACGCCCTGGCCGAGCAGTGGTCGCGCGAGATCGACGGCTTCCGCTACGTGCCGGTGGTGTCCGACGCGCTGCCCGAAGACGGCTGGCGCGGTCGCACCGGCTTCGTGCATCGCGCGGTGATGGCCGATTTCCCCGACCTGTCCGGGCACCAGGTCTATGCCTGCGGCGCACCGGTCGTCGTCGATTGCGCGCGCCGCGAGTTCACCTCGGTCTGCCGGCTGCCGGAGGCCGAGTTCTTCGCCGACTCCTTCACGTCGGCGGCCGACCTGGCCAATGCCGGGTAGGCGGGTGCGCACGTGCGCGGCGACGCGGTCTTCCACGTGCACGGCGTCTCCAAGGTCTACCGGATGGGCGAGGTCGAGGTGCACGCGCTGCGCGAGGTCGACCTCGACCTCTACGAAGGCGAGCTGGTCGTGCTGCTCGGCGCTTCGGGCAGCGGCAAGTCGACGCTGCTGAACATCCTCGGCGGGCTCGATCGCCCGACCCGTGGCGAAGTGTTCTATCGCGATCACCAGCTCACTGCGGCGAGCGACGCGCAGCTCACCGAGTTCCGGCGCGAGCACGTCGGCTTCGTGTTCCAGTTCTACAACCTGATTCCCAGCCTCACGGCGCTCGAGAACGTGGCGCTGGTCACGCAGATCGCGGCGAACCCGATGGACCCGGCGCAGGCGCTCGAACTGGTCGGGCTGGGCGACCGGCGCAACCACTTTCCGGCGCAGCTCTCCGGCGGCGAGCAGCAGCGGGTCGCCATCGCGCGTGCGGTCGCCAAGCGCCCCGACGTGCTGCTGTGCGACGAACCCACCGGCGCGCTCGACTACGCGACCGGCAAGCTCGTGCTCGAGGTGCTCGAGCGGGTGAACCGCGAGCTCGGGACGATCACCGTGCTGATCACGCACAACGCGGCGATCGCCGCGATGGCCGACCGCGTGATCCGGATCGGCAGCGGCCGCATCGTCGGCATCGAGCGCAACGCGACGCGCGCGTCGCCGTCGGAGATCTCGTGGTGAGCCCGCTCGTGCGCATCATGCTGCGCGAGCTCTGGCACCTGCGCGGGCAGGTGGTCGCGGCCGCGCTGGTCGTCGCCTGTGGCGTCGCGGCATTCATCTCGATGCGCGGCACCTATCACTCGCTGGTCGTCGCCCAGGACGACTACTACGCGAGCTACCGCTTCGCCGACGTGTTCGCGAACCTGAAGCGGGCGCCCGAGTCGCTGGCGCAGCGCATTCGTGCGATTCCCGGCGTCGCGATGGTCGACACGCGCGTCGTAGCCGACGTGACGCTGGACGTGCCCGGCCTGGCCGAGCCGGCGACCGGGCGGCTGGTGTCGATCCCGCCGCGGCGCGAGCCGACGCTCAACGACCTTGCGTTGAGCGCCGGTCGCTACATCGAGGCCGGTCGCAGCGACGAGGCGATCGCCAGCCGGACATTCGCCGAGGCCAATGGCCTGCGTGTCGGCGACTCGATCGGCGCGGTGCTCAACGGTCGCTGGACGAAGCTTACGATCGTCGGGCTCGCGCTGTCGCCCGAGTACGTCTACGAGGTCGGATCGGGCGTCGTGTTTCCGGACAATCGCCACTTCGGCGTGCTGTGGGTCGGCCGTCCGGCGCTTGCGGCGGCGTTCCAGATGGACGGGGCATTCAACGACGTGGCGCTGACGCTGGCCGCCGGCGCGGTGGCGCAGGACGTCGTCGATCGCCTCGACCGCCTGCTCGAGCCGTACGGCGGGCTGAGCGCCTATCCCCGGCGCGACCAGGTCTCGCACCGGTTCCTCTCCGACGAGTTCGGCGAGATCGAGATCACCTCCACCTGGATCCCGGCGCTGTTCCTGGCGGTGGCGGCGTTCCTGCTCTACACGGTGCTCTCGCGCCTGGTGAGCACGCAGCGTGCGCAGATCGGGCTGCTCAAGGCCTTCGGCTACTCCAACCTTGCCGTCGGCCTGCTGTACCTGTCTTTCGCGGTCGCGACGGTCACGATCGGGACGATCGTGGGGATGGCGGCGGGAATCTGGTTCGGCGGGCTGATGACCGGCCTCTACGGGGACTATTTCCACTTTCCGCGCCTGTCGTTCGACGCGCCCGCGTCGGTGCTGCTCGAGACGGCGCTGATCGGGCTGATCGCGGCCAGTGTCGGCGCGCTGGGGGCGGCGCGTCGCGCCTCGTCGCTGCCGCCCGCCGAAGCGATGCGCGCCGAACCGCCGGCCAGCTTTCGCGCCGGGTTGATCGAGCGCAGCGGCGCCGGCGCGCTGCTGGCGCCGACGCTGCGGATGATCCTGCGCAACCTGGCGCGGCGCCCGTGGCGCGCGGCGATGTCGATCCTCGGGGTTGCGCTGGCGATCGGGCTCATGGTCGTGGGGCGCTTCGGGATCGACGCCTCGAGCCACCTGCTGCATGTGCAGCTCGACGTCATCCAGCGCGACGACGTCACCGTGACCTTGCGCGAACCGCGCGAAGCGGCGGCGCGCGAGGAGATCGCGCGGCTGCCAGGCGTGCTGCGCGTCGAGGGCTTTCGCGCGACGGCGGTGTGGCTGCGCCATGGCCACCGCGCGAAGAAGGTCGCGCTGGTCGGCATCGATGCGGACGACAGCTTGCACAGGCTGGTCGACCGTCGATTGCGGCGCGTCGACCTGCCCCCCGAAGGGTTGGCGCTCGGCAGGAAGCTCGCGGAGATCCTCGACGTGAAGGTCGGCGACACGGTCACCGTCGAGGTCATCGAAGGTGCGCGCCCGGTGCGCGAGGTGCCGGTCTCGGCGGTGGTCGACGAGTACCTGGGCCTGGGCGCATACATGGATCGGCGCGCGCTCGCGCGGCTGCTGCGCGAGGATCGGCTCGTGTCGGGCGCGCGGCTCAGGGTCGACCCGGCGCAGGCCCCGCGCCTGTATGCCGAGCTCAAGCAGATCCCCGCGGTGGCCGGCGTCGAGGTCAAGGAGTCGGTGCGCAAGGTGGTGCAGGACTCACTCGACCGCGCGTTCGAGATGTTCAGCCGGATCATCGTCGTCTTCGCCGGCGTGATCGTCGCCGGCACGATCTACAACAGCGCGCGCATCGCGCTGTCGGAGCGCGGCAACGAGCTGGCCAGCCTGCGTGTGCTCGGCTTCCGGCAACGCGAGATCGTGGCGATCCTGCTGGGCGAGCAGGCGCTGCTGGTCGCGGCTGCCATCCCGCTCGGCCTGGCCGTCGGGTACGCGATCGCGGCGGCGCTGGTTCCGGTCTTCGATCGCGAGTTGTTCCGCCTGCCGCTGGTGATCACGAACCTGACCTATGCCTGGGCGGCGCTGGCGGCGATCGTCGCGGCGCTGCTGTCGGGGGCCGTCGTCGCCAGGCGCATCGGGCGCCTCGACCTCGTCGCCGTGCTCAAGACCCGGGAATGACCAGGCCGATGAGGAAATCGTTGCGTACCCTCGGATATGCGGCCGGCGCGCTCGCGATCGCCGCGCTGGTGGCGTGGGCGCTGCGCCCCGAGCCGCTCGACGTCGAGGTCGCCCGCGTCTCGAGGGGGCCGATGGAGGTCACGGTCGAGGATCGTGGCGAGATGCGCAGCCACGACCGGTTCACGATCGTCGCGCCGGTCGCCGGTCGCCTGGTGCGCATCGAGATCCACGACGGCGACCGCGTCGACGAGAACGAGGTGGTCGCGAACATCGCGCCGGCGCCTTTGGGCGCGCGCGAGCGCAGCGAATCGAGCGCGCGGGTGGCCGCGGCCGAGGCGCTGCAGCGCGAAGCCGAGGAACACGCCCGCCGCGCGCGCGAGGACCTCGCGCAGGCGCGGCGCGAGCGCGCGCGCGTCGAGCGGCTGGTCGCCGACGGCTTCGTGTCGGCGCAGGCCGCCGACAAGGCGCGCAGCGACGAGGCCGCGGCGGCCAACGAGGCCGACGCGGCGCGGTTCCGCGCGCGCTCGGCGGCCGCCGAGGTGCGGGTCGCGCGATCCGCCCTCATCGCGCAGGGGGCGGGCGGCGATGCGACGGCGCTGGTGCCGGTGCGTGCGCCGATCGCCGGGCGCGTGCTGCGCGTTCCCGACCAGAGCGAGCGCGTGGTGGCGGCCGGCACGCCGCTGATGACGATCGGCGACCAGACGCGCCTCGAGGCGGTGATCGAACTGCTGTCGTCGGAGGCGGTCAGGGTCGCGCCGGGCATGCCGGTGCGGATCGAGGGCTGGGGCGGGCCCGAGCCGCTACGCGCGAAGGTCCGGCTGGTCGAGCCGTTCGCATTCACGAAGATCTCGGCGCTCGGCGTCGAGGAGAAGCGCACCAACGTGATCGCCGATCTCGTCGATCCGCCGGGGCCGCTCGGGGACGGCTACCGGATCGAGGCCCGCATCGTGGTCTGGAGCGAGCCCGACGTGCTGCGCGTGCCCGCCAGCTCGGTCTACCGCTGCGCAGAGGGCTGGTGCGCGTTCGTCGTCGACGACGGCAGGGCGCGACGTCGCGTCGTGAAAATCGGGCAGCGCAATTCGCTCGAGGTGCAGCTGCTCGACGGCGTGACCGAAGGCGACACGCTGGTGCGCCACCCCGGCAACGATCTCGAGGACGGCGCGCGCGTGGCCGCGCGCTGAGCGCGGCGCTCAGCCGGCGGCTTCCTCGCCGAGATACGCGGCGCGCACGCGCGCGTCGCCGAGCATCGCCCGCGCCTCGCCGGACATCGTCACCAGGCCGGAGTCCATCACGTACGCGCGCGAGGCCGCTTCGAGCGCGAGCCGCGCGTTCTGCTCGACCAGCAGGATCGTCGTGCCCTGCGCCGCCACGCTGCGAACGACCTCGAAGACCTTCTCGACCATGATCGGCGACAGGCCCATCGACGGTTCGTCGAGCAGCAACAGCTTCGGCACGCTCATCAACGCGCGCGCCATCGCCAGCATCTGCTGCTCGCCGCCGGACATCGTGCCGGCCAGCTGGTCGGCGCGTTCCTTCAGGCGCGGGAAGGTCTCGAACATGCGGTCGATGTCGCGGCGCACGCCGGCGGCGTCGCGCCGCGTGTACGCGCCCATCATCAGGTTCTCGACGATCGTCATCCGCGCGAACACGCCGCGGCCTTCGGGCACCATCGCCAGGCCGCGCGACACCAGTTCGTGCGCCCCCACGCCCCGGATCGATCGCCCCTGGTACGACACCTCGCCCGATGCCCACTGCTGGGTGCCGGTGATCGCCTTCAGCGTGGTGGTCTTGCCGGCGCCGTTGGCGCCGATCAACGCGACCAGTTCGCCTTCGTGAACCTCGAGGTCGACCCCCTTGACCGCCTGGATGCCGCCGTAGGCCACCTGCAGGCCCGAGATGCTGAGGATCGGGGTCGTCATGTCCGGTTGCGGCGGGGGTCAGTGGGCGGCACTGGCGCCGAGATAGGCTTCGATCACCGCCGGATCGCGCTGGACCTGCGCCGGCGTGCCCTCGGCGATGACCTTGCCGTAGTCGAGCACGGTGACGCGGTCGCACAGGCCCATCACCAGCTTCACGTCGTGCTCGATCAGCAGGATCGTGCGGCCATCGTCGCGGATGTGCGAGAGCAGGTCACGCAGCGTCAGCTTCTCGGTCGCGTTCATTCCCGCCGCCGGCTCGTCGAGCGCCAGCAACTTCGGATCGGTGGCGAGTGCGCGCGCGATCTCCAGGCGTCGCTGGTCGCCGTACGACAGCGTGCGGGCCTGGAAGTCGGCGTAGCGCGCGATGCCGACGTAATCGAGCAGTTCTCGCGCGCGGCGCCGGATGTCGGCCTCCTCGCGGCGCTCGCCGGCCGTCTTGAACACCGCGCCGAACACGCCGGAGTGCGTGCGCACGTGCCGGCCGACCATGACGTTCTCGAGTGCGGTCATGTCGCCGAACAGGCGGATGTTCTGGAAGGTGCGCGCGATGCCGGCCTCGGCAACCTTGTGGACGGCGCTCGGCTCGTATCGCGTCCCGTCGAGCGTGAAGCTGCCCGAGTCGGGCGTGTACAGCCCCGTGATGACGTTGAAGAAGGTCGTCTTGCCGGCGCCGTTCGGGCCGATCAGCCCGTAGATCTGTCCGGACTCGATCTCGAGGCCGACGTCGGAGAGCGCCTGAAGCCCGCCGAAGCGCTTGTTGACGCCACTCACCGACAACAGTGCCCGGCTTGCCGTCATCGCCGCTCAGGCTCCCGAAGCCGGCGCCGTGCCGGTGGCGGATGCCGCAGCCTTGCGCCGGGCAGCGTTGATGCCATGCTTCGGCGCCGGCCACAGGCCGGTCGGCCGGTACAGCATGATCAGCACCAGCGACAGGCCGAACAGCAGCATCCGCAGCGCCTCGGGCGCGACCAGTTCCTGCCCGAAGACGGCCAGCTGCGCGGGCCGCGCGATCTCGCGCAGCGTCTCGGGGATGGCATAGAGCAGCACCGCGCCGAGCACCACGCCCGGCACGTGTCCCATGCCGCCGAGCACGACCATCGCGACGATCACGATCGACTCCATCAGGATGAAGCTCTCGGGCGACACGAAGCCCTGGAACGACGCGAACATCGCGCCCGACACGCCGCCGAACGACGCGCCCATCGCGAAGGCGAGCAGCTTGACGTTGCGCGTGTTGATGCCCATCGCCTTGGCGGCGATCTCGTCCTCGCGGATCGCCATCCATGCGCGGCCGATCCGGGAGTCCTGGAGACGGATCGAGACCAGGATCACCGCGATCGCGAGCAGCAGGAACAGGTAGTAGTACAGCGTGACCGACGGGATCGCGAAGCTGCCGATCTCGACCGTCTTGGACAGGTCGAGGCCGACGACCCGCACCGGATCGATGTTGGTGATGCCCTGCGGGCCGTTGGTGATGTTGAGCGGCGCGTTCAGGTTGTTCAGGAAGATGCGGATGATCTCGCCGAAGCCCAGCGTGACGATCGCCAGGTAGTCGCCGCGCAGCCGCAGCACCGGCGCGCCGAGCAGCACGCCGAAGAACGCCGCGATCAGCGCGCCGAGCGGAATGACGAACCAGATCGAGCTGTGCAAGCCGTCGGGGAACGTCGCCGCGATCCACTCGAAGTTCTCCATCAGGTGCGGCGACGCGAGCAGCGCGTACATGTACGCGCCGACCGCGTAGAACGCGACGTAGCCGAGATCGAGCAGGCCGGCGTAGCCGACGACGATGTTCAGCCCCAGTGCGAGCATCACGTACAGCAGCGCGAAGTCGGCCATGCGCACCCAGCGGTTGCCGCCCATGCTGAGCAGCAGCGGCAGTACAGCCAGTGCGATCGCGACCACGACCGTGGCGGCCAGCGCCGCCTTCGGCTTGCCCTGCAACGACGGAAAGAAGGTCGTGATCATGCGTGCGTCGCCTCGGGCTCAGGCGCGGTCGGCGACCCGCTCGCCCATGATCCCCGACGGGCGGAACAGCAGCACGAGGATCAGCACCGCGAACGCGAAGATGTCCTGGTAGTGGCTGCCGAGGAAGCCGCCGGTGAGGTCGCCGATGTAGCCGGCGCCCAGGCTCTCGATGATGCCGAGCAGCAGGCCGCCGAGCATGGCACCGGCGATGTTGCCGATGCCGCCGAGCACCGCCGCCGTGAACGCCTTGAGCCCCGGGATGAAGCCCATCGCGAAGTGCGCGATGTTGTAGTTCAGTGCGACCAGCACGCCGGCCACGGCGGCCAGCGCCGCGCCGATCGCGAACGTGGCGGCGATCACCTGATTGGCGTTGACGCCCCTCAGGCTGGCGATTCGGGGGTTCTCCGCGGTCGCGCGCATCGCGCGGCCGAGCTTCGTTCGGTTCACCAGCAGCACCAGTGCGGTCATCATCGTCGCGGCGACGACCAGGATCAGGATCTGTTTCGGGGCGAGGATCGCCCCGAAGATCGGTACGGGTTCGGTGGGCAGCAGGTCCGGGAAGACGATCGGGTTCGGCTTCCAGATCATCATGGCCACCGTCTGCAGCACGATCGACACGCCGATTGCGGTGATCAGCGGCGCCAGACGCGGCGCATTGCGCAGCGGCCGGTATGCGACTCGCTCGATCGTGACCGAGAGCGCCATGCAGACCGGGATCGCGGCGAGCACGACGATGAGCAGCGCGACCGGCGCCGGCACGCCGGCGGCCAGCAGCATCGGCACCAGCCACGCCGCGACCATCGCGCCGATCATCAGCACCTCGCCGTGCGCGAAGTTGATCAGCTGCAGGATGCCGTAGACCATCGTGTAGCCGAGGGCGATCAGTGCATAGACCGACCCGAGCACCAGGCCGTTGAGGATCTGCTGCAGCAGGATGTCGAAATCGAACAAGCGGAGCCCTTACGTTGGCGACCGGAGGCGCGAGGCCGCGCGAATCCTAGCGTAAAACGCGCCGCAACAACGCGATCGTCCGCGCGGCAAGGGGCAATGTGCGGAAAAAAAGAGCCCCGGACGAACCGGGGCAAACCAGCCAGGGAGGAAAAAATCGTTGCGCGGCTGGGAGAGGAGGCCTGACGAGAAGTGCAAGCTGCACTCCACGGAACCAATCTAGCGGGAGCCGGGCGATCGGGCGTGCGGCCCGCGATTGACGGGCGAGTCGGGCGGACGGACGGACGAGGCGGCCGTGGCGGCCGTCGCGTGGCGTGCGGTCGTCCCGGCCCCGGCGCGGTGCGCCGGGGCCGGGAAGGGTCATCGACCCTCGAAAGCAGGAGGGGCGCCGGTGGCGCCCCTCGTCGGCCGCGGCCGCGCAGGCTTCGCGCCGGCGCGGTCGGGCGGGAAGGATCTACTTGTGCGACAGCACCCACTTGACGAGGGTGCCTGCCTCGTCGGCGGAGACCTGCGGATTGGCCGGCATCGGGATCTGGCCCCAGACGCCGACGCCGCCTTCGCGGACCTTTTTCGTCAGCTTCGCAACGGCATCCTTGTCGTTTGCGTACTTGGCGGCGACGTCCTTGTACGACGGGCCGATCAGCTTCTTGTCGACCGCGTGGCAGGCGGTGCAGTTCTTGCTCTTGGCGAGGTCGGCGCTGGCCATGGCGGCCCCCGAGGCGCATCCGAGCGCCACGGCGAGGGTCAGGGCGGAAATCCGTTTCATTGGGGCTCCAGAGTGAAGAAGACCGTCAGGGATGATCGGTATGAGTCGTTAACGCGCTGCAGGCCCTGCCGTTGACACCCTGCGCCGCGCCGTCCGGCCGGCGGTCGCACACCGGGGGGCCCCGCTGCGGCACATTGGGCGCTCCGACTGCAACCGCTTGCGTCTCATGCCGTTCGTGTGGATTGGAGCCCTGTTGATCGTCCTGAAGTGGCTGGAGATCGGCCCGATGGGACAGTGGTCGTGGTGGTGGATCCTGTTGCCGCTGGCGCTCGCATTCGCATGGTTCGAACTGATCGAGCCGCTCTTCGGCCTCGATCGCCGCAAGCAGGTCGAGGACAGCTACGCGAAGGCGCGCAAGGCGCGCGTCGAAGCGCAGTTTCCGCGCAAGGCGGGCTCGGCGGCCGGCAAGCGCTCCTGAGCGCAGCGGGCGCCCGGGCGCGCCTTCGCCGTGCCCGGGGCTGCGGCGGTTGCGTCCCGACTCAGAAGTCGTCGAGTACCGCCCCGCGGCTCGCGCTGGCCGCGAGCTTGTAGAACTTGGCGAGTACGCCGCGCGTGTAGCGCGGTGCGGGAGGGCGCCAGCCTGCCCGGCGTCGCGCGAGTTCCGCGTCGTCGACGTCGAGTTGGAGCACCAGCCGGTGCGCGTCGATCGTGATCGAGTCGCCTTCCTTCACCAGCGCGATCGGGCCGCCTGCGGCCGCCTCCGGGGCGACGTGGCCGACGACCATCCCCCAGGTTCCGCCCGAGAAACGTCCGTCGGTGATCAGGCCGACCGATTCACCCAGCCCCGCGCCGATGATGGCCGAGGTCGGCGCGAGCATCTCGGGCATCCCCGGGGCGCCGCGCGGGCCAAGGTAGCGCAATACCATCACGTCGCCGGCGACGATCCGCCCGTCGAGGATCGCCGCGAGCGCGCTCTGCTCGTCGTCGAAGACGCGCGCGGGCCCGGTGATGACCGGATTCTTCAGCCCGGTGATCTTGGCGACGCTGCCTTCGGGCGACAGGTTGCCCTTGAGGATCGCGAGGTGGCCCTGGCTGTACAGCGCCTTGTCGATCGGGAAGATCACGTCCTGGTCGGGGCGCGGGGCGTCCGGCACCGCCTTCAGCTCCTCGGCCAGTGTGCGGCCGGTGATCGTCACGCAGTCGCCGTGCACGAGCCCGGCGTTGAGCAGGATCTTGAGGACCTGCGGGATGCCGCCCGCCCGGTGCAGGTCGGTGGCCAGGTACTTGCCCGATGGCTTGAGGTCGCAGATGACGGGCACGCGCTTGCGCACGCGCTCGAAGTCGTCGATCGTCCACTCGATGCCGGCGGCGTGTGCGATGGCCAGGTAGTGCAGCACCGCGTTGGTCGACCCGCCAACCGCCATGATCAGCGCCACGGCGTTCTCGATCGACTTGCGCGTGACGATGTCGCGCGGCTTCAGGTCGTTCTGCACGGCGCGGATCAGCACGCGCGCCGACTCGGCGGTCGACGTCGACTTCTCGGCATCCGGATTGGCCATCGTCGACGACCCGAGCAGGCTCATGCCGAGTGCCTCGAACGACGACGACATCGTGTTCGCGGTGTACATGCCGCCGCACGAGCCGGTGCCCGGGATCGCGTTCTCCTCGATGCCGCAGAAGTCCTCCTCGGTCATCCGGCCGTGCGAGAACTCGCCGACCGCCTCGAACACCGAGACGATGTTCAGGTCCTTGCCCTTCCAGTGGCCCGCCTTGATCGTGCCGCCGTAGACGTAGATCGACGGCACGTTGGCGCGCAGCATGCCCATCATGCCGCCCGGCATGTTCTTGTCGCAGCCGCCGATGACCAGGACGCCGTCCATCCACTGTCCCTGCACCGCGGTCTCGACGCAGTCGGCGATCACCTCGCGCGACACGAGGGAGTATTTCATGCCCTCGGTGCCCATCGCCATGCCGTCGGAGATCGTCGGCGTGCCGAACACCTGGGGATTGGCGCGGGCCGCCCGGATGGCCTCGACCGCGGCGTCGGCCAGCACCTGCAGCCCGGAGTTGCACGGCGTGATCGTACTGTGGCCGTTGGCGACCCCGATCATCGGGTTCGAGAAGTCGCTGCGCTTGTAGCCCATCGCGTAGTACATCGAGCGATTCGGGGCGCGGGCGACGCCTTCGGTGATGTTGCGGCTGCGGCGGTTGGCGGTCATGGCGCTGTGGAGTTGGCTGGGGGAGGGCTGCCGACGATTGGGCGATCCGGAGGGCGCGACTGTAGCAAACGAGGCGCCGTCGACGGGCGATTCCTGCATCGCGATACCGGATTGGCCGGAGCCGGTCCCGGTCCTTGCGCGCTGGGCGGACCTGGTGTAATCTGAATGCGAATTGGTCGTATTACGAAAATTGCGGACCGCGGATCCTGCGGGTCCGCTCCGTCCACGCTTCGAGCCATGATCGTCTGCATCTGCCGCGCGGTGTCCGACCGACAGATCCGCGCCGTCGTCAGCCAGGGCGCAAGCTCCCTGTCGGAGGTCCGTGCCGAACTCGGCACCGGCGAGTGCTGCGGGAAGTGCTCGCGCCAGGTGCGCGAACTGATCGACCAGCACGCCGGCGCAACCCAGTGCTGCGGTCGCGGCGCCGACTGCGCCTGCGCCTGAAGCAGGGGCGCGCGGCCCGGCCGACGCAACCCCCGAACGGCGCTCAGGAGGTGCCGCCGCCCATGTACGTCTGCTGGTAGTTCTGCAGCCCGACCTTGCCGACCAGTTCGAGCTGGGTCTCCAGGAAATCGACGTGCTCCTCGGAGTCGTCGAGGATCGACACCAGCAGTTCGCGCGACACGTAGTCGCCGACACTCTCGCAATGCGCGATGCCGGCCTTGACCGTGTCCAGCACCGAGCGCTCCAGCGCGAGGTCCGCGTTGAGGATTTCTTCGGTGCTTTCGCCGATGTTCAGCTTGCCGATGTCCTGCAGGTTCGGCAACCCGTCGAGCATCAGGATTCGCTTGATCAGCGCATCGGCGTGCTTCATCTCGCCAATCGATTCGTCGTGCTCGATCTTCTCGAGTCCGGGCAGGCCCCAGTGGCCGAAGATCCGCGCGTGAAGGAAGTACTGGTTGATCGCCGTGAGCTCGTTCCTGAGCTGCTTGTTCAGCCACTCGATGACCTTCTTGTCGCCCTTCATGGTGCGTCCTCGCGAGCCGGTTCGAGTCGCGATTATGCAGGCAGACGAGACGGCGCGTCGCGAATGACCGCGTCGGGATGGCCTCGTCGACCCGCGGCTCGCGCCGCAACGGCACTGGCGTGGCCGGATCGTCGTGCAACAATAGGCGCGCCAGACCGAACGCCCGACGATGCTCATCCACCCCCAGTTCGACCCGATCGCCTTCAGCGTCGGCCCGATCGCCGTACGCTGGTACGGCCTGATGTACCTGATCGCGTTTGCCGCGTTCTTCGTGCTGGGCCGCCAGCGGCTGACGCGACCGGCCTTCGCGTCGGCCAGCGGCCTCGAACAGCGCGACCTCGAGGACCTGCTGTTCTGGGGCGCGATCGGCGTGGTACTGGGCGGGCGCCTCGGCTACGTGATGTTCTACAAGCCCGGCTATTACGTCGCCCATCCGCTGGAAATCCTCGCCGTCTGGCAGGGGGGGATGTCGTTCCACGGCGGGTTGATCGGTGTAATCGTCGCGACCTGGCTGTTCAGCAGGCGGCGCGGGCGCGGCTTCCTGCCGGTGATGGATTTCGTGGCGCCGCTGGTGCCGATCGGGCTCGCCGCCGGCCGGCTCGGCAACTTCATCAATGGCGAACTGTGGGGGCGTCCGACCAGCGTCCCGTGGGCGATGGTGTTCCCGCAGGTCGATGCGGTCGCGCGCCACCCGTCGCAGCTCTACCAGTTCGCCGGCGAGGGGCTGGCCCTGTTCGCGTTGCTGTGGTGGTACTCGGCGAAGCCGCGCGCCGTCGGCGCGGTGTCGGGGATGTTCCTGATCGGCTACGCCGTGCTGCGTTTCGTGGCCGAGTTCGCGCGCGAACCCGACTCGTTCCTTGGCCTGCAGGCGCTCGGCTTCACGATGGGGCAGTGGCTGTGCCTGCCGATGTTCGCGGCCGGCATCGCGCTGTTCGCGTGGGCGCAGCGCGGGCGGGGCTAGGCGGGAGCGACCGGGTGTTCGAGCGTCTGCGGCAGGTCCGTCGGGATGCCCGCGAACGCACGGACCTGCGCGGGCTGCTCGACGACTGCCGGCAATTGCTGACCGCGCGCGGCGAATCCAACAGCCTGGTGATCGCGGCGCGCGCGATCGAGCGTTACGAGCGCCTGT
>Ga0079224_100004071_pt1 | contig 18708 bp, 13 predicted proteins | sample Stecom2015_FD_80414 | JGI IMG/M metagenome (GOLD analysis project Ga0079224, IMG submission 80414) | Agricultural soil microbial communities from Utah to study Nitrogen management - Steer compost 2015 | ecosystem: Environmental > Terrestrial > Soil > Agricultural land | place: USA: Utah... | reverse complement strand
CGGCCGCTTGGCCATGGCGCGCGCGATCACCTCGTCGAGCGCGCGCGGCAGCCCGCCGCCGAGCGGCGGAACCGGCGCGGTCGCGTGCATCGCCTGGAGCTGCTCGCGCGAGGCGGCGCGGAACGGCACCTCGCCGGTGAGCGCCTGGTAGCAGAGGACGCCCAGCGCGTAGACGTCGGCCCGGCGGTCCGCCGCCGCGGCGTCCGACCACTGCTCCGGCGCCATGTAGTGGGGCGAGCCCATCGCCATGCGCGTGCTGGTGAGCGTGAGGTCCTGGCCGCCGGTGCCGCCGGGCCGGCCGGCCTCGCCGCGCGCCGGCGGCCGGTCCTCCGCCTGGCCGGCGACCTTGGCGATGCCGAAGTCGAGCAGCTTGGGCAGGAGCTCACCGGCGCGCGAGAGCACCATCACGTTGGCGGGCTTGAGGTCGCGGTGCACGATCCCCTGCTCGTGGGCGGTCTCGACCACCTGGCAGATGCGCTCGATGAGCGGGGCGAACCGCTCGAGCGGGATCGGCCCCTGGTAGCGGAGCAGGGTGGCCAGCGTGGTGCCGCGCACGTGCTCCATCGCGATCCAGAGGAGCCCGTCCGGCTCGGCGCCGAACGCGTAGGTGTGGGCGGCGTAGGGGTGATCGAGCAGGGTGGCCAGGCGCGCCTCGCGCAGGAAGCGCTGCACGTGGGTCGCCTCGTGCGCCAGCTTCTCGCGCGGGATCTTGATGACCACCTCGCGGCGCAGCGCCTTCTGCTCGGCCAGGTAGACCTGGCCGAACCCGCCGCCGGCCAGCGGCTCGCGGATCACGAACTCGCCGAGCGCGCGGCCGATCAGCGGATCCGGTCCCCGCTCGCCCTGCGCCGGCCCCCCGCCGTCCGCCATGCCGGCGAGTGTATCGCGCCCGCCGCGGGGTGGCCCGCGCTGTGGCTCAGTACCGCTCCTCGATGCGGGCGACCTGCTCGGGCGTCATCGCCTGGTCGGCCTCGTCGCGGAAGGCGGCGATCTCCTCCTCGGGCCTGCCGCGGGCGCGGAGCCGCTCCACCGCCTGCTCGACCGCCTCGTCGGTCTCGAACACCTCGTCGCGCATGACCTCCAGCCGGTGCCTGCGCGCCGCGCCGCCTTCGATCGCCTTGTGGAGCCGCTTTTCCTGGGCGGCCAGGCGCGAGGCGGCGCTCCGGTAGGCGGCGGCCGCCGCGGCTCGCTCGGACGGGGAGGCGGGCGGCACCCGCTGGTCGAGCGCGTCGAGCCGCGCCTCGGCCTGCTCCACCGCGGCCGCGGCCGCCTCGCGGTCGTCGAGCACGTCGCTCACCGCGGCGTTCACGTCGTCGAGGCAGTCGTCGGCGAGCTGCTCCGGCTTGAGGACCGACATCATGTAGAGCTCGGCGAAGTCGTCGTTGGCGTTGTCGCGCGCGTAGTCCCAGCGCGCGCTGGGCGGCAGGGCGTCGCTCCTGTGCGACCACACCTCGCCGTACTCGGTGCTGTAGGTGCGCCCGTTCTTCTCGATCGGCTCGCCCTTCTTGATGCGCGCGATCTGGTCCGGGCTGAGGCCCTCGGCCGCGAGCTGCGCGTCGCTGATGCCCCGCTTCCAGTCGGCGGTGCTCTGGATCCGCTTGAACGCGGCGGCCTCCTGGTCGTGGACGTCGTGCCCGATCTCGTGAATGATGACCTCCTCGAGCGGCGTGATCCGGTCGCCGCGGTGCGGCGTCATCCGGTCGTACGCCTGCCCTGTGTGGCGGTACCAGGCGTTCACGCCGGTGTCGTAGACCGTGACCACGCCGCCGTCGTGGGTGCCGCCGACGTCGTGCTCCTCGACGCCGCCATACGAGTAGACGCGCTCGCGCCGGATCTCCTTGAGCAGCTTGTTTCCGGCCACGTGCTCGCGCGGGAGCTGATCGAGCGCCCGATCGATCTGCTCGAGCTCCTGCTTGGTCCAGACGATCCTGGTCCCGTCCGGCCGCGTGCCGCCCTCGTTCGCGATCTTCACCCCGTACTTCATCTCCAGGGCGTGCTCGAGCTCCTTGCGCTCGATCAGCTCGGCGACCTGGCGCAGGGTGGGGCGGGTTGGCTGGCTCTGCAGGGCGCGGACCTCCTCCTCGATCTCCTTGTCGGTCCCGATGGCGATCGCGATCCGCTCGAGGTCCTCGCTTCTGACCGCGGTGCCGAGGACCTTGGCCCTGTGGTACTCGTGCCAGAGGCGGAGCAGCCGGTCGGGGTCGGTGGTGGACGCCACCAGCGGCTCGAGCTCCTCGCAGCGCTCCTTGGGCAGCTCCTCGAGCATGCAGTCGAAGGCGGCCGGGTCCATGCGATCGACCACGCGACCCTGGAGCTCGCGCGGCAGGCTGCTGATGAGGTTCATCGCCCGGATCGCCCCGTCCTTGCCGGCCTGCTCGAGGGTCTCGTCGAGGAGGTTCTCGCTCCGCGTGATGGCGTCGTCGATCCAGATCTGGTCGATGTTCCCCTCGAGGGTGCGCAGCCCCTCGTCGAGGCGCTCGCCGGCCGCCTCCGCCTCGCGGGTTGTGCGGTCGACCGAGTCCTGGCCGGCCTTCTCGAGGGCGTGCTGGTCGGCGGCCGCCTGGACGGCGCCGGCGGCGGTGCGCTCGCGCTCGGCGGCCAGATCGGACATGCCGCGGGCCGCCTCCTGATCGATCGCCTCGCGCGCGCTCCTGTCCGCGGTGGCGATCGCGGCCTCGGCCTCCTCGGCGTGGCGCTGGATCGCGGCGATGGCGCGAGCGGCCTCGGCGCGGATCTCCAGCTTGCGCCGGGCCACCTCGGCGGCGGCGGCCCGGTCGGCCGCCTCGACCGCCTGGTCGATGCGGCGCTCGGCCTCGGCCAGCTCGTCGTCGAGCCGCTTCACCTCCGCCTCGATGGCGCGCTCGACGCGGGCGAGCTCGCCGTCGCTGGCGGCCGCGATCCGGGCGAGGTCGGCCTGGTAGCGCCGGTCGATCGCCGCCAGCGCGGCCGCCAGCTCCTTGTCGAGCGCGGCCCGCGCGCGGGATCGCTCCGCCTCGATGCGCGCCTGGGCGCCGGCCCGCGCGCGCTCGCAGCGCTCGCGCACCGCCTGGACCGCGGCCGTCGCCCTGGCGGTGAGCGACCGGAGCTGGCCCTCGAGCGCCGCCATCGCCTTTTCGTGCTCGGCCTGCATGCGGGCGAGCGTCGCCTCGAGCTTCTGCTGGATGCGCCGGGCGCTCTCCTCGCCGCGGCGCGCCGCGGCGGCGGCCTTGTCCTCGCCGTCGCGCCGGATGCGGGCGGCGTCCTCGCTTGCCTTCTTCTCGATGGCGGCGGCGCTCTTGCTGGCGTCGGCGCGCAGCGTATCGGCGCGGCCTCGCGCCTCGCGCGTCGCGCTGTCGGCGCGGCGCTCCGCCTCGGCGCGCACCTGGCGGGCCTCGTCGCCCCGCCCGTCGGCGTCGAGCTGCTGGGCGCGCGCTCCGGCGGCGTCGCGCGCCTGCTTGGCCTTGCGCTCGCCCGCCTTGATGGCGGCGCTGGCGTCCGCCTCGCCCTTCTTGCGCAGCGTGCCGGCCCGGTCGGCGCCGGCGCGCTCGGCCCGCTCCGCCTCGGTCCGGGCGGTCTTGCGCAGCCGCTCGGCGTCCTCGGCCGCCTGCCGGGTGGCGCGATCGCTCTCGCGCCGCGCCTCGGCGCCGAGGTGCGCGCTCTTGCCCTCCAGCGCGGCGAGCTGGCCGGCGCGGCGGCGCTCGATGTCCCGGGAGAGCCGCTCGATGCGGCCGGCGAAGCTCTCCTCGACGCGCCGGATCTCGGCGGCGCCGTCGTCGCCGGGCTCGCGCTCGCGCCGGGCGAGCCTGGCCTCGAGCTCCTGGGCCTTCTCTTCGAAGGCGGCGGTGACCTGCGCGCGCTGCCGCTCGCTCTGGGCCCCGACCTTCGCCGCGAGCTCCTCGCGGCTGACCGACCTCGGCTCGGCCTTGCTCGCCCGGGCCCTGGCGCGCGCGGCCCGCGCGTCGGCCCGGGCCCGGGCGCGCAGCGCGCCGGCGCGGGCCTGCTTGCCGTGCGCGTGCTCCTCGCGCGCGCGGTCGATCTCGGCCAGCTCGGCGCGCATCCTTCGGTCGGCCTCGGCGGTCTTCTCGGCCGCGAGCTGCGCGGCGCGCACCCGGCGCTCGGCCGGCGGCAGCCCAGCGGAGCGCGCGGCCATGTCCCCGACCAGCTCGCGCTCGAGGGCGCCCGCCTCGCGGCGCCCGACCGGCAGCTCATCCGCCCCGAGATCGAGCGGCTGCCGGGCCACCGCCCGGAGGCTTGCCCGCGGCTCGGCGATCTCGCGCGCGACCTCCTCGCCGAAGAGCGGCTGCTCCGCGGGCCGGATGTCAGGCTCTCGCGGTTCTTCCCGCCGTTCTTCCCGCGGTTCCGGCTCCTGTTCCCGCCGCCGTTCCTGCCGCGCGTCCGTCGCCTGCTCTCTCTCCGGCTTGCCCTGGTCCTTCCGCTCCTGGTCCTTCCGCTCCTGGTCCTTCCGCTCTCCCGGCTTCCTCTGCTCCTCTTGCGCAAGCGGCCCCTTCTGTTTCGTTTCCTCCGGCTCCTGGGCCTCCTCCGCCTCGCCCTGCTCCTGCCGCCGGCCCTCGGGGTCAGCCGGCGCCTTCGCGCCCTCCTGCGCCTTCGCGTCCTCCTGCGCCTTCGCGTCCTCCTGCGCCTTCGCGTCCTCCTGCGCCTTCGCGCCCTCCTGCGCCTTCGCGCCCTCCTGCGCCTTCGCGTCCTCCTGCGCCTTCGCGCCCTCCTGCGCCTTCGCGTCCTCCTGCGCCTTCGCGTCCTCCAGCGCCATCGCGTCCTCCAGCGCCTTCGCGTCCTCCGGGCCGGCCTGCTCCTGCCGCCGGCCCTCGAGGACCGCCAGCACCGCCGCGAGCACCTCCGGATCGATCGCGCCGTGGACCTGCGCGGCCGGCGCGGCAGGCGCCGCCGGCGCCCCGTAGATCCGGTCGACCCGCGTGCGCTTGCCCGGCGCGATCCCCGGCGCGACCCGCGCCGCCCCCGGATCCTCCAGCCGCTCCTCGCGGCGCAGCATCTCGCTCGAGTACACGCCCGGGCGCAGAGCAAGGGCGGTGCCGCCCCGCGGTCACGCGCCCTCGCGATCTTGCGCGGCCGCCGGCGCAGCTCATCGAGCACAACCTGCGCGCCTCCCTCCGCCCGTCGCGCAACCGCTGCTCGGTCGGTCGCTCGCCCCGGTCACAGATCGAACCGGAACACCGGGCCGGCCTCCAGCCCGCCGACCGCGACGGCCGGCCGCGCCGGCCCCCGGCGGGCGGAGGCCGGCCCCCCGCCGGGACCGCCGCCGCTCCGGGGCGCAGGCCCAGGGCCGCCCCGGGGCGGCCCGCCGGTCGCGGGGCGATCTCCGTGAGCGGCGTTTACCGCGATTCCGTTCATCAATGCCGGGCAACGCCGGCGGGCGAGCGCGGGTCTCATCGCGTTGACAGGGGAATGCCGGCTGAGTAAGTTCCGGCACTCTTTCGGGAAATCGCGTGTCCAACCCAGCCACGACACCCGCCGGCGAGGCAGCCGGCGGCGCCGCCGACGCCGCGCCGAAGGTCGGCACCCGCGTCGAGGTGGTGGATCTCCACAAGTCCTTCGAGCACGGCGGCCGGACCATCGAGGTCCTGCGCGGGATCACGTTCACCCTGGAGCCCGGCGAGATGGTCGCCATCGTCGGCGCCTCGGGCGTCGGCAAGTCGACCCTGCTCCACATCCTCGGCACCCTCGATCTGCCCACCTCCGGACAGCTCCGCTACGGCGGCCTCGAGGTCACCCGCCTGTCGTCGTCGGCGCTGTCGGCGTTCCGCAACCGATCGATCGGGTTCGTCTTCCAGTTCCACCACCTCCTGCCCGAGTTCACCGCGCTCGAGAACGCGATGATGCCCTGCCTGATCCAGCGGATCGACCGGGCCGAGGCGGAGGCGCGGGCGCGGCGCATCCTGGATCGGGTCGGCCTCGGCCACCGCCTCAGCCACAAGCCGGGCGAGCTGTCCGGCGGCGAGCAGCAGCGGGTCGCGCTGGCGCGCGCCATGGTGCTCGAGCCGGCGGTGCTCCTGGCCGACGAGCCGACCGGCAACCTCGACTCCCACACCGGCCAGGAGATCCACGACCTCCTGGTCGAGCTGAACCGCGAGCGCGGCAGCACCATGCTGATCGTCACCCACAACCCCGACCTGGCCGCTCTCATGCCGCGCACACTCCGCATGCTGGACGGCGGGCTGGTGGACGAACGGGCCTGATGGACCGGGGGGACGACGGCCGCCGGCGGCAGCGCGCGGCGGCGCTGGTGGTGGCGGCGGCGCTGCTCGGCGCGGCGGCGCCCGCCTGGGCCCAGCTCGGCGACGACATGCGCGGCGAGCTGACCGAGGCCACCGACCTCCTCGGCCAGCGGGTCGACCAGGTGCAGTTCCGCGGCAACCGCAAGGTCGAGGACGACGCCATCCGCGCCAACCTGCTCACCCGGGTCGGCGGCGTGCTCGACCTCGAGAAGATCCGCGAGGACGTCCGCGCCATGTGGAAGCTCGGCTTCTTCTCGGACGTCCAGGTCGAGGCGATGCGCTCGCCGTCCGGCGGCGTCATCGTGGTGTTCAGCGTCAAGGAGAAGCCGTCGGTCCGCAAGATCCTGGTGTCCGGCAACGACGAGCTCGAGCTGGACAAGATCAACGAGGTCCTCGACCTCAAGCGCGACGCCATCCTCGACATCACCAAGGTCAAGGCCAACCGGGAGAAGATCCACGACCTGTACGTCGAGAAGGGCTACTACCTGGCCTCGGTCGCCTACGAAATCAAGCCGGTCAACGAGGCGGAGGTGGACGTCTGGTTCGTGGTCGACGAGCAGTCGAAGGTCGAGATCCGCGAGGTCTCGTTCATCGGCAACCGGCGCATCCCGGACGAGGAGCTGGCCGGGGTCATCGGCACCCGCAAGGGCGGCGCGCTGTCGTTCTTGACCGACGCCGGCATCTACCAGGAGGAGGCGTTCGAGCGCGACCTCCTGCTCATCACCGCCTACTACTACGACCGCGGCTTCATCAACGTGAAGCTCGGCACCCCGCAGATCCGGCTGTCGCGCGACAAGCGCTACATGTACCTCAGCATCCCGATCGACGAGGGGCCGGTCTTCTCGATCGGCAACATCGACTTCAAGGGCGACCTGATCGGGCCGGAGGCGGACTACTACAAGCGGCTGCAGATCGCCAAGGGCCAGGTGTTCAACCGCAGCAAGGTCGGCGAGGACATCAACAAGCTCAACGACTACTACAAGGACAAGGGCTACGCCTACGTCAACATCACGCCGATCACCAACATCGATCTCGAGAAGCGCATCGTCCACCTGTCGTTCGAGATCGAGAAGGGCAAGAAGGTCTACTTCGAGCGGATCAACATCCGCGGCAACTCCAAGACCCGCGACAAGGTCATCCGCCGCGAGATGAAGATCGCCGAGGGGGAGCTGTACAACCAGACCAACCTCGACATCTCCAAGCGCCGCATCACCGCCCTCGGCTTCTTCGAGAAGGTGGACATCTCCACCGAGCGCGGCTCGTCCGACGAGTTCATCGAGGTCAACGTCGAGATCGCCGAGCGGCCGACCGGCACCTTCCAGATCGGCGCCGGCTTCTCGTCGGTCGAGAACTTCATCGCCCAGGCGCAGATCTCGCAGAACAACCTGTTCGGCCGCGGCCAGACCCTGGCCCTGCAGGCGCAGCTATCCAGCCTGCGTCAGCTGTTCCTGCTGCGCTTCGTCGAGCCGTACTTCCTCGACAGCCAGTGGACGTTCGCCTTCGACCTGTTCAACCAGAGCACCGTCTACACCTCGTTCGCGCGCAACGCGACCGGCGGCAGCCTCATGTGGGGCTACCCGATCAACTTCGAGACCCGCGCGTACCTGCAGTACAAGCTCGAGGACGTCAGCGTGTCGACCGGGCAGACCGGCTTCACCAACATCGGCTCGGTGCGCGAGCCGATCGAGGCGCAGGCGGTCGCCAACCTGTTCCGCGGCGGCGTGTCCTCCTCGCTGCGCGCCTCGATCCAGTACGACAGCCGCGACAACCGGCTGTTCGCCACCGACGGCTGGTACCACAACCTGTTCTTCGAGATCGCCGACGAGTTCACCGGCTCGCAGAACATCTTCATGCGCTACGGCGGCTTCGCCCGCCACTACCGGCCGCTGGTCGGACCGTTCGTGCTCAAGCTCAACGCCGAGGCCGGCTTCACCACCAGCCGCGACCCGCTCGGCGTGCCGATCACCGAGCGCTACCTGATCGGCGGCATCTACGACGTGCGCGGCTTCCGGCCCCGCTCGCTCGGCCCGATCCTGCGGGTCAGCCAGCCGGGCGACGTCGGCCAGCCGCTCGGCCGGCTGCAGCTCGGCGGCAACATGCAGCTCATCTGGAACAGCGAGGTCGAGTTCCCGCTGTTCGAGCGGGTCGGCATCTCCGGGGTCGTGTTCTACGACATGGGCAACGCCTACAACCTCGAGGAGCGCTACTGCGCCGAGTCGGCCCAGGCCTCGGACATCTCGCCCAAGTTCGACCCCTGCTTCCGGTTCCCGGAGTCGATCACGGTCGGCCTGCGCAAGTCGGTCGGCTTCGGCTTCCGCTGGTTCTCGCCGATCGGGCCGCTGCGGTTTGAATGGGGTATCCCGCTCGATCGTCAGCCGGGGGAGGAGCCCCTGGTCTTCGAGTTCACGATTGGCAACTTCTTCTAGCCTGGTCGACGCCGGAGGCGCGATCCAGGCGAGAAGGACCCGGCCGCCCTATCGTGCGGGAACGCACCGGAACAGCGTTTGACCCTCGCCCTATCCTGCGGGAACGCACCGGAACATCGGAGCCGCCCCACATCAGCGTTCGACCCTCGCTCCTATCGTGCGGGAACGCACTGGAACATCGGCGCCACCCCACATCAGCGTTTGACCCTGTCGGAGCCTCGCGGTAGATCCGGCCCCGGAGGTAGCCCATGAATCGGAATCTGGCGATCGCGATCCTCGGTGTCTGTGTCCTGGCGGGGGGCGTCCTGCGCGCCGATGCCTCCGGCACGAGCGCGACGATCAAGATCGGCTACGTCGATCTCCAGCGCTCGCTCAACGAGACCGCCGCCGGCAAGCGGGCCAAGAAGAAGCTCGAGGCCGACAAGCAGAAGAAGCAGAAGGAGCTCGACAAGCAGCAGAAGGAGCTGCAGGCGTTCGCCGCCTCGCTCGAGCAGCAGCGCGTCGTGCTCAGGCCGGACGTCCTGCGCCAGCGCGAGCGCGAGCTGCAGGAGAAGTACGTCGCCCTGCAGGAGAAGTACCTGAAGCTGCAGCAGGAGCTGGCCAAGCAGGAGGCGCTCTTGGTCCGCGAGATCTTCAGCAAGGCCGGCCCGGTGATCCAGAAGATCGCCAAGCGCGACGGCTACACCATGATCCTCGAGAAGAACGAGGGCGCCGTGCTGTGGGCCAACGACAAGCTCGACATCACCGCCGAGGTCAACAAGCAGCTCAAGTAGCCCGGCCGTGGTACAACGCGCCGCATGAGCGAGCAAGGGGTGAGCCCGGAGGCGCCGCCGGTCGCCATCACGGCGCAGGAGATCGAGTCCATCCTCCCGCACCGCTTCCCGTTCCTGCTGGTGGACCGGGTGCGCGAGATCTCCGAGGAGAGGATCGTCGCGATCAAGAACGTGAGCTGGAACGAGCCGTTCTTCCAGGGCCACTTCCCCGGCATGCCCATCATGCCGGGCGTCTTGCAGGTGGAGGCGATGGCGCAGGCGGGCGGCATCCTGGCCGCGCGCACCGGTGAGTTCGACCCCGCCCGCCAGGGGGTCTTCTTCATGGCCATCGACGGGGTCAAGTTCCGCAAGCCGGTCACCCCGGGCGACCAGCTCGTCATCGAGGTGGTGCCCCTGCGCAAGGGGCGGGTGTGGAAGATGAAGGGCGAGTGCCGGGTGGACGGCCATGTGGTGTCGTCGGCCGAGTTCGTGGCGACCATGGCGCCCCGCCAGGACGGTCCCCGCGGCAACGCGGGGCCGGATCGGGCGGGATGACGCCGCGGGTCTCCCCGGCCCGCCGGCGGGGCCGGGCGCGGCGCGGGCTCGCGGCGGTCGGGCTGGCCGGCGCGCTGGCCGCCGGAGGCTGCGACTGCGGCGGCGAGAAGCGCGAGCTCGGCCTGTCGCGCGCTCGCGACGGCGCGCCGCCGGTGGTGGTGGTGGACCGGGTGGTGCAGGGCGGCGTGTCCGGCCCGGTCGCGCCGGAGGTGGAGCCGAACGACGAGCGCGACAAGGCGGCGGCGGTGGCGGTGCCGGGCGGCATCGACGGCGCGCTGGCCGGCGACAAGGACGTCGACTTCTACCGGATCGAGCCGGGCGCGGCGCGGACGATCACGGTCAAGCTCACCGGCCCGCCGGCCGACGACGGCGGCGCCGACCTGGTGCTGAAGCTCCACGACGCCGACGGCGAGGTGATCGCCACCTCGGATCGCGGGCCGGCCGGCACCGTCGAGGGGCTGGCCCACGCGGCCCTGGCAGATGGCGCCGGCTACTTCCTGTCGGTCTCGCCGTTCGTGAAGAAGTCGAAGAAGAAGAAGGAGGCGGAGCCGGGCGAGCCGGCCTCCTACCGGCTCGCCATCGAGACCCTGCAGCCGGGCCCCGGCGAGGAGGCGGAGCCGAACGACGAGCCGGCCGGCGCCCGCGAGGTGCTCCTGGCCGACGAGGCGAGCGGCTACATCGGCTGGAGCAAGGACCGCGACCACTGGAAGCTCAGCCTGGCCGGCTTCTCCGGCGGCTACGTCCTCGACCTCGCCGTCGACGGCGTGAGCGGGGTCGCGCTCCAGCTCGACGTCCTGGCGAGCGACGGCCGGGCGATCGCCGCGCGCAAGGGGGAGAAGGGGCGCGGCCTGCGCGTGCGCGGCCTTCTGCCGGAGGTCGGCGCGCGCCACTGGCTGGCCCGGGTGTCCGGCTCGCGGTCCAACCCGGAGGAGCCGTACCGGCTGCGGCCGACCTCGCGCGAGCTGGGCGAGGGGGAGGAGGCGGAGCCGAACGACGACGCCGAGCACGCCATCGTGGTCGGGCCGCTCGGCGACGGCATGGAGGGGGAGCGGCGCGGCTACCTCGACGGCGGCGACGTGGACTTCTACCGCTTCGAGGCAGCGCGCGAGCCGCTCACCCTCAACCTCGAGGTCGCGCCGCCGAGCGGGGTGGACCTGTCGCTGCGCATCTTGAAGCCGGGCGGCGCGGAGGTCGGCCGCGCCGACGGCGGCAAGGCGGGCGTGCGCGAGCTCCTCGACGCGGTCCCGCTCGGCGCCGGTCAGACGCTGGTGGTCGCGGTCGGCGGCACCGCGCTGGGCGACGAGCCGGATCCGTACGTCCTTCGCTGGTCGACCCGCGCCGATCTCGGCGCGCCGATGCCGGATCCGATGCGCCAGCCGGATCCGAGCGAAGATCCGGACCCCGGCGACCCGTACGAGTAGCGCGCCGCCGCCGCGCCTGTGGTGCGCGCGGCCAACCGGGCGCGTCTCGCATGACACGCTGGCGCCGGCGCGCGGGCGCTTTCGCGCGCTTGGCGCCTGGCACGCCGGCTGCTCTCCCTCGCTGCGTCCGTTCCCCCAAGCGAGGAGAGAGTGAGATGTTGAAGCGACTCAAGGCGTGGCACATCGTGACCGCGGGCCTCATCGGCCTTTCCCCTGCGTGCGGAGGCGACGCGCGCGACGGCGACGAAGACAGGGCGCCGGTCGCGCAGGAGTCGCGCGCCGCGCGCGACATGCCGCCGTCGGTGGCGCAGCGCGACGTCGACATGACGTCGGTGCAGCCGACCGCGCCGGTCACCCCGTCGGGCGAGCAGAAGCCGGCGGCGGAGGCGCCGCACATCCCGGAGCCGGCCGAGCCGGAGGAGAGCGAGGAGGAGATGCTCGACGCGCTCGCGCTCGCCGCCGAGCGCAACCCGGACGACGTGCGCCCGCGGGTCAAGCTCGCCCGCGCCCTGTTCGAGGCCGGCAAGCGCGGCGAGGCGCGGCGCCACGCCGAGCTGGCGGTCGAGGCGGACGACGGCTCGTCGTCGGCGTGGAACACGCTCGGCCGCATCGAGCTGGCCGACCGCGATCTCGAGGCGGCGGTGACCGCGTTCGAGCGCGCCGCCGGCGCCGATCCCGACAACTCGTACGCCTGGAACAACCTCGGCTACGTGCTCATCGAGCTCGAGCGGTGGGACGAGGCGGCCGCCGCGCTCGAGAACGCCACCAACAGCGAGAAGCCGACCGCGTACATGTGGAACAACCTCGGCATGGCCTACGAGCACCTCGATCGCATCCGCGAGGCGCGCGCCGCCTACCGGCAGGCGGCCGAGCTCGGATCGGACAAGGGGCAGGTCAACGCGGACCGGCTCGAGGGCGTGATCTCCCTGGTGCCGGCCGGCGAGGAGCCGGAGCTGGGCGGCGCGCTCGAGTGAGCCGCGGCGGGGAGCACGGCCGGGCGCGCCGCGTCCGGCCGTGCTACAACACGCGCCGATGCAGAGGAGCGCGTCACGCCGGGGTGTCCTGCTCGCCGGCCTCGCCGGGTTCGCCCTCGCCGCCGCCGCGGCGTGCGGCGGGCGCCAGGCCGGGCCGGTCTCGACCATCCACAGCTACAGCGCCGCGCTGCGGGCCAAGGACTACTCGCGCGCCTACGACATGATGTCGGAGAGCTTCCAGGCCAGGCACTCGCGCGAGGAGTTCATCCGCATGATGAAGGAGTCCGGCGACGAGGTGGCCGAGACCGCGCAGAAGCTGAGCTCGCAGAGCAAGGAGGTCGAGGCGACCGCCGAGTTCCGCTACGGCCTCGGCGACACCATGCGCCTGGTGCAGGAGGACGGCGAGTGGCGCATCGCCAGCAACCCGATCGACTTCTACAGCCAGGCGACCCCGCGCGACGCGCTGCGCTCGTTCGTGCGGGCCTACGAGCTGGAGCGGTGGGACGTGATGCTGCGCTTCGTGCCGTCGAAGTACCGCGAGCGGATGACGGTCGACAAGATGCGCGAGCAGTTCAAGGGCAGCCAGCGCGCCGAGATCGAGAGCATGATGAACATGATCCGCGCCAACCTCGACGAGCCGATCACGGACAAGGGCAACGAGGCGCGGATGCCGTACGGCGACCGCTTCGAGGTGAAGTTCGTCCTCGAAGAGGGGAAGTGGAAGATCCAGGATCTGGACTAGGCCGTCGCGGTCAGCACCCGCGCCCCAGCCTGCGCCTGCACCACCGCACTGGCACCTGCACCGGCTCTCGCCTCGCGCCCGCGCCGACGGTGATGTGCGTCGGTGTCCGCGTCCGGGGCCTCGCGCACCTGTACGCTCGTTGCGCGGGTCGCCCGGTGAACTGGGGTCTGGGGACCCGGGAGGGTGCCGTGAATCGGCGTTCGCGGTGCGTAAAAACGTCACGCTCCGCCGGATGCTGAATGGTCAACGGTTTCGGTTGATTGGGGTGGCAGGAGGAGGAGCCGATCTCACCCCCCGGGGCGCGGGTGTCGCGAGCGAGATCAGTCCGGGATCCCCGCCAAAAACCTCCGCCCGAAATGAAACGAATGTCATCTCGGCGCGTTACAATTGTTGTGAGGGACCCCTGCAAACCGAGGCGCGGCGCTTGCATGAGATCGGTCCAGTGAGAGCGTGGACGCCCGCGGTCGCAGTCGGTCGGTGCGGGGCCGGGAGGGGGCTTTGACGGGAGAGAACGCGGCCTTATAACCCACGAAGGACCAGACACGAGGTGACACGATGCTGGATCCCTGGATCATCGAAGAGATTCGACGTCGCGAGGAGGAGCGCCGCCGCGATCAGGAGGCGGGCCGCGTCGAGCTCCCGCTCGAGTCTCCGCAGTATCACGAGCGCGGCACCCCGGCGCCTCCGGCTGAGGAGAGCGAGCGCGGCGTGACCATCATCGATCTCTGAGCTCGATCACCGGGCGGCCTTCCTGCTCCGCAGGGCGGGGGAGGAGAGGTCTGGCCCGGTGTGGATGAAACCCCCGCGATGGCCCGCACGGTGTGCGGGCCATCGCCTTTTTCGGCGCGCGATCGCGCCGCGCGCCCGCGGCGATCAGGTGCGCGCCGCGTTGAGCTCGGCCCAGCGCTCGTGAATCTCGGCGGCGGTCCAGCCGGCGGCCGGATCGCGCGGCAGCGCCGCGGCGGTCTGATCCATCCGGTAGACGTACATGCGCGCGCCCTCGACGGCGAGCACCGCGCCGGTGACATCGGCGGCCAGGTCCGACGCGAGGAACAGCGCGGCCGGCGCCACGCGATCCGGCGACAAGAGCTCGGCGGCGTCCGGCATCGCCGACATCATCGGCAGGTCCTCGGTCATCCGGGTGTGGGCGACCGGCGCCAGCGCGTTGACCGTGATGCCGTGCTTGCGCAGCTCGATCGCTGCCGTCATGGTGAGGCCGTAGATGCCGGCCTTGGCGGCCGAGTAGTTCGCCTGGCCGAAGTTGCCGAGCAGCCCGGCGACGCTGGTCGTGTTGATGATGCGGCCTCCGCCGCCCCGCTCGATCATGTGGGTCGCCGCCGCCTGCATGCAGAGGAACGTGCCGCGCAGGTGCACCTTGATCACGGCGTCCCACTGATCGACTTCCATCTTGCGGAGCGTCTTGTCGCGCAGGATGCCGGCGTTGTTGATCAGGATGTCGAGCCGGCCGAGCTCGTCGACCGCGCGGCGGATCAGCGCGCGCGCGCCGTCCGGCTCGGACACGTCGCTGGTGTCGGCGATCGCCTCGCCGCCGGCGACGCGGATCTCCTCGACCACGCGCGCCGCGAGGGCGCCGTCGGCGCCGGTGCCGTCGCGCGCGGCGCCGATGTCGTTGACCACGACGCGCGCGCCCTCGCGCGCCAAGAGGAGGGCGTGAGCGCGGCCGATCCCGCCCCCCGATCCGGTAATGGCCGCTACTTTTCCATTCAGGAGCCCCATCTTCGTCACCTCGCGAGGAGGAATCTACCGCGGTCCCGGCCCGGTTTTGCGTTAGAGATCAGCGGCCCGTTCGTTGCAGGACCATCAGCCGGCCCCCGAGGATGAGAACCTTCCCCCACATCGGCGGCGCGCGCCCCCTCGCGCTGGTCGCCGCGGCCGCCCTCGGGCTGGCCGGCTGGGGGTTTCTGGCCGCCGCCACCTACTGGCCGGGCTTCGGCCCGGAGACCGCGGCTCAGCCGGACGTGCTGGCGTTCGCGATGTTCCTGTTCGTGATCGTCGCCGCGCGCGCGATGGCGACCCGCCTGCTGCCGGACACCGCGGTGGCGCTCGACTCCGGCTTCTACGTCGCCGCCACGCTGTGCCTCGGCTCGGTGCCGTCCGGCCGGATGGTCGCGCTCGCGCTCACGGTTGACTCGGTGTGGCGGGTGGCGCACGCGCGCCACGAGGGCGGCCGGGAGCGCGTGCGCTGGCCGGACGCGATCTCCTTCCTCCTCTACTTCGGCGGCATGACCGGCGCGCTGCTCACGCTGATCGCGTGGTGGTTCGAGGTCGATTCGCTGGCGGCGCGCGTGGTCGACAGCGAGATCCCGGTGCTCGGCACCGTGCTCGGCATGGGCCTGGTGTTCCTGGTCGCCCACTACACGATCCAGGGGCTGCGCCTGGCCCTGCTGGGCGCGCGGCCGCGCGACTACCTGCGCCGGATGGTCCCGGCGGTGCTGGCCGAGGCGGCGCTCCTTCCGCTCGCGGCGATCGTCGTCTACCTCTACGACCCGGACCGGCCGGTCAAGTTCATCCTGGTCGGCGCGACCTACCTGCTGGTCAACTACGCCTTCCACCGGCTGTCGAGCACGCGCGAGAAGCTGCGCCTGCGGGTCGACGAGCTCGAGACCCTCAACGTGATGGCGCACCGGCTGGCCTCCTCGCTGCAGACGCGCGAGCTGGTCGAGACGGTGGCGCGCGACACCATGGCCGCCATCCCGGAGGCGGAGCTCCTGACCGTCACCCACCGGCCGGACGGCGGCAAGGACCTGGTGGTGGACTGCTTCGAGCGCGGCGGCGCCATGCACCGGCTGGTGCCGGAGGGGCGCGGGCTGGCGGCGCGGGTCATGGAGGAGAACCGCTCGCTCTACGTCGAGGACCTGGAGCGCTCCGAGCTCGGCGAGGGGGCGGCGGGCCAGTCGGGCGTGCGCTCGTGGCTCGGCGTGCCGATCGAGATCCACGGCGCGGTCGAGGGCGCGCTGGCGGTGCAGAGCCGCGCCGCCCACGCCTTCACGCCGGAGCGGATCCGCCTGCTCGAGGCGGTGGGCGCCCAGGCGGCGGTGGCGCTGCAGAACGCGCGGCTCTACGAGCTGGCCATGGTGGACGGGCTCACCGGCCTGTTCGTCCGCCGCTACTTCGACGCCCGGCTGGACGAGGAGGTCGAGCGCTCCAAGCGGTTCGGCACCGACTTCTCGGTCGTCATGATGGACATCGACGACTTCAAGCAGCTCAACGATACCTGGGGCCACCCGGTCGGCGACCGGCTCCTGCGCGGCATCTCCGAGGTGGTGCGCCGCCAGATGCGCGCGGTGGACACCGCCGCGCGCTACGGCGGCGAGGAGTTCGCCATGATCCTGCCGCGCACCTCGATGGTGGACGCCTACAACCAGGCCGAGCGGATCCGCCAGCAGATCGCCGACTACCGCTTCGCCGCCGAGGGCCAGGTGCTGTCGGTGACGGCCTCGTTCGGCATCGCCTCCTACCCGGAGAGCGGCGCCGCCGGCGCCGACGCGCTCATCCGCCTGGCCGACCGCGCGCTCTACCGCGCCAAGCGCACCGGCAAGAACCGGGTCGAGCTGTACTGGGCGGACGACGAGGCCGCCGGCCGCAGCTCGATCCGCCCGGTCTGAGCGCGAGCCGACGCCGGGCGGCGCTAGTACGTGTAGCGCAGGTAGGCGCGGCCGCCGACGGTCTGCATGGCGTCGAAGGCGGGCAAGAGCGACCACTGGCCGGCCAGGCCGACCGCGTAGTGGCGGTTCTGCAGCTGGTACTCGAGGCCGCCGCCGGCCGACAGGAGGGGCGAGTACGTCTCGCCCGGATCGAGGATGTCGACCTTGGCCAGGATGTTGGTCGACACCCTGGTGATGCCGAGGCCGCCGTCGGCGAACAGGGCGAAGCGCCCGGCCGGCACGCTGATGCGCAGGTCGCCGGCCGCGGCCAGGAGCTGGAAGTACTCCCCCTCCGGCGGCGGCGGCACTCGCGCCTCGTGGGTCTCGAGCTCGAGGCGGCCGCCGATCGAGAGCCAGGAAAACAGATCCACGCCGGCGCGCAGCGCGAACGCCGGGCCGAGCCGGGCGTAGGTGCGGCCGGGGCCGATCATCCCGGTGGCGCCGAGCGAGGCCTCGGCGTACGGCCCGCGCGAGGCCGGGCGCGAGTCGGCGGCGGCAGGCGGCGCGGCGGCGCCGGCGGCGATCAGCGCCGCGAGGAGCGCCAGCGGGGCAGGGCAGCGCGGGCTCATGGTGTGGTGGCCGGGGGCGCGTAGTCCGCCGGGGCGAAGCCGGTCAGCTCGTCCGGCGGCGCGTCGGCCAGCTCCGGGTGGATGAGCGGCGGGTTGCGGTGGTCGCGCACGCGCACGGTGTACTCGAGGACCATGTGGCGATCGGCGATGAAGGTGAGGTCGAAGCGGATCAGGTTGGCCAGCTCGCCGACCGGCACCATCGCGCCGCCGACGTCGATCTCCTCCAGGTCGTCGTGCACCGCGAGCAGCGCGGCGAACGGGCCGAGGCCGCCGCGGCTGATCAGCTCGAGATCGAGGCTGGCCTCGGCGAGCTGGTCCTCGCGCAGGACGCCGCTGCGGGTGCCGCCGGCCGGGATCTCGTACGGCACGTCGCCGGCGAGCGGCGGCGGCGCCTCCTCCTCCTCCGGGTCGACCACGAAGGCGAGCGGGACGTAGGCGAACCACTCGTTGGCGCCGTTGAGGTGGATGCGCGCCACGCCCGGCTGGTCGTCCAGGTTCTTGATGGTCCACTCGATCGAGAGGTCGAGCGCCTCGCGGGTGACCAGCGGGACCATGGCGCCGAGCTCCGCCTGGCGCTCCGCCCGCACCGCCGCCTCCTCCTCGGTCTCGAGCCGGATCGGCAGGGTGAGCTGGGCCGACGCGGTGGTCGTCATGCCGTCGGCGCCGACCTCGAGGGCCGCCGGCGGCTGCAGGTAGACCGGGTCGTTGCTGCAGGCGACGAGGAGGGTGACAGGCAGGATGGCCGCGCGGACGCTCGCCATGGCTCACCTCGGGGCGAAGATGAACGGGAAGTTGACCTTGGCGGTCTGGCCGTTCTTCGGCTGCGGGAACTTGAGGCCGGCGATCTGGCGCACGATGCAGTCCTCCACCTTGCCGTTGCGCATGGTGGTGGAGCGCACCTTGGCCGCCTGCACCCGGCCGTCCGGCGTGATGCGCCAGGTGATCACCACCTTGCCTCCCAGGTTCTTCGAGCGCTGTAGCTCGCGCTCGTAGCAGTTGCCGATCGCGTTCTTGCGCGAGCGCACCACCTTGAGGATCTCGGCGGCGGTGAGGCCGCCGAGATCGCCGTCCGGCGAGCCGACATCGATCTTGACCTCCGCCTCCTTCACCCCCTTGCCGGTCGGCGTGCCGCGCGCCGAGCGCGTGCCGCCGGTGTCGATCGGCCCGTGGGTGACCGCGTCGGCGTGGCTCTTGCCGCCGCCGCCGGTGCCGCGGCCGCCGCGGGTGGAGGTCCCGGTGCCGCCCACCCCGGAGCCGACGCCGGTGCCGGTGCCCCTGCCGCTGCCGCCGAGGCTGCCGGCCATGCGCGGCCCCTTGAGCCGCTCGAGCGCGTTGCCGAGCTTCTCGTCGAAGCCGCCGCGGTCGCGCACCTTG
>Ga0079224_100004070_pt1 | contig 18712 bp, 23 predicted proteins | sample Stecom2015_FD_80414 | JGI IMG/M metagenome (GOLD analysis project Ga0079224, IMG submission 80414) | Agricultural soil microbial communities from Utah to study Nitrogen management - Steer compost 2015 | ecosystem: Environmental > Terrestrial > Soil > Agricultural land | place: USA: Utah... | reverse complement strand
GACGGTCTCAGGGTGAGCCGATACGCCGAACGCCGGCCTCGACCAGGGCCGCGTGCAACCGCATCGTCAGCCGCGCCACCTGCCCGGCAGTCTCCTCGGCACGGGCCCGCGAATCGGTGCCGCGCTGTTTCAACAGCGGCGCGACGACCTGCCCGACGAGGTCGACTTCGCGTTCGGCAGCGGTACGCACCGCTCGCAAGTGCCGCGGTTGCAGGCCGTACTCCGCCAGTTCGCCCACGGTGCGCGCCACGAACAGAGCCTCGGCGTCGTAGGTGTTCTTGCGCAGCGGCGTGACCAGCCCGTAGGACTCGAGCTCGTCGAGCAACTCCGCGCTGATCGCAGCCGCTTCGATCAACGACGCGCGCGACAGCAGCACCTCGTTCGCGTCGGCCTTCTTCGGTGCGGCCACCGTGTACGGCGTGACCGTGCCGCCATCGGTCACCAGCTCCATGCCGCGGTCGAGCTGCTCGAGCTGTTCCTTGATCACGCGCAGCGGCAGATAGTGGTCGCGCTGCACCGTGAGGATGTAGCGCAGCCGCGCGACGTCGTCGTCGGTGAACCGCCGATACCCCGACGGCGACCGCTGCGGCTCCACCAGCCCCTCGGTCTCGAGGAAGCGGATCTTGGAGATGCTGACGTCGGGGAAATCGGGACGCAGCTGGCCCAGCACCTCGCCGATACTCATCGTCTGCGGTGCCCGCAGCCCGGTGGCTGCGGGCTCGCCGGAGGCGCGAGCGTCAGGCAATCCCATTCTCGGCCTCAGCGTTGGAGCGTGCTTCGGGCACGCTTGTCCCGCCCTCAGCGTTGGAGCGTGCTTCGGGCGGCCTCACCTCGGCCCGCCCCCGAATCCCAGCTGGCTTGAGTAGTAGACCAGTCGGTACTTGCCGATCTGGACTTCGTCGCCGTTGTTGAGCGCGACTTCGTCGATCCGGTCGCGGTTGACGTAGGTGCCGTTCAAGCTGCCGACATCGGCCACGACGAATCCGTTGGCCTGCCTGCGGAACTCCGCGTGGCGGCGCGAGACGGTCACGTCGTCGAGGAAGATGTCGGACTCGGGGTGTCGCCCAGCGCTCACCACGTCGGTGTCCAGCAGGAAGCGACTACCGGCGTTGGGGCCACGCAGCACCACGAGCAGGGCACTGCCGGCGGGCAGCGCGTCGACGGCAGCCTGATCGGCGGTCGCGAGATCGCCGCCGTCTTCGCGCTCGGCGCGTTCGGGCTCTTCGCGGACCATCGCCATGGTGCTCGTCGCGTCGCCAGCGGGTTCCGCGGGCGCGGCGGCGGTGACCAGCGCTGTTCCGCATTGGGAGCAGAATTTCGCATCGGTCGGGTTGTGGTGACCGCACTGAGTGCAGAACGGCATCGGCATGGCCTCCCGCCACGGCTGCCCGTGGCTCGAGTCGTCGGCGTTCTCGAGAGTCGTGGCGACCCTCGACCTTCGCCTGAGAGTTTACGGATGCTGGCAACCTAGGGCCGGTGCGGTAGCGGGTCAACCGCGTCAAATCACCGGCACGACCGACCGTTTACACGGCACTCACCCCTCGACCTGGGACCGGTACTCGTCGGCGGTCAGGAGCTGCTCCAGAGCGGACTCGTCAGCGGGAACCACCTCGAACATCCAGCCGGCGCCGTACGGGTCGGCGTTGACCTGCTCCGGCGCGGCATCGAGCTCGTCGTTGCGAGCGACCACGGACCCGGTGACGGGCGCGTAGAGCTCACTGACGCTCTTGGTGGATTCGAGCTCACCGCAGACGTCGCCGGCGGTGAGCTCGTCACCGACGGCCGGAAGCTGCACATACACGATGTCGCCCAACTGCTCCTGAGCGAAGTTAGTGATGCCGATGCGGACGCTGCCTTCCTCCTCGCCGGGGTTGCGCACCCACTCGTGTTCCGGGGTGTACCTCAGGTCGTCGGGATACAACGGATCTGCCTCCTCCACGGCGCGCGTGGCCGGTCCGGGTGAATCAGGTGAGATTCAGCTCGTTCGGGTGGATTGCCGGTCAATCGTCCTCGTCCTCCGGCGCCGGGTGAGCGTACTGAGGCTCCTCCGGCTCATGCAACACGTCGATGGTCAGCTCGTTGTACTCGGTGACCGTCGCGTCAGCGTTTTGATCCTCGATACTCGCCACCACCCCCTGGGTGAACGACATGGCGCCGGACAGCACGCCGGGGTCACCGATGGCCACGATGGTGTACGGCGGCTCCACTTTCTCACCGCCGATGATCATCGCGCCGTCCTCAGGTCCGAGGAAATATGTGTCAAGAACCACACGAACCGCGGAGTCGTTGCCCTCTCCGGTGATCTGGATGGCTTCGGCGCCCGCGTCGCGCAGCTCCAAGATCGCCCGGTACATGAGCACCGAACTCACCCGTCGATCGGGATCGGTGATGGTCATGATGATACCGGGGCCGGTCGCCGGGGCGGTTCCGGCCAGGATGCCGGTGGTGCGGGCACGTTCCTGGGCCTGCGCCAGCGCCTCGGCCTCGGTGTTGGCGCCACTGACGAGGTCGCGTCGGTCGGCTTCGAGCTCGGCGACCTGGTCGTCCAACCGCTCGGACTGGCGCCGCAGCCCGTCGAGGATCTGAACGAGATCGTCACGACGCGCATTGGCCAGGGCGTCGTCCTGGTCGACGCGGACCTGCACCACAGCCGCGAACCCCAGCAGCCCCACCAACAGGCCGACGCCGATGTGCCCGGCGTCAGGTCGTTTGCTCAGCGCCCGCCACAGCCGCCGCAACCCCGAGGGCGCAGCCGGAGTGAAGCGGCGCGACTGGCCACCCGACGTGGTGTCGGCCCGGGGCTCGCTCGGTTCAGGCATGGAACACGTGCCGCCTGATGGTCGCGACGTTGGTGAAGATGCGGATGCCGAGCACGACGATGACCGCGGTGGACAGCTGCGAGCCGACGCCGAGCTGGTCGCCCAGGAACACGATGAAAGCGGCGATGAGGACGTTGGCGATGAAGGACACCACGAAGACCTTGTCGTTGAAGATGCCCTCCATGACCGCGCGCACCCCACCGAAGACGGCGTCGAGCGCCGCGACGATGGCGATGGGTAGGTACGGCTGAAGCTCGAGCGGGACAGACACGTCGAAGATGAAGCCCGCCAGCACGCCCAGCACCAGCCCGAGGAGCGGAATCACCTGGCCTCCCCCGGCTGTGCGTGGAGCAGTGACGTATTACCTGCTGGGATTTCCAACGACTCCTCGGAACGGACGTCGAACTGCAAATCGAAGTGGCGGAGCCACTGCCCACCGGGACCGTCACCGAACTCGCTGGGCAACGACCGTGTGTCGCCGATCGCGGTGACCTCGAAGGGTGATTGAGTCGGACGGTAGTTGATCTTCACGATGTTGTCGACCTGTCGAATGGCGGTCAGGCTGGTGATGCGCTGACCATTGATACTGATGGCTTCGGCCCCGGCCGCCCACAGCCCGTTGACGACCTGCTGGAGATCGATGTCTTGGACGGCGGCGAGTTCCGGATTGTCGAAGCTCTCGGGGTCGGCGTCGTCGATGGTGATGACGACCCCCGGTCCGGTCACCGCGATGCTGCCGGCCCGGGCCTGGAGTTGCTCCACCTCGGCGCGCAATTGTCGGCCTGCCGCGGAGTTCTCCAGCAGCGACGCCTCGAGCCCGCTGATCTCGGACTCCAAAGACTCGACGTTGTCCTGCAACCGGCTGACCCGCTCGTCCTCGGCCCGGATCCGGTCGATCAGGCCCTGCCGCTCCGACGACACCACAGCGGCGTTGTTCTGCACTTGCAAGGCGGCGATCGTCAGCAGCAGACCAAGCGCGGCAGCGCCGACGATGAGAATCGGCGAGAAGCGCCGCCGGCCCGCGGCTGACGTGTCGACTCCAGCCGCCCGCTCGCGAGCGGCGACTTCCTCGTAACCCGGTTCCAAGGGCTTGGCGAACAAGTCATTGAGCAGCGACATCGACTCGTCCGGCCGCTGCGGCGGACGAGCTCGAGGATGCTGCAGAGTCACCACAACCCTATGCTCGCACGACCGATCGGCTCGGCGGTGCAGACCACTCCCACTGTGGCCACGTTGTCATCCGCTCGTCCCAGCAAGGCGCCGCGCCTGCATCACGTAGAGTGCAGCGGCCCACCAGTACAACGTCACGCCCCAGATGGCGAAGGCCCAGCCGAACACGCGAGCCAGCATCGCCACGGTGCCGTCGGCATCGCCCCACAGCAGCAGCGGGAACGCATAGAGCAAGCAGAACGTCGCGGACTTGCCCAGGAAATGCACCGGGAGCCCGGTGATGCCGTGGCGGGCCTTCACCACCGCGACGACGCCCAGCATGACGACGTCTCGGGCGACCAGCAAGATCGCGAACCACAGCGGGATGATCTCGCGCAGTGTCAGCGCGACGATCGTGGTGAGGATGTAGAGCCGGTCGGCGAGTGGGTCGAGCAACTGGCCCACCCGGCTGATCTGGTTCCAACGCCGGGCGAGCTTGCCGTCGAGGTAGTCGGTGAAGCCCGACACGGCCAGGACCACGATCGCCAACGTGTCAGCTTCCCGGACGAGCACGAGCCACAGGAACAGCGGCACGCCCAGCAGCCGGAGGAACGACAAGATGTTCGGGACGGTGAATACCCGGTCGGTCTGCACCGCCGTCTCTTCTACGTCCACAACCCGCCCTCCGGTGATTCCGCTGTTCGCCCCCGCATGTTCGAACCAAGGTACCCGGTTCACACTCCGGCTCCGTGCCGGAGTACGCCGTCCGCGGGCTGAGAAACCACGAAGAAAGTGCGGAGCAAGGACCTCCGGTCAGGATCGGCCACGCGATCCACACGAGCGGATCGCCGCACTGGTTGACGCACTACGGGGGGTAAGCGACGGTGCCAGTATCGAATGAATGGCTGATCTTTCTCGGAACGGCCACGGTGTTCGCCTTCACTCCGGGGCCGGCGATGATGTACGTCCTTGCACGAAGTGTGCACGATGGACGGCGGGTCGGCATCGAGTCAGCTCTGGGTAACGCGATCGGAACCCTCGCCCATGTCCTTGCCGCGGCGGTGGGGTTGTCGACCCTGCTGGCAACATCGCCGGTCGCGTTCGCCGCGCTCACCTACGCCGGGGCGGCGTATCTGGTCGTCCTGGGCGTGCAGGCGCTCCGGACCTGCCGTGGAGTCGAGCAGGCGCTCACCGGGGGCACCGCGAGCGCGCCGAGCGGCTTCGCTGGATCCCCGTTGGTTCAGGGCATCATGGTGGAGACACTCAACCCGAAGACGGCGCTGTACTTCATGGCGCTGCTGCCCCACTTCGTCCACCCTGATCGCGCCGCTCCCGCGGCGGTACTCAGCATGCTCGGCCTGGTGGTCGTCGTCGTAGCGCTCACCGCGGACGTGATCGTGGCGCTGGCCGCGTCCCGGTTCCGCGTCCGGCTCGCGACGAATGTTCGCTGGCAGGTCGGTCAACGTGCCGGCAGCGGCCTCGTACTGATCGGTTTGGGCACGTTCGTGGCGGTGGCATGAACGCGGGGTCCGGGCTCGGAATGCGACTGCTGCGCACGTGGTTGGCTCTGGCATGCCGTTACACGGAGATTACGAACCCAGCCCGTCCGAATGGGCCCGCAACCAGGCCGAGACCTACGAAACCTCCGGAGGCTCACGCGCGACGACACTACGCGACCGTCCGGTCGTCGTGCTGACGTCGGTCGGCGCCAGGACCGGCAAGGTGCGCAAGACTCCGCTGATGCGGGTGGAGCACGACGGGGAGTACGCCGTCGTGGCCTCCTTGGGCGGCGCCCCGAAGCACCCCGCCTGGTACCACAACCTCGTCGCCAACCCGCGCGTCGCGTTGCAGGACGGGCCGGAGAAGAAGGAGTACATCGCGCGCGAGGTCCACGGGGACGAGCGTGCGCTGTGGTGGGAGCGCGCCGTGGCCACCTGGCCGGACTATGACGCGTACCAGCGAAAGACCTCGCGCTCGATCCCGGTCTTCGTCCTCACCCCGGCCCCGCCCGCCTGAGTGCCCACCTCGCGGCAGGGCCGCTCAGCCGGTCGACGCCAACGCCTCCTCATCCTGCGACGACAAAGCCGTGGACGCAACGTCCGGTGCCGCAGCGGTTTCCGCGGCCACCATCTCGGCCTCAGTCTGTCGAACCCGGGGTGGCGCAGCGGACCAGGCCTTGAGATTCTGCAGCACCTCGGCGTAGAACTCATCCGTCGCGTTCAGGATCGAGTCGATGAACGCGCCACGCCCCGGCCCCGCTTTCCACCGACGGCGGACGTACAAGCGACCCTGAACGATCGGATCTCCTTCGACCGGTCCGCGACCAGGACCGAAGCGTCCTCCCGGATGTCGCGCAGAAGTCCGGCCGTACTGGCTCCCCGGCCACGGGCCACGAACGCTTCGACGCGCAGCCCATCCGGTGCGTTCTTCAGCTGTCGAACGAGCCAGTTGACGCGTGTGGTGGCCCTGCCCTCCCGTGGGGCGTCAACGTCGACGAAACATGTGACGTCCTTTGCGCGCAGGTCAACCAGCACGTTGAGGTGGCCGACCGTGTCGGGAACCCGAATGGCGCCAGCAAGCCGTCCGTCCTCGACGAGGCTCGATATCAACGTCTGCGTTCGCGTGTGGGGTTCGGTGAGTTCACGGCGCGACAGAAACGGCGTCACCTCAGTTCCCAGTTGTCGCCCCAGGCGCAGGCTCGCGAATCGCAATAACGCATCGAAGCGCGAGGCGACCTCCGCGACCCCAGGGTCAGTAGCTCGCAGCGTTCCTGCTCTGACGGCATCACGCACGTCAACCCAACTGTCGCTCATGTCGTCGAACTCCATCGCGCCAGACTTGGGGTGTTCCAGATAACGGATCAACTCGCCAAGGATCCAAGCCTGATCAGGATCCGCGACTCCGCGAAACTCCTTCTGCATGACCGCCTCGGTCAGAACCCTGGTCCACGACAGATGATGGAGCGCCACCTTGCGAAGCTTTCGCCGGTCGACAGCGGTGGGGTGCTGCCCGGCGATCGCGGGTATCTCGTTGGAGACCGTGATCACTGCGTCGAAGCGCTGATCACGAGCGATATCGAGATAGTTCTCCAGCTGGTCGCTCTTCAGCGGATTAGAGCCGGTCTTGACTTCGATCAATGCCGTCCAAACGGTCCGCCCTCGACACACCCGGATCAGCCCGTCCGGGTAGAGCCTCGTATCACCGACGGTGAATGGAACCTCGATATAGGTCTCGATCTTGCCGGCCGGCGCTCCGTACGGTTTCGTCAGGGCGCGCCCGAACTCGCGGACGGCCGACATGACAGCCAGCAGTGCTGACGTCGCTCGGCGTTCTTGTTCTTCAGCCCCGTTGATTCCTGACGTGGGAATCAACCTCGCTTCGTGCCACGATTCTTCACTCATCTCGCCCCCCGGACGCTCGGGACACCTCGGGCAGCACACGATACGGCGGGGGCCGGACACACCATGACTGGCGGGTTTTGGGCGTCATAGCGCCCAAAATCGACCAGCCATAGAGCTGCACCGGGGTTTCCTGCCGCCGCGGAGAGGACACGGAGAGGTCATCTCGGCCCGGGCGGGCGGACGGCGGCGTAGCCTGCCAGAGTGGATGACGAAGATCGCATCGCGCTGTTCCTGGACTACGAGAACCTCGCCATCGGTGCTCGCGAGCACCTCGGTGGCATCGACTTCGATGTGCGCCCGATCGGCGATGCCCTGGCCGAACGCGGCCGCGTCGTCGTTCGGCGAGCCTATGCCGATTGGTCGTATTTCGACGAGGACCGCCGCATGCTCACCCGGTCGCATGTCGAACTGATCGAGATGCCGCAGCGGATGGGCGCCTCGCGCAAGAATGCCGCGGACATCAAGATGGCCGTGGACGCCGTGGAGCTCGCCTTCGTCCGCGACTACGTGTCGATCTTCGTCATCTGCACCGGCGACAGCGATTTCACCCCGCTGGTCTACAAGCTGCGCGAGTTGAACAAAAGCGTGATCGGAGTGGGAATCCGGGACTCGACGTCGGCCATGCTCCCGCCGGCATGCGACGAGTTCCTCTACTACGACGACCTCGAAGGCATCGAACCGGGACGGCCGAAGAACCGGGCTCGGCAGCGTCGGCCGGCCGCACCACCGCGACCGGCAGAGCCGGACGTTGTGGTGCCGGCCGACGACGACGCCGCAGACACCCAGCAATCCCTGGATCTCGACGACCTGGCTGTCCTCGTCGCGCAGACCGTCTCCGGACTCCAGCGCACGGGGGGCCAGGTCACCGCGTCCACGCTGAAACGCACCCTGCTGCGGAAGGACCCGACGTTCAACGAAGCCGATTACGGCTTCCGTGCCTTCGGTGAGCTACTGCGTCATCTGGCCGAACGTCGTGTCGTCGAGCTCGCCGAAGGCCCCACCAAAGGCGACCCCGAAGTGCTGCTGCCTGAGCTCGGGGGGCAGGAGGACGCCTTCAACCTGCTCCGCTCGGTCGTCGCGGACCTGATCGACAAGAACGGCCGCGCGGCTCTGTCCGGGCTCAAGAACCAGATCCGGCGCGTACGGCCCGGCTTCAGCGAGAAAACCCTCGGGTATCGAAGCTTCCTGCAGTTCTGCCGCGCCGCCGACACCACCGGTGTCATTCGCCTCGAATGGTCCGACGACGCTGACGACTACCTGCTGACGGTCCCATCCACGCGCTGAAGCGCCCTCCGGCCGCACGTCGTCAGCCGGTCGCGGCACCGAACCACCTCGACATGTGAGACACGAGATCCGCCTGATCATCACCGGCCCAGACGACGTGGCCGTCCGGGCGTATCAGTACGGCGGGTACATCCAGCTCCGCGCTGGAGTCGACGACGTGGTCGACGCGTTGCGCCCAGCCTGTCACCGACAGTGCGCCGGTTTGGTCCAGCAGGAGCCCGCGCCCGCCGTGCATCAGTTCGTACAGTCGGCCACGGGTCAGCTTCACGTCCCGCAAGCGCCGGCCGAGCAGGTCGTGTCCGTCTCCGACGTCGTATCGGATCGCGATGGCGACGATCTTCTCGATCACGTGCCGAGTCACGTCATCGAAGTCCATCAACTCGGCCAGCAGACGGCGCACGGCCCGAGGTCCGGGCTCGTTGGACAGCAGCTCGCTCTGAGCACGGGTGTTGTTCAGCACATCAGCGCCCACCGGGTGTCGTTCGGCGTGGTAGCTGTCCAGTAGCCCGTCCGGCGCCCAGCCGCCGACCGCGGCGCTCAATTTCCAGCCGAGGTTGAAAGCGTCTTGGATGCCGAGATTGAGACCTTGTCCACCCAGCGGCGCATGAACGTGGGCGGCATCGCCGGCCAGCAGCACCCGGCCCACGCGATAGCGCTCGGCTTGCCTCGTGGCGTCGCCGAAACGCGACAGCCAGCGCGGTGAGTGCACACCGAAGTCGGTGCCCGCGAACACCTTCAGTTGCTGTTTCAGTTCGTCGAGACTCGGTGGAGCCGAGCGGTCCTCGGCCACGCCGGCCGCCGGGACGACGACCCGATACAGCCCGTCCCCCGACGGCCCGGCGCCGAACCCCTGGTGGGTCTGCCGGACTTCGGCCGTCACAGCGGCCAGCGTTTCCGGCGACGCCGTGGCCTCCATCTCCCCGAGGAGCCACTCGGTGCCGGCCGGCTCGCCCGGAAACTCGACGCCGAGCAGTTTGCGCACCGTGCTGCGTCCGCCGTCACAGCCGACGAGGTAGCGCGAACGTAGCCGTGCACCATCAGCCAGGTGGGTGGTCACGCCGTGCTCGTCCTGGCTCAGCCCGACCACCTCGCGGCCGCGCCGGATGTCGGCGCCGAGTTCGACCGCGCGCTGGGTCAGCAGTCGCTCAGTGGTGGTCTGCGGAATGCCGAGGATGTACGGGTGTGACGTGTCCAGCCGGTCCGGCATCGGTTTCGTGATGCCGGCGAAGTGACTGGTGAGTGGGTACTGCTGGCCGTGCGCGAGGAAGTGCTCCAGCATTCCGCGCTGGTCCATCACCTCGATGCTGCGTACGTGCAAGCCCAGCGATCGGACCTGCTTGGTCGGTTCCGGCTCCTTCTCCAGTACGAGCACGTTCACGCCGTGCAAGCGCAACTCGCTGGCGAGCATCGTGCCGGTCGGCCCGCCGCCGGCGACGACAACGTCGATCATGAATCCCCATTCACGTGGCGTACCGGTCCCGTCCCCGGGCACCGGTTCAGCTGCCCGACCGCGTTGATTCCGCAGGTGGTAGCCGTGTCGGACAACTGTGCGCCATTGGGGGGGCCTTGCCGCAAGGCCCCCCGTCCGCGGTAGGTTGAAAGTGGCGACGAATGAGTGCCAATGAGTGGCTGCACGCATCCTTGCCGTTCTCCATGCCTGACCAGGCGCCCGCCGCAAAGCCTCGAGCTACGACCTGTAGCCAATTAATACAAGTCATACTTGTGTAAACTGCGCCGGTTCCGAGCCGAGAGGAGAACGTGACCGTGTCCGCTACAGCTGAGGCAATCGTGCTGGCTGTGTTCATCGTGGCCACGAGCATCTGGGTGGGTGGCTACAGCGCGATCGTCGTCGTCGCCCGGACCGCCTCGGCAACTCTCGACCCGGCCGTACGGGTCGCGTTCTTTCGCTCCCTGGGTCGCGCCTACTTCTGGGTCGGCCTGCCCGCTCTGATCATCGCCTTGGTGACCGGTGGGGTGCTGGCTCGTGACCTGCCGTGGGACGGCCTGCTCATCGCGACGGTGACCATCGCCGTGGTGTTGCTGGTGAGCTTCGCCGTCGCGGTGGTCCAGGCCCGACGGATGACGCGACTGCGCCGGCGGCTACTGGAGTCACCCGACGACGAAGAGGTGGCAGAGCAGGTGCGACGAGGCTCGCGAGCTGCCGCCGGCTTGCGTGCGCTACTCGGCCTGCTCAGCCTCGCACTGGTGGTACTCGGCGCCTTCCTCGCTGTCTGAACCGGCCAGGCCTGATGATCGCGGACGCAGCGCGGCATCGCGTCGAGGAGCTGCGCTCAGGTGGACCCGGCACAGGTCGGGTTCGGCAAACGCCTCGAGCCGGTCCACCGTGACCGTCGAACCCCAAGCCTCCATCGCCCCCCGCATCAAGCCCAGATGGACGGGACACACGACGTCGGCGTGGTCTGCTGCGAGCTCAAGGAACGGGCAGTTCCGAAGCCCGATCTCCCGACGCCGAGGGTCGTCGCTCTCGTCGGGAGCGAACCCCAGCTCGTCGAGCATCCCGATCAGCAGCTGCACCGATCGGTCGTCGCCGCCGTCGCTGTCGACGACGTCGGCCGAAGCTTGCAGCCGTCCCCAGCCGCGCCCGGCCTCGGTGGCCCGCTCGCTCGGATCAGGATCGTCGGCCAAGGTGCTGGTGAGGATCTCGGCCAACACGCGATAGTGCCGAGGCCCCATCGGGTCCATCCGGCGCGCGGCCCTGAACAACTGCGGAGGACGGCCCGGCGCACCGCGCTCGACCGTCATGCTTTCGACTTGGCCGTTGTCGACGAGCGTCTGAAGATGAAAGCGAGCCGTGTTGGCGTGGATGCCGAGTCGCTCGGCGATCTCGGTGATGCCCAACGGCTGGTTCGCCGCACGGAGAAGTCGGAGCACTTGGGTACGACGTGCTGCCGGGCGTCGGGGCGTCGCACGTTTGGTCATCCGGTTCTCTCCCGAAGGCTCGCCGTCCAGTCACGACGTCCGGGGTGTCGACGACGTGCCGGGCCGAGCATGGACGCCATGGCCTAGAGTTTACATGAATCCAAGTTGTGAAAACTCGAGAGGCGGGAGCATCGTGATGCCACCGGAGACCGCGAACACTCAGGAAGTTCACGAACTGGATGTGCGCGGTATGCGCAAGCCGGACAAGCACCCCACGATCTTCGCGACCTATGCCGCCCTGCCGGTCAATGGTGCGTTCGTGCTCGTCAACGACCACGACCCGCAGCATCTGCGTGAAGAGTTCGAAGCCGATCACCCCGCCAGCTACGGCTGGGAGTATCTCACCCGTGAACCGCGCAACTGGCGGATCAAGATCACGAAGCTGGCCAGCACTCCCCTGCCGCGCGTCCTGGTCGACACCACGACGATCACCGCTGACCCGGCGACCGCCGACGTGACCGGTGCGGCGTGGAAACTGCAGATCCGCGAGCGCGATCTGGACTCCAACATCATCGCGCTGCCACCGGGCGGAACCATCGACTCTCACGCCGGACCCGACCTGGACGTGCTCGTTCATGTCCTGGCCGGCAGTGGCCGGCTGGTCACCGAACTCCACACGATCGACCTCACCCCCGGCGTGCTGCTGTGGCTGCCGCGCCGTTCTCGGCGCCAGGTCAGCGCCGGGGACCACGGCCTGCGCTACCTCACCGTCCACCAACGCCGCGAGGCACTCGTCCTGGACACCCAGCAGAGCTCGAGAGCCCCGGTGAGCTGACACACCGCACAAGATCACGAGCGCTTGGCTTTGCGCAGCGCACGGCGCCGACGCCAGCCGGGCGCGTCGGCGGCCACCTTGCTCCAGTGGAGCCGGCCGGTCAAGACGACGACGGCACGAGGCGATGTACCGCGAGCCGCTTCCACACCCACTGTCGACCCGTGCTGCTCGAGGCCGGTGGTCTCGAGCTGGATGTCGTCTGGGACGATCAGGCGAAAGCGGCTGTGCGTGAGATCGACATCGATGCGGATCGCCGGTCCCGGCAGGTCCGCCTCCATCAAGTCGAGCACCAGCGACGAGTGCCGCAACGTGACGACGAGGTGGTCCGGTACGGCCCATCGGCCGGCCCGCTCGATCTTCGTGTGTGCGCCGGTGATCGTCACCGGCTCACCGGGGCGGATGGTCGCTGGCACGGGCGGAGACGGAGCCAGGACGGCGGCGGCCCCGGGCAGGTGGATCAACGCCGCTTCGAGATCGCCGCGGGTCCGCGCCGCCATGACCGCACCGAGGCGTTCGTCGATCTCGTCGAGGCCGATCTGCCCATGGCTCAGCGCAGCCTGGACGAACTCCGTGGCACGCTCGCGATCGGCGTCAGATATCCGTTCCAACGCCCGCGACGCGGCCGGATCATCATGTCGAGCCGGTTCATCGCCCATGGCGCAGAACTTTACGCGCGGATCGGGCGCGCAAGGACGCGCGAACATCGACAGCGTCACCCGCAAGGGTCACACGTCGACGGTGATGGAGCATCGCCAGCCATCTGGCCCTGCATCGATCAACAGCCCGTGCAACGACACCGCTTTGGGGATCGCCCCGATCTGCGGAACCTCCGCCGCGTTGCACATCGTCATCCGAGCGTCGAGCCCCGCGTCCGTCGGGGTCAGGTCGACGGCGATAGGTGCTTCGTTGTCGGTGTCGAGACGGAAGATGACCTCGTCGACCACCGCGACGAGGAGGTCTTCATCGGTGTCCCCGCGCAGTTGGCAGTGGTGGGTACGCACGGGGCGAGCCGCGGAGGTGTCCAGAAAACCGTTCACAGCGCCCAGCACCGCCTGAGCGATGCACTCTTCCCGCGACGGTGCCCACGCCTCCACCCGGACATCGGCGGTGTGCGGCACGGTTCGATAACCAGCGGATCGCTCGGCCACGATCGGTCTCCCTCGCCCTCCACGCTGCGCATGCGCGACCAGCACTTCTCCAGCCTCGCACAACGAGGCTTCCGACTCGGCGAAGATGGGGCACGCGCGGTACATGCCGACGCGGTTGGGTATACGGGTGTGAGCAGGAGATGGCGAGCAGCGAGTCGAGAAATCCATGAAGATCGTCGAAGAGGCTCCGAACAGATATCGGATTCCCCGAGAAGGTGCGATGAGGGTGCCGGGGATCGTCTTCGCATCCCCGTCGTTGCTGCCCGGAGAGGCTGACGACGCAGCGCTGGTCCAGGTCGCGAACGTCGCAGAACTGCCGGGCATCGTGCGGGCTTCCTTCGCGATGCCCGACGTGCACTGGGGCTACGGCTTCCCCATCGGCGGAGTGGCCGCCACCGACGTCGACGATGCCGGCGTCATCTCCCCCGGAGGCGTCGGCTTCGACATCTCGTGCGGCGTACGCCTGCTGGTGGCCCGTGACCTCGACCGGACAGAGTTCTCCGGCCGGCGCGGCGCCGTGATGGATCGGCTGGACACGGCCATTCCACGCGGCATGGGCACCAAAGGGATCTGGCCCCTGCCGGATCGAGCCACGCTGCGTCGCGTGCTCGAAGCCGGTTCACGTTATGCGGTGGAACAAGGACACGGCGTCCCACGCGACTTGGACCGGTGCGAGGACCGTGGCGAGTTGGCCGGCGCCGACTGGTCGGCGGTGAGTGATCGTGCGATCGAACGTGGACTCGATCAGGTCGGCAGCCTGGGCTCGGGGAACCACTTTCTGGAGATCCAGGCCGTCGACGAGATCTTCGATGCGCAAGCCGCTGCGGCCATGGGCCTCGATCACGGCGCGGTCTGCGTGATGATCCACAGCGGTTCGCGCGGCCTGGGGCACCAGGTGTGCAGTGACCACGTCCGCAAGATGGACAAGGCCATGGCGCAGTACGGCATCGTCGTCCCGGACCGGCAACTCGCCTGCACCCCGGTTCGTTCGCCCGAAGGCGAGGCGTACTTGGCGGCGATGTACGCAGCCGCCAATTTCGCACGGGCGAACCGCCAGCTGCTGGCCCAGGCCGCGCGCGAGGTTTTCGAAGCCGAGGCGGCCACGACCTTGGACCTGGTCTACGACGTCTCGCACAACCTCGCCAAGGTCGAGGTCCACGACGTCGACGGGCACGAACGGACGCTGTGTGTGCACCGCAAAGGCGCCACTCGGTCGTTGCCGCCACACCACCCGGATCTGCCCGATGATCTCGCCCCCGTGGGCCAGCCGGTGCTGATCCCGGGCACGATGGGGACCGCGTCCTACGTACTCGCCGGCGTGCCCGACAACCCGGCGTTCGGCTCCGCCGCCCATGGAGCCGGACGGGTGCAAAGCCGCCAACAGGCGGCCCGGGGCACCAGCGGACGCTCTCTGCAAACTGAGCTCGAGGCTCAGGGCATCGAAGTACGAGGGACCTCATGGCGGGGACTCGCCGAGGAGAAACCCGACGCCTACAAGGACATCGACGCAGTCATCGACGTCACAGAACGGACCGGGCTCGCTCGCAAGGTGGCCCGGCTGGTTCCGCTCGGCGTGGTCAAAGGCTGAGCCGGCTGCGCCTCAACCGCGTCGTGCGGCCTGACGGTTCACCATCTCGGTGATCCACGTGGGCGCGTACGGCGACGTGCAGTTCGGGGGCGTCGGGTAATCCTTGAGCACTTCCAGCCGTTCGCCGATGTCGATGGCGCGAGCTCGGTGCTCGGCGTGCTCGATGCCGATGTGGCCCAAGCATTCGTTCATCGCCCACTGCAAGCGATCCGGCGCGTCCTTCATCTCTGCTTCGATGCGGTCGAGCAGCCCGGCGAGGTCGAGGTCGGCGGGATTCTTGACCACGCGCTCGGTCGTCAAGGCCCAGCCGGCGCTGGCCACAACGGGGTCGGGGTCGGCGAGCCAGGCTAAGCGCAGCCCTTCGGCGTGCGAGCTCTTCTTCACCACGTAGTTGACCAGCCAGTCGTGCACCTTGGGGGTTCGGGCCTGACGCAGCATGGCGTCCAGCTCCTCCGCCTCGAACGCCTTGGGCCGACAGATCAGGATGGCCAGGAGCCGCGCGGCGGAATCGCCGGTCTCCCAAAGCCGACGGCCGAGTTCGTGCTGCGTCTTCAGCTCTTTCGCCAGGGCACGCAGCTTGCCGAGGTTCACCGCGTGATCGTCGCCATGCTTCTGGTTGACCGCAAACACCTTCGGCTCGGCGAGCGCGTTCAATTCGGCCAGCACCTTGTCCGGTGTCATCGCGGTCATCTCAGCTCCCTCGTTCACACTGCGCACTCGACCATGTCATAAGGGCAGGACCGGATCAGCCGGTTGGCTCCCTGCGGTAGGCGCGAAGGAAGACCTTGCTGCCGGCGGCGATGGACTCGGCAAGCTCTGTTTCGTCCAGCGGCATCGACACAGCGAACATCGTCTGGTTGCTGGGAATCCACAGCAGCATCCCGGCGAAGTGTCGGGCCGCCAGTCGAGCGTCCGGGATGTCCAGCAGCGCTCGTTCATCGAGGATGGACAGGCAACGCGCAACCGAGTCCAGGACCGGCAAAAAGCCACTTTCCCAGTACAGGAGCCCGAGGGGCGGGAACCGGACGGCCTCGGCGATCACCAGCCGCCGCAGCTGCTGCACGCGCGGCGACATGATGGACCTCGTGAACTGCGTCGCCAGCAGATCGAGCGCCTCCTCGGCCGAGGAGATGCTGTGCATCTGCTCGGTCAGCGGCGCGAAGGGATCGCCGACGCGATCGCAGGCGAACTGGATGAGCGCCGTGAAGACACCCTCCTTGTCGCCGAACTCCTTGTACAGCGTCTGTTTCGACACTGACGCCGCTGCCGCGAGCTGATCGGTCGTGGTGCCTTTGTAACCACAGGCGACGAACACGTCGAGTGCGCGTTCGAGGATCAGTTCACGCTTCTGCGCCGATCTTGCCGCGCTCATCCAGCTCCTCAGTCAGGCGCACGCACGTGGGTACTGAACAGTACCGTACACTCGATCAAAACCGGACGAAAGGACGGCAGGATGTCGTTCCAGGCATACCTCGACGCCATCGAAGACAAGACCGGGCTCACCCCGCGCCGACTCCTCGACATCGCCAAGAGTCGAGGCTACGACTCCCCCGACGTCAAGGCCGGCGTCATCCTCGACTGGCTCAAAGAGGACTACGGGCTCGGCCGCGGGCACGGCATGGCCATGGTGCACGTGATCAAAGAAGGCCCGAAGATCGACAGTAAGCACGTCGGTACCACCGGATCGCATCGCGACGAGTCCGACACACTCTGGCTCGACGGCAAGGCGAACCGGCCACACTGAAGCATGTCTGGTGAGCCCGACCTGAACGGTTACCGGTTGTGGTCGTCATCCACGAAACCCCGTTGGCCTGCGCCAACGGGGTTTTCGATGTCGTCAGGCCCGCTTCTCAGGGCTTGGCGATCCGTGAGCGCCGCCGGAGTTCACGGGGCGTTCGGCGGATGAACACCACGTCCTCGTCGGTGAACTGACCGGCCTCGCGGGGATCCGTCAGCGCCAAGCCGAGCACTTCACGAGGCAGGATGCTGCCCTTGCGCCACATCCATACTCCGCGCATCTGCTCTCCGAACACGTCGGCGCAATGAACGGATGACCGCCGGCCGAACGCTGCGCCGAGTTCTTTCGGCACGTTCGTGCTCGACGCCTCGGCCACGGCCTCGACCCACGCGGTCGCCACGGCTCGCTGCCGCTGAAGCGTCTCGCGCGGCGCCCGCAGATCGAACATGAACTGGATGTCGTCCGGAGCGTCGTTCGGGCCGGACATCCTGTCGCCGAGCCGGATCCTCCCGACGAAAAGCCCCCAGATCGGGATGCGGTCGCCCGCCAGTTTCGTCGCCATTCGCTCCAACGTCTCCGGCCGCAACCGCCGCCAGCGAACTTCCATTCGGACGTACTGCACGATCGTGGTGAGCAAGCTCCCGACCACGATGACCGCCAGGAGCACGGCCAGGACTCGCCGGACGGGACCATAGGAACTCCAATCGAAATTCGGCCCGACGACGATGACGGCGAGGACGGCCAGGAACAACGCGACCATGACCAGAGTGGCTCGTTGCCACGACACCGGCACGATCACGTAAGCGCGGTTGAGCGCCTGCGGTGAGTCCCACCTCGGGAGATCATCGGGACTCGGGACCCAGAGGTTGGAGCCGGCATCGTCGACCTTGCTCCACGCGTGCTGGGGGTCACCGGGCCATGCGGTCTCCACCATGGTCCCCTCTCCGTTTTCGGGTCATCACATCACGTTGATGATCCAAGACTCAGTCCTGGTCGCGAAAGCTCGTAGTGAGCCAGCACGTGTCGTCGAATCCGTTCGAGGCGGTGAATCTCCGGCTGCGGAGCGACCACCGGTACCCCACCGACCTGGGGTGGCCTCGGCGCCGACGAGCCCACAATCCGCGTGATTCCGGGCCTCGGATCATGGGCTCAGTTGGCCTTGGTCACGTGCAGCGACGTGACGGCGAGCAGCGGGACGCCGTACCAATAGCTGGGCCCGAGCCGATGCACGGTGCCTTGGCCGAGGTGGGATGCGTATCGCCGATTGAACGGCCAGGGGTCGGCGATGAGTAACTGTCCTCCGGGGCGCAGCACTCGCATCGCCTCGTCGACTGCGCGAAGGCGGAGTTCTGGCGACCGGAGGTTGTGGATCGCCGCGGCAGCGGTCACGACATCGAAGCTTTGGTCGGCAAAAGGTAGCGAGCTCAAGTCACCGGTTCGGACCTCGACCCGATCGGCGACCCCGGCCTTGGCAGCGTTGGCGAGCGTTGCCCGCGGACTGTTGCCGCTCTGGTCCACAGTCCACAGATCGATCCCGACGGCGCGACCTGATGGCAGGTGTTGCGCGGCGGCGATCAGCACCGCTCCGCGGCCACACCCCATGTCCAGCAACTGCTCGTCGCCGCGCAGGCCGAGCCGGTCCAGCTCCCGCTCCCAAACCCGGAACTTCCCCCGAAGTGTCGTGTGCAGATAGATGCCGGTCATGCTCAGAAGTGCTGCGCTGACCAAACCGAGCCGGGCCGATCGCCGCCTGACACCGCCTACCGCGGCAGCGAGGCCAGCGGCACCGAGAAGGGCGGGCAGTGGTGCCGCGTCGATGCCGTAGGTTGGCCCGCTTTTCTTGGACACGCTGTCAAAGTTATTTCAACTT
>Ga0079224_100004069_pt1 | contig 18714 bp, 14 predicted proteins | sample Stecom2015_FD_80414 | JGI IMG/M metagenome (GOLD analysis project Ga0079224, IMG submission 80414) | Agricultural soil microbial communities from Utah to study Nitrogen management - Steer compost 2015 | ecosystem: Environmental > Terrestrial > Soil > Agricultural land | place: USA: Utah... | reverse complement strand
TGATAGTATTTTAAGATCATCAAAAAATTTCAGAGATCATTTAAATTATTTTGAGAAAAAATTATTTGCATTAGCAAATTTGGTTTCTCACTATAACGGGAAAGAGCTTGAACTGAAAATTGATGAGTTAAACAAGCTGGAAGAAATAGAAAAATCGGAAGTTGTAAGAACAGTTATTGAAAGAAACTTTTCAGCACAAATTACGTTTAACGATACGGCTAAAATTTTATCCCTGCTAAAAAAAGAGACAGGTACATTAGTAAAATTATCAGGTAAACTTTCAGCGGCAAAGGAAAGAGATAAAATTTATATTTACCGGAATCATCCTGAAAAAAAATTTATTCATTTGAAAATATACGCCGGAGAAAAAATTAAATTAAACGGCAAAACACTTTTTATAAATACCTGCACTAATTTACCGGAAAAATTTTCTGATGCCCATACAGTGGAATATATTTCTGCTGATGATCTTGATGATCAATTCACTATCAGGCAATGGAAGCAGGGGGATAAATTTTTTCCGCTTGGATTGAAAGGATCAAAAAAAATTTCAGATTTCTTAAACGAACAGAAAATCCTTTCATTCAAAAAAAAGGAGCAGCTGCTGTTAACTAATGCAGGCAGGATTGTTTGGGTAATTGGCTTAAGAATAGACGACAGATTCAAAATTACAAAATCTACTAAAAGGATTTACCAGCTATGTCTAATTTAAAAAACGGTCATATTAAGATCGGGAATGATGTTTTCGTTCCTTTTATTACTGAAGACCAGATTCAGCAAAGAGTTAAAGAACTTGGCAAACAAATTTCTGAAGATTATAAGGGAAAAACTCCCGTTTTTATTGGTGTGCTGAATGGAGCATTCATTTTCCTATCTGATCTTATTAAACATATTTCTATTGACTGCGAAATTGATTTCTTTAAATTATCGAGTTATGGTGATGAAAAAATTTCATCAGGCAAAGTTACAATGCTTAAAGAATTAAATTGCGATGTTAACGGAAGAGATATAATAATTGTGGAGGATATAGTTGACACAGGACTTTCAATAAAGTTCATAGAAGATTTAATTTCACATCACACACCATCAAGTATGAAGGTTGTTTCGCTGCTGATGAAGCCCAATAGTCTTAGATATAATGTAAAAATTGATTATATTGGCTTCGATATTCCAAGCAAATTTGTGATTGGATATGGTTTAGATCATGCTCAGAGATACAGGAATTTGAGCTCTATATACGTTTTAAGTGATGACGGAGAAGCAAATAACAAATGAATCAAAAAATAAATTTATTAATGGCTGAAAATAACAATAATAACAACAATAACAGGCAGGTTCCAAAACCACCTAAAGGCAGCGGACCGAATAAGCCTGATGATAATTTTGATTGGTCAAAAGTTATCCGCCTTGTCTTTGGGTGGGGAGCAGTAATTGTTGCTGCCGTAATTGTAATGCAGCTTTTCAGAACCGGAAATGCAAACTATGTTGAAATTTCTTACAATCAGTATGAAAAGTTACTTGAACAGGATAAAATTGCTAAAGCAACTATAACCAAATCTGATATAAACGATTATTTCTTTAAGGCTGAACTTGTCTCAGAAGAACTGTTGAACATAAATGGCAGGGAAGTAAGGGTTAAGGAAATTTCAGTTTATCTTCCTGAACCAATGATTAAAGAACAGGAAGTTATCTGGAAATCGAAAGGCATCAGTTATTCATTTGATAAGGAATCAAGTGAATGGCTGAACATACTTCTCAGTTTCATTCCGTGGATAATTATAATTGCCGTATGGATAATTATAATGCGCAGAATGCAGGGCGGCAGCGGCGGAACGAGAGGTATTTTTTCTTTTGGGAAAAGTAAAGCAAAACTTATTACTCAATCCGGAACAAGAATTACCTTTAAAGATGTTGCCGGTGCAGATGAAGCTAAACTTGAACTTCATGAGATTATTGAATTCCTGAAGGAACCAACCAAATTTCAAAAACTTGGCGGTAAAATTCCGAGAGGAGTTTTGCTATTAGGCCCTCCCGGAACAGGGAAAACTTTGCTTGCAAGAGCCGTAGCAGGAGAAGCAGGCGTTCCCTTCTTTTCAATTTCCGGTGCGGATTTTGTTGAGATGTTTGTTGGTGTTGGTGCAAGCCGCGTTCGTGATCTTTTTGAACAGGGAAAGAAAAACGCTCCTTGCATAATTTTTATTGATGAAATTGATGCGGTTGGAAGACACCGCGGCGCTGGCCTTGGCGGCGGGCATGATGAAAGAGAACAAACTCTTAATCAGCTTTTGGTTGAAATGGATGGCTTTGAACAAAACAGCGGCGTTATAATTATTGCTGCTACAAATCGTCCCGATGTACTTGATCCTGCTTTGCTTAGACCGGGCAGATTTGATCGCCAGGTTGTAGTAGATCGACCTGATGTAAAAGGAAGAGAAGGAATTTTAAAAGTTCATACAAGAAATATTCCGTTGGATTCTGATGTAAAATTGGAAGTACTTGCTAAAGGAACACCAGGTTTGGCAGGTGCTGAATTGGCTAATCTTGTAAATGAAGCTGCACTGCTTGCTGCCAGAAAAAACAAGAAAAAAGTTGAGATGGTAGATTTTGAAGAAGCCAAAGATAAAGTAATGATGGGAATGGAAAGAAAGAGTATGATCATTTCTGAAGAAGAAAAGAAAACTACTGCTTACCATGAAATTGGGCACGTACTTGTTGCGCGAATGCTTCCGGAAGCTGATCCTGTTCATAAAGTAACTATCATTCCAAGAGGACGTGCACTTGGCGTTACTAGTTATTTGCCAATAGATGAAAAACATACATATTCTAAATCTTATCTTGAAGCGATAATTACTTATGCTTTAGGCGGAAGAGCAGCAGAAAAAATTATTTTTGATCATTACACAACCGGTGCGGGTAATGATATTGAGAAAGCAACCGGCATTGCACGCAAAATGGTTTGTGAATGGGGAATGAGTGAAAAGCTCGGTCCTTTAAGTTACGGTGCAAAAGAAGAAGAAATTTTCCTCGGACGTGAAATTCAAAAACACCGCGATTACAGCGAACGCACAGCGATTGAAATTGATGATGAGATACGCAGAATTGTAAATTCAGCCATGGAACGTGCTGAAAAAATCTTAAGGGATAATATTGATCTGTTACACAGGCTTTCTAAAGAATTGCTTGAAAGAGAAATTCTTGATTCTGAAGAGATTGATAAATTAATTCGCGGGGAAGAACTTCCGCCTATTAAGAAAAACGGGGCTGCAGAAGAAAATCCCGCTGATGTTCCTGATCACGTTAAGAAATTAATGGAACAGAGAAAACCGAAAGAATCTTCCCCAAAAGATGAATCAAATTGACAGCGGAACAATTAATTACAGGGATGAAATAGTTAGAAAACTAATTCATCTCTGTTCGTTATCTATCCCGATAATTTACTATTTCATTCCACAAAAAGATGCCGTGATTATTCTCGGCATACTTACTTTTATTGCACTTATACTTGATCTGGGCAGGCATTATCTTCCTTCGGTGGGTAAAATCTTTCATTCACTATTTGGTTTCTTACTGAGAAAACATGAAGTTGATACACGTAAAAAAAATCTGAACGGCGCAACATATGTATTATTATCAGCTTTAATTTGTGTAATTATCTTCCCGAAAATATTCTTCATTACTGCATTTTCAATTCTGATTGTTAGCGATTCACTTGCTGCATTAATCGGGCGCAAATTCGGCCGCCATAAATTTCTTAGGAAAAGTCTAGAGGGAACTTTAGCCTTCTTCATAAGTGCAAGCATCGTAGTTTTATTCACCCCAAAGATTGAAGGGTTGGCTTCTGAATATTTTATAGGAATTTTTGCAGCATTTATTGGTGCCATAATTGAAAATGTTTCCTTCGGAATTGCCGATGATAATTTATCAATACCAATTTCAATCGGTTTTACTATGTGGGGGTTGTATTTATTGTTTTTTCCGGAATTACAATTTATTCTGCCAAACGTACCGAGGTAATGATGCATAGAATTTTTACATTTTGTTTAATCGGGGTAATCGGATTAGTTCTCGTTTCTTGTGATTCGGCTGATAAACCGGCGCGCGGTTTGGAGGATGAAATTTACGTTGTGGCTGACTCAGTTGAATTTGAAGAACTTCGTACCGCATTAGAAACTGCATTTGAAAAAATAATCTACACTCCACAGCCTGAAAAACTTTTTCAGCTTAAAAGAATTTCTCCCGATCAAATTGAAAATAATCAAAATAAAAAAAACCTGATTATAACTGCTCCGCTTAATTCAAAATCAAACACTTCAAAATTTATTAATGCGGTAATCGATTCATCAGTTAAGAATCAAATTGTAAATAATGAAACGTTCATAATTAATAAATATGATCTGTGGGCAAAGAATCAGCTTGTAATGCTGTTAACTGCTCCATCAATGGAAGAACTTGAAGTTAAAATTCTTCAGGAAAAAGACAGGCTGCTATATGCTTTCCAGGAAATTTCAGATAAAAGATTATATGAATCACTTTACAATTCACGTTATGAACGTGAACCGGTTGAAGGAAAATTATTGAAAGATTACGGCTGGATAGTTTATGTTCAGGCTGATTTTAATATTGCTCTTGATAAACCTGAAGACAATTTTATCTGGCTAAGAAGATCTCCTAACAGTGATATGGAACGCTGGATTTTTGTTCACTGGATTGAAAATGCCTCACCTGCATATTTAAACGAAGATTCTATACGCACTATAAGAAACAGAATTACTCAGAAATATTACAGAACTACGGATGATACTTCCTACGTTGTGATTGCGGAAGATTATTTCATGACAAGTGAAGTTAATTTTAAAGGACGGTATGCAATTTTCACTCAGGGATTATGGGACCTGAATATTAAAGGAATGGGCGGTCCTTTTATAAATTATACTTTTTACGATGAGAACACAAAAAGAATTTATATGCTTGACGGTTCTGTGTTCGCTCCCAAATATTACAAACGAAATTTAATTCATCAGATGGATGTTGTTCTTCAATCATTTATGACTGAAGCTGAACTTAGTGAGGAAAGAATTTCTGAACTTCAGAGTGCGGCTGAAGATTACCAACCGCTCAGGTAAAATTAATCAGCCAATAGTGATTCCAGTCCATGGGGGATTTTATAATCGGGAAGATCAGTTTTAACTTTCTGCAGATACAATTTAGCCCGTTCAACTTTATCAAACTGCATTTCATAAACTGCTCTTCTTACTAGCATTGATCCTGTAAAATTCTCAATCATATTTATATAATAATTTTTGGTTTCCGGCAATCGTATTTTAAAATTAGGATCCGCTGCTGGAAAGTATTCACGGCTGTTTGTAACCCTGAATAAAAACAAATCAGGTATAAGAGTGTAACCATCAGGTAGTTTGAATGAACCTTGCTGCATTTCAACTTCAAAAATTTCCGGTCCTATAAAAATATCTTTTTTATTAATGTTTGAAGATAAAATTCCAGCCATTATTCTTTGGTAAAGATTCTCAAGCAGAACTGAATTATATTCATCTCCTGATTCAAAAGGCTTTAAAGCATTCAGAAAAAGATCAACATCATTTTTTATTCCGGATAAAATTCCCGGGTAGGCAGTTTCAAGTTGTTTATAGTACCATGATCTTCTCAGTAGTTCTTTATCAACTATTGCTGTATTTCTTTTGTAACCTTCTACAAACTGAAAATAATATGAAGGTGAAATTAAATAATCCCACTGATAACTAAGTATCAATGCATTGTTTCCGGTGCTGGTTAAAACTGCTTTTGTGTAATCTTGGAAAGTATATGTATCACTTTTATCTGCTTTGCCTAAGTTCAGATAAAATTGCAATAACACAAAAACTGCAATTAGTATGGCTGAAACTTTATATGAATAATTATTTACTGATGAATTAAACTTCAGAATCGATAGAAGTTTTACAATTCCGAATAAAGAAAAGAAACCAAGACTGATATATGCCAGCAGAAAATATGAATCAATATCTGCAATATCATAATTGATTGAATAAAGTATGGTTGAGAAAAGCGAAATGAGTAAAAAAACAAAAGCTCTTTTTGAAATAAGGTAAGATGAAACAATTCCAAAAATACAGATGAAAATTCCTATGTTAAATTCGCGGAAAAGATTTTCAAAGAAATAAATCAATTGCTGCTTTGCTGCTTCTGATGAAGAGAAAAGCCACACCTGGTATTGCTTGCCTGAAATGTGCCTCATCAGTCGTTCAAAATCTATCGGGTTGCCCCAGTTTATTACAGGATTTTGTGCAGCCCGAAGCGGGAGGTATGAATAAATCAGCACAAGAAGCGGAACAAAAATTAAAAGCATCAACCCGATTTTCTTAAAAGCGGTTTTGTTAAATCCATTCTTCATGAAAAAAAGATATGCGGCACCGGGAAGAATGAGGAGTGTAGTCATGTGGTTTGAAAACCCAAGTGCCAGTGCACCAGAAAACCAAAGCCAATGTACAAGATCATTTTCTTTTTTAAGGTAAGCTTTTACTAAAGAAAAAATTATCAGCAGAATTAAAAAAATGTGCAGTGAATAAACCTCCACAGATGTACTTTGCAGCCAGTACGTTTGGCTGAATGCAAGTATTAGTGAAGCCGCAGTAATTGAAATTACAATTTTTATTTGCGGAATTTCAGAAACTGATTCGGCGATATTAATTTCGGATTTATTACGCCGCTGTTTTTTGATTTTATCTTTTTTGATTTTTTTAGATGAAGTTTGAAATGAAGAAACATTTAATAATAACTCCCTTGATGTAAGCGCAAATAAATAAATTCCTCCGGCACAAAAAATGGCAGCAAGAAGATTAAGCTTATAAATAATTGTAAACGGCAGCGGCAAAATTGAAAACAGATATCCAACTATTGTAAACAGCGGGTATCCGGTAGGATGAGCAATTCCTAATGTTGCCTGAACCGCAGCAAGTTCACCGGAATCAATCTGCAAAACGCCGGGAGCCAAAGTAATGAGATAAACAATAAACGCTGCCTGTGCGGGTATAACGTAAAAATATTTTTTAAATGAACTCAATTTGCTTCAAGTAAAAATTTATCAAAAATCTGTCTGTTCATTTTCATTTTCTCCCGCAATTCCTCTGATAAATTATGCGGAGAGCTATAATTAAGATACGCAGATAATGCATTCATTTTTTTTGAATCATCCGGAAGAATATTATTGCCTGTATTAAATATATTTTGAATTGATAGCTGAAGATTTTTCAGATAGATGAAATTATCAACAAGATTTTTAAGTTCACTTAGTCTAACCTCTTCAGAAATTTTGGTAATGATTTTTACTGTATTTTTGCCGGCAAATTTTTTATAAAACTCCGCATCATTCAACAGCAGATACTGAATAACAAAATCAATATCAATAATTCCGCCGCGGCTCTTTTTCAAATTAATATTTGAAGTTATTGATGAAAGACTTTGCGGGTAAAGCTTCTTACGCATATCTAATATTTCTGATTTTAACTTTTCAGAATTGAGAGAAATGATTTTCTTTTTAATTATTGTTTTAAAAGAATTAAATAACTTTTTATCACCATGTATAAAGCTCAGTTTGCACAATGCCTGAAGTTCCCAAACCCGGGCTCTTGTATTCAGATAATTGGAATGATTTTCCAAATCCCATGCTAGCCAGCTGCTCTTTCCTTCGGGCCGGAGACGGCAGTCAATCTCAAATGGTTTAAAATCATCTTTAAATTTTAAAAAAAGATTCTGAAAATATTTTTGAACATCTGTTTCGGTAGAAATTTTTTCAGCAACAAAAATTATATCGAGATCAGAAGTGAAAGTTAAATCACCACTTCCAAAACTTCCAAGTGCAGCAATAAAGAAATTCGATTTAATTTTTTCTGCTGTTTTATCGGCATCAGTTATAAATGAGATTTTTATCTTAAAAAAACGGGAGAGATAATCAGATACTTTTTCAGCAGTAATTAATTTAAGTGTGAACTGCACAAGAATTGAAAACAGAATTTCTTTTGTTGAATTGTTCTGAAGTTTATTATGATTTATTTTTTCAAATACTTTTCTTGTTAGAAAATTTTCCCGCAAGTCTTCATCTTCTGCAAACAGATCAACAGCTTTCTGAGAATATTCACAAACTGTTAAAAATGAATCAAAAAATTTTTTGTCTGCAAATTCATTGTACCAGATTGATTGAAAATTTTCAGCTCTCATTATTCTTGCAAAATTTTGCAGCACTAAATCCGGGTTTGAGCTTTTCCGCAGGTAAGCAAACAGCTGATTTTCAATTTTATTAAACGCACTTATTGTTCTCTGATCAAACTGGCGCCGGGCTAATAGTCCGCGGCCTTCTCTTAAGAATAAAATATCTTTTTCTGCTTTGGATTTATTCTCAAAATTAATTTCCAAACTTTTTTTCTTATTGTTTAAAATGGAATTCCCCATTATTGATTTATATATCCGGGAAATTTCCTTTCGCAATTGATTGATTTCTTTTTTAAAATCTGAAGTTTTAGAGTAACCAAGAAACGCGGCCAGCTTTTCCAGTATTTCTCCATCAGCGGGGATTGTATGAGTTTGCTTATCATTCATTAATTGAAGAAAGTGTTCTATTCTTCTGAAAATTATATAAGCATTTCTCATCTTTTCTGCTTCGGATTTCTGAAGCAATCCGGCATCTTCTAATCTTTTAATTGCTTCAAGAGTATTTGGTGTTCTCAAATTTTTATTCTTTCCGCCATTCAGCAACTGCAAAGCCTGAACAGAAAATTCAACATCACGGATACCGCCGGGGCTCAGCTTAATATTTTCTTCACCGGAAAGTTTTTTTTCAATACTTAATTTTAAACGGGTAATTTGTTCGGTTGGAGAAATAAGAAATGAAGCCGGATAAATAAATGGTGTGAGATAAGAAATAAAATTATCATAAAGTTTTTTATTTCCGCCGATGAAACACGCTTTGATGAGCATCTGTTTTTCCCAATCTTCACCGCGGCTTTCGTAATAATTCAGATAATAATTTATGGTTCTTGTAAGCAAGGAATTTCTTCCATCCGGGCGCAGCCTGAAATCCACTCTGTAAATATATCCGGCACCGGTTACTTTAACAGTACTTTCAATAAATAAATAAATAGCTTCTATTAAAATTTCCTGGTACGTTTTTTTAGGAGTGATTTGTTCATCTTCATCATAAAAAATCATCAGATCAATATCAGAACTATAATTAAGTTCATATCCGCCAAGTTTACCGAGAGCAATTAGAGCGTAACTCCGGTTTGTAATTTTAATCTGATGTTTGTTCAGTATTTCAGAATAACAAATAGAAAATAGTTCACGTGAAATAGCTGCTGCAAGAATTGAAAGCTCTGTTGTTATTTCTTCAACCGGAGGTTTGTAAAGAATATCTTTTGAGCCAATGCGTAAAATTTCCTTTCGCTTTAGAAGACGAAGTGCACTCAATTTTCCACTTAATGAATTATAAGCTGAAGTTAATTTTTTTATTTCAGCATTTAATTTTTCCTCATTAAGAATAGAGTTTAAATGAGTTGGATTAACAATCCAGTAAAAATATTCCGGATTACGAACGAGTATATCTGTTAAATAATTACTGCTGCCTGTAATTGCGGTTAGGAGTTCAACATAATGGGGATACTTTAAACAATCATTGAAGAAAGAAATTTTATCATACATTGCCATAATAATTCTAAGCATGTTTGATTCAGAACTATCGGAGAAATGTTTTGAGACAATTTCATTTTCAATAAGTGAAATTAACTCATCAAAAGATTTTGGGGATAAATATCCGGCGGAAATTTCCGCAATCTTTCCAATGAAATCTTCTGATAATTTTAATTTTCTACTGCTGTATGTCACTTTAGTTTTCAGGTAAAGAATATTCAAACATACAAATAAATAAAAAATTTATGCTCATATTTTTTCTTTAAGATTATCTCCAAATCCTCAAAAAAAATAATTACTTCCACGGAACTTATTAGTACGATATTTTTATAAGGTTAAATTATTTTTGTTGAACTAGTATTATTATAAAATAATAAAAGGATACACAATGAAATATCTTCTGATCTTTTTTGTAGTTTGTTTTACATCAGCATTTCCACAGAATGAAAATAAATTCATAAGCGTATCAGGAACATCACAAATTGTTGTGCCTGCAGATCAAATTAATTTTTCTGTTCAGATAAGAACAATTGGTGCATCAGTTAAGCAAAGCAAAAAACTTAATGATGATGCCAAAATCCGCTTGCTTTCAATTCTTAAAGATCTAAATATTGATACAAAAGATCTTGAAGTTTCACCGGTTTCACTCGGTAAAAATTATGTTTATACAGGAGGAGAGAGAAAGCAGGATGGATTTTTTGCAACGGTTGTTGTTACATTCATTTTAAAACAGCTTGATAATTATCTTGAACTAACTGATAAACTTGCCGACGATGATAACTTTGAAGTAAATTCATCATTTTCACTTTCTAATTATGAGAGCAAACACAAAGAGGCTTATGAAAAAGCTTTAATTGCTGCGAAAGAAAAAGCTGAATACATGAGCAAAACTCTTAATGTTGAACTTGGTGAAGTAATTGAAATTGAAGAAACCGGAAATGTGCAGCCTTATCCGATGGCTTACAATATGATGACTAAAGAAGATTCACAGGCTGGATTTATCAGCGGCAATGTAACAATTTCCAGGAATGTTAAAGTGAAATTTGCCTTAAAATAAGAATGTTTACCCGCAAAACATTTTTAAAACTGTTTGGAATTTCTGCTGCTTATACAGCATTAAACGGTTTTAAAATGAAAGAGATATTAACAGAAAATATTATGAAAAGAAAAATTCCCTCAACCGGAGAATTAATTCCTGTAATTGGATTAGGAACATGGCGCACTTTTGATGTTGGCAATGATCAAACTGCGAGAAATACTCTATCACAAGTTCTTACAGTACTGCATGAAAAAGGAGGAAAGGTTATTGATTCTTCTCCAATGTACGGTTCTTCAGAAGAAGTTGTTGGTGATCTGACTTCTCAATTAAATTTTAAGGACGATTTTTTCTATGCTACAAAGGTTTGGATTTCAGGACGTGAAGAGGGGATTAAACAGATGGAAGAATCATTTGGAAAAATGAAGAGAGAACAAATGGATCTTATGCAGATCCATAATCTTGTTGATTGGAAAACTCATCTAAAAACTATTCTGGATTTAAAAGAAAAAGGGAAGATTCGTTATATTGGAATCACGCACTACACCGAATCATCCTATCCTGAGCTTGAAAAAATAATTAATGAGGAGAAAATTGATTTTGTTCAATTCAATTATTCCATTGATGTTAGAGAAGCAGAAAATCGTTTGCTTCCTGCTGCTGCCTCAAACGGAACAGCAGTACTTGTAAATCGTCCTTTCGGCGGCGGTTCACTATTTGGTAAGGTTAAAGGAAAAGAAATTCCACAATGGGCAAGGGAAAATGATATGAATTCATGGGGGGAATTTTTTCTTAAATACATTTTATCAAATGAAGCGGTTACATGTATTATTCCCGGAACATCAAAACCAAATCATTTGCTGGATAATATTCAGGCTGGTTACGGCAAATTGCCGGATGAAAATCTGCGCAAGAGGATGATTAATTTTATTAATGAAATTTAATTTAAAGTGTGGCAGTGCAGTTTTTTTTGTGCACTGCCATAAAACAAATTAACTTATAGTCCGGGCATGTTAAAACCTTTTCCGCTGATTGCATTATCAACTTGGGAAGCAATCGATGCGGGAAGTTTATCCTTGATAAAACCAAGTACGGTATTCACAGCCATCTTAGCTTTATCTTCGGATAATCCGGTTTTATCCTGAACCATCTTGATTATATCTTCCATAATACCTCCTTAGAATAATTTTAATAATAAACTATTCATTTGATAACGATATTGCTGCGATGTGGAGCATGTTAATAATATTTTTTCCTCACGGAGAATGAATCTTTTCAAAAGCAGATTTTTAAAGCAGCGATAATTTCCTTAATTTTTTTACGTTGATTTTTCTAAACTGCTTTCAATAATACGGAGCTATATGAAATACTCATTCACTGCTTCATTAATCGGAGCCTCACTTTTTATTTCATTATTAATTTTGTTTTTGCTTCCACCTGATTATGATGAACTTAATTTTGTTCAAAAATATTTTGCAAACAGAGTTTACCAGAAATGGGATAAATACATAAACACACTTCATCCTGATGAACGTGCTATTGTTGATTATGATGCACTGATGAACAAACTGAATTATTTTGAACGGAAGTTTGCAGAAAAAATTTTGAGCATAAATCCGCAGGAGATCGGATTTAAAGGTCCGTTCTATTCAAGAGAGAAAGCAAAAGATTTAATCAAACTTGAATCAAAAAAAATTGGAAGCGGAGATTACTGGAGAGAAACCGGAGTTCAATATTGTCCCTCACATTCTTATGAAGATTATAAAAGAATGGCTGCAAAAATGAAAGCAGATATCGGTACGGTTGTTTATATCGATTCAGGTTACCGCTCTCCCGGAAGACAGGCATATCTTTTCTTTTATTACCTTGTAACAAGCAGTAACTATGTTCTAAAAGAAAATGCAAGATGGATTGCAATGCCGGGTTACAGTGAACACGGGCATCCGGTTAATCACGCAATTGATTTTACAAGTGAAGAAGGTATAAACGGATTTAATGATGGGCAAACACCTGATCAATTTGAAGCTTTGCCGGAATACAAATGGATGCTGGAGAATGCAGAAGATTTTAATTTTTATTTATCATATCCAAAAGATAATCCATACGGAGTTGCATTTGAACCCTGGCACTGGCATTGGCAAAAGAAGGGAAATTAATTATTTATGAATGATTTGATGAATACAGTTTGTTAATGGAGAATTTTTTTATCATAACCATTTACCTGTTAATTGGTATTGGATTAAACAGGTTAACTAATTTCCCTAAAGAAACTGCAAATGTTCTTAATCAATTTGTAATTTATATTTCACTTCCGGCACTTGTTCTTTTAACAATTCCAGAACTGGAAATATCTTTTACCCTTCTTACACCAATAATTTTTTGCTGGGTTGTACTAATATTTACTGCGTCTATTATTCTTTTTTTAGCATCATTTTTTAAATGGAATAAAAAAATAACAGGCTGCATGCTTTTGCTTATTCCAATGGGAAACACTTCCTTTCTCGGCATTCCAATGGTTGAAGCATTCTTTGGGATTGATGCTGTTAAATACGCTTTGCTTTATGATCAGCCTGGAACATTTTTAGCGCTTGCAACCTATGGTTCTGTGATAATTGCCGTTTTTGGAAATTCCGGGGTAAAAGTTTCTGCGTCAGAAATTTTGAAACGTGTTTTTACTTTTCCACCATTTATCGCTTTGATTGCTGCATTCATTTTCCGCACGATAGAATATTCATCAATATTCACAAATATTCTTTCAGTACTTGCATCAACCTTAATTCCGTTAGTAATGATTGCGGTTGGATTTCAACTGAAGATAAAGATACACACAGATGAATTAAAACCATTAGGTTACGGCTTAATTTTGAAACTAATTATAATACCCGCTGCCGCACTTTTGATTACAAGGATGTTTGGATTTAACGATGAAGTTACAAATGTGTCAATTTTTGAATCAGCTATGCCGCCGATGGTTTCAGCGGGCGCTTTAGCAATTATGGCCGGATTAGCACCCAATCTTGCAGCGGCGCTTGTGGGATTCGGAATAATTTTAAGTTTTATAACTCTGCCGGTTTTGTTTTATCTTCTTTAAATGGAGAATTTATGGAAGCGTTGGAAATGTTATCCTTTCAATATGAGCTTACAAAAAGCTCAAGAAATGTGCTGCTTGAATTTTGTTCAAAAATAAAAAATGAAGAACTGAACCATGTGTTTGAAAATTTTGGCAGAGGCAGCATAAGAAATATTCTTGTTCATATTTCTGATACATATTATTACTGGCTAAACGAGTTTGCGCAGAATTTGAAACCGGATTTTCAACCAGCGGAGAGTTATTCAGGCATTGATGAAATCAGAAATTATTTTGATGATACTGATAAAATGGTTTTGCAGTTTCTTGGAAAATTCAGGAATGATTTTACAAAGCAGATTACCGGAATTGCACTTGGAAAAGAAATTCATGCAACTCCTTTAAAATTATTTACTCACGTAATTACACATGAATACCATCATAAAGGACAAATACTTTCAATGGGAAGACATTTAGATTATACTCCACCTGATACCGATGCTTTAAGATAGAAGGTTGTTGGAGGTATTTCTGTGTATGAAAAGCCTTAAGTATTTTTCCTGCAGAACAATTTTAAACCAAAACATGTTATCAATTGACTAATATTATACTTAACAAAACGGTTTCCAAATGAAGAAAATTACTGCATTTCTTTTTCTGTTTTTTCTGATAAATATAAATTCTCTTTCACAATCCGTTAGTGTTAGGGGAACGGCAATTGATTCAATCTCCGGTACTCCGCTGATATCGGCAAATGTTATCTTAAAAAATTTAGCTGATTCAACCATAAGGGGAACTGCTGCAAATAATAATGGTGAATTTTATTTCCCTTCCGTAAAACCAGGCAGATATAGATTAACAATAAGTTTTATCGGCTATAAAAAATTTGAGAATGAATTTAATGTTCAGAACAGATCAATAGATTTTGAGAAGATATATTTATCTCCCGAAGAAGTTGAAACTGAAGAAGTTGAAGTTATTGGTACTCTTCCTCCGGTAGTTCAAAATAGTGATACAACAGAATTCCATGCTGATGCGTTTAAAACAACTACAGATGCTGATGCAGAAGCACTGGTTTCTAAAATGCCCGGAATTACAGTGCAGGATGGAAAGGTGCAGGCTCAGGGTGAAGATGTAAAAAGAGTATTAGTTGATGGAAAAGAATTTTTTGGTGATGATCCCAATGCTGTGCTGAAAAATGTTCCGGCAGAAATTATAGAAAAAATCCAGGTGTTTGATGAGCAAAGTGAGCAGGCACAGTTCACCGGCTTTGATGATGGAAATACAAATAAAACTATAAATATTATTACGCGGATGAGAATAAGGGAAGGAACATTTGGCAAATTTACCGCAGGGTTTGGAAGTGCAAAAAAATATTTGGCAGGCGGCAGCATAAATTTTTTTAATGATGATCAGCGGATTACAATTCTTTCCCAGATCAATAATATTAATGAACAAAACTTTTCCACTGAAGATTTGCTTGGAATAACTGCATCCTCAGGCGGCGGTGGAAGACGCGGCGGCAGAGGCAGCAGGGGATTCGGCGGCGGAAATGCTTCTGATTTTCTTGTTAATGTGCGCAATGGAATATCAACTACAAAATCATTTGGAATTAATTACGCAAATAAATGGAATGATAATATTGAATTAACTTCCAGTTATTTCTTCAATCTTTCTGATAATGATGCTGAATCTCAAATTCAGCGTGAGTATTTTCTTTCTGCAAATGCAGTCCAGAATTATTCTGAACAGAATTTCTCTTCCTCACAAAATATCAATCATAGATTTAACATGCGCTTTGAAATGCAGTTTGATTCATTGAACTCAATTATATTCAGACCACGGTTATCTGCACAGACAAATGAAGGCGCAAGTTCATTATTTGGATTGACAACTGCAGATCAGTTCAATCTTAACAGTATAATGAATTTATTCAATTCTGATTTATCAGCTTTAAACGGTTCTGCAGATTTATTATACCGCCACCGCTTTGAAACCCGCGGCAGAACTATTTCAATCAGTTTGAATTCATCTTATAAAAAAAATGATGGTAACAATAAATTATTCTCGGAAAATCTGTTCTTTGATGAAATGACTTCATCGGATACAATTGACCAGCTTTCTGATTTATTTTCGGAAGGCAGCGGAGGTTCTGCAAATGTTGTATATACGGAGCCGCTTGGTGAAAACAGCATGATACAATTGAACAGCAGATTTTCAATTTCTAAAGATGAAAGTGATCAAAGAACTTTCTCAAATGATTTTATTTCAGGCTATAATGATTTAGACACTTTATTGAGCAGTCTTGCTGAAAAAAAATATAATTCACAAAATTATGGAATCGGTTATCGTTTTCAGGAAAGCGGCTTATCCATCAACGCAAATCTGAATTATAATCTTGCATCGCTGAACAGCGAGCAGACATTTCCGCGCAGCTTTACAATTAACAAAAATTTTAATTCTGTTCTTCCATCTTTTATGTTGCGCTATAATTTTACAAGAGACAGAAATATCAGAATTAATTACAGGACAAATAACAACGATCCTTCTGTGAATCAGCTTCAGAACGTATTAAATAATTCCAATCCCGTACAATTACGCATCGGTAATCCGGATCTTAAACAGGATTACAGGCATTCGTTGTTCATAAGATATTCTGAAATGGATATGGAAACTCTTCATTCAATTTTTGTAATGCTTAGTTCAACTTTTACAAATAATTATATTGGAAACAACACGTTCATTGCTTCAAATGATACAATTGTTTATGACGGAATTGAATTAAACAGGGGAACACAGATAACGCGTCCGCAGAATCTTGATGGATATTTTAATCTTCGTTCTTTCATAACTTACAGTTTTCCGTTCGCATTCATCAAATCAAATATCAATTTGAATTTATCCGGCGGATATGTAAGAACGCCGGGAGTGGTTAATAATCAAACGGGATATTCAAATTCCTCCACATTCGGGCTTGGAATTGTAATAAGCAGTAATTTCAGCAGAGATCTTGATTTTACAATTTCAACGCAATCAAATTATTCTGATGTTAAAAGTTCACTCAGAGAAAGTTCAAACAGAAATTATCTTACTCAAAATTCAAGGATTAGATTTTACTGGAAATTTTGGGAAGGCTTTCTCTTTCAAACTGATTTCAGACATCAATACAACGGTGGTTTGCCGGATGATTATGAAAAAAATTCAATTCAGTGGAATATTAATATTGGCAAAAAGCTTTTCAGTAATGAAAGCGGGGAATTAAGATTTTCGGTACTTGATATTCTAAATAAGGATACAAACATCAGGCGTGAAACAACGGATTTGTATATTGAAGATACCCGGTCCAATGTTTTAGGCAGATATTTTATTCTTTCATTCATTTACAATTTAAGAGCATTTTAAGCTGAATTTCAAAATATTCTGCAAATAAAAAACAATTTATCGGTAGATTACTGTTGAATTATAAATCAGTTTACAAAAACGGGATTAAATCTTATATAGAACATAATCTATTTTAACAATACACATCTGTTTATTTTTGATTTTTCCGCACCCCTCCCTATATTTGAACTCGATTTTTATAAATATTCTCTACTCTTATGCAGAAAATTAACATCAAGGATTTATCAGGATACGTTGATCAGGAAGTAAGTTTAAAAGGATGGCTTTATAACAAAAGATCAAGTGGAAAAATAAAATTTATTGTACTCAGAGACGGGACCGGATATCTTCAATGTGTATATTTTAAGGGGAATGTAACACCCGAAGTTTTTGAAACCGCTGACCGGCTTGGCCAGGAATCTGCAATTGAAGTTACAGGGAAAGTAAAAAAAGAGCCACGTGCACCAGGCGGATTTGAACTTGATGCAACAGGACTTCAGGTGATTCACGAAGCGCATGATTACCCGATTACCCCAAAAGAACATGGTATAGAATTTCTGATGGATAACCGCCATCTTTGGCTTAGATCCAGCAAACAGGTTGCAATTCTTAAAATCCGTCATAGAATCGTTAAAGCAATTCGTGATTTTTTTGATGACAGAGGCTTTGTTTTGATGGACCCGCCGATTTTAACTCCGGCAGCATGTGAAGGTACTTCAACGCTTTTTGAAACAGAGTATTTTGATTTAGGAAAAGCTTATTTAACCCAATCCGGTCAGCTTTATGCTGAAGCCGGCGCAATGGCATTGGGAAAAGTTTATACTTTTGGTCCAACTTTCAGAGCTGAAAAATCGAAAACAAGAAGACATCTGACTGAATTCTGGATGTGTGAACCTGAAGTAGCTTTTAATGATTTGAATGATAATATGGATCTTGCTGAGGAATTTCTTGAATATGTTGTGCAGACAGTAATTTCAGAAAAAGAAGAAGAATTAAAAATATTAGAAAGAGATGTAACATTATTAAAAAATGTTAAACGACCTTTGCCAAGAATAAGTTATGATGAAGCAGTTGAAATTCTTAAGAACAACGGAATTGATTTTGAATACGGAAATGATTTTGGCGGAACGGATGAAACAATTATCTCAAGCCAGTTTGATAGACCTGTAATGGTACATCGTTATCCTGCAGATGTAAAAGCATTCTATATGAAACGTGATCCGGAAAATGAAAAATTTGCTCTTGCAGTTGATGTACTTGCACCTGAAGGTTATGGTGAAATAATTGGCGGAAGCCAGCGTGAGGATAATTTTGAACTTCTGCTTAGCAGAATAAAAGAACATAATCTTCCGCAGGAAGCCTTTGAATGGTATCTCGATCTCAGAAGATTCGGCTCAGTGCCGCATTCCGGCTTTGGACTCGGGCTTGAAAGAACAGTCGGCTGGATTTGCGGACTTGAACATGTGAGGGAAACAATTCCATTCCCAAGAATGATATACAGGAATACTCCTTAATCATTTGGTGAAAAATTTCACTT
>Ga0079224_100004068_pt1 | contig 18714 bp, 19 predicted proteins | sample Stecom2015_FD_80414 | JGI IMG/M metagenome (GOLD analysis project Ga0079224, IMG submission 80414) | Agricultural soil microbial communities from Utah to study Nitrogen management - Steer compost 2015 | ecosystem: Environmental > Terrestrial > Soil > Agricultural land | place: USA: Utah... | reverse complement strand
GCGCGGAGGTACCTGAACCCGATGAAGAGCTCGACGGGATTGATCATCGGGCGCATTAAACCACAGAAGAAATGTGACCAAGCTCACAATTTTGCGCGCAGGCGGGTGGCTGCCACGCGGTACTCTCCGGCGCCGCCGGTATAATCGCCCGCGAGAATGAGAACCGCGTCCCGGAGCCGGACGAGCGGTTCCGTGTAGAAAGACCGTGAGCGGGCCTTCAGGCACGCGTCCGGCCGAGGGGAAGGCCAATGAGGAAAAGGCCAATGACCAGGATCGCTGTATTCACGCTCGCGTGGCTTCTCGGGCTTTCGACGGCGGCGGTGGCGGACACCCTCGACCTGAGCCCGGCACAGGCCCGCGAGATGTTCGAGCAGGCCGGGAAGCCCACCCGCGGCATGACCCAGGAGCGGGTCGCGCGCGATTACGGCGAGCCGGCCTCGCGCCGCAGCCCGGTCGGCGACCCGCCGATCTCGCGCTGGGAATACCCGGACTTCGTCGTCTACTTCGAGTACGACAAGGTCATCCACGCCGTCGCGAAACGCTAGAGCGAACGCGCAAGCTTGCGCTGCGCCCCGCCGCGCGGGCTGAAGGGGACGGGAAACCGCCGCCCGGCGGGTGCACGGCCCGGCGCCGCCGGGGCCGGTGCCGCCGGGGGTGCCGCTGTGCGATAATGCCGGGCCACCGTGCCCGACCCTTTCCCGACCCCTTCGCCAGTCGTGTCCCCACGATTCCTGCTCGTTTCGTCGTCCGCCGTGCCCGACGCGCGGGCGCTCGCGCTCGGGCAGCTCGTGGGCGCCGCCGCCTCGCTCGCGGCGGTGGAGCTCGCCCACGGCCTCGCACGGCCGCTCGTCGTCCTGGCGCGCGACCCCGGCCATGCCGACCAGCTCGAGGCGGAAATCCGCTGGTTCGCCGGCGAAACGCTGCCCGTGCGGCACTTCGCCGAATGGGAGACCCTGCCCTACGATTCCTTCTCGCCGCACCAGGACATCGTCTCGCGGCGCCTCGCGGTGCTCGCGGAGCTGCCCGGCCTCGAGCGCGGCATCGTCATCGCCTCCGCGGCGAGCCTGCTGCAGCGGCTGCCGCCGACCGGGTACGTGGCGCTGCGCTCCTTGCGGCTCGAAGCCGGCCAGGAGCTCGAGCGCGAGGCGTTCATCGACTCCCTGGCCGCCGCGGGCTACCTGCGCGTGCCGCAGGTCGGGGAGCACGGCGAGATGGCCGTGCGCGGATCGTTGCTCGACGTGTTCCCGATGGGCTCGACCGCCCCCGTGCGCATCGATTACTTCGGTGACGAGGTCGAGACGCTCAGGCTGTTCGACCCCGAGACGCAGCTCACCACGGAGTCGATCCCGTCGATCGAGATCCTGCCGGCGCGCGAGGTGCCGCTCGACGAGGAAGGCATCAACCGTTTCCGTCGCGCCTACCGCGCGCGCTTCGAGGGACAGCCGTCGAAGTCGCGCGTGTACCGCGAGGTGTCGGAAGGCATCGCGCACGGCGGCATCGAGTACTACCTGCCGTTGTTCTTCGAGTCCACGGCGAACCTGCTCGATTACCTGCCGGAAGGATCGGCGCTCTTCGTGCCCTCCGAGCTGGAGGAGCTGCTCGCTCGTGCCCGCGAGGAGATCGCGGAGCGTTACGAGCTCACCCGCCTGGATCCCGAGCGCCCCGTGCTGCCGCCGGACGAGGCGTTCGCGACGGCGACGGAGGTGAGCGAGCGCCTCTCGCGTTTCCGCCGCGTGAGCTACCAGGCGCTGTCGGTGGCCGAAGCGGACGATGCCCTCAACGTGCCCGCGCGCATGCCGCCGGCCCTGCGGGTCTCCGCGCAATACGAGGATGCGGCGCAGGCGCTGATGCGGTTCATCGGCGAGTTCGACGGCCGCATCCTGTTCACGGCCGAATCCGCCGGCCGGCGCGAGCACATCCTCGAGCTGCTCCAGGGCCGGAGGCTCGGCGTGGAGCGCGTGGCGGGCTGGCAGGCGTTCCTGGAATCCGACGCGCGCCTCGCCGTGGCCGTCGCCCCCGCGGCCGCCGGCATGCTGCTGCCGTCCGCCGGGCTCGCAGTCATCGCGGAGCAGCAGCTCTTCGGCGAGCGGCCGAGGCAACGGGCGCGGCGGCGCCGCGCCGAGCGCGATCCCGAGGCCATCATCCGCGAGCTCAACGATCTCGCGGAGGGCTCCCCGGTGGTGCACGCGGAGTACGGGGTCGGCCGTTACCGCGGCCTCGTCACGCTGGAGACGGCCGGCATCACCGGCGAATACCTGTGCCTCGAGTACGCCGAGGGGGACAAGCTGTACGTGCCCGTCGGCTCGCTGGACCGGGTGTCGCGCTACACCGGGGCGGCGCCCGAGAACGCGCCGCTGCACCGGCTGGGGAGCGACCAGTGGGCGAAAGCGAAGCAGCGTGCCGCGAAGCGCATCCGCGACGTCGCCGCCGAGCTGCTCGACGTGTACGCGCGCCGGGCGGCGCGCCCGGGGCATCCGCTGCGCTGGCCGGAGGCGGAGTACCGGGCTTTCGAGGAAGGGTTCCCGTTCGAGCCGACCCCCGACCAGGCCCGCACCATCGACGAGGTCCTGGAGGACCTCGCCTCCGACCGCCCCATGGATCGCATCGTGTGCGGCGACGTGGGCTTCGGCAAGACCGAGGTGGCGCTGCGCGCCGCGTTCGCCGCCGTGCAGGGCGGCAAGCAGGTGGCGATCCTCGTGCCGACGACGCTGCTCGCCGAGCAGCACGCGCAGACGTTCAAGGACCGGTTCGCCGAGTGGCCGGTCCGCATCGAGGTGCTGTCGCGGTTTCGCGGCCGGAAGGGCACCGACGCGGTCGTTGCCGGCATGCGCTCCGGCGCCGTGGACATCGTGATCGGCACCCACAAGCTCCTGCAGCACACGAAGGACTTCAAGGACGTCGGCCTCGTCATCGTCGACGAGGAGCACCGCTTCGGCGTCCGGCACAAGGAAGCCATCAAGGCGCTGCGCGCCCAAGTGGACGTGCTCACCCTGACCGCGACGCCGATCCCGCGCACGCTGAACATGGCGCTCGGCGGCCTGCGCGACATGTCGCTGATCACGACGCCCCCGGCGCTCCGGCTGTCCGTGAAGACGTTCGTGAGCGAGTGGAACGACGTCGTGATCCGCGAGGCCGTCCTGCGCGAGATCAAGCGTGGCGGCCAGGTGTACTTCATCCACAACCGCGTGCAGGACATCGAACGCGTGGCGGAGCGCCTGCGCGAGCTCGTGCCGGAGGCCGACATCCGCATCGCCCACGGCCAGATGCCGGAGCGCGAGCTCGAGCAGGTGATGTTGGACTTCTACCATCGCCGCTTCAACGTGCTGCTGTGCACGACGATCATCGAAAGCGGCATCGACGTGCCGACGGCGAACACCATCGTCATCAACCGCGCGGACCGCTTCGGCCTTGCGCAGCTCCACCAGCTCCGCGGGCGGGTCGGGCGCTCCCATCACCGGGCGTACGCCTATCTCATCGCGCCGCCACGCGCCGCGATGACCGCCGACGCGATCAAGCGGCTCGAGGCCATCGACTCGCTGGAGGACCTGGGGTCCGGGTTCATCCTCGCGACCCACGACCTCGAGATCCGCGGCGCGGGCGAGCTTTTGGGCGAGGAGCAGAGCGGCCAGATCCAGGAGATCGGGTTCTCCCTCTACACCGAGCTCCTGTCGCGTGCGATCCGCTCGCTGCGCTCCGGAAAGGAGCCGAACCTGCTCGAGCCGCTCGAAGCGGGCGTGGAGATCAACCTGCACCTGCCTGCCCTGCTGCCCGAGGACTACGTGCCCGACGTGCACCTGCGGCTGATGCTGTACAAGCGCATCGCGAGCGCCGCCTCCCATGCCGAGCTGGACGAGTTGCAGGTCGAGCTGATCGACCGCTTCGGGCTGTTGCCGCCCGCCGCGAAGAACCTCATGCGCATCGCCGGCCTGAAGCTCGACGCCGCCGCGCTCGGCATCGAGAAGATCGACGCGTCGGCCGCGGGCGGCTTCCTGCAGTTCGGCCAGCACGCCGCGGTGGACCCGGCCGTGCTGGTCGAGCTCGTGCAGCGCAACGACCGCACCTACCGGCTGCAGGGCGCCGACCGGCTGCAGTTCCGCTTGGCAATGCCGGACGAGGAGGCTAGATTCACCGTCGTCGAGGACCTCCTGGCGAGGCTTGCCGTCGGCTCGCCGGCCGGCGTGAGCCGGGCGGCCGCAGGATGACAGGGAGGAGGCAATGCCAACGGACCGGATCGTGAGCCCTGCCCGGCGACTCGCCCGCTGCCCGCTGTCGCTCTGCGCGCTGGCGGCTTTCGCCCTGGCAGCGCCCCCGCTCCCGGCAGAGGAGCCGCTGCCGCCGGTCGGCGACGACGCCGCACCCGCGCCGGCCCCCGACTGGCCGCGCTACACCGTCGAGCTCATCGTGTTCGCCTACGACGAGAGCGCGTATGCGGGCGACGAGATCTTCGTGCCCGAGGTGCCGGAGGGCGATCCGTACGCACTGCCGGAAGGCGGCGGCGAGGCGATCCCGGTGTTCGGCGACCGGCCGCTCGACGGACCGGAGGCAACGGGCGACCCGGTGGCGGCCGGGGAGCGGGACGCGGCAGCCCCCGGGGAGGCCGGGGAGATCGCGGTCGACACCGAGATCTCGGGCCTCGACACCGACCTCGCCGACATCCCGCTGCGCGGCCGCATCGAGCTCACGCGCCTGCCGCCCGAGGCCTGGACGATGGACGGGATCTGGGAGCGGCTCGTGGCGCTCGACGCCTACCACCCGATCATGCGCACCGCCTGGACGCAGGCCACGCCGCCGCAGGCGGCCTCCCCGTCCATCCGGCTGCGGGCGCTCGGCGACCCGCCACCGGGCCTCGACGGCACCGTGACGCTGTACCAGGGACGCTTCGTACACCTGGGGCTCGACCTGACCCTGGACGCCGCGTTCGATCCCCGGCGGGTCGCGGACGCAAGCGACCCCGGGCGCGCCGCCACCGACCGCGCGATCGCGGCGAGCGGCCTGCCCGACGAGCCGGCGTTCGGCGACGCGCGCAGCCTGCAACCCGCGTTCCCGGTGCGCTATCGCATCGCGGAGGACCGCATCCTGCGCGACGGCGAGATCCGCTACTACGACCACCCGCGCTTCGGCGTCATTGCAAAGCTGACGCGGGTGCAGGAGCCGCCGGCCAGCCCGCTCCCTTGAACTCGGCGCGCCCGCGGGCGACGCTCACGCCTGCAGCAGGCGCTCCAGGAAGCGATCGGACCGCGCGCCCTCCGCGTGGGGCTCGGCAAAAGCCGTGCGGCTGCTGACGGTGACGAAGCGCGCCACCTTCGAGCGCGGGTGATGGATGCCGAGCTCCCGCACCGCGGTCGCGATGCGCTCGGCGAACGCCTGCACTCCCGCCTCCTCGGAAGCGTGCGACAGCACGACGAGCAGGTCGCCGTCCGGGGTGCTGATCCGGCCCGCCACGTCGCTCGCACGCTTCAGGCAGCGGCGTATCGCCTGCGCCACGCGCCGCAGGCACGAATCGCTCGCGTGGCGCCCGAACACCTCGACATAGGCGGCGAAATCGTCGAGGGAGAACGCGATGAGCGCGAGGCGGCTCTTCTCGCGCGCCGCGACCGCCCAGTCGTGGGCGAGCACCTCGGAGAAGGCCGCCTCCGTGAGCAGCCCGGTGACCGGGTCGTCGCGCGACAGGTCGCGCAGCCGGCGCCGCGCACGGATCAGCGCCTGCTGGAGCTCCGCGTCCGTCGCCGCCGCGGGACCCGCGGGCACCCGGCGCCAGTAGCCCGCGAAGTAGCGGGCCCGGTTGTCGCCGGGCAGCGTCAGGGGTTTCAGCACGAGGAGGTACTCGCGGCGGGCGAGCTCCACCGGCAGCGCGTTCTCGTGGCCCGACCGCACGGTTTCGCTCACCTCGAGGGCGAGCTCGCGGCCGATGAGCTGCTCCATGACGTCGGCGAGCGGCCGGCCCGCCGCCGGCTTGTTGCCCGACAGGGTCGCGAACGCGCCGTTGCTGAGCACCACGGGCCAGTCCGGCCGATCGACCCGCGCCACGACGACCGGCTCCGCGAGGCCCTGGACGAGCTGCTCCAGGACCTCCGGCTGCACCGTGCGCAGGGCCGCGCTCACCGGCCGCCCGCCTCAGCCGCCGTCCACGAGGGCCGCTGCGAACCCTGCGCCGAAGAACGCCCCGAGCACCCGCAGCGCCCGTTCCCGGGCCGTGTCCGTCGCTGCCTGGATGTCCTCATGGATTCCCCGTTCTCCCCTGCCCGCCGCCCGGTTGACGACCAGCGACAGGCAGGCATAGCGCATCCCGAGCTCGCGGGCGAGCGCGGCCTCGGGCATCGCGGTCATGCCGATGAAATCGGCCCCGTCGCGCTCCAGCCGGTTCACCTCGGCCGCGGTCTCCAACCGCGGCCCCTGGGTCACGGCGTACACGCCGCCGTCGTGGCAAGCCACCCGGGCGGCGGCCGCGGCCGCGAGCAGCCCGGCCCTCAGCCGGCCGCAGAACGGCTCGGTGAAGTCGATGTGGTCGAGGGTAGCGGACTCGCCGTCATAAATACTGTGATCCCGTCCATACGTGTAATCGATGAGCTGGTCCGGCACGGCAAGCTCCCCGGGGGCATGGCGCGGGTGGACGGCGCCGACGGTGTTGAGCGCCACGACCACGGCCGCGCCGGCCATCTGCAGGGCCCGCAGGTTGGCGCGGTAGTTGACCCGGTGCGGCGGGATGACGTGCGGGTCCCCGTGCCGCGCGAGCAGCCACACCGGCCGCCCGCCGAGCTCGATGCGCCGCAAGGGCGCCGACGGCGGCCCGTAGGCGGTGGTCAGCACGAGCGCCGGGGCGCCGGCCGCAAGACCGGCGAAGCCGCTGCCGGCGATGACCGCGAAGCGCAGGGCGTCGGGGGGCGAGCTCGCGGGCATCAGGCACCGAGCTCGAGCGCCGGCGGGTCGAGCAGGCTGCCGACCTGCTCCGCGGCGGCCTGCCACTCGTCGCTGGCGAGCAGCGTCTCGCGCAGCGGCGCCCCGGTGCCGTGCAGGCGCGCCAGCCGGACCAGCGAAGGCGGGTTCGACCAGTCGGCGAGCGCCGCGACCGTCTCCCGCGCGCCGGCGCGGTCGTTGCACGCCAGGACCATGTCGCAGCCGGCCTCGAGGGCGCGCCGCGCCCGCTGCGGCAGCGAGCCGAAACCGGCGGTCACGGCCCGCATGCAGAGGTCGTCCGAGAACACGGCGCCGTCGAAGCCGAGCTGGGCACGGAGCTGGGTGCCGATCCACCACGGCGAGAGGCTCGCGGGCAGCGGGTCCGTCTCCGGGTAGACGACGTGCGCGAGCATGACCCCCGCCACCGCGCGCCGCCCGATCAGCTTCTCGTACGGCCGCATGTCGTCCAGGAGGTCGCCGAAATCGCGCCGGTCCACCGGCAGCTTCTCGTGCGAATCGGCCACCACGGCCCCGTGCCCGGGGAAGTGCTTGGCGACGGCGGCCATCCCCGCGTCCTTCATGCCGCGGCAGAACGCCGCCGCGAGCTCGGCGACCGCGTCCGGCTCCCGGTGGAACGCGCGGTCGCCGATCACCTCGCTCACCCCGTAATCGAGGTCGACGCAGGGCGCGAAGGCGAGGTCGATGCCGCTCGCGCGGAGCTCGGAGGCGATGAGCCAGCCGGCCGTCCTGGCGAGCGCGAGGCCCCGCTCGCGGTCGGCGTCGTACTGCTGGCCCAAGCGCCGCATGGGCGGGATGCGGCTGAACCCGTCGCGGAAGCGCTGCACCCGGCCGCCCTCGTGATCCACGGCCACGAGCAGCGGCGGGCTGCGCACCGCCCGGATCGCGCCGACCAGGTCGGCGAGCTGCGTCGGCGAGGCATAGTTGCGGCTGAACAGGATGACCCCGCCGACCGCCGGCTCCGCGAGCAGGGCGCGATCCGCCGGCGTGAGCTCCAGCCCCTCGATGTCCAGCATGACCGGCCCCAGTGCCATGGCTGCGAACTCTTTTCTCAACAATATGCGCTAACTTGCCACGAATACTACACTTTGACGAAAAGTGCGATGGCCTCCACGTGCGCGGTGTGGGGGAACATGTCGACGATGCCCGCCGCCTCCAGCGCGTAGCCGCCGCCCGTGAGCACGCGGGCGTCGCGCGCCAGCGTCGCCGGGTGGCAGGACACGTACACGATGCGCGTCGCCCCGGTCCGCGCGAGGTGCGGCACGACCGCCGCGGCCCCGCTGCGCGCGGGGTCCAGGAGCACGCGCTCGAAGCCCCGGGCGAGCCAGGGCTCGCGCCCGTCCACGGCTGCGAGGTCCGCCACCTTGAACTCGGCGTGGTCGAGGCCGTGCGCGGCGGCGTTCTCGCGGGCCCGGGCCACCATGCGCGCCTCCCCCTCGATGCCGAGCACGCTCCGCGAGCGTCGGGCGAGCGGCAGCGAGAAGTTGCCGATGCCGCAGTAGAGATCGAGCACGCGGTCGCCGGGCCCCGGGTCGAGCAGCTCGAGCGCAGCGGCCACCATGCGCGCGTTGACCGGCCCGTTCACCTGCACGAAATCGGTGGCGCCGAAGCGCAGGCGCAGGTCCCATTGCGGCAACTCATAATAAAGGGGCTCCGCTGCCAGCGGGTACAGCGGCCGGACGGAATCGGGGCCGCCGGGCTGCAGGGCGATCCGCACACCGTGCGCCCGGGCGAAATCGATGAGCTCCGCCTCGTCGGCGGGGCTCGGCGGGTCGAGCACGCGGAACACGAGCTCGGTGCCGTTGTCCGCCACGGCGGCCTCTATCTGCGGCACGCGCCGGCGGATGGAGAGCCGCCCGACCAGCTCCGAGAGCGGCCCCGGCAGGGCGTCGAGCGGCGCGGCCAGCACCTCGCAGCGGAGCATCTCCGTGACGTAGGGGGTGTGCCGCTCGCGAAAGCCCACCAGCACGCGGCCCTTGCCCGGCACGTCCTTGACGGCCAACCGGGCGCGCCGGCGGTAGTGCCATTCACCGGCCTCGTCGTACACGGGCGGCAGCCAGCGCCGCGGGGCGACGCCCCCGATGCGCGCGAGGGTATCGGCGAGCGCGTCCTGCTTGAGCGCCCGCTGGTCCGCGACCGGCAGGTGCTGCAGCGAGCAGCCGCCGCAGACGCCGTACACGGCGCAGCGCGGCACCACGCGTTGCGGCGACGGTTCGAGCACGTCGAGCAGCTCCGCCTCGTCGAAATGGCGGTGCCGCCGGCGGCGCAGGATGCGCACCGTCTCGCCGCGCAGTGCGCCGGGGACGAAGACCTTCTTGCCGCCGATCGCCGCGATCCCCCGCCCGTCCTGGCTCATCGCGCCGACCGTGACGGTTTCGGGCTCGCTGCGCTTCACCCGCCCGGACTCCCCTGCCACGCCTCGAGAAAGCGCTCGAGGTGCGGCTTGCCGCTCAAGGCCAGCGCCGAGCGCACGACCTCGAGCTCGCGCGCGAGACCGTCGTCGTCGAGCCGTCCGCGCATGTATTCGAAGCGCAGGTACACGAGCCAGGTGTTGAGGACGTCGGTCTCGCAGTAGTGGCGTATGTGCTCGATGTCGCCCGCGAGCCAGCGGTCCCACACCGCGTCGCCGCTCATGCCGAGCTTGCCGGGGAACCCGAGCAGCACGGCCACCTGGTCCAGCCCGGCGCGGCCGCGGGACTGGAACCCGGAGAGCACGTCCATCAGGTCGAGGTGACGCCAGTGGTAACGGCCGAGGTAGTTGTTGTAGCGCCAGTCGCGGTCGCCGTCCCCGGTCTCCCAGTAACGCGGCGCGCGGACCTTGTGCTTGAGCGCCCGGTAGTGCAGCACCGGCAGGTCGAAGCCCGAGCCGTTCCAGGAGACGAGCGCGGGCGCGTAGCGCTCGATGCCGTCGAAGAAGCGCTGGATGATCTCGGCCTCACCCGCCTCCGGGTCGCCGAGGCTCCACACCCGGAAGCTGTCGTCGGTGCGCAGGGCCACGGAGATGGCGACCACGCGATGCAGGTGCAGCGGCAGGAACTCGCTGCCCGTAGCCTGCTGGCGCAGGAACGTCATGGCGCGCGCGACGTCGGCGTCCGGCAGGCCCTCGAGGCCCCACAGGACACGCCCGGTCTCGACGTCGGGAACGGTTTCGATGTCGAAAGCGAAACAGATCATCGGCAGGAATCAGGAGCCGGCGGGAGCGGTGGCCGAAGCCTGCATCAGGACCGCGAACGCCACCACGAAACCGCCGTCGTCGGTAAGGCTGACGTGCCCCTCGCCAACGCCCAGCCGCCGGCAGGTGCTCTCGCCGCGCTCGGAGAAGATGAGGTACGGGCGCCCCCAGTCGTTGTTCAACACCCCCACGTCACGGATCCACATGCCGTGGCGAAAGCCGGTCCCCATGGCCTTGACCGCCGCCTCCTTGGCCGCGAAGCGCATCGCGAGGAAGCGCACGGGCTGCTGCGTTCGCTCGTACAGGACGCGCTCCTCCGGCATCAGCAGGCGCTCGACGAAACGCTCGCCGAACCGCTTGTACGTCTCCTCGATGCGCGCCACCTGCACGATGTCCGTGCCGATGCCGAAGATCACGTCCGCCTCGCTTCCAGCATCAGGCGCTTCATCTCCCGCACCGCCTCGGCGATGCCGTCGAACACCGCGCGCGAGACGATCGCGTGGCCGATGTTGAGCTCCACGATCTCGGGAATGGCGGCGACCGGCTGCACGTTGTCGTAATTGAGGCCGTGGCCCGCGTGCACCTGGAGCCCGAGCGCGCGGGCCCGCGCCGCCGCCGCCACCACGCGCTCGAGCTCCGCCGCGCGCGACGTCTCGTCGGCGTCCGCGTACGCGCCGGTGTGGATTTCCACGACGGGCGCGCCGGCCTCGACGGCGGCTTCGAGCTGGTGCGGCTCGGGATCGACGAACAGCGACACCCGGATGCCGGCTGCGGCCAGGCGCCGGCAGGCCTCCGCGATCCTGTCGCGTGCCCCGGCGACGTCGAGCCCGCCCTCCGTGGTGAGCTCCTCGCGCCGTTCCGGCACCAGGCAGACGTCCGCAGGCTTCACGCGCGTGGCGAGGTCGAGCATTTCCGTCGTGACGGCCATCTCCAGGTTGATGCGCGTGGTCGCGACCCGGCCGAGCTCGAACAGATCCCGGTCCTGGATGTGGCGCCGGTCCTCCCGCAGGTGGACGGTGATGCTGTCCGCGCCCGCCCGCTCCGCGAGCAGCGCCGCGGCGACCGGGTCGGGATAGTCGGTGCCGCGCGCCTGGCGCAGGGTTGCCACGTGATCGACGTTCACCCCCAGTCGGAGCCCCGTCGCATGCTGGTTCGTCATTGCCCTCCACCGCTCCTTGCCAGGCGAGCATTATCCACGAACCCGGACCCGCTTGCGGAGCCCATGCCCCGGCACGGCGTCAGCCTGCCTCGTCCGCCCGCGAATCCGCAGGCACGGCGACGGCGCGGCGCATGTCCCGCAGCACGCGGCGGCTCTTGAGCTCCCTGCCCCCCAGGTGGAAGGTGAGCACCTCGCGCAGGAGCCGGCCGGCCGCCCGCAGCACCGCCGGCTCGGCGAAATTCCGCGCGTGAATGCCGAGGAGCTCCGCGCCGGTGAACACGAGCCGGCCCTCGCGCCGGGCGACGGGCACCGGGCCCTGCTCGAGCCGGTACTCGTAGGTCGAGCCCGGGTCGAGGGGCTCGCCCCCGGCCGCATCGCGCTCGAGATCGACGGCGAATCCGCACAGCCTCAGGAGGTCGAGCTCGAAATGGCGCAGCCGCGCGGCGACGGCGCGGCCGTCGCGCAGGCCCGTGACGGCCGCCGAATAGGCGTCGAACAGCTCCGGTTGCGGGTCGTGGCGGTGCAGCAGGTGCATCACGAGCTCATTCAGATACCAGCCGCCCATGAGCGCCTCGCCGGTGAGCTCGAGCGGCGTCCCGCGCACCTCGGCGCCGGTCAGGGTCCCGAGCTCGGAACGCGCGACCCACGACAGCGACAGCGGCAGGAAGGGCCGCAGCACGCCCTTCAGCCGCGACCGGCCCGAGCGGCTGCCGCGCGCGACGAGCGACAGGCGCCCGTGGTCGCGGCTCAGGACGTCGAGGATCCGGCTCGCGTCCTGGAACGGCCGGTGGTGCAGCAGCCACGCGGGTTGGTCCTGCACGCGCATCGCGGCCTACTCGTAGCCGAGCTTCAAGAGCTGCTCCTCGCTGTCCGCCCAGTTCTCCCTGACCTTGACCCAGAGGTCGAGGTGGACGGGGATCCCGTAGAGCGCCTTGAGCTCGAGCCTGGCGGCGCGTCCCGCCCGCTTGAGCAGCTCGCCGCCCTTCCCGACGACGATGCCCTTCTGGCTCTCGCGCTCCACCCAGATCAGCGCGCCGATGGTGAGCCGGTTCTCGTCGCGCTCGTAGCGTTCGATCTCGACGGTCAGGCCGTACGGCACCTCCTGGTGCAGGGCCAGCGTCAGCTTCTCGCGGATGATCTCGGCGGCACGGAAACTCTCGCTGCGGTCGCTCACGGCCGTGGCCGGGAAGAGCGGCGGCGATTCCGGCAGGTAGCGGCGCACGACCTCGACCAGCCGTGCGAGGTTGTCGCCGCGCCGCGCCGACACCGGCACGATCTCGGCGTACTCGAACTGCGCGGCGCGCTCCGCGATGGTGGCGAGGAGCGCCTCGCGCGGATGCACCTTGTCGATCTTGTTCAGCACCGCGATCACGGGGCACCGCGCGGCGGCCCTGATCCGCTCCAGCGCGCGCTCGTCCTCGGCGGTCCAGCGGTTGGCCTCGGACACGAACAGGAGCAGCTCGGCATCGGCGATCGCCGCGTCCGCCGCCCGGTTCATCAGGCGGTTCATCGCCTTGCGGGCGCGGCTGTGCATCCCGGGCGTGTCCACGAACACCATCTGCGCGTCCGGCTCGTTGCGGATACCGAGGATGCGGTGCCGCGTCGTCTGCGGGCGCGGCGTCACGATGCTGACCTTCGTGCCGACCAGCGCGTTGATCAGCGTCGACTTGCCGACGTTCGGGCGGCCTACGACCGCCACGAAGCCGGCGCGGAATGCGCCTGCCTCGCCCGCCATCGACGCCCCGCTAGCCATCCTCCACGAGCGCGAGCATCTTCGTCGCCGCCTCCTGCTCCGCCTGCCGCCGCGTGCGGCCCCGGCCGAGCGTCATCGTGTCCAAAGACGGGATGCGGCAGCTCACTTCGAAGGACTGGCGATGCGCCTTCCCGGTCACCGATTCGACGTGGTACGACGGCAGCTCGATCTGCCTCGCCTGCAATAGCTCCTGCAGCCGGCTTTTCGGGTCGCGGTGGGCGGCGGATTCCGGCAGCTCCTCGAGCCGCTCACCGTAGGCCCGGTACACGACGCGCCGCGCTTCGTCGAAGCCCGCATCGAGGTACACCGCCCCGAAGATCGCTTCCAGCGCGTCGGCGAGGATCGAGGACCGCTGCTGGCCGCCGGAGCGCCGTTCGCCGGGCCCGAGGATGAGGTGCTCGCCCAGGCCGAGCGCGGTCGCCACGGTGGCGAGCGTGCTGTCCTTCACGAGCGACGAGCGCATGCGGCTCAGGACGCCCTCGCTGGCCGTGGGACGCGCCCGGAACAGGACCTCGGACACGACGACGTCCAGCACGGCGTCGCCCAGGAACTCGAGGCGCTCGTTGTTGAGTCCCGCTGCACTCCGATGGGTGAGCGCCTGCCTCAGGAGCTCGACGTCGCGGAACTCGTAATCCAGCTTTTCCTTCAGCCAGGCGGTGGCGCGTTCCAAGGGCAGGCTCGCGAAATCGGGCCCTAAATTTTCGGCCAAGGCCGGGGATTCTTCAACGGCCGCCGCCGCGGCCGCCGCCTCAGCGCCGGATCTGCACCTTCTTGTCGAAGTGCACCGTGAAGGAGACGTTGCCGATGAACGGCGTCGTGTGGTCGTACACGGCCTCCACCAGGAAGCCGGCGCCGTTCGCCGTCACCTTGATGTCCCTCGCCGTTATCTGGCTCACGCTTTCCACCGAGAGGCGGCGGACCAGGGACGTCTGCAGCGCGGCACGCGAGGCGTTGTGGCCGTCGAATTCCTGCTGCAGCCCCTCCAGCACGCTCGCGATCTTCATGTAGTTGAGGTAGACCGGCGTGAGCCGGATGAACGCAAAAGCGAACAGCCCGATGAACACGGCCAGGATCAGAAAGCCGATCGTGGTCATGCCGGACTGCGCGCGCTGCCGCGCGTTCTGAATCTCGCCCCGTTTCCCCTTCCGGATCATGGCCTTTCTCCCGTTTTCCGGCGGCATTCTACGGCCGCCGGCAGGCGCCGATCAGTGACTGGCGCCACACTTTGTCATTCGATCTTCGCGCCGATCCGGCTCCAATCGGGCCATTCGAGGCCGTCCATGTGCATCCAGATACGGACGGCCTTGCCCACGAGGTTCTCTTCGGGAACGGTGCCGATGACGCGGCTGTCCTGGCTGTTGTCCCGGTTGTCCCCCATCATGAAGTACTCTCCCTCGGGCACCTTCCACTCCCCTTCCAGCGAAACCCTGTCGGACAGCAGTATGCGGTGCTCGCGGTCGCCCAGGCGCTCGATGTACGCCGCCTGCAGCCACTCCGGATCCGTCCCGGCCCGGCGCTTCTCGACCCGCTCGCCGTTCACGAACAGCACGTCGTCGCGGTACGCGATGGTGTCGCCCGGCAGCCCGACCACGCGCTTGATGTAGTTGACGCTCGGATCCGACGGCAGGCGAAACACGACGACGTCGCCGCGCTCGGGCGAGCCGGTTTCGAGGATCTTCGTGTTCGTCACGGGCAGGCGCAACCCGTAAGCGTACTTGGTGACGAAAATGTAGTCGCCTTCCAGCAGCGTCGGACGCATCGAGCCGGACGGGATGCGGAACGGCTCGAACACGAACGAGCGGATGACGAGCACGAACAGGAGGACGGGAAAGAACGACCGCGAGTAGTCCACGACGGTGGCAACGGTCTTGCCGGGCCGGGCGCCGCTTTCCTCCCACCGCTTCCGGAGCCAGAACCTGTCCAGCGCGACGACCGCGCCGGTGAACAGGGTCAGCACGGTCAGTACCAGGGCGAGATCAATGTTCAATGTACTTGCTCACTTTTCGACTTTCAGCACGGCGAGAAATGCCTCCTGCGGGATCTCCACCGAGCCGATCTGCTTCATCCGCCGCTTACCCGCCTTCTGCTTCTCCAGCAGCTTGCGTTTCCGGGTAACGTCGCCGCCGTAGCATTTCGCGGTGACGTTCTTTCTCAAGGCCTTGACGGTGCTGCGCGCGATCACCTGGCTGCCGATCGCCGCCTGGATCGCGACGTCGAACATCTGGCGCGGGATCAGCTCCTTCATCTTCTCGACGAGCTCCCTGCCGCGCGCTTCCGCGCTGGCGCGGTGCACGATCAGCGACAGCGCGTCGACCCGTTCCTTGTTGATCAGGATGTCGAGGCGCACCAGGGGAGCGGGATCGAAACGCTCGAACTGGTAGTCGAAGGACGCGAAGCCGCGGCTCACCGATTTCAGCCTGTCGAAGAAGTCGAGCACGACCTCCGCCATCGGCATCTCGTATTCGAGCGCCACGTGGCTGCCCGAGTAGCGCATCTGCTTCTGCACGCCGCGCTTCTCGATGCACAGCTTCATCACCGCCCCGACGTGGCTGTCGGGCACCAGGATGCTGGCCGTGATGATGGGCTCGCGAATCTCGGCGATCTTGTTCGGCGGCGGCAGGCTCGACGGGTTGTCGACGCGGATCGTCTCGCCGCTCGTCAGGAGGACCTCGTACACCACCGTGGGGGCCGTGGTGATGAGGTCCAGCTTGTACTCCCGCTCGAGGCGCTCCTGCACGATCTCCATGTGCAGCATGCCCAGGAACCCGCAACGGAAGCCGAAGCCGAGCGCGGCGGAAGTCTCCGGCTCGAAGTGCAGCGCCGCGTCGTTCAGGCGCAGCTTCTTCAACGCCTCGCGAAACGCCTCGTAGTCGTCGGAGCTGACGGGATACAGCCCCGCGAACACGCGCGGCTGCACGCGCTTGAAGCCGGGCAGGGGCTCCGCGCAGGGCCGGTTCGCGGACGTGATCGTGTCGCCCACCGGCGCACCGTCGATGTCCTTGATCGCCGCGTTGAGGAAGCCGACCTCCCCCGTGCCGAGCTCCTCGAGCTCCCGCATCTTCGGCGTGAACACGCCGACGCTGTCGGCCGTGTACGTCCGTCCCGTCGACATGATCGTGATCTTGTCGCCTTTCCTGATCCGGCCGTTGACGACGCGCACGAGCGAGACGACGCCCACGTAGTTGTCGAACCAGGAGTCGATGATGAGCGCCTGCAGCGGGGCGTCCGGGTCGCCGGCCGGCGGCGGGATCTTCTTCACGACCTCCTCGAGCAGCTCTTTCACGCCCTGCCCCGTCTTCGCGCTGACCTGCGCCGCGCCGCGGGCCTCGATGCCGATGATGTCCTCGATCTCCTGCATCACCTTCTCGGGCTCGGCCGCCGGCAGGTCGATCTTGTTCAGCACCGGCAGCACCTCGAGCCCCTGGTCGATGGCGGTGATGCAGTTCGCGACGCTTTGCGCTTCCACGCCCTGCGCGGCATCGACGACCAGCAGCGCACCCTCGCACGCCGCCAGCGAGCGCGAGACCTCGTAGGAGAAATCGACGTGCCCCGGCGTGTCGATCAGGTTGAGCCGGTAGAGCCGGCCGTCGTCGGAGCGGTAATCGAGGGTCACGCTGTGCGCCTTGATCGTGATGCCGCGCTCGCGCTCCAGGTCCATCGAATCGAGGACCTGGTCCAGCATCTCGCGCTCGTCCAGCCCGCCGCAGATCTGGATGAAGCGATCGGCCAGCGTGGACTTGCCGTGATCGATGTGGGCGATGATCGAAAAGTTGCGGATGTGCTGCATGAAGCCTCGATGCCGGCCCCGGCAGTCCCGGGCCGGGCCGGAAAACGGCGAAGTATACCCGCTCGACGCGGACCCACGGACGGCTGCACGCGCCGGCCGGGCCTGCTCCCGCCCGCTCCCGGCACGAAGGCTGCGCGGCGCGGGCTCACTCGGGCCGCGGCGCGAGGCTGCGCTCGAGGGCGGCCTCGTCCAGCACGTGCTCGCAGACGACCAGGCCGTCGACCGCCACCACCGGCACGCGGCTGCCGAACTCGTCGCGCCAGCGCGGCTCCGTGTCCACGTCGCGCAGCTCGAGTCGCGCCCGGCCGCGCACCAGGGGCACCAGCGATTCGAGCAGCACTTCGCACAGGTGGCAGCCGGGGCGGGTGTACACCGCCACCTCCGGCAGGCTCACCGCAGCCGGGCCGCCGCGGTCGGCACGCAGGCGGCTTGCGTGGCACGCCGTGCGAGGCCGCGACGGCCGCCGAGCGCGCCGGCGAAGAGCCCGGTGAGCGCGCCGGCGACGGACGCGAGCTCGCTGCCCGGCGCCCAGGCCCCGGCCGCGATCGTCCCGGCCACGAGCCCCGCGAGCGGCAGCCCGTACGCCAGGCCGGCAACGGCGAGCAGGCGGTCGGATTCGAGCTCGAGCCGGACCCGGTCGCCCGGGCGGAGCACGAGTCCCGGGGCGACCCGGGCGTCGATCTCCACCGGCCCGCGGCGGGAGAAGACCAGGGCACCGCAGCCGCGCCCGGCCGCGCAGCGGGCGCACGCCGCGGGCGTATCCACGCACACCCGCACACGCTCCCCTGCGACCGCGAGAACCGTGGCTACGCTCTCCATGGGGCCGGGCTCAGCGCCGGCGCATCGAGGTGGCGATGCGCTGCACCGTTTCGGAAGGGACCTCGCCGACGGCGGTCACCTGGTGCCCGCCGATCTGGGTGCTGAAGGAATTGGACGCCCCGAAAGCCGAGCGCCGGGCAATGCTCTGGTCCTCGCCCTCGGCGATGAAGACCGAGACGGTCGCGAGCCCGTCGCCGTACACGATGTGGGTCACCGGCTCGTCGTTGCCGGGCAGCCGCTCATCGCGGGTGGACATCACGCGGAAGCCGGGCGGCAGGTCGTCGCAGACCCAGTCGGTTTCGACCTCGCGCGCCCGCGCCTGCTGCGGCTCGCTGTACCACGTGAAGTTCTCGAGGTCGAAGGAAGGCTCGAGCTTCTCGTCCTTGCCGACCGGATCGAAGCTGATGTCGGCGAACTTGAGCTGCTCGATCGCGGTCCCGTCGGTATCGACGAGCTCGGTGCGCAGCGGGAATGCCGTTTCGCGGTCGAGCCACAGGCGGTGGCCGAACCGGTACGCATCGTGCGGCCGGATCGCGATCAGGACGGACGGCCTCCCGGCCACCCGCTCCTCGCGCACGACGGACACGTCGTAGACGCCAGCGAACCGCCCGTCGCTGCTCGGCAGCATCGAGAACAGCGTGCTCTGGTCGTCCCATTCCTCGATCAGCACCGAGCGGCTGTCCGGCAAAATGCAATGGACCTCGTTGCCGATGCGAATGACCTCGAGCTGGCGCCCCTCCTGGCTCACCACGCGCTCGTTGACGACACCGTCGACGAGCCGGTGAACGACCTTGAGCGCCTGTGCCTCGCCGTCCTGTCGGCGGATGACCGTACCTTCGTACTCCAGCGTGGAGATCGCGGTGGACATGCGATCGAGCCAGTCGAGGGGACCCTGCCGTTCGCGCGCACCGGCGGCGGCGGCAAAGGCCAGCGTGCAGAGGGCGAAGAGGCAGGAGAGGCAGGTCGGGTCAGGCGCGCGTCTCATGGAGATGCCGCCACCCCCGATCGGGCCGGTTGCCGGTCGCGATCGTCATTCGCCATTGTCGTCGTCCCCGTCGTCCGGCTGCTCCCGGTTGTTCTCCTCGTTCCGCTGCCGCGGCGCTCTCGTCGGC